>Ga0180222_1000563_pt1 | contig 51817 bp, 56 predicted proteins | sample eDN5th37CKraftOP_FD_151336 | JGI IMG/M metagenome (GOLD analysis project Ga0180222, IMG submission 151336) | Enriched Organic Plus compost microbial communities from Emeryville, California, USA - eDNA 5th pass 37_C Kraft OP (version 2) (version 2) ...
CCGCAAAGGAGCTATCGTCGCTGCTCCCGGGCCTCTCCGCGCTGGGCGAGCGCCCGTCCCTGCCGCTGCACATTTCCGGCGGCAGGGTGGTTCTCGGCTTCGTGCCGCTGGGCATCATCCCGCCCCTGTGAGCATCTTGCCGCCGCTATGATTTGGCGGGGACAGCCGCAGCCTGCCGGCCGAAGTCCGGTGCGTCGATTTCCTGCCCGGCGTCGATGATCGAGCGGCGCACGGCACGCGTGCGGGTGAAAAGCTCGAACAGCTTGTCGCCGTCGCCCCAGCGGATGGCCCGCTGCAACGAGGCCAGATCCTCGGAGAAGCGCGACAGCATCTCCAGGATTGCGTCCCTGTTGTGCAGGCAGACGTCCCGCCACATGGTCGGGTCTGACGCGGCAAGCCGGGTGAAGTCTCGGAAGCCGGAGGCGGAATATTTGATGACTTCGGTTTCGGTCACCGTCTCCAGATCGTCGGCGGTGCCGACAATGTTGTAGGCGATGATGTGCGGCAGGTGCGAAACCATTGCCAGCACGAGATCGTGGTGCTGCGGGTCCATCGTGTCGATGTTGGAACCGCATGCCTTCCAGAATTCGCTGAGTTTCTCGATAGCCACCGGGTCGGTGCCCGGCAGCGGCGTGAGGATGCACCAGCGGTTGCTGAAAAGCTCGGCGAAGCCCGCGTCGGGACCGGATTTTTCCGTGCCCGCGAGGGGATGGCCGGGAATGAAATGCACGCCGGCTGGAACATGCGGCGCCATTTGGGCGATCACGGAGGATTTGGTCGATCCCACGTCGGTCAGTATGGCGCCGGGCTTGAGCGCGCCGGCAATGGCGGCGGCGACCTCTCCCGAGGAGCCGACCGGCACGGAGACGATGACGAGATCGGCGCCCGCTGCCGCCTCCGCCGGGTCGGTGGTATAGGAATCGCCCAACCCGAGTTCACCGGCGCGCGCAAGCGTCGCCGGGCTGCGGGTGGCAATGGCTATGTGGCCGGCCAGCCCTTCGCGGCGCACGACGCGCGCGATGGACGAGCCGATCAGGCCGATGCCGATGAGGGCGATCCTGTCGAAGAGGGGCATTATCGGGCAAAAAGCTCCTTGAGCGCGGCGACGAAGCCGAGATTGGCCTCCTCGCTGCCAATGGTGATGCGCAGCGAATTCGGGAAGCCGTAGGCGGCCACACCGCGCGGAATGAAGCCGCGCCGGCTCAGCCAGCTATCGACTTCCTGAGCGGTCTTTCCCGAGCCGTCGAAATGGACGAGCACGAAATTGGCGACGCTCGGCGTCACGCGCAGGCCAAGCCCGGTCAACTGTTCGGTGACCCATGCCAGCCATTTCTCATTGTGCTGCGCAGCGCGCTCGACATGCTCGCGGTCACGGATGGCGGCCGATCCGGCGGCGATGGCCGGCGCGTTCATGTTGAAGGGGCTGCGCACGCGGTTCAGCGCGTCGAGAATATGGGCCGGGGCGTAAAGCCAGCCGATGCGCAGCCCGGCGAGGCCGTGGATCTTGGAGAAGGTTCGCGCCATGACGACGTTCTGGCACGACGAAACCAGCTCGATCCCGGCCTCGTAGTCGTTCTTGCGGACATATTCGGCATAGGCCGCGTCGAGGACGAGCATGACATGCGGCGGCAAGCCCGCCTGGAGGCGGCGCACTTCCTCGAAGGGCAGGTAGGTGCCGGTCGGATTGTTCGGATTGGCGAGAAAGACGATGCGCGTGCGCTCGGTCACGGCGGCGAGGATCGCGTCCACGTCGGCGCGCTCGTCCTTCTCCTTGACCGCGACGGGCACGCCGCCGGCTGCCTGAATGTAGATGCGGTAGACGAGAAAGCCGTGCTCGGTGAAGATGCCTTCGTCACCGGGACGCATATAGGTATGGATCAGCAAAGCCAGTCCTTCGTCGGAACCGGCGGTGCACATGATATTTGCGGGATTGAGGCCGTGGACGGAGGCAATGGCCTCGCGCAATTCGGTGGACTGTCCGTCAGGATAGAACTCGGTCTTGTCCAGGACGTTCCTGGCAGCCTCGATGGCTGCCGGCGAAGCGCCCATCGGCGACTCGTTGGACGACAGCTTGTAAATCTTCTTCACGCCCTCCACGCTTTCCTTGCCCGGCACATAGGCGGCGATGTCCATCACGCCGGGGTTCGGCAGAGGGCGCAGAACTTCATTCATGGGATTATCCTCCGAAAGCGACGCCTGCCTCTAGCAAGTCTTTGCCGTTGACGCAAAGGCCGCCCGACCCTAATAAAGGCTACTCATCCGTGGTGATTTGGCCGGTCGGCTTGCAGCCACGTAAAACAACTCGCTAAACAGGCCGATCTCTTGTTGACCGGCTTTGCGACGCGCAAATGCCGGTTTTTTCGTTCCCCGATCGAACCGGCGGGAGCGAAGGAAGAAAATGTCCGCACTGCGTGCCGCGCGGAGCGCCAACGAAGCCGAGCGGCCTTCCAGCAAGGTTCTGACATTCGGAACGGACAAGCCGCTGAAGCTCGAGGCCGGCGGCGTTTTGTCGCCGTTCCAGATCGCCTACCAGACCTACGGCGCGCTCAACGAGGCGCGTTCCAACGCCATACTCGTATGCCATGCGCTGACGGGCGACCAGCATGTCGCCAACGAGCATCCCGTTACCGGCAAGCAGGGCTGGTGGGACGTGCTGGTCGGCCCCGGCCGCATCATCGACACGAACCGGTTCTTCGTCATCTGCTCCAACGTCATCGGCGGCTGCATGGGCTCGACCGGCCCGGCCTCGATCAATCCCGCCACCGGCAAGCCCTACGGGCTGGACCTGCCCGTCATCACCATCCGCGACATGGTGCGGGCGCAATCCATGCTGATAGATCATTTCGGCATCGACCGGCTGTTCTGCGTGGTGGGCGGCTCGATGGGCGGCATGCAGGTGCTGGAATGGGCGGCGAGCTATCCCGAGCGCGTGTTCGCGGCGCTGCCCATCGCGACCGGCGCGCGCCATTCGGCGCAGAACATCGCCTTCCACGAGGTGGGGCGGCAGGCCGTGATGGCCGACCCTGACTGGAAGGGCGGCAAATATTACGATGGCGGGAACAGGCCGGAAAAGGGCCTTGCCGTGGCGCGCATGGCCGCGCACATCACCTACCTGTCGGAAAGCGCCCTGCACCGGAAATTCGGCCGCAATCTTCAGGACCGTGAAAAGCTCACATTCGGCTTCGACGCGGATTTCCAGATCGAGAGCTACCTGCGGCACCAGGGCATGACCTTCGTGGACCGCTTCGACGCCAATTCCTATCTCTACCTGACCCGCTCGATGGATTATTTCGACCTCGCGGCGGATCATGGCGGCAAGCTGGCGGATGCCTTTGCGGGGACGCAGACGCGTTTCTGCCTCGTCTCCTTCACCTCGGACTGGCTGTTTCCCACCGAAGAAAGCCGCAGCATCGTGCATGCGCTCAATGCCGCCGGCGCGTCCGTATCCTTCGTGGAGATCGAGACGGATCGCGGCCATGATGCGTTCCTGCTCGACGAGCCGGAACTTTTCGCGGCAATCGGCGGCTTCCTGCAATCCGCCGCGCGGGCACGGGGGCTGGAGACGATATGAGCTTCGAGGATGGAACCACGGCCCGTGTCGATCTCGCTGTCGTGGCGAAGCTGATCGCGCCGCGCGCGCGCGTGCTCGATGTCGGCTGCGGCGACGGCGAGCTGCTGGAGCTGCTTCAGACCGACAAGCAGGTGGACGGACGTGGCATGGAGCTGTCGCAGCGCGGCGTGAACCAGTGCGTGGCGCGCGGGCTTTCGGTGATCCAGGGCGACGCCGATCGCGACCTGGAATTCTATCCCGACAAGGGCTTCGATTACGTAATCCTGTCGCAGACCCTGCAGGCGACGCGCAATCCGAAGCATGTGCTGTCGGAACTGCTCAGGATCGGGGACCGGGCAATCGTATCGTTCCCGAATTTCGGCTATTGGCGCATGCGCCTCTCGCTTCTATTCAAGGGGCGGATGCCCGTGACCAGGGACCTGCCCTATTCCTGGTATGACACGCCGAACATCCACTTCTGCACCATCCGCGATTTTGTCTCGCTGTGCGACGAAATCGGCGCGAAGGTCGAGAGCGCCACGGCGCTGGACGGCAATGGCCAGTCGCTCGGCCTGCGTATGCCGTGGTGGTTCTGGAACGTGTTCGGCCAGCAGGCCGTATTCCTGCTGCGCCGCTGATTTCCCGCCGCTGGCTTTCAGGCTGTCGGCGACTGTCCGACGCGGTTGTCCTCCGGCCCCGGCCGGGGAGAGAAATACCGGATTGCCGCCCGGAAGGCGCGGGTCGCGCCCTGCGGCGCAAGCACGGGCACGAACACGCGGCGCGACGCGCGCTGTACGACGGGTATGCCCTGATAGAGCCGCTTTTCGGCTTCGACGATGACGACGCCGGAGAAGATCGGCCACAGGCGGCGGCCCGCCTTCTCCATGATCTGGTAGAGGCGCATCATGAAGCGCCTCTGCGACGGCGGAAAATGCAGCGCGTCGGCCCATGCAGCGGGCGTGAAGTTCGTCTCCCGCAGCAGCGTGTTGAGCTGGCCGCGCGAGAAGGGCCTGCCTGTGCCGAACGGCGTATGCTCGAAGCGCGCCCACACGCCGCGCCGGTTCGGCGCGACGATCACCAGCCGCCCCCCCGGCGCCAGGACGCGCCAGACTTCCTTCAGCGTCTCGTGCGGGTTTTCCGCGTGCTCCAGCGAATGGACGAGCAATATCCTGTCGATGCAGGAATCGGGCAGCGGCAACTCCTCGTCGAAGACCAGCGCGGTGGCGGAGGGGGCGCCGGCAGGCCAGTTCACGGCGCCCTGCGTGGCTGGCATGAAGGCGATGGCGCGCTCGGCATCGGTTCCGAAGCGTTCCAGCCACGGCACCGCATAGCCTAGGCCCAGCAGGCGCTCGTTCTGCAGGTTCGACCAGACGGAGGACAGCGCCATGGCGATGGACCGCTCGGCAAGGCGGCCGAGCAGGGAGGCATAGAAATTCCTGAGATCGACGATGTCGGTCATGCGCGCGACCCTATCCATCTGGCAAAATCAGTTCAAGGAAGGTTGCGGCGTGACATGCGCCGGGGGCCTCAATATGCTCACGCCGCGAAGGAGGACCGGATGGCTCTTGAGATCGAACAGTTCATGTGCCGCGAGGACAATTTCGGTATCCTCGCGCGCAATCCAAAGACGGGTGAAACCTTCCTCGTGGACGCGCCGGAAGAACTGGCGATCGTGGAGGCGGTGGAACGCACGGGCTGGCGGCCAAGCATGCTGATCGTCACCCACCATCATCGCGACCATGTGGAGGCCAACCTCGCGGTGAAGGAACGCTACGGGCTGCGGATTATCGGTCCTGCGGCTGAAGCGTCGAAGATACCGGGCATCGACAGGAGCGTCTCGGAAGGCGAGCGATTCGAGGCTGCCGGCCATGCGGTCGAGGTGATCGCCACACCCGGCCACACGGCGGGGCATGTATCCTATTTCATCCCCGAGGCGGGGATCGCCTTCACCGGGGATACGCTGTTCGCCATCGGTTGCGGCCGGCTTTTCGAGGGACGGGCGGGCGACATGCTGTCTTCGTTGAGGAAACTCGCGGCGCTGCCGCTCGAAACCGAGGTCTATTGCGGACACGAATACACGCTTTCCAATGCGCGCTTCGCGCTCAGCGTGGATCCGACCAATTCGGCGCTGAAGGAGCGGGCGCGGCAGGTGGAGGAACTGCGCAAGCGAGGCAGGGCGACGCTGCCGACGACCATCGGCAAGGAAATGGCCACCAATCCTTTCCTGCGCTGGCACGATCCGGCCATCCGCAGGAATCTCGGCATGAAGGATGCTACCGACGAGGCCGTGTTTGCGGAGATACGCAAGCGCAAGGACGTGTTCTGACGATGGCGGAACCGGCTGCGGAGGAGATCATCGCACGTCTGGGGCTGATGCCGCATCCCGAGGGCGGGCACTACGTCGAGACGTTCCGCGACTCGGAGGATGGCGGGCGTGGGCATTCGACGGCGATCTATTTCCTGCTGCGATCCGGCGAGTCGTCGGCGTGGCATCGCGTGCGGGACGCGGCGGAGGTGTGGCATCATTATGCCGGCGCGCCTCTGGCGCTCGACATGGCGGCGCCCGGCGGGACGGGCGCCGTCTCGCTGGTACTGGGTACGGACCTCGCGGCGGGCGAGCGGCCGCAGCATGTCGTGCCGGCCGGCTGGTGGCAGTCGGCCCGAAGCCTCGGCGCGTGGACGCTCGCCGGATGCACCGTTGCGCCGGGCTTCGATTTCTCCGCCTTCGAGATGGCGGCGCCCGGTTGGCAGCCCGCCGGCTAATTTCCACCTGCCGGTGCTCTGGTGCGATCACGCAATTTCCGCGCGTGGCCTTTTGAGTGATCGTGACCGCGTACTCCTCCCCGAACAGCTTGCGGGTGGGAAGCGCGGTTGCCGGTCTTGCGACGGGACTACTCGAGCCCCAACGGAATCCCGCCTGGCGAAAGCCCGGACCGGCGGACGAGGCAACTCGATTGCCGCGCTCCCGCCCGCCTTTTTGCGGGTGGAGATGCCGGGCCGGCCGGTCCGGAAGCGTGGGGCCGGCCAGGCAGGCCCCGCATAGGACTGTTTCAGAAGCTACATAAAACTGTCATCGAACTGTTACACTGGGGGGCTAATGCCACTCCCGTCGCCAGAAGGCGTCGATACCAATTCCCGACCAGGAGTAGGCTGATGAACAAACTTTTCCTTGCGGCTTCTGCTGCCTCGATCGCCCTGGCCGTTTCGGCTGGCGCGACCTTCGCCCAGACGCGCGACACCATCCAGATTGCCGGTTCCTCCACCGTTCTGCCCTTCGCCAGCATCGTGGCCGAAGAGTTCGGCAACGCGTTCCCTGACTTCAAGACCCCGGTCGTCGGCTCGGGCGGCACGGGCGGTGGCCTGCGCCAGTTCTGCGAAGGCGTCGGCGCGAACACCATCGACATCGCCAACGCTTCCCGCCGCATCACCACGAAGGAAGTCGAGACCTGCAACGCCAACGGCGTGAGCAAGATCCACGAAGTGCAGATCGGCTACGACGGCATCGTCTTTGCTACCAGCGCCAGCAAGGGCGACTTCGCCCTCGAGCCGGTTCATGTATTCAAGGCGCTCGCCGCTCAGGTCGCCGTTGACGGCAAGCTGGTCGACAATCCTTACAAGAACTGGAACGAGATCGACGCTTCGCTGCCGAACCAGCCGATCGCGCTCGCCATCCCGGCTTCCAACCACGGCACCCGTGAAGTCTTCCAGGAGCGCGTCGTCGCTGCCGGCGCCAAGGAAGCGGGTCTCCCCGAGATGGACAAGGAAGCTCTCGAGAAGGTCCTGACCACGTTCCGTCAGGATGTCGTCGTCGAGATCTCCGGCGACTACACCGAGACGCTCGCCCGCCTGCAGTCGAACCCCGACACCATCGGTGTCTTCGGCCTGTCCTTCTACGAGCAGAACCGCGACACGCTGAAGGTTGCGACCGTTTCGGGCGTCACCCCGACGCTGGAAACCGTTGCCGCCGGTGAGTATCCGGTTTCGCGTCCGCTCTTCTTCTACGTGAAGGGCGAGCATATCGGCGTCGTTCCGGGCATCAATGAGTATGTCGCGTTCTTCCTGTCCGAGCCGATTGCCGGTCTGGGCGGCACGCTCGAGGCCGCCGGCCTGATCCCCGCTCCGGCGGAAGAGACGGCGGAGGTGCTCGCTGCCTTCAATGAAGGCAAGGTGCTGACCGCGGCCGATCTCAACTAATCGTCTGCGAAGCCTTATCGGGGGCCGCCTCGGGCGGCCCCTTCACCGCCCGGTGGCTTGGGCGATATGGTGAAGCCGCCAGAATTCCGCAGAGGGGCGCCAGACCTTGAACTCAGCGATCGTTGCCGTCGTCCTGCTTGTCCTTATCGGCCTGGCCTATCAGGTGGGCTGGTCGCGCAGCCGCAGCCTTGAGAGCAGCGCGGGCCGTATCCATTCCCGTCCGACCTATCACGGCTGGCTGACGGTCGTCTGGGCGCTGATACCGGCGCTGGCGATCCTGCTGTTCTGGGCCGTGTTCGGTTCGGCGATCTCCCGTTCCTACATATTGTCGCTGCTGCCGCCCGAAGTGACGGCGCTGACCGGCGCGGAGCTTGAAACCGCCATAAGACGGGTTCGCGACATCGCCTCCGGCTTCGGCGTCGCGGGTGCCACCGAGCCTTATGAAAATCTTGCCGGCCAGCAGTTGCGCGAGTTCCAGTTCCTGACCTTCGCCATCGTGCTCGCGGTCGCAGCCGGCGCCGGCGCGCTGGCCATCTACGCCATGCGGCAGCGCATCGCGGCGCGGTTCCGCGCCCGCAACGAGCTTGAAGGTTTCGTGCGTATCCTGCTGGTGGCCTGCTCGGCGGTGGCGATCCTGACCACGGCCGGCATTGTCGCATCGCTCCTGGCCGAGGCCATCCGGTTCTTCACCTTCATCAACCCCATCAATTTCTTCTTCGGCACTGTCTGGAACCCCGGCTTCTCGAGCACCGGCTCCTCCAGCGGCGATTACGGCCTGCTACCCCTGCTCTGGGGCACGATCATGGTTTCCATCATCGCCATGCTGGTGTCGCTGCCCATCGGGCTGATGACGGCGATCTATCTCACGCAATACGCCTCGCCGCGCGTTCGCGACATCGTGAAGCCGATCGTCGAAATCCTCGCCGGCATCCCGACCATCGTCTACGGCTTCTTCGCTCTGGTGACGGTCGGTCCCGCCCTGGCGAATTTCGGCTCGCTCATCGGCCTGCAAATCCGTGCCACCAGCGCGCTGACGGCTGGCGTGGTCATGGGCGTGATGATCATCCCGTTCATTTCCTCGCTTTCCGACGACATTCTCAGGCAGGTGCCGCGCGCGATGCGCGACGGCTCCCTGGGTCTCGGCGCAACCAAGTCGGAGACAATCAAGCGTGTGGTGCTGCCCGCCGCGCTTCCCGGCATCGTAGGCGCGTTCCTGCTCGCCGTCAGCCGTGCCATCGGCGAAACCATGATCGTGGTTCTCGCGGCGGGCAACAGCCCGTACCTGCGCCTGAATCCCTTCGAGGCCGTGAGCACCGTGACGGTCACCATCGTCAACCAGCTGACCGGCGATACGGATTTCGCGACGCCGCAATCGCTGGTCGCCTTCGCGCTCGGCCTGACGCTGTTCATCATGACGCTGATCCTCAACGTCGTCGCGCTCTTCATCGTCCGCCGCTATCGGGAGCAGTACGAATAAGATGGCTGATATCATCTCAACCCATATGCCGGCGCCTGACAGGTCGAAAGAGCGGCTGGAGCGCATCCGCACCGGCCTGAAGGGCCGCCACGCGCGCGAAGCCCGGTTCCGCTGGTACGGCATCGCCGCGATTTGCGCCGCGCTCGCCTTCGTCGCGATCCTGTTCGGCATGATCCTTGCGAAAGGGCTTCCCGCTTTCACGCAGGCGAACCTGGAACTGGAAGCGTTCTTCGATCCTGAAGTCCTCAAGGTCGATCCCAAGCCCGTGCAGCAGGCCGGCCAATCGCCCGCCGATTACCGCCGCGCGACGCTGGACTGGGAGCGCGCGGTGACGCTGCTCAACTGGAACCGCATCGTGGAAAACGCGGTCAGGGCCAAGGCGCCCGACTTCCAGATCGATTCCCGTCAGGTGCTCTCCATGGTGGAGAACAATGAGCGGTTCCGCCTGCGCGACATGTTCGTGGCCAATCCCGGCCTCCTCGGTCAGACCGTGCCGGTGCGGATGCTGGCTTCGGCCAATGCGGATAACTGGCTCAAGGGCACGATCAACCGCGACCTGCCCGATGCGCAGCAGCAATTGCGCGAGCCGGCACGTCAGCTGCTCGACCAGTTGCACGCGGAAGGCACCATTAATTTCCGGCTGGCATGGCACATCTTCACGAATGTCGATTCACGCTCCGCGCCGGCGTCGGCCGGTCTGGCGGGCGCCTTCGTCGGCTCGCTTTACATGATGCTGGTCGTGATCGTGCTGGCTGTCCCGATCGGCGTGTCTGCCGCCATCTATCTGGAGGAGTTCGCGCCGAAGAACAGGCTTACGGACCTGATCGAGGTCAATATCAACAACCTCGCCGCGGTGCCGTCCATCGTCTTCGGTCTTCTCGGCGCGGCTGTCTTCATCAATTATTTCAAGCTGCCGCTGTCGGCGCCGCTTGTCGGCGGCCTCGTGCTCACGCTGATGACGCTGCCGACAATCATCATCGCCACGCGATCCGCGCTGCGCGCCGTATCGCCGTCGTTGCGGCAGGCGGCGCTCGGCCTCGGCGCGTCGAAGACGCAGATGGTATTCCATCATGTGCTGCCGGTGACCTATCCCGGCATCCTGACGGCGACCATCATCGGCGTGGCGCAGGCGCTGGGCGAAACGGCCCCGCTGCTGCTGATCGGCATGAACGCCTTCGTCGCGGCGGTTCCTGCCACGCCCGTCGACCAGTCGACAGCCCTGCCGGTGCAGATCTATCTGTGGCAGGGTAACGAGAACCGGAATTTCTTCGAAGCCCGCACTTCCGCGGCGATCATCGTTCTGCTCGGCCTCATGCTGGGCCTGAACGCCATCGCGATCTTCCTGCGCCGCAGGCTGGAAAGGCGCGGTTAACATGGACACGAAACCGGAGCAGAATGGGATGCACATGACCTCCGAGAGCGCAATCCTCAAGCAGTCCGATCTTGCTGACGGCAAGGGCGGTACTGTGCGCACCCCCGACAAGGAACCCCGCGAAATCCGCGTGAAGGCGCGTGACGTCGGCGTGTTCTATGGACCGAAGCAGGCTCTGTACGACGTTTCCATCGACGTTCCCGGCAAGGCCGTGACGGCCTTTATCGGTCCGTCGGGCTGCGGCAAGTCGACCTTCCTGCGCTGCCTCAACCGGATGAACGACACGATCGAGGGCGCCCGCGTCACCGGCACTATCGAGCTGGACGGCAGCAACATCTACGATCCCGCGCTGGACGTGGTGGAACTGCGCGCCCGCGTCGGCATGGTGTTCCAGAAGCCCAATCCCTTCCCGAAGTCGATCTACGAGAACATCGCCTACGGTCCGCGCATCCACGGCCTCGCGCGCAACAAAAGCGATATCGAGGAGATCGTGGTCAGCAGCCTCAAGAAGGCGTCGCTGTTCGAGGAGGTGAAGGATCGCCTTCACGAGCCGGGCACCGGCCTTTCGGGCGGCCAGCAGCAGCGCCTGTGCATCGCGCGCGCCATCGCCGTGTCGCCGGAAGTGATCCTGATGGACGAGCCATGCTCGGCGCTCGATCCTATCGCGACGGCGAAGATCGAGGAACTGATCGACGAACTGCGCGAGAACTACACGATTGTCATCGTGACGCACTCGATGCAGCAGGCGGCCCGCGTCTCGCAGCGCACCGCGTTCTTCCATCTGGGGATCCTGGTGGAGGAAGGTCCGACGGACCAGATTTTCACCAATCCGCGTGAAAAGCGCACCCAGGACTATATTACCGGCCGTTTTGGCTGATTTCCCGCATACCCACGGCCAAGAGGGCACGATCATGGGCGAACATACGGTAACCTCCTTCGACGAGGAACTCGATCACGTAGACCGGCTGATCCGCGATATGGGCGATCTTTCCGGTTCCATGGTGCAGTCGGCCACGCTCGCATTGCTCAATTCGGACAATGCCCTGGCCCAGCGCGTCGTGTCCGACGATACGCTGATGGATGCGCGCCAGCGCGAGCTTGACGACGCGGCGATCACGCTGATCGCCCGCCGGCAACCGATGGCGCAGGACCTGCGTTCGGTGGTCGGCGCGATCCGCATGGGTGCCGACCTCGAGCGCATCGGCGACCTTGCGAAAAACATCGCCAAACGTGTCGGCTCGGTGGGACAGTCCAGCGCGCCGCGCAGCCTCTCCCATTCGATAGAGAGCATGTCGGTGCTGGTGCTGCAGCAGGTCGAAGGGGTCATCGACCGCTACGTGGCGCGCGACGCGGAAGGGCTCAGCCGGATTCGCATCGAGGACGAGAAGATCGACGTTCATTACACGTCGGTGTTCCGCGAGCTTCTGACCTACATGATGGAAGATCCGCGCAACATAACGGCCTGCACGCATCTGCTGTTCTGCGCCAAGAACCTGGAGCGCATCGGCGATCACGTCACCAATATCGCGGAAAACGCCTACTACGTCGTGACCGGCACGCAGCTTCCACTGCATCGTCCCAAGCTGGACGAGACGGCGATGTCCGCGCTCGACGAGTAACCTGACGGAGCGGCGGAATGATCGCACCGAAGATCATGGTGGTGGAGGACGAGGAGCCGTTGTGCGAGCTTCTCCGCTACAATCTCGAAGCCGAAGGCTATCAGGTCGAGATCGTCAATCGCGGCGACGAGGCTGAGATCAGGCTGCAGGAGAACGTGCCCGACCTGCTGGTGCTGGACTGGATGGTGCCTGCCATCTCCGGTATCGAGCTGTGCCGCCGCCTGCGGATGCGGCCGGAAACGGAGCGCCTGCCTGTCATCATGCTCACCGCGCGGGGCGAGGAGAGCGACCGCGTTCGCGGCCTTTCGACCGGCGCCGACGATTATCTGGTCAAACCGTTCTCGACGCCGGAATTCATCGCCCGCGTGCGGGCGCTGCTGCGCCGCGCCAAGCCGGAGGTTCTGTCTTCCGTGCTCAAGGTGGGCGACATCGTGCTCGACCGCGAGGCGCATCGCGTCTACCGCAAGAAAAACGAGGTGCGGCTCGGGCCGACCGAGTTCCGCCTCCTGGAGTTCATGATGCAGCATCCCGGCCGCGTGTTCTCCCGCAGCCAGTTGCTCGACAATGTGTGGGGCGAGACGATCTATATCGATGAGCGCACGGTGGACGTGCATGTCGGGCGCCTGCGCAAGGCGGTGAACAGCGGCCGTCAGCCGGACATCATCCGCACCATCCGCGGCGCCGGCTATGCGATCCGCGAAGCCTGAGCGTCGTTTGCCGGGGCGGCTGTCCCCGGCGCAACGATCTCGCGGTCCACGACAGTCAGCGCGCCCATCGTACATCCCTCGCGGATAAGAGGCGTTTCGTCGGGAAGCGCCTCGAAGGAAACCGCGCCGCTGTGCTGGCCGCCGGCGGTGCGCGCGATGGCGGCGCGGATAGGTTCCTCCAGAATGTCGAAGGCGAGCGCACCGTGGCCGACGATGGCGACAGGAGCCGGATCGAACAAGGCAAATAGGCTGCCCAGGCCGAAGCCGATAGCTTCGCCCGCCTTGACGAAGGCCGCTCTCTCGGGACCGTCCGAACGCCGCGCTGCGTCGGCGAGGGCACGCAATTCTGCCTCGCTGACATCGGCAGCCGGCGGATCGCGCTCATCGCTGCCCCGCGCGTTCCGTGTCACCGCGTAGTTTCCCGCATAGGCTTCGATGCAGCCAAGGCGGCCGCAGCGGCAGCGCGCGCCGTCAGGTATGTGGATCATGTGGCCGAACTCGGCGGCGGAAGAACGGGTGCCGCTGAAGATCTGTCCTTTGAGCATCAGGCCCATGCCGATGCCGTCTGAAAGCAATATGGCGAAGAAATCGTCGCCATATTGCTGCGGCGCACGCCATTTCAGCGCCAGCGCGATCATGTTGCAGTCGTTCTCGACGGTGACGGGCGTGCCGAACTCCGCTCCGATCAGGCTCGAGAAGGGGATGTCCGTTCCGGGTGTGATCGGGGACCAGAGCATTGTGGCGGCGGCGGCATCGGTGATGCCCTGAACCGCTAGCGCGATACGGGCAGGGCGCCGTCCGCCGCCGTGGCGGCGGATCGCGGTAGCGATGCATTCGTTTATCGCGGCCAGAAGCTCGTGCCGCTCAAGCGTCGCGGTGGGAAGCCGGACAGTTTCCTCGCCCAGCAGCCTGCCCGCATAGTCGCTGACCGCGGCGGATAGCCGGTTAAGCGTGAGCATGACTGCGACGACGTTCGCAAAGCCCGGATTGAGGCCGAGCGCCACCTGGGGCCTGCCGCGCCGGGACGCCCCGCCGCCCCCGCTTTCCCTGACTTCCGCGAGTACGCCTTCTTCGATCAGGTCAGCCGCGATGGCTGAGATGGTCGAGTTGCTGAGGCCGGTTGCCGCCGCCATTTCGGTACGCGAGGGCTGGCCGGAGCGGCGGACTGCCGTGACGACCAGGGCGCGGTTGCGCCTGCGCAGATCGTCGTGCCGAACACCCGTCATCATGGGCCGTCTCTCCCGTCTTGCCCGTAATCCACGCGGCTGCCTGATAAATCGCCGCCGTAAGGGGCCTGAGGAACCGGCCCGCTCTCCGGGACTTTCGCCTGCTAGCGGAACCACCGAGCTTCGCCAAGCATATTGACATGGTGGAAACAGTGAGTCATTAATTTTTTCGAGGCTCGAAAAAAAGAGCTTCCCGACGCGTGCATGCTTCAACAAGAGCGCCGCAGTCGTGGCGCAGGGAGGAACATCATGAGGAATCTCGCAACCGCCCTGATGGCGGGCGTTGCCATGTCGTTCGCGCTGGCGACCGCCGCCCATGCCGAGGGCAAGGTGATCGGCGTTTCCTGGTCCAATTTCCAGGAAGAACGCTGGAAGACGGACGAGGCCGCGATGAAGGCGGCCATCGAGGCCGCCGGCGACCGCTACGTGTCCGCCGACGCCCAATCCTCGGCAGCCAAGCAGCTTACCGATGTGGAGGCCTTGATCGCGCAGGGCGCGAATGCGCTCATCATCCTCGCTCAGGATGCCAGCGCCATCGGCCCGGCGGTGGAGAACGCGGTCAACGAGGGCATTCCGGTGGTGGCCTATGACCGCCTGATCGAGAATGCCGACGCCTTCTACCTGACATTCGACAATATGGAAGTCGGCCGCATGCAGGCCCGCGAGGTGTTCAAGGCGGCGCCCGAAGGAAACTACGCCTTCATCAAGGGTTCGTCCGCCGATCCGAACGCGGACTTCCTGTTCGCAGGGCAGATGGAAGTGCTGAAGGAAGCGGTCGATTCCGGCAAGATCAAGAATGTCGGCGAAGCCTATACGGATGGCTGGCTGCCGGCCAACGCCCAGCGCAACATGGAGCAGATCCTGACCACCAACAACAACCAGGTGGACGCGGTCGTCGCCTCCAATGACGGCACGGCGGGCGGCGCCATCGCGGCGCTCAACGCGCAGGGCCTTGCCGGGTCCGTGCCGGTTTCCGGGCAGGATGGCGACCATGCCGCGCTCAATCGCATCGCGCTCGGCACCCAGACCGTCTCGGTGTGGAAGGATGCGCGCGAGCTCGGCCGCAACGCGGCCGAAATCGCTTCGGCGCTTGCCGATGGCACGGCGCTCGACGGCGTTGAAGGTGCGGTGAAGTTCACCACGCCGGGCGGCATCGAGATGAACTCCCGTTTCCTGACGCCGATCCCCGTCACCAAGGACAATCTGAACCTCGTCATCGATGCGGACTGGGTGTCCAAGGATGTCGTCTGTCAGGGCGTGGCTGCCGGTTCGGTTGCCGCCTGCAACTGACGGGGACTTTCACGACGGACGGGAATGCGCCGGGGACGGGGTTCGCGGCGCGGCGGGACGGGCCGTCCGAAACAGTGTAGGATAAACGGACGGCGACCCTCAACGCAGGGCGACGGACGGGAGGATGCCATGACCGACGCCACATCCAGCGCGGCAGCCGACCACGCTCGCGAATCCGAGACAGGGCCGGTCGCGCGCTTCCTGCGGGCCACCGAGATCGATACCCGCATGCTCGGCATGGTCGGCGCGCTGATCGTCATCTGGGTCACGTTCCATATTCTTTCGGACGGGTTGTTCCTCACGCCCCGCAATCTTTGGAACCTCTCCGTCCAGTCGGCTTCCGTGGCGGTGATGGCGACCGGCATGGTCCTCGTCATCGTAACGCGGAACATCGACCTTTCGGTCGGCTCACTGCTCGGCTTCACCGGCATGATCATGGGCGTGACGCAGGCCGAAATCCTGCCTCGCATGTTCGGCTTCGCGCTCGGCGATCCGTCGATCTGGATCATTGCGCTGCTTTGCGGCCTTGCCGCCGGCATTGCCGTCGGCGCGCTACAAGGCTTTCTCATCGCATATCTGACCATCCCCGCTTTCATCGTCACGCTCGGCGGCCTGCTGATCTGGCGCGGCATGGCCTGGTGGGTGACGAGCGGGCGGACGGTAGCCCCGATGGATGCGACGTTCCGCCTGATGGGCGGCGGCCCCGAGGGCGCCATCGGCGCTGCGGCAAGCTGGGTCGTCGGCCTGGTCGCCTGCGCGGCGGTCGTGGCGATGCTGGTCGCCGGGCGGCACCAGCGCCAACGTTTCAAATTCCCGCTGCGGCCTATCTGGGCCGAGACATTCCTCGGTGCAATTGCCTGCGCGCTGATACTCGGCGCGGTCTGGGTGGCGAACTCCTATCCCTGGCCGGTCGGCATCGTCCGCCGCTACGCACAGGAGAACAACATCGCCATTCCCGATGGCGGCCTGTTCATCGCGCATGGCATCGCGGTACCGGTTCTTATGGCGGTCTGCGTCGGCGTAGCCATGACGTTCATCACCACGCGCACGCGCTTCGGCCGCTACGTATTCGCCATAGGGGGCAACCCCGAAGCCGCGCTGCTGGCGGGCATCAACACCCGCTGGGTGACGATGAAAGTATTTATGCTGATGGGCTTTCTTGCCGCGGTTGGCGCGGCAATCTCGACCGCGCGGCTCAATGCCGCCACCAATGCGCAAGGGACGCTGGACGAATTGCTGGTGATCGCCGCGGCAGTCATCGGCGGCACGTCGCTGGCAGGCGGCGTCGGCACCATAGCCGGCGCTATGCTGGGGGCCGTGCTGATGCAATCGCTGCAATCGGGCATGGTGCTGCTTGGCGTCGACACGCCCTTGCAGAATATCGTGGTCGGCATCGTGCTGGTCGTGGCCGTGTGGCTCGACACGCTCTATCGCCGCCGCGTCGGCTGAACGGATGGCAGGAGGCGCAAATGGCCGATGAACGCACGCCGCTGGTGGAACTGCGCAATATCTCCATCGCCTTCGGGGGGATACGCGCCGTGGACGACGCGTCCGTCGATCTCCATCCGGGCGAGGTGGTGGCGCTGCTCGGGCATAATGGAGCCGGCAAATCCACCCTTATCAAGGTGCTGTCCGGCGCGTACAGGCGCGACGCCGGCACGATCCTCGTCAATGGTGAGGAAGCGCAGATCTCCAATCCGCGCGACGCCAAGAAATACGGGATCGAGACGATCTACCAGACGCTGGCGCTGGCCGATAATGTAGACGCCGCAGCCAACCTTTTCCTCGGGCGGGAACTGCGCACCGCATGGGGCACGCTCGACGACGTGGCGATGGAATCGGAGGCGCGCAAGGTGATGGGCCGCCTCAATCCGCGGTTCCAGCGATTCAAGGAGCCCGTCATCAAGCTCTCTGGCGGCCAGCGTCAGTCCGTGGCCATCGCGCGCGCGATCCTGTTCAATGCGCGCATCCTGATCATGGACGAGCCGACGGCGGCGCTCGGTCCTCAGGAGACGGCGCAGGTGGGCGAACTCGTGCGGCAGCTCAAGGCCGAGGGCATCGGCATATTCCTCATCAGCCACGACATGCATGACGTGTTCGATCTGGCCGACAGGGTCTGCGTGATGAAGAATGGCCAGGTCGTCGGCACCGCCCGCACCAGCGACGTAACACAGGACGAGGTGCTGGGCATGATCATTCTGGGAAAATGCCCGCCCGGCGCTACTCCCGGACCCGGTGCGCTCAAGATCGCTGCCTGACGACAGGCTTCCTGCAACAAAAAGGCCGGCTGAACGCCGGCCCTTTCCTATTGCTTCGCGCTGGCGATCAACCCCGGCGGCAACGGTCCTCGTAGGTGCGGCCGGTACGCGGGTCGCGATAGACGCACCAGCCGGTGCGCGTCGCCTGGCCGATCAGCACACCGCCAATGGCGCCCGCCGCGCCGCCGACGATCGCGCCGCCGACATTGCCTGAAATCAGGCCGCCCGCGGCCGCACCGACAGCGCCGCCAACGGCAGCATCGCGCTCGGCGGTGGTGCAGCCCGCGACGAGCATGGTCGCCGCGACCGCGAAGATAACATTCCGCATTCTATTCCCTCCAATGGAATCAGGTCCCGTCAGCTTCTACCATGCCGTTGCGAAAGGTTCTCCGCAAGCCATTCCCACCCAGCAAAAGCGGGGATGGCGGGGATTTCGGGAGGTTTCAGGCCGCGGCACGCGCCTGACGGTCGAAGAACAGCGCCTGGCTGATGAGCGCCTTCACCATATCGGGATTGAAGGGCTTGGTGACGAGGAAAGTCGGCTCGGGACGCTCGCCGGTCAGCAGCCTTTCCGGGAAAGCGGTGATGAAGATCACCGGCACGGAACTCATGGTGAGAATCTCGTTCACGGCGTCTATGCCGGAGCTTCCATCCGCGAGCTGGATATCCGCCAGCACCATGCGGGGCTGTTTACCGGCGAACATCTTCGTCGCCTCGGCGTGGGTCCGCGCCGTGCCGACGACGCGATGACCCAGGCTCTCCACCATCTCCTCGATATCCATAGCGATCAGCGGCTCATCCTCGATGATGAGTATGTCGGTGGCCACCTGCCGCGATATCTCCTCGCTCGCCTGCAGGAAGAGGCTGGAGAATTCCGTTTCGGACACGTCGAGGATTTCAGCCGCCTGGGCCTCGCCGAATCCTTCGACGGCGACGAGGAGGAACGCCTGCCGCGGCAGCGGCGCGAGCGCCGACAGATTCGTGGAGGCGCTGCGTTCCCACGGCGTTTCCGGAACCCCCTGCGGCACCCGGACGTTTATGGATGAATAGAGCTTCGCAAAGAGCTTGTAGAGCGCGATGCGGTCGTCGGACGCTGCGGGAAAGATGCCGACATCCGCTATGAGCGCCTCCAGCATGGCCGCAACCAGGGCGTCGCCGCTATCCTGCGAGCCCGATACGGCGCGCGCAAAACGACGCAGATAGGGCAGGTGGGGGGCGATCGAAGCGGACAAACTCATATGCGTCTCCCTCGGGCGTAAGATGCCGATTCATGTTCCATGAACGTGCCAGCATGCAATCGCCGGCGCAAATCGATCAACGTCCGGCCGTTAAAAAAGTTCCCAGGCGCGGAACGAAATCGCCGGCGTGCCGTTTTCGACCGGATCGGCGGGTATCGGCAAGCTGTCTTTCGGGTTTCGGGAGACGCAGGATGGAGATATCGAAGACGTGCAGTTGGGGAATCGAAGGGCGATCGAACGAGTCATGGAAGACGACAGCAAGCAACCGGGGCGGGCACGGCGCGCCAAGGGGGATCGCGGCTTGGGCGCGAATTCCGAAATTGGCCGCAAGCTGAAGCAATATTACGACGATCTGGTCACGGACGAGGTGCCTGACAGGTTCCTCCAGTTGCTCAGCCAGCTCGACAAGAGTGGGGAAGAGAAGCCAGCCGGAAAGAAGGACTGAACGCGATGGCAGATGTCCCGGATTTCAGGGCCGACCTGATCGCCACGATACCGAGCCTCCGCGCCTTCGCGATCTCCCTCTCGCAGAATGCCGACAGGGCTGACGATCTGGTACAGGAAACGCTGGTCAAGGCTTGGGACAAGCAGTCCAGCTTCCAGCTCGGGACCAATCTCAAGGCGTGGCTGTTCACCATCCTGCGCAACGAGTTCTACTCGCAGATGCGCAAGCGCGGCCGTGAGGTGCAGGACAGCGACGGCGCCATCACGGCGGGCGTGGCGACGCTTCCCGAGCAGATGGGGTCGCTCGACCTCAAGGATTTCCGCAAGGCGCTGGAGCGCCTGCCGGAGGACCAGCGCGAGGCGATCATCCTGATCGGGGCTTCCGGCTTCTCCTATGAGGAGGCGGCGGAAATCTGCGGCTGCGCGGTCGGCACCATCAAGAGCCGGGTCAGCCGCGCCCGCAGCCGGCTCCAGGACATGCTGAACATCGAGGGCGAGGGCGATTTCGGCCCCGACGGCGTGACCGCCCATGTTCTCGGGTCGAACGCAGCCTGACGCATCCGCGCCGCACAAGCTTTTTGCGGATGGACTCGGGCCTGAAAAAGCGTTCCCTTATTCTTCATCATGATCTCCGCTTCCGCCGCATGCGCGGGCGGCGGAACCCGGGCGCAGCTTCGACGTTGTCGTCACCGGAAACGTAAACGGGAGAATTTTCATGGCCACATCCACGACCAAAGCCGCGAAGCCACAGGGGTCCGGCGCCGCCGACGCCCCCGACATGACGCGGCAGGATCTCGAAGCCGATATCGCGCGGCTCAAGGACGATCTGGCGAAGCTGGCCAGCCAGTTCGCATCCCTTGGGGAACAATCGGTCCACACGGCACGCCGCGCGGCCTCGGAAGGGGTGGAGCAGCTGAAGGCACGCGGAGAGGCCAAATATGCCGAGCTGAAGTCGAGCGCGCACGATGTCGAGGAGCAACTGGCGAGCGCGGTGCGCGAGAAGCCGATTACCTCGCTGGCCATCGCCGCCGGCGTGGGCTTTCTTTTCGCAATGCTCACGCGCCGCTAGATTTTGCAAAGCCACAGGGTTCCGGCGACCGGGACCATGCTTCGGGGTTCCTCATGCTCGCTACCTTGATCACGGCCGTCGTCTCCGGGGAGGCCGGCCGCGCAGCCGCCCGCGCGAGGCGGGCGGCAATCGCCTATGTGCTGGCAGGTCTTTCCCTCGCCTGCGGCATCGGGTTCCTCATCGGGGCCGGCTACATGGTGGCGGCGCGCGAAATGGGAAGCCTTGAGGCTGCGCTCGTCTTCGGTGCGGGATTCGTGGTGCTGGCTCTGCTGATCGTGCTGATCCAGCGCATCGGTGCCCGCAGCTCGCGTAGGCGTGCACGCGACCGCATGTCGTCCGAGGCCAAGACCGTCGCGGCGGCTGCCGCGGCGGCGTTACTGCCCTCGCTGCTCGCGAGCCGGGGTGGAGTAAAGACGGCAGCGGCCCTGTCGGCTGCCGCGCTCGCGGCTTACGCGATCTATCGCGAGAACAGCTCGCCGCGTGGCCGGTCAGACGAGGATTGAGGCGACACGACCGCAGGCGCGGCGGAACGCAAGCCCGCCGATTGCATTTCTCCCGCATCGGCCGCGAGAAATGGAGCTCTCATGAAACCCGACGACCAGAACACATCCCCCGTCGTTTCGGAAGCTCGGGCGAAACAGGGGCTTTGGGGCGGGCGGATATTGCTCGTACTCGTTTGCGCTCTTGCCCTGGCAATGATCGTTTGGTGGGGTGCCGAAATCTATGGCGACGCCATAGAGCCTCCGGCGTCGGAGCAGATCGGCGATCCCTCCAGCGTGGAGCTTCCGCCAGCCGACCGGCCCTCGGTGCCGCCGGCGGGGCAGCTCACGCCTCCGGGCGGAACGCCGGGCAACGCACCCGCTCCGTAACGGCTTTCAGGGCGCCGCCGGTATCAGCACCTTGAGCGCGCCCGGCAAGCTGCGGATCACGGTTTTCTCCTCTGCCTCGCACAGCTCGCCGTCGATGGCGCAGGTCAGGCCGCGGCCTCCCTTGTCGAGAATCAGTGTGGCTTCCGTGGCGCGGCGCACTTCCACCTCGGGGTTCCCTTGCCAGCGCCCGGCCGCCATATGCATCATGAAGCGGGCGATGTCGGCTCCCCGCCATGCGCGGGCGATGTAGATGCCCAGTTCTCCGCTGTCGGGCATCTCCGCATAGGGGAGATGCCCCTCGCCGAACAGATTGTTGGAAATGCCGAGGCTGGAGGCCACGATGCGAAGCTCGGTGCTGTCCAGCTCCAGCGTGGCGTGGACGCGGGGCGGGCGGCGCAGCGTCATGATGGCGGCGCGCACGGAGGCACGCATCTTGCCGATGCGCGAGCCGTAATCCATCTCCTCGCGCAACTCCACGAGCCGCGGGTGCATGCCGACCGAATATTGATGGATAAAGACCCGTCCATTGGCGCTGGCGACATCCACGCGGCGTATCCGTCCCGTGGCGAAGGCCGCGACGGCGGCATCCAGATTCTGCGGTATGCCCAGACCGCGCGCGAAAAGGTTCATCGTGCCCGCCGGCAAGATAGCGAGGGCGGCGTCCTTGCCGGCGAGCGCGCCGGCGGCGGCGGAGATGGTGCCATCGCCGCCGCCAGCCATGACGACGTCGGCCCGACCTTTCATCGCCGCCTTTTCCAGCGCCGCGGCGACGCCGTTCCTGCCGGGTATCTCGATATCCACCTCATGCCCCTCCCTGCCGAGCGTCTGGCGTATGCGAGCGGAAAGGGCGTCGAGATCGAGGGTACGCAGGGTACCGCCGTCGCGATTGAGGATAACGCTAAATTTCATGGCAGACCCCGGCAATCGCCCGTGGCGCGGGCGCCTTCAAACGGAGGGCGCGGCGAAAAGTTCCCGTGCCGGCAAGCCGGGAAAGGATTCCCGAGGGCCGGTGCGATTCAGGAACAAGATCGTTCGAGTGGCGTTGTGAAGCAGTGAGGGCCGCGCCCGCCGTCCCGGCAGGTCATGCGGACGCGGCCGTGCAAGAGAATAATGCACAAGGAGAGACTATCATGATCCGTAAGCTTTTGGCGACCACCGCGATCGCAACCCTCCTGGCCACCGGAGCCCTGGCGCAGACAGCGCCTGCGCCGGGGCAGCCCGCTCCCGCCGCCACCGAAAGCGCGCCGGCGGCTCCGAAGATCATCCATGCAGAGGGACATCTGGCGACGAATGTCATCGGCCAGAGCGTCTATAACAGCACGGGCGAGGACGCATCCAATATCGGCAAGGTGAACGACCTCGTTATCGGTCCCGATAACCAGATCGACGCCGTAGTGATCGGCGTCGGCGGGTTCCTCGGTATCGGCAGCAAGGACGTGGCCATCGAATATGGCCTCGTGAACTGGGCCGAACGTGACGACGACCGCGTCATGGTAGTCGAGACGAGTGCAGAAGCCCTTGCCGCCCTCCCGGAATTCGACCGTGACGCCTATCGGCCTATGCCGGCGGACGCCGACATCTCGATGACCGAGCCGGCGACGGCTGAAGACCTGCAGGGCGCGGAGGCAACGGCTGCGGCGGAAGCCGCGACGACGGATACGGATACCGCGGCCTCGGCGCCAACCGAGCCGTCTCCCGGTTCCACGCCGGTGATGCCGGCGCCGTCGAACGACACCGCTACGGCGCCTACGCCGCCCTCCGGCAATGACATGGCGGCTGCGCCGAACGAGGAAGCTCCGGCAAACACGGACAATACGCAGACCTCCGCCATCGACCGCTCCACGCTTCAGGAGCAGCCCATCGACCAGATCAGTTCCGAGCAATTTGTCGGCACGACCGTCTACGGGGCCAATGACGAGAATATCGGCGAGATCGGCGACGTCGTCCTCAACGATACCGGTCAGGTGGAGGCTGTCATCGTCGATGTGGGCGGCTTCCTCGGCATCGGCGAGAAGCCGGTGGCGGTCGGTATGGAGAATCTCTCCTTCATGGCCGACGAGGACGGAAAGCTCCACCTTTACACCGCCTTCACGCGCGAGCAGCTTGAAGCGCAGCCTGCCTATGACGAGTCCAGCTTTGCGCAGAACCGCGACGGCGTGCTGCTGACCAATCCTGTCCGGTAGTCCTGACTTCGGTCGTCAAGCAGGGAAGCCGCGTTCTTCGGGACGCGGCTTTACCTATTTGCGGTAAACAATATTGTTTTCATCGTTCAATATCGGAGAACGGTCCATTCTGCGATCCGGCTATTTCGCGTTGCGCGCCCTTGCACCACATTGCGGTCCTGAACGCGGCCGTGAGCCGCAAGCGAGGAAGGGAGCAAGACGATGCTCAAGCAGATTCAGGGACTGCATCATGTGACCTCGATGGCGAAGGACGCTGCCGAGAACAACGCATTCTTCACCAGGACGCTCGGCCTGCGCAGGGTCAAGAAGACCGTCAATTTCGACGCGCCGGACGTCTACCATCTCTACTATGCCGACGAATTTGGAACGCCCGGCTCGGTGATGACCTATTTTCCCTTTCCGAATATCGCCAGGGGACGTCCCGGGACCGGCGAGGTCGGCACCACCGTCTTTTCCGTACCGGAAGGCTCGCTCGGCTACTGGCAGCAGCGGCTTGCGGACAAGGGCGTTTCGGGGCTGGAGAAGGGGGAGAGCTTCGGCCAGAAGCGCCTGGCCTTTGACGGCCCCGATGGCGACGGCTTCGCGCTTGTGGAGGTCAAGGATGACGGCCGTCCCGTCTGGACCGGCGCCGATGTGCCGGAAGCCGAGGGCATCCGTGGCTTCCACTCCGTCTCCATGCGGCTTCAGGATGCGGGCGCGACCGCCGAGCTGCTGAAATTCATGGGCTACGACCAGATCGATCAGGCCAGCAACATACGGCGCTTCGCCGTGCCGGGCGGTAACGGGGCGGATTTCGTGGATATCGAGACGCTGCCGGTCGTGAACCACGCGCGGCAGGGCGCCGGTTCGGTCCATCACGTTGCCTTTGCCGTCGAGAATCGTGAGAAGCAGCTCGAGGTCCGCAAGGCGCTGCTCGACACGGGCTATCATGTGACGCCGGTGATCGACCGCGATTATTTCTGGGCGATCTATTTCCGCACGCCCGGCGGAGTCCTGTTCGAGGTGGCGACCAACGAGCCCGGTTTCGACCGCGACGAGGATACCGCCCATCTGGGAGAGGCGCTCAAGCTGCCCACGCAGCACGCGCATCTGCGGCCCTATCTGGAGCGGCACCTGCAGCCGCTTGACAACTGAGGAGGCGGCGATGAGCGCGGATTCATACGTGCATCGCCGGATCCCTGGTCAGCCGGGGGCGCCGCTGCTGTTCCTGTTCCACGGAACGGGCGGCAATGAGGACCAGCTTCCCGGCCTCGGCCGGGAATTGCTGCCGGCAGCGGGACTGGTTTCACCGCGCGGCGACGTTTCCGAATTCGGTGCGGCGCGCTTCTTCCGCCGCACGGGCGAGGGGGTCTACGACATGGCCGACCTCGCCCGCAGTACTGCGAAGATGGCAGGTTTCGTCAAGGCGCATGCCGATGCCGAAAAGCCGGAGGCCCTCATCGGCCTCGGCTATTCCAACGGAGCCAACATATTGGCGTCGGTGCTGTTCTCCGCGCCCGGCCTGTTCGACGCGGCGGTGCTGATGCATCCGCTCATCCCTTTCAAGCCGGAGATCGGCGAGAGAATGGGGGGCAAACATATCCTCATCACCGCCGGACGGCGCGATCCGATCTGCCCGCCGGACCTGACGGAGGCCCTGCGCGGATATTTGCAGGCGGCGGGAGCCGATGTCACTCTGGTCTGGCACGAGGGCGGCCATGAGATCAGGCCGAACGAGATTGCGGCGGCGCGGGATTTTCTCGCACCGTGGCGAAACAGGGAAAAGGAGGAACGCAATGCCGGATGACATCGAAATTCGCCGGGAGGAAACCGGATCGAAGGGCAGGCTCTTCGTCGAAGGGCCGGGTGGTGCCGTGGCCGAGATGACCTATTCCAAAGCCGGAGACGGCATGATCATCATCGACCATACCGAAGTGCCCGACGCTTTTCGCGGGCAGGGCATCGGGCTGAAGCTGGTGACGCAGGCCGTCGAGGAGGCACGCGCGGCGGGCAAGAAGATCATCCCGCTCTGCCCCTTCGCCAATGCCCAGTTTCGCCGCCATGCAGAGTGGGCGGACGTGCTGAAAGGCTGAGGCCCTACCAGCGCGTCGGTTCGCCCGGCGCGGCTGGCTCTATGGCGAGCGCGTGGACGCCGGCGTTCAGCTCGTCGGCCAGCAATTCATTGACCGTGCGGTGCCGGTCGATCCGGCTCATCCCCGTGAACACGGGAGAGACGACGCGGACGCGGAAATGCGTCTCTCCCGAACCGTCGAACGCCGCATGGTGTCCCGATTCCTCGTGATGATGCCCGGCATGAAGATGGCTCTCGTTGACCACGGACAGCCTTTCCGGCTTCAGGGCCGCGTTCAGCTTGGTTTCGATGGCGGTCTGGATAGACATCGCAGGCTCCCTGCCCCATATAGGGGCTTCTTCCCGATTCACGCGAAGCCCAAGGCGTTAGGTCGAAGCTCGACCAAATGTCAATTCTTGTTTCGCGATGCGAAGAACCCGATAATCAGTCCCTTGATTTGCCGCCAGGGCCGTGGATGAAGTCGTATCCGAAATATTTTGAAAAGATCCGCATTCGCCCGGATCCGCAGGCGGAGGTCAAGTCGCATGCGCCGCGCTGCCAGTGGGACGGTTGCGAGGAAGCCGGCACGCACCGCGCGCCGGTGGGCCGGATGCGCGAGGGCGAGTATTTCCGCTTCTGCTTCGACCACGTGCGCGAATACAATAAGGGCTTCAACTATTTCTCCGGGCTCGCGGACAGCGAGATAGCGCGATTCCAGAAAGAGGCGCTGACCGGGCATCGTCCGACATGGAAGATGGGTTCCAACAGCAGCGCCACGCCGGATTTCGCACAGAAGCGATCCGGCCGCGCCGGCTATTACAGCCGGGTGCGCGACCCCTTCAACGTCTTCTCGGCGGATCGCGACGCCGGTCAGCCGCGGGAGCGCAAGCTCAAGAGCATCGAGGCCAAGGCGATGGAAACGCTGGGCCTCACCGCAAAGGCGACTGGCGAAGAAATCAAGTCGCGCTATAAGGAACTGGTAAAACGCCACCATCCGGACGCCAATGGCGGCGACAGGGGATCGGAAGACCGCCTGCGCGCCGTCCTTCAAGCCTACAGGGTGCTCAAGCAGGCGGGCCTGTGCTGACGCGCGGGCAGGTTTGTGTCCGGCCCCCGTTCTGGTATTGACGCCCCGGAACTTTCGGGAGCATGCAGGCGGAATGGCTTTCCGCAGCTGGAGATATGATGAACAAGGTCGATCGTGACATCGCCAACCTGCCGGACACGACGGTTTCGGTCAGGGAGACATTCGGATTCGAGTCGAAGATGGTCGTGCCGGCTTATTCGGTGGCCGATTCGCACGTGCCCGATGTGGATCCGGACTATCTGTTCGACGAGCAGACCACGCTCGCCATCCTCGCGGGCTTCGCGTTCAACCGGCGCGTCATGGTGTCCGGCTATCACGGAACCGGCAAGTCGACCCATATCGAGCAGGTCGCGGCGAGGCTGAACTGGCCCTGCGTGCGCGTCAATCTCGACAGCCATGTGAGCCGCATCGACCTCGTCGGCAAGGACGCCATCGTGCTCAGCGAGGGCAAGCAGGTCACGGAGTTCCGCGACGGCATCCTGCCCTGGGCCTATCAGCACAATGTCGCGCTGGTGTTCGACGAATACGATGCCGGCCGGCCCGACGTGATGTTCGTCATCCAGCGCGTGCTGGAATCCTCCGGCCGCCTGACCCTGCTGGACCAGAGCCGGGTGATCCGCCCGCATCCCGCCTTCCGCATCTTCGCCACCGCCAACACGGTCGGCCTCGGTGACACGACGGGCCTCTATCACGGTACGCAGCAGATCAACCAGGCGCAGATGGACCGCTGGTCCATCGTGACGACGCTCAACTATCTGCCGCATGACAAGGAAGTCGCGATCGTCATGGCCAAGGCCAAGCATTACCGCGACGAGAAAGGCCGCGACATCGTCAACAAGATGGTGCGCGTGGCCGATATGACGCGCTCGGCCTTCATCAACGGGGATCTCTCCACCGTCATGAGCCCGCGCACGGTCATCATGTGGGCGGAGAACGCGGAAATCTTCAACAATGTCGGTTTCGCCTTCCGTGTCACCTTCCTGAACAAATGCGACGAGCTCGAGCGATCCATCGTGGCCGAGTTCTACCAGCGCGCCTTCGGCGAGGAATTGCCGGAGAGCGCGGCCAACGTGGTGCTTGGCTGACGCCGGACAGATAGAGAATGGCTGGACCCGGCGACAATACGCGCGGCAAGGGAAAGACCGGCACGGAGGCGGATGCCTTCAAGCGTGCCGTGACCGTGTGCATGCGTGCCATCTCCGGCGACAATGAGCTGGAAGTGGCCTTCTCGCGCGAGAAGCCGGCGCTGACCGGCAGCCGCGCACGCCTGCCCGAGCCGCCCAAGAAGCCGACCGCGGCCGATATCGGCATCACGCGGGGACTGGGCGATTCAATGGCGTTGCGCCGCGCTTGCCACGATACGCGCGTTCATGCCCGCCTCGCGCCCGAGGGCAAGCAGGCGCGTGCCATATTCGACGCGGTGGAGCAGGCTCGCGTCGAGGCCATCGGCGCGCGGGCCATGCAGGGCGTTTCCGACAATCTCGCGCTGATGCTGGAGGACAAATACGCCAAGGCCAATCTGGCCGACGTGCGCGAGCAGGGCGAGGCGCCGTTGGAGGAGGCTCTGGCGATGATCGTGCGCGAGAAGCTGACCGGCCGCGCCGCGCCTGCGAGCGGGCAAAAGATGGTCGATCTCTGGCGCGGCTTCGTCGAGGAAAAGGCCGGAGAGGATATCAACGGGCTGCTCGACAAGCTGGAGGACCAGCAGGCTTTCGCGCGCGTGGTGCGCGACATGCTCGCCTCGATGGAGATGGCCGAGGAACTCGGCGACGACGACACGAGCGAGGAGTCCGAGGACGACAGCGAGGACCAGCCGCAAGGCGAGGACAGCAGCGAGGAAGGCGGCGAAGAGGATAGCGGCGAGGACAGCAGCGACGCCGACGAGGCGGAGGATTCCGACGAGGACCAGGAGACGGGCGAATCCGAATCCATCGACCAGGACACCGACGAGATGTCCGACGATGAGGATTTCGATGCCGAGACGCCCGGCGAGCCGCGCCGGCCAAACGATCCCTTCACCAACCTGCCTCGGGAAATCGACTATCGCGTCTATTCCACCCAGTTCGATGAGACGGTCGGTGCGGAAGAATTGTGCGAGGAAGAGGAACTGGACCGGCTGCGCGCCTTCCTCGACAAGCAACTCGCCAATCTGCAGGGCGTTGTGGGACGTCTGGCGAACCGGCTTCAGCGCCGGCTGATGGCGCAGCAGAATCGCTCCTGGGATTTCGACCTCGAGGAAGGTTATCTGGACCCCGCCCGACTAGTGCGCGTCGTGATCGACCCGATGCAGCCGCTCTCCTTCAAGCTGGAGCGCGACACCAATTTCCGCGACACCGTGGTGACGCTCCTGCTCGACAATTCCGGTTCCATGCGGGGCCGGCCCATCACCGTTGCGGCGACCTGCGCCGACATTCTCGCGCGGACGCTGGAGCGTTGCGGCGTCAGCGTCGAGATCCTCGGCTTCACCACGCGGGCGTGGAAGGGCGGGCAGGCGCGCGAGAAATGGCTGAAGGACGGCAAGCCGCCAAATCCGGGCCGGCTGAACGATCTGCGCCACATCATCTACAAGAGCGCCGACGCGCCGTGGCGGCGCGCGCGGCGCAATCTCGGCCTAATGATGCGCGAGGGCCTGCTCAAGGAGAATATCGACGGCGAGGCGCTGCTGTGGGCGCATCAGCGCCTGATTGCGCGGCCCGAGCAGCGCAAGATCCTGATGATGATTTCGGACGGCGCGCCGGTGGACGACTCCACCCTGTCGGTCAATCCGGGCAATTATCTGGAGCGGCATCTGCGCGCGGTGATCGAACTGATCGAGACGCGCTCGCCGGTCGAGCTTCTGGCTATCGGTATCGGCCATGACGTCACGCGCTATTATCGCCGCGCCGTCACCATCGTGGATGCGGAGGAGCTTGCCGGCGCCATGACCGAACAGCTCGCCGCCCTGTTCGGCGAGGAATCCGCGCGCCAGCTCCGGCAGGCTGGGCCGCAGCGCATCAGGCGCGCCGGCTGACCGGATGAGCCGGGCTCGAACGCTCGCCATCCTCCTGCTGCTGATGAATGTGGGTCCGGCACAGCCCGGCCCGATGGATACGCGTCCCGTGCGGCCGGCGGAGGTGTCGGCCCAGGGGATTTCCAGCTTCCGTATCGGCTCGGACGAAACGCGATTCGGGCCGCTCGAATTCGTGGGAGGGTTGCGGCTCAGGTCGTCGGCGCCGGATTTCGGCGGCCTGTCCGCGTTCCGGTTCCTGACGCCGGGCGGTGCGTTCATGGGCGTGACCGACACGGGCCTGTGGTATTTCGGCAAGATCATGCGCGACGCCAAGGGCATCCCGGTTGGCGTGGAGCAATTCCGCACCATGCCGATCCTCGATGCGAAGGGGAAGCCGGTCGGGAAAAAACGCTATGCCGATGCGGAGGGGCTGGACGTAAAGGACGGCGTAGCCACTGCGAGCTTCGAGCGGGAGCACCGCATTTCGGAGTTCCGCATAGATCCCGAAGGCATGGGCGCGCCGCTGCGCGATCTCGACTTTCTGGTGCCGCGCGGCGAGCTGCGCCGCAATGCCGGCTTCGAGACAGTGGTGCATGCGCCCGGCGACAGCGCCTTGGCCGGCGCGCGTGTTGCCGTTGCCGAAAAGAGCCTCGACCGGGACGGCAATATCTTCACGGCCATACTGGAAGGTCCGCACAAGGGCGTCTTTACCGTCGCGCGCCGCGGCGAGTTCGACGTGACGGACGGGGCTTTTCTGCCCGATGGCGATCTCCTGCTGCTGGAGCGCAGCTTTTCCATGACGCGCGGCGTCGGCATGCGGCTGCGGCGTATCGGCGGGGACGAGATAAGGCCGGGCCGGCTGGCGGACGGCGATATATTGCTGGAGGTCAACATGGCCTATCAGATCGACAATATGGAGGGGCTGGACGTGTGGCGGCGCGACGATGGCGCGCTGATGGTGTCGCTCGTGTCGGACGACAACCAGTCCTTCCTGCAAAGGACGCTTTATCTGGAGTTCCGGATGATCGAGGAATGACGGCGAGGACCGCTGCCCGCGGCGCTGCTTTTGGTCAAGCTGCTCAGTTGAGCGGGCGGCGCGACGTTTCGAGCGGCATCAACACGGACAGCAGCGCGCCATAGGGAATCAGCATCAGCAGGTCGATCAGCATCTTCACGCTGAAATCGCCGATCGCCAGCGACAGCCAGAGCGGCATCTCGAAGCCCGCCAGAGTGACGGGGAAGGGCAGGGAGCCATCCGGCAGGCCGAAGCTCGTGTCGAGAAAGGCGAAGCCGGCCGCGAAGGCGAGCGAGAAGAAGATCGCTGTATCCAGCACCGAGCCGATCAGGCTCGAAGTCAGCGGCGCGCGCCACCAGACCTGCCGGCGCAGGCGGTCGAAGATGAAGACATCCAGCATCTGCGCCGCGAGGAACGCCGTCCCCGACGCGATGGCGATGCGCGGCGTGGCCAGCCAGACCGACATGGCGACTGCCAGCACGAAGCCTGCGACCACGACACGGCGCGCGGCGCCCGCGCCGAAGCGGCGGTTTGTCAGATCGGTGACGAGAAAGGCGACGGGATAAGTGAACGCGCCCCAGGTAAGTATCTCCCCAAGCCCGAAAAGCTGGACTGGAAACTGGACGAGATAGTTTGAGGCAGCGACGACGAGAGTCATCAATGCCACGAAGGGCCATATATTGCGCGAGACAGTCATTTTTTTATCCTGGGTGATGGAACCAGCCGGCGGCCAGGCCGCCGAAAGCAAATTGTCAGGCTGCCGGCTGCTCGGCCAGCTTCTTGGCGATCTGCTTCTTGAGCAGGCGCGCGCGCTGGGACAGCTCGGCGGCGTCCGCCTTGGCCAGGAAGGCATCGAGGCCGCCGCGATGCTCGACCGAACGCAGCGCGTTGGCGGAGATGCGCAGGCGCACGGTCTGGCCGAGAGCTTCGGAAATCAGCGACACGCGCACCAGGTTCGGCAGGAAGCGGCGGCGGGTCTTGTTGTTGGCGTGGCTCACATTGTTGCCGGTCATGACGGCCTTGCCGGTGAGTTCGCAGGAGCGGGACATGATATGCTACCTTCAGTTCTTCGACGGGCCACGCATCTCGTTCGCACCTACTAGCGGGTGGCGCGCAAGCGTGTCAGCGGCCTCTAGGGAAAAGTCGCCGTTCCATAGTGGTATTTATCCGCAAGGTCAAGCGCGGGAGCATGGTGAGAATACGGAGAAGCTTCATAGAATGGTCGAAATTTCGGCGCCTCTCCCCATATTGAGGGACGACGCCGGTTAAAGCCGGCTTCTGGATGGAATGTTCTGTGTCATGATCCTTTCTCGCCTCCTCATCGCCGGACTGCTGCTTTGCGGCGTCGTGCTGCCGGCCAACGCTCAGGCGCCGCTCAATTTCGAGGCCAGTTATGTCGTGCGGCTCTACGGCCTTACCATCGGCAAGGCCAGTTTCAAGGGCTCGGTCGAGGGCGACCGCTACGAGGTGGACGGCTCGCTGGCGAGCGCGGGTCTGGCGCGCGTCTTCGACCGCACCAACGCCAGCGCAACTATGACGGGCAGACTTTCGCCCGGCAGGGTCGTGCCGGAGCGATTCACGCTCGACTACGATCAGGACGGCCGGCGCAGCAAGACCGACATTGCCTTCCGCAACGGGAATGTCGCCACAACGAAGATCAGTCCGGAACCGCGCAAGTCCTCGAAGAAGCTGGTGCCGTTGCGGTCCGGCGATCTCGTATCGGTTGCGGATCCCGTTTCGGCCACGCTTCTGGCACGTGGCACCCCGCAGCAGATTTGCGGCCGTACGCTCCGCATCTTCGAGGGCGCGACACGCATCGACGTCGAGCTTTCGCTGGCAGCGACGGGATTCGTCTATGGCGTCGGCAATTCCGCCGTCACCTGCAAGGGCCGCTTCATTCCTGTCGCCGGGTTCGAGCGCGGCAACGGCACGTTCGAGTATATGCGCGAGCATTCCGATCTGGAGTTCGTCTACGCGCCGGCGGACCGCGGCCTCTACATGCTGCATTCCCTGTCCGCGCGCACCGAGATCGGGCGCGTGGAGATGCGGGCGCAGACGCGCCGCATCGACAATTGAAGCCTATTTTCTCTTTGTTCCGCCGCGCATGAGCAGGAATGCGGCCCCGGTGGACAGAAGGCTGGTGCCGAACATGGCCGCGAAAAGCGGGAAGGCGGTTTGCGCGCCCTCGATGGCGACGCCCATGAGGTAGGAGAACAGGGCGGCGAAGGCGAATTGCAGAAAGCCGCTCAGCCCGGAGGCTGACCCGGCCTTTTCGGGGTCGGGCTTGAGGACACCGGCCATCGCATGGGGCATCATGAGGCCGTTGGCGAAAGTCATGCAGCTCGTCACGCTGAACAGAACGGCGGCCGAGCCGAAGCCGAGAGCGAACAGACCGGCGAGCACCAGGACGAATGCCGAGATCGCGCCGGTGCCGAACAGCACAACAAGGCTCGGATCGAAGCGGCCGCCGATACGCCCCACGGTGAAATTGCCGAGCGCGAAACCGATGGCCGTGAGGGAGAACCACAGGCCGTAGGATGTCGGTGTGAGGCCCAGCATGTGGTTGGACACGTAGGGCGCGCCGATGACGAAGCAGTAGAACATGGCCGTGCTGAAGCAGATGCACGAGCCGTTGAGGACGAATTCCCGGTTCGTCAGCAACCAGCGGAAATCCCTGAACAGGATCGACAGGCGGAACGGCGTACCGGCTCGCCTGTTCGTTTCCGGGATATAGAGCCAGGAAAACAGGAGGATGATGGCGGAGAGGATGGCCAGGAACCAGAATGTCGCCGTCCAGCCGAAATTCTCGAACAGGATGCCTCCCAGCGCCGGGGCCGTCATGGGGCCGACGGAGACGCCGACAGCCATGTAGCCGAGCATTCGCGTCGTCTGCTCGTCGTCGGCCACATCCCTTACGATGGCGCGTCCGAGCACCATGCCGACGCAGGCGCATGTGCCTTCCAGGATGCGCAGCACGATCAGCATCTCGATGGAGGTGGAGAAGGTGCAAAGCACGCTGATGGCGCAGAACAGCAGGACGCCGATGAGCAGAACTTTCCGCCGGCCGTGGGCATCCGCTATCGGACCGATGACGATCTGCGATGCGCCGAAGGCGACCATGAACAGCGACACCAGCAATTGCGTCGAGCTGTAGTCCGTCGCGAAATGCTTCTGCAGGTCGGGCAGCGACGGCACGATCATATGCATGGAAAGCGGGCCGATGAGGCTAACGGCGATCAGCAGGCCGAGCGGCGGCTTTGGCTTGTCGTTCACGCGGCCTGCTTTCCGGGCAGCCGGCATGACTCGACGCATGGTGTCGGGTTCGGACGGGCGATGGCGAGGGCGACAGGCATGAAGGAATCCGCGGCCGGAAAGAAGGCCCGCCTGAAGTCTGTCCTTGCGGCAGCCTGAGGCGTTCCCGGTCTTTGGCATAAAGGGAGGTGCGTCACAACCATAAACCCGCCGCCGGTTCGCCTCGAGCGCCCCGCAGCAAGTGCGGATGTCGCTCCGCTTATAGCGCGATGGATTGCGGCAGTACGAAAGGGGCGCCGCCCAGGGGCGGCACGCCCACCTTGAGCGGGCAGTCGAACACGCGTTCTATCGTCTCGTCGCGCAGCACCTCCTGCGGCGTTCCGGCCGCCGCGGACCTGCCCTTGTGCATGAGCAGGAGGCTGTCGGCGAACATGGCCGTCAGGTTCAGGTCGTGCAAAATGGCAATGACGCCGCCGCCGCGGCGGGCGAAGTCGCGGGCGATGCGCATGATGACCAGCTGATGCTTAATGTCGAGGCTAGAAACAGGCTCGTCGAGGAAGAGGTAGCGCGGCACGCCGGCCAGAACCGGCGACCAGACCTGGCACAGAACACGTGCAAGTTGCACGCGCTGCTGTTCGCCGCCCGAAAGCTCCTGATAGAACCGACCGGCGAAACCTTCGAGATCGACCGCCGCGAGCGCGCGCTCTGGCAGCCGCTTCTCTTCGCTTGCCGGCGCGCCCGAGCGTCCGCTGACAAGGCCCAGCCCGACGATCTCCCGCACGGTGAAGGGGAAGGAGAGCGTGGTCGCTTGCGGCAGAACAGCGCGCACGCTGGCCGCCTGCCAGGGCTTCATCCGTGCGATATCCTCGCCGTTGACGAGAACCGTGCCGCTATAGGGCAGGTCGCCCGAAAGTGCCTTGAGCAGGGTGGTCTTGCCGGAGCCGTTGGGGCCGGCGATGACCGTCACCGCGCCGGCGGGCGCTGTAAGACTGACATCGGCAACGATGCGCTTGCTGCCGATGGATATGGAAATGTTCTTCGCTTCGATCATCGCCGCGCCTATAGCATTTTGCAGCAAGGTGAAGTCACATTGCGTCGCACAAATGCGGCTAAAACAAACAGATAGAGCATGATCTCGTCCGAAAACCGGTTACCACTTTTCGGGATCATGCTCTAGAGATCAAGGACGCCGCGCCGCCGCAGCAATATCCAGAGGAAGAAGGGGGCTCCCACGGCTGCCGTCACGATGCCGATGGGAAGCTCCGCCGGCGCGACGATGGTGCGGCTCACCGCATCGGCGATGAGCAGCAGGCTTGCGCCCAGGAGCGCCGAGGCGGGCAGCAGGTAGCGATGGTCCGGGCCGATGGACAGACGCAGCAGGTGCGGCACGACGATGCCGATAAAGCCGATGCCGCCCGAAACTGCGACCGAGGCCCCGGTGGCCGCCGCCACGGTGACGATGGCGACATTCTTGAGGAACTGCACCTGCACGCCCATGTGCCGGGCGGCTGCCTCGCCTAGGGTCAGGGCGTTGAGGCCGCGCGCCATGAACGGCGCCGTCACGAGGGTCAGCGCGATGATCGGGCCGGCGGCTGCGATCTTGGTCCATGTCGCGCCCGCCAGCGAGCCGAGGCCCCAGAAGGTGAGGTCGCGCAATTGCCGGTCGTCGGCCAGATAGACGAGCACGCCCGAGAATGCGCCCGACAGCGCGCCGAGCGCGATGCCTGCCAGCAGCATGGTGGCGATGGATGTCTGGCCGCGCCGCGTGGCGACCTTGTACAATATGAGGGTGGTGGCCAGACCGCCGAGGAAGGCAGCCAGCGGCAGGGCGTAAATGCCCAGCGGCGCCAGGAACGGGCCAAGTACGCCGCCGCCCAGCACGATGACGACGATGGCGCCGAGGCCAGCGCCGGAGGAGACGCCGACGATGCCGGGATCGGCGAGCGGATTGCGAAACAGCCCTTGCATGACCGCGCCCGAAACGGCGAGCGCCGCCCCGATCAATATGCCCAGCACCATGCGCGGCAGGCGGATGTCGTAGACGATGATGCGGTCGCGGTGCGACAGCAGGTCGTCATGGCCGGTGAACCATTCGCCGATGACGGCGACCGCCGATGCGTCCGACGCGCCGGAAGCGAGGCTGAACAGGGCCGTCAGGGCGAGCAGGACCGCGAGCAGCCCCACCGCCAGCCGCGCCCGCGCGGAGCGGTCGCCTTCGGTTGCCGGATTGGAACGCGCAGCCACGTCCACGGCGTCATCCGCGACTGTCATGGATCAGCCGCCGTAAAGCGCGCGGGAGAGGTCGCGGATCGCGCCGGCCGTGCGCGGGCCGAAGCCGAGCAGGTAGGAGCCGTCCATCTGGATCAGGGCGCGGTTCTCGGCCGCGGGGGTGCCGATCATCGCCGGATGGTTGAAAAGCTGCTCGGCCGTCGCGCTATGATCGCCGCCGCGCGACATCATCAGCACGACGTCAGGCCGCGCCGCCTGCACGGCTTCGTCGGTCAGCTGCTTGTAGCCCTGGAATTCCTGGATGGCATTGACGCCGCCGGCCATCGTGATGATGCCGTTCGCGGCGGAGCCTGTGCCCGAAGCCAGGATGCGGCCGCCCTGCATGCTGAGCACGAAAAGCACGCGCTTGCGCTCGGACACGTCCTTCGTGGCTGCTTCCGCGGCGTCAATGTCCTTGCCGATCTTCTCGGCGAGTGCCGCCGCCTTGTCCTCGACGCCGAGCGCGGAGCCGACGACCTCGATCTTCTTGAGTATGCCCTCGCGGTCGAACGTCTCCGGCACCGTGACCATCTCGACGCTCGCCTTGGCCAGCACCTCCAAAGCCTCGGGCGGGCCGCTGCCTTCCAGCATCAGGATGGCGCTCGGATCGACCGAAAGGACGCCTTCGGGCGATAAAGCGCGCATATAGCCCACATCCGGCAGGGCGAGTGCCGCCTCGGGATAGAGGCCAGTCGAGTCGCGGGCGATCAGCTTGCCCTCCTCGCCCAGCTCATAGATGACCTCCACCAGCGAGCCGCCGATGGCGACCAGCTTCGAGGGATCGCGAAAGCGGGCGACCTCATTGGCACCGGCGGCAAGAACGCCGCCAGCCAGCACGCCTGCTGCAACAAAAGCGGCGAAGCCCAGACGGCCCGCCGTGACGAGGATTTGCATTGCCTGTTCCTTCCAAGCCTTGCGGGCGGAACCTTCAAGGCCCGCCCGGCGATCATGTCGAGCCCGGCGCGTGCCGGGCATATCGTCCGCTTCAGGCGGCGGACGAGCGCGGGATGCGGGGCAGGGCCTCGGCGAGAGAGCGCCATTCGTCGCGCTCGCCCTGTCCTTCCTGGCGCTTGCCGAAGAACTGGATGATGAGCTCGTTGTCGGCGCCATAGGCCTCGATGGAGGTGACGTGGCCGTCCTTGGTCGGCTTGCGCACGGCCCATGCCTCGCGGATGTGATCGAGGCGCAGGTGCAGGTGGAAGCCGGGATCGAGCACGTTGAGCCACGGTCCCATCGGCTTGACGTCCTTGATCGGGCCGGAATGGATCTGAATGCAGCCCTTGTTGCCGACGAAGCACATGATCGGGATGGCGTCGTTGGCGGCATGGTGCATCATCGCGGCGACGGCACCGCCGTCGAGCTGCCAGGCATAGTCGTCGCCAATGGAGCGAACGGCCTGATGGCGGGTCAGCTTCAGCGCGCGCAGCAGGCCGAAGAACTGGTGCACATCGGTCATCGCACTCCAGCGCGTGCGCAGGTCGCCGGTAATGTCGGGGCCGGGAACCACCGTGTCGATCTCCGTCGGCTGCTCGACGGCCACCGTCTCGATGGTTTGCGACTGGTCGTCGCTATGCAGCTTGGCGACCAGCGCATCGAATGCCTCGATGTCGGAAGCGGGACGCAGATGCACCTTGTGCACCGCCTCGCCCCCAGCATCGAAGAATTGCAGGCTGCGGCGCACATTGTCCCCGTCGCGTTTCTCCACGAGAAAGCCATGCGCCCAGATCTTCGGGAAGATGCGCAGGTCGATGTCCTCTCCCAGCACGATTGCGTTGTGTCCGCCGACATGCACCTTGTCGTACACGCCGATCTTTTCGTGGACCGCGCTTTCATTGCGGGTAAGGGCCATCACCTCGCCGACGGCCTCGAGGCCGGTCAGGAGCGTCTCTACGTCGCACCGGATTCTCCTCACGCCCTCGCCGCAATGGGCGGCGACATAGTCGGCTTCCGAAATGCCGAGCTGCTGGGCGAGTTCGCGCTCGCGCATCTTGGGATTTTCCGCGCGTGCGCGACGGATTTCGGCCGGTGACGGTCGAAGATTTACGCTCATTTCATGCCCCTACTTGTTGAGGATCAGCTTGCCTTGGCGAGTGATCTTGAGCCGGTAGACCGAGCCGCCGTGGTCGATGGCGATTTCAGTCGTCCCCTGGAAAATATTCTCGCTCGAAAGCGTACGCACGGGAATGCGGGCGCGCAACTCCGCTTCCAGAGGAATGCGCGAGCGGAACCTGTGATCTATCGGAGCATGGCTGTTCATGTCGGCGACCCTTCAGTTTGCGCCCGCCTCTCCGGCCGGGCGTTTCGTGAATCTCAAACAGGATTTCTTGACACCAATTATCAGGTTTAATAGTGAGTGCAATACCGGAGTGCGCGAGTCAAGTTTTTGCGGGCGCCGAAACTGAAAAATCGCAAGCGAGCAATTTTTAGCCAGCCAGCGAGTCTCAACGCTAGGAGAGTATGGAGATGGGGCTGGTGGGACGTAATGCGGCTGCGCTGATGGGGGGCGTGGCCATAACGGTGTTGCTGGGGTCCAGCATCCTCTATGCACAGGAAACCGGGGAAGCCACGACGACCGAGAACGCCAAGCAGGGCCGCGTCACCCTGCTTCAGCGCATCGTCGTCGGCGCCGGCCAGGAAAAGGTGGCGATCGACACGCCCCAATCCGTGACGGTGCTCAACCAGGATGACATAGACGAGGAACAGGCCGAGACTGTCAGCGAATTGCTGCGCACGATTCCCGGCGTCAACGCCGCCGGATCGGATCGCCTGTTCGGCCAGGGCTTCAACATCCGCGGCATCGGCGCCCCCGAGGCGGCCGGCGAGGAAGGCCGCATCATCGTCAATGTCGACGGTGCCATCAAGTTCTACGAGCAGTACCGCATGGGCGGCCTGTTCACCGATACGGAGCTTTACAAGACGGTTGAGGTCCTGCGCGGCCCCGCATCCTCCACGCTCTACGGATCGGGCGCGCTGGGCGGCGTCGTCAACTTCACCACCAAGGACGCGTCCGACTTCATCGCGGAAGGCGACAGCGGCGCGCTGAAGCTGAAAACCGGCTACAACTCCAATGGCGGAGGCTGGCTCGGCTCGGCGATCTTCGCGCAGCGCGTCGGCGATTTCGATTTCCTGCTCGCCGGCAATTACCGCGCTTCAGGCGACTTCAGCTCGGGCAACGGCAACACGATCGCCAGCTCGGCGTTCAACGCCTGGTCGGGCCTCGCCAAGGCGACATGGAATGTCGGCGATGAAGGCAAGTTCCGCCTGTCCTACCAGCAATGGGATTCCGACGCCGACGACCAGGATTACGCGCAGGTTGGCGGCCCGATCTCGGGCGGCTCGATCAGCGGCTTCGGCACGGTGGACCGTCATGTGGTGGACCGCACGGCGGTGGCTTCCTACGAGAACCCGTTCTCGGACAATGACTGGCTCGACGTGAAGCTGCAGGCTTCCTACTCCAACACCACCGTGGAACAGAGGAACGCCAGCGGTATTCCCGGCATGCTCACCTGCGGCTCGCCCGGCGGCGAGACGTTCTGCGACGTCGATTACGGCTACATGACCTGGCAGTTCAAGGCCGAGAACACCAGCGAATGGCGGGGCGAGAACTGGGAGAACTACCTGACCTATGGCTGGCAGACTTCCCACCAGACCCGTACGGCCGAAGTGTTCGATCCGGCCGGCAATCCGTTCTACTACACCCACCACCCCCAAGGCACGGACTTCAAGACCGGCCTCTATGTCCAGAACGAATATGTCTGGGATGAACGCCTGACCATCATTCCCGGCGCCCGCATCGATTACCGCAAGCTGACGCCGGATCAATCCACGACGCTCGACCAGGCGGTGGATGACTGGGCGTTCTCGCCAAAGCTCGCGGCGCACTTCAAGTTCAACGACACCTTCGCGGTGTTCGGCTCGGTGGCGCATACCGAGCGATTCCCGACGCTGGATGAGGTGTATTCCACGCCGCTGCCGAGCTACGGGCTGAAGAAGGAGCGGTCGAACAATTTCGAGCTGGGCTTCGCCGTCTCGGCGTATGACCTGCTGCAATCGGGTGACGGCCTGCAGTTCAAGACGACGGGCTTCTACAACGACATCACCGACCTGATCTTCCGCCAGTGCTCGAGCGCGAGCGGTTGCGCGGGCGGCGGGTTCACCTCGCAATACACGAACCTGAACCAGGCCGAAATCTACGGTGCCGAACTCGAGCTGGCCTATGATTCGGACTATGTGTTCGCCAATGCGAGCTATACCTACACGGTTGGCCGCAACACGCGCACCGACACGTACCTTACCTCGGTCGCTCCGCATGAGCTGGCGCTGACCCTGGGCGGCAAGCTGCCCGAGCAGGGCCTCCGGTTCGGCTGGCGGGCACGGTTCGTCTCCGCGCCGCAGGACCCCGCGCTGCGTTCGTCCGAGGAAGACTGGACAGGCTTCTCCACGCGCTATGCGAAGGCCTTCAATGTGCATGACATCTTCCTCAACTGGAAGCCGCAGGAAGGCCAGCTCAAGGGCTGGGAAGCTCAACTGGGCGTCGATAACCTCTTCAACACCCAGTACAAGGAGTTCCTCCAGAACGACTCGGCGAAGGGCCGCACCTTCAAGGTATCGCTGTCCAAGCAGTTCGGGTGGCAGTGATGTGGTCTGGGCCGGCAGCCACACAGGCTTTCCTCGCGGCGTTCATCCTCCAGGCGTCGCTGGCGGCTCCGGCCGCATCGCAGGAAGGACCGGGCGCTGCCGGTCCGGCCATCCGGATCGAACTCAATGCCCTGCAGCCGACCGAAGGAGGCTGCAGGTTCACTTTCGTGGCGACCAACGGGCTGGAAACGGACATATCCAAGGCCGCATACGAGGTCGTGCTGTTCGATACCGCAGGCGTTGTCGAGCGGCTGACCGTTCTCGATTTCCAGGACCTGCCGGCGGGTCGGACCCGCGTGCGGCAGTTCGCCTTGCGCAACGCCGATTGCGAGAAGATTTCCCGCGTTCTGGTGAACGACGCCACCGCTTGCGAGGGCGAGGGGCTGGACCCGGCGGTCTGCTCGGGCCGGCTCGAAACCAGCACCAGGAGCGCGGTCGTCTTCTCCGGTTGAACCAGCTTCCGGCAGCGGTTCGGACGGACGCCAAATTAGGGGCTTCGAGGCTCCTGCCGGAATGGAGATGAGGAGACTTCGATGATACGGCTGCTTCGCCCACAGGATGACAGACAGCGCGAGAGCGCCATCGCCCTTATCAACATCGTCTTCCTGATGCTCATCGGTTTTCTGGTGTCCGGCACCTTCATGCCGCAGCTCGAAACCGGGGTGAGGCTGGTTACTCCAACGGAAGCCGCCGCGCCGCGCGGCGCGCTTCTGGTCAATGCCGATGGCGAGCTGCGCTCGCAAGGGCGTCTCACCGACGCCCGCGCCTATGTCTCGGTCCTCAAGCGCGAAAGCGGACTTGCCGAAGTGCGGCTCGCTGCCGACCGCGATCTGCCTGCCGGCAGGCTCATCGAGATCGTCGCCGAACTCAACGCAGCCGGCGCGGATGCGGTCAAGGTCGTTACGGAACGGACGAGATAACGCTCGCCGCAATGCAGGTTTGAGGAAAAGCAAAGGCAAAGGCCGGGTCCGAAAAGAACCCGGCCTTTTTTGCGCCACCCACGCTCGTCGTAGGGGAGCTGCCCGGCAGGATCAGCCGCCGTTCATGTAGCCGAGCACTTCCGCGCCACCGCGATAGATCATTTCCACAGCGACATAGAGAATGACGAGAAGGCCGACATAGGCAATCCAGCGGTGCTTCTGTAGGATGCGGGCAATGAAGCTCGCCGCGATGCCCATCAGCGCGATGGAAAGCGCCAGCCCGAACACCAGCACGCCCGGATGCTCGCGCGCTGCGCCGGCAACCGCAAGCACATTGTCCAGCGACATGGAGACGTCGGCGATGACGATCTGCCAGGCGGCCTGCGCGAAGGTCTTGCGCGGGGCGTTGCCCGCGATCTTTCCATCGCGGTTGATGTCCGCATCCTGCAGCGCCTCGGCCGCGTCGATTTCCTCGGCGTGGGAGGTGCGCAACTCGCGCCACATCTTCCAGCATACCCAGAGCAGGAGGATGCCGCCGGCGAGCAGCAGGCCGACGATCTGGAGAAGCTGGGTGGTGGCGGCGGCGAAGCCGATGCGGAGGACTGTGGCGGCGATGATGCCGATCAAAATCGCCTTGGCGCGCTGTTCCTTCGGCAGGCCGGCGGCGGCGAGGCCGATGACAATTGCATTGTCTCCGGCCAGCACAAGGTCGATCATGATGACCTGAAGCAGGGCGGAAATCGCTTCCGTGGTAAAGAATTCACTCATTTGGCACCCGATCTCTCATTGCGGGGGGTGCCTGTTGCCACATGATTGGCCGACCGGGCGGAATCGCGGCGGCTTTCGCCGTCAATCCAGCCGAATAAAAATCATGTCGGTCGGGAAATCCTCCAGCACCAGGCCACCACATTGGACGTTCCAGTCCGACATCGCAGCTCGCTGGAGCTGCCAGAGGGGCCCGGTCTGGCAGGCCGTTACCTAGCCGAACGAGGCGGAAAATTCAAGGGCCGGCCTTTTGCCGGAGCGGGCTTGCACTTCTAAGCGGCCGGCTCTCCCGCGGACAGTGCACCGTTCGCTCCCGCTTGCGCGCGTTTGCCGGCGCGAATGGCCGGGTTCTGCCCTTCGCGCTTCCGTATCAGGCCCATTCGCCCTTGCGGAATACCGGCACGCGCGTGCCGTCGGCATGTATGCCGTCAATGTCGATCTGGTCGGACCCGATCATCCAGTCGATATGGATCAGGCTCTTGTTGCCGCCCTGCGCGGCGATCTGCTCCGGCGTCAGCTTCGCGCCGTCGAGGAAGCATTTCGAATAGCACTGGCCGAGCGCGATGTGACAGGAAGCGTTCTCGTCGAAAAGCGTATTGAAGAAAAGCAGGCCGCTTTTCGAGATCGGGGACGAGTGGGGCACCAGCGCCACCTCGCCCAGCCGGCGCGCACCTTCGTCGGTGTCCAGCACCTTGTTCAGCACTTCCGAGCCGCGCGAGGCCGTGGCCTCGACGATGCGTCCGCCCTCGAAGCGCACCGCGATATCGTCGATCAGCGTGCCCTGATAGGAGAGCGGCTTGGTGCTCGCCACACGTCCCTCGACGCGGCGCGCATGTGGCGTGGTGAATACTTCCTCGGTCGGGATATTGGGGTTGCAGGTGATGCCGTTCTTCGCCACGGACGCGCCGCCATGCCATTCATGCCCGTCCGCGAGGCCGATGGTCAGGTCGGTTCCCGGTCCCGAATAATGCAGGGAGTGAAATCGCTGGGCATTGAGCCATTCGCTGCGCGCATGCAGCGCGGCATTGTGGGAGGCCCATGCTGCGACGGGATCGTCCCCATCGACGCGCGAAGCGGCGAATATGGCGTTTGCGAGCCTGGCCACGGCGGTATGCTCATCGTCGCCGGGGAATACCTGCTTCGCCCATGAGGCACTCGGATAGGCGACGATGTTCCAGTTGATGTCGAAGCCGGCGATCTTCTCCAGCGCGGGCTGGTAGGCGACCGAATTGGCCTTGCTGGCGCGGGAAACCTTGGCCGGATCCTCGCCGGAGAGAAGCATGGGATTGTCGCCGACGATGGCGAGGCGCGCCGTATTGGCGGCAAAAGCCTTGCCGACACCTTCATAGAGCCATGACGGGGCGCGGTCGAAGCTCAGGTCGGCGCCGTAACGATAGCGTGCGAGGGTAAGTTCCTCGTCGGAGAAGATGGGCGTGACCAGGCCGGCACCGGCCTTGTAGGCATGTTCGGCGATGCGTCGCACGAGCGGCAGCGCGGCGATCGGCGCGGTGAGGAACAGGTCCTGTCCCTGCTGCAATTGCAGGCCCACCCTGACTGCTACTTCTGCGAGCCTGTCGAGCTTGACCGGGTCGATGGACGGGGAGAGGTCGCGTTGGTGGGTCGTCATGATGGGAGCCTTGCAAATCTGTCCGCGGCATCGGGGCCGCAAAGCCATCGTAACGATCACGTTGCGGAGGGCAACAGGGCGTTGGCCTCAGGCGGCGGTCGCGGCACGCCTTTCATTGGTCCAGCCGGTTGCCGCAGCCGGGCGGCGCGAGAGGAGAAGGGCGGCAAGCTGCGCGCCGGCAAGGTCGATCCGCTCCAGCACGCCGGCGTCGGCCGGCCGGCCATCCGCGAATTCGTGGTCGCTGGCATAGACCGAGGTGGGAACGGTGAGCGCGGAGAAGAAGCCGAACAGTGGGCGCAATTGATGCTCGACCACCAGCCCGTGGCGGTGCCCGCCGCCGGTCGCGCCGACCACGACCGGCTTGTTGACCAGCCCTGCCGGGGAAACGAAGTCGAACAGATGCTTGAACAGGCCGGTGTAGGAGCCCTTGTAGACCGGGGAGACCGCTATCAGCGCATCTGCATTCTCCACAGCCTCGACGACGACCTGCGCTTCGGGCGAAAGCTCGCTGCGGGAGAAGGCTGCTCCAAGACCCGGCCCCGCATCGAGAATGTCATGGAAGGATACCCGCAGGTCCATGCGCTGCAACACGGAGGCAGCTACCGCTTCGGCCAGCGCGCGCGATTTCGAGGGGCGGTTGGTGCTTCCCGTGATCGCCACGAGATTAGGTCTGTGATCGGGCATTCCTGTCTCCTGCTTAGTCTATAATAATACTGGAATTTAAACCCGATGCGTGAAAACGGATTCCGATTTGCGCGTGGCGCGCAAAATGGAACCGTGTGCTCCGCCGGATGCAGGAGAAAAATGCTGTGGTCATGGACTGAACTAACAATATCTCACCGACGGGCTTAGGGCCTGCAGGCATTCTCATGGGCGGGGTTCTTGCCAATGGGCCGCAACAGCCTCGCGGGCTGGAAATCTTTTCCGCAGCCTGGCTCGCGGATCGGGCAAATGCCTGACAGGTCTCCTTCCCGCAGTTACCTTTTTCCTTCTCCCGTAGCTTCATATCCTTTTGCCAGCGAAGATCGTCACAAAGACGCTCTCGCGTTGTTTGTGTTGAGGGTCTAGAGGTTTTGTATGCTGCGTTGGGCGTGTGGCGGCGGGGTGGCGCGTTGGGGGGGCGGGGCGTGGGGAGCAGAGAGGAAGAAGGGGCAGGACGGATGGAAGGGCGGGAGACAGCCGGGGTGGGGAACGACGTGTCGCTGCGCGATGTCTACGGGGCTTCGGGCCATCTGCTGCGGCGCTGCCAGCAGATCGCGGTGGCGATCTTCCTCAACGAGTTCCGCGAGACGCCGATCACGCCGATCCAGTTCTCGGCGCTTGTGGCGATCCGGGAGCATCCCGGCATCGACCAGAAGACGCTGGTGAACACGATCGCCAGCGACCGTTCGACGGTTGGGGGCGTGGTGAAGGGTCTTGAGCAGAAGAAGTTTATCACGCGGATCACGCCGGCGGAGGACCAGCGGGTGAAGCGCCTGTTCATCCTGCCGGCGGGGGACCGCTTCCTGCGGGAGACGCAGCACAAGAGCCTTGCGACGCACCGCAAGATCATCGCGCCGCTGACGGCGGAGGAGCAGGAGACGTTCCTGCGGCTCCTGTCGAAGATCGTGCACACCAACAACGACTACAGCCGCGCGCCATTGCGCATCGGAACCAGCAAGGACGAAGCCTCGTAGGGGACACATGGGGCGGGAAAATATTTCATGTTTGCCGCGTCATGCTCTAGGTTCGGCTGCATGAACCGTTCTTGCGGGGCTTCGTGCGCATAGCCTTCCAGATAGTCTTTTCGCTGGCTCTATGGGCGGCATCATCCGCCGTGGGCCATGCCGAATGGCGCGCCACGGAACGTGTGGAAACCTATGCGGTTTCCGGCACTACCGCTCCGGAGCTTTATGCCTCCATCGGCGCGCGGGGACCGAAGGTCGGCATCGGGCGTGCCATCGCCTATACGGATTTCAAGCTGACCTGGACGCGCGACTATCAGCGGCAAGGCGATGCCTGCACGCTCGTCACGGCGGTGCCGAAGCTGATCGTCACCTATCGCATTCCAGAGCCGTCGGCCCGGCTTTCAACGGTGGAACAGGCGCGCTGGGACAGGTTCGCGGAAGGTATCCGCGCACACGAGCGGCGGCACGGCGAAATCATCGTCGAGATGGTCAGGAAGATCGAAGCCGCCACGGTGGGCCTGTCCGTGCCCGGCGATCCCAATTGCCGGAAGATTCGGCAGGAGATGACGAGGCGGCTCTCCGCGCTATCGCAGGAGCAGCGCCAGCGCAGCCGCGATTTCGACCGGGTCGAGATGAGCAATGGCGGCAACGTCCACCAGCTTATCCTTGCGTTTGTGAACGGCAATTAGGCTGTCTCATTGAAAACGACGAGCTCGGGGCATCGCCAGCGGATGGCGAGCCTTGCCGCCACTCGGCAATATCAGGTGAACTTGCGTCAAACTTTGTTGCCGGTAATCGTCCCGCGGTTGGGCGAGGGGCGGCCAAAACAGACATAAGCCGTTGTTTTGGTTCGATGGTGGGCGTGACAGGGATTGAACCTGTGACCCCTACGATGTCAACGTAGTGCTCTCCCGCTGAGCTACACGCCCATCGATGCCGCGCATACACCACAGGCGCGTGCGGGCGTCAATAGATTATAACGGGTGTCCTCAGGCCGCCTTCAACATGCGGTCGACCTCGTTGACGAGATCGCGCAGATGGAAAGGCTTCGACAGCACCTTGGCGTCGCGCGGGGCCTGCGAATCGGGGTTCAGCGCCACGGCGGCGAAGCCGGTGATGAACATGACCTTCAGGTCCGGGTCTATCTCGGTTGCGCGGCGGGCAAGCTCGATGCCGTCCATTTCCGGCATCACGATGTCGGTGAGGAGCAGCGAGAAGGGTTCCTCGCGCAGCCGCTCATAGGCGCTGGCGCCATTGTCAAAATCGCTGACGTCATGGCCTGCCCGTTCCAGCGCCTTGACCAGGAAACGGCGCATGTCTTCGTCATCCTCAGCGAGGAGAATTCTTGCCATCGATCCCTTCCGAACAGCCCGCCGGACCGCGCGGCGCGGTCGCGTTAACCATTGCCGATATATGAGGATCGGATGGTAAACATCAAGTGAATGCCGCATCTGCGGGGCCGCGCAAATCAATGCGAGGCGGTGCTTCGCGGACTGGACACGGCGCCGCACGGATGGCACGTTCAATTTCATGCTGCAGTGCGTGAAAGCCGAATGACGGTGGAGGACGATTTCTCCGATGTCGCGCCCTTCCTGGTGAGGGAAGGCGCGGAACAACGCGTGCCGTTCGTCTTTAACTCGCCGCATAGCGGACGGCACTATCCGGCCCGGTTCCTTGCCATATCGCGCCTCGATCCGGTGCAGGTGCGCCGGTCGGAAGATTGCTTCGTCGACGAGCTTTTCGGGAACGCAGTGGCGCTGGGCTGCCCCCTGCTGGCGGCGAACTTTCCGCGCGCCTATCTTGACGTCAATCGTGAGCCGTGGGAACTCGACCCGCGCATGTTCAGCGAGCCGCTGCCGCCCTTTGTCAACGCGCGCTCGCCGCGCGTGGCCGGCGGTCTCGGCACCGTGCCGCGGCTGGTGGGCGAGGGGCTGGACATTTATCCCGGACGGCTGCCCTTCGCTGAAGCGTCGGGACGGATCGAGTGCTACTACAAGCCCTATCATGAGCAACTGAAGCTGCTTCTCGCCAGGACATATGCGCGGTTCGGACTCGCCGTACTGGTGGATTGCCATTCCATGCCCGGCAGCATACGCATCGGCGATCACGGCGTGCGGCCGGATTTCATCGTGGGCGACCGTTTCGGCATGTCGGCTTCGGTCGCGCTTACGGACCATGCCATCGAGCTTCTCACCGCGATGGGGTATACTGTCGCTCACAACAAGCCCTATGCAGGCGGATTCATCACCGAGCACTATGGCCGTCCGGCGCGTGCGGTCCATGCATTGCAGATCGAGGTCAATCGCGGCCTTTACATGAATGAGCGAACCTACCAGAAGAGCAGCGGTTTTGCTGCGCTTGCGAAGGATCTGACGCAGTTCGTCGCCGACCTGGTTGCGCTGCCCGATCACTACCTGAAGGCGCCGCCGCTTGCCGCCGAATAAGAGGGCATCTGCAACCGACTGAAATGAAAATCAAAAAAAACCGCGCCGTTGTGCGACGCGGTCGAAGTCTAGGGAGGAAACGCCCAAGGAGGGCATAGACAGCAAGCTGTCTAACATCGAGATTATGCTGCGATGCACAAATGTCAAGCGTCTTTGTCAATTTTTAACATATGAGATGCAAGCGGCCGGAAGCGCCGCCGGGGATGAAGTTCCGATGACGATGACCACGACGCCGACGGCGTCATTCCTGCGCCGCCTCGCGGCTGCCGCCGCTGCCGAAACGCTGCCGCGCTTCCGGCAGGCCGGAGCGGTGAACAACAAGCTGGCGAGCGGCTTCGACCCCGTGACCGAGGCGGATCGCGAAGCGGAGCGCGCCATCCGCGAACTCATCGAAATGGAGCATCCCTGCCACGGGGTTCTGGGCGAGGAATTCGGGCCGGTGCGGCTGGATAGCCGCCATGTCTGGGTCATCGACCCGGTAGACGGCACACGCTCCTTTATTTCGGGAATTCCGCTCTGGGGTACGCTGGTTGGCCTGACGGATGGGGGCGACGCCATCGCGGGCATGATGTCCCAGCCCTTTACGGGGGAGTTGTTCTTCGCCGATGAAAGCGGGGCCTTCTACGAAGGGCCGGGAGGCGTGCGGCGGCTTGCCACGCGCTCCACCGCGCGGCTGGCCGATGCCACGCTGTGCACCACGACGCCGGCCATGTTCACCGGCGCCATCCGCGCAGCCTATGACCGGCTGGAGCGGGAGGTGCGGCTCGCCCGTTACGGAACCGATTGCTATGCCTACTGCATGCTGGCTGCCGGCCACGTCGATCTGGTGGTGGAAACCTCGCTGCAGCCCTATGACATCGTTGCGCTGGTGCCGATCATCGAGAAAGCGGGTGGCATCATCACGCAGATCGACGGCGGGCCGGCGGAGCAAGGCGGCGACATCGTGGCGGCTGCCAGCGCGGAGCTTCACGCTGCCGCGGTCGAGCTTCTGCGCGGATAGGCAGGCTCAGGCGTCGGGCGCGCCGGAACCGGGAATGAAGGCATCGAAGGCGGCGAGAAACTGCTCGCGATAGAAATCTGCCTCCTGCAATATTTCGTGGCGGGCGCCGTCGACCGTGACCAGCGAGCCGGAGCGAAAGCGGCGCGAATATTCTTCCACCTCCGCTGTTGACACGACCGTGTCCGCACCCGCCGCGACCATCAGCGTCGGTATGTGGATGCGCGCCAGGAATTCCGGGTCACTCACCGTTTCCGCCGCGATCAGCGTCGCGCGGATCCAGGCGACCGTCGGTCCTCCCAATGCCAGTTCGGGATGCGCGGCGTAGATCGCCTGATTGCGGCTGTAACGGCCGGGGTCGCTCGTCAGCTTGTTGCCCTCGAAGGGGGCGGCCTCGCGCGGCCTTGGGCCGCCGCCCAGATAGGACGAGCCCAGACCGAGCGCGTAGAGCGCGCCGGCTGCCCATCCAAGCAGCTTGTTCGACGCTCGGCGACCGTGGAAGCGCAAAGGCGGCGCAATGAGCACCATGCGCCGCACGCGGCTGATCAATTGCGGCGCCGCAAGGAGGGCGACCAGCGCGCCGGTCGAGTGGGCGAGGATATAGAATGGGGCGCGGCAGTCCGGCAGGGCCACTTCCTGAAAGATACGGTCGAGATCGGTGACGTATTCGTCGAAGCTGTCCACATAGCCGCGCATCGGATCGCGGATCATGCGGCCGGATCCACCCTGTCCCCGCCAGTCGAAGCACAGTACGCCGAAACCGCGCGCCGTGAGGTCGCGGGCGGTCTCGAAATATTTCTCGATGCATTCGTTGCGGCCCGTCAGTACCACCACAGTGCCTTTGAGGGGACGGGTGGCGGCGGCGAACAGCGCATAGCGCAGCGGCGTGCCGTCGCTCATGGTCAGGCGGCCGGCGCGTGTATTGTCGGGAACCGGGTTCCCCTCGGTGGGGAAAAGCAGATCGGGCATTGCGGATCCGGCAATGGCGGGCGGTAAGAGCGTCCTTTCAGTGAATAGACGGGATTTGAGGAAAGGCAATGGTGCGGGCGCATGTTCCATGCCGGAATGGCCGGAGGCCGGAAACGCGGGGCGCGCTTCCGGCCTCCTTTTGACGGCCCCGAGGGGAAGGGACGTTACGCCCCCGGAACCGGCTCCGTCGGCGGTTCGCGGCCGCCCGATCAGGTGTTGAAGGGAGACTAGAAGCGCGCGCCTGAACGCAATCCGAAGGGGCCGTTCATTTACCGTTCATCGCGGGAAACGGCGAAGCGGCCGCCAAAGGCTTGAAACGGGCCGGGCCATTCACCAAATCAAATCTGCGGTCGCCAGGAAGGGACCGCTGGCCACCCTGAAACGGCCTTATGGCGTTTCGGACAGGCCAGATCGCAAACTGTTGCTCAAATGGAGAACAATACCATGCGTCACGTTGATTTTTCCCCGCTTTACCGTTCCACCGTCGGCTTCGACCGGCTGTTCAACATGCTCGACACGCTGGGTCAGCCCGAGACCGGCCAGACCACCTATCCGCCCTACAATATCGAACGCACCGGCGAGGACGCCTACCGGATTTCAATGGCGGTCGCTGGCTTCTCGGATGAGGAGATTTCGATTGAGGCACACCGCAACGTGCTGACCGTGAAGGGCGAAAAGACCGAGGAACAGAATGGCGGTTCCGAATTCCTCTACCGCGGCATCGCCGCGCGCGCCTTCGAGCGCCGTTTCCAGCTTGCCGACCATGTGGAGGTTTCCGGCGCGCAGCTTTTGAACGGCCTGCTCCACATCGACCTGAAGCGCAACATCCCCGAGGAGATGAAGCCGCGCAAGATCGCGATCGGCAGCGCGAAGGGCAATGGCGCGAAGCAGATCGAGGCAAAAGCCGCTTGATCCGGGACCTTGCAATATCATGCAGGGACGGCGCCCGAAGGGGCGCCGTTTCCGTTTCGACAGCCTGATTCGTGCCGATCAGGCGATCAGCTTGCCGAACTGGTCGATTTCCTCGGCGGTGGTGGCGAAGCTGGTGACGAAGCGATAGATGGCTTCGCCGGGTGCAAGCGCCGCATTGGCCCCTGCATGCCACGGATTGAACACGACGCCCGCATTCTTTAATTCGTCACGCGTCGTGTCCGACATAACGATGAATGCCTCGTTGGCCTCGGTTTTCCATGCGAGACGGAGCCGGCCTGACACTTCGACATGGGCGGCGAGGCGTTCGGTCATGGAGTTGGCGTGGCGGGCGAGCGAAAGCCACAGGCCGTTCTCGAAATAGGCGTCGAATTGCGCGGCCACAAACCGCGATTTGGAAAAGAGCTGCGCGGCCCTTTTGCGCAGATAGGGCATGTCACGGGCTTTGTCGGGATCGAATATGACGATGGCCTCCGCGCACCAGCATCCATTCTTGGTGCCGCCGAACGAGAGAATGTCCACGCCGCTCCTCCAGCTCATTTCGGCGGGCGAGCAGCCGAGCCTTACGAGGGCGTTGGCGAAGCGCGCGCCGTCCATATGCAGCGGTACCCCATGTTCGCGGCATACCTTGCCGATGGCGGCAATGTGATCCAGACCGTAGACAGTGCCGCTTTCGGTTGCCTGCGTAATGGACACGGCCATC
>Ga0180222_1000564_pt1 | contig 51794 bp, 48 predicted proteins | sample eDN5th37CKraftOP_FD_151336 | JGI IMG/M metagenome (GOLD analysis project Ga0180222, IMG submission 151336) | Enriched Organic Plus compost microbial communities from Emeryville, California, USA - eDNA 5th pass 37_C Kraft OP (version 2) (version 2) ...
CACCATGAAGCGGTCCAGGTCCAGCTCGCGGCCGAAGCGCGTTTCGTCCCAGCGCAGGGCGCGTTCGAGCGAATCCAGCGCCCAGGCGGTGCGGGATTCCGAGCCGGGGTCGCTATAGACCTGCAGCAGGACTTCGCGGCCCGATGCGGTGCGGGTGCGGCGCTCGCGGCAGGAGAGTTCGCCGGCCACCAGCGCAAACAGGTAGCAGGGTTTGAGGAAAGGGTCTTCCCATACTGCCTCGTGGCGGCCGTCGGGCAGTTCGGAAGCGGCCACCAGGTTACCGTTGGACAGCAGCACCGGATAGTCGTCACGCGCCGCGCGCAGCGTGACCCGGTAGCGCGACATGACATCGGGCCGGTCGGCCGACCAGACGATGCGTCGGAAACCTTCGGCCTCGCATTGCGTGAACAGCGATCGGCCCGACACGTACAGGCCCATGAGCGTCGAATTGGCCGCCGGCCGGCAGCGGCTGGCAATCTCCAGCGTGGCCCGGGCCGGCAGGCCGCGGATCGCCAGCCGCGCGCCGGACAACGTGTAGCGGTCGGCCGCCAGCGGCACGCCGTCCACGGCCAGGCTCACCAGTTCGAGGTCTTCGCCGTCCAGTTCCAGCGGGGCGTCGGCGGGCGCCGCCGCGCGGCGCTCGACCGCCATGCGGGCCCGTACCAGGGTGGTTTCCGCGGCCAGGTCGAATTCGAGCTCGATCTGCGGGATGTCGTAGGGATAGGGGCGGTAATCGGTGCGGCGGATGGTGACGGGCGTGTCTGTGCGCATGGGAACGGGAGCGGAGGAGGGCGGGCCCGCGCGGGGGCGGTTGAGGTATTGTATTAGGACATGCCGAGGAAAACTTTGATGCGCGCGTCCTGTCCAACCTTTCCCATGATGGATCCCGATTGACCGGAGCGACCGACATGTCCGAATCTCCCGCCTCGCGCCGCACTGCCTGGCTTTCCCTGCCTCTGGCGCTGGCCGTCCTGCTGCTGGCCGGCTGCGCCTCGACGCTGTCGGCGCGCGTCACCACCTTTTCCCGCTGGCCGGCTGACATCCAGGGCCAGGCCTACCGCTTCGCGCCGCCCGAAAAGGCGCCGCCCGGCGGCGACCTGGAGTACCAGGCCTACCAGGACATGGTGCGCGCCGCCATGGGCGCCACCGGCCTGGTCGAGGCGCCGGCCGGCGCCCCGGACGCCCGCTTCACGGTGCAGTTCCGCTACGAGTCCAAGCCTACGCAGGTCATCGTCCAGGAGCCGTACGACCCCTATTTCTACGGCATGCCGGGATTCTACGGCTACCATCGCTGGGCCTGGGGCGGCTTCTACGGCGGCCCGGCCTGGGTGCCGGTGCAGATGACCGCCTACCGCAAGTCGCTCACCGTCGAGATCCGGGACGGGCAGCGCGGCGGCGAGCAGGTCTACCGCTCGACCGCGACCACGATGGGCGAGAGCGAAGAAATGGCGCGGGTCATGCCTTATCTGACGCGCGCCATCTTCGACGGCTTTCCCGGCAACAATGGCCAGGTGCGGGAAGTAAAATACACGCGGGACTGAATCCCGCACGGCTCAGGACTGGATCAGGAAGCTTTCGCGCTTGGCTCCCTGGGCCTCGGCATTGGCCAGCCAGCGCGGAGGCTTGCCGCGGCCGCTCCAGGTTTCCCCGGTTTCGGGGTGGCGGTATTTCGGGGCCACGGTGGCCTTGGGACGGGCGGCGGCGGTCTTGCGGGCCGTACCGGCGCGGCCGCCGGCTGGCTTCTTGCCGAAGGCGGCGGCGATTTCCTCCGGGGTGATCTGGTATTCGCGCATCGAGCGGATAATCGAGGCGATGACGGGCTGGCGCCGCTTCGCGTGCAGGGCTTCGGCCCGCTTCTGGAGCTTGCTGATTTCTTTCTCGATTTTCGCCTGCTGGGCGGCGTAGCTTTCACGGGGCATATTGGATATTCCTTTGAATAGATACTCTGGACGTGCCGGGTTTTATGGACGTGCCGGAATTATGGATGAGCCGGCAGATTATATTTTGGTTTTAACCGCCTATTTTTTCCCTCAAACCGGTTTTCTTGTTTCCAAATATACGTATGGATAATCCGGACCCACCCGTCTCCATGCAGGTCGCCGCGGTGCAAATGGTGTCCACGCCCAGCCTGGAAGAGAATCTCGCCCAGGCGTCCGAATGGATAGAGGCCGCCGCCCGCGGCGGTGCCCGCCTGGTGGCGCTGCCTGAATATTTTTGTTTCATGAGCCGGGCCGACGGCGACAAGCTTTCGATCCGCGAAACCGAGGCCGGGGGCCGCATACAGGAATTCCTGGCCGGGCAGGCGGCGCGCCACGGGATCTGGCTGGCGGGCGGGACCCTGCCCATGGAATGCGGCGAGCCCGACCGCATTTTCAATACCCAGCTGGTATTCGATCCGCAGGGCAGGCAGGCCGCGCGCTACGACAAGATCCATTTATTCAGTTTCACGCGTGGCGCGGAGTCGTACGACGAGTCGCGCGTGATCCGGCCGGGAACGCGCGTCGGCCATTTCGACGCGCCCTGCGGCCGGGTGGGGCTGTCGGTCTGCTACGACCTGCGGTTTCCGGAACTTTACCGGGCCATGGGCGAGGTCGACTTGATTCTGGTGCCGGCCGCCTTCACCTATACCACCGGGCAGTCGCACTGGGAACTGCTGTTGCGGGCCCGGGCGGTCGAGAACCAGTGCTACGTCCTGGCTCCGGCCCAGGGCGGACGGCATCCGAACGGCCGCCGCACCTGGGGCCACACGATGCTGATCGACCCCTGGGGAGATATCCTCGACGTGCTGCCCGAAGGGCCCGGAGTGGCCGGCGGGACGGTGGACCCGGCGCGTATCGCCGAAGTCCGCGCTTCGCTGCCCGCCTTGCGGCACCGGGTGCTGCTCAATACCGAGACCACATGAACATTACCGACCCTTCCATCCGTTCGCTGGCCACCGCCAAGTCGCTGCTGCTCGATCCCTGGGGCCTGACCGAGGCCGACATGGCGCGCGCGCTCGGCGAAATCTTCACCCACCGGGTGGATTACGCGGACCTCTACTTCCAATACACCCGCAGCGAAGGCTGGAGCCTCGAAGAAGGCATCGTCAAGACCGGCAGCTTCTCGATCGAGCAGGGCGTGGGCGTGCGGGCGCAGAGCGGCGAAAAGACCGCCTTCGCCTATTCCGACACGCTGTCGGCCGACGCTCTGCTGTCGGCGGCGCGCACTGTGCGCGGCATCGCCCGCCGCGGTGCGGGCCGTGCGCGGGTCGCCGCTCCCGGCCCGGACTCGGGCCGCAGCCTCTACGGCGACATCGATCCCCTGGGCACGCTGGGCGCCACCGAAAAGGTGGCCCTGCTCGAGCGCGTCGAGCGCATGGCCAGGGCGCGCGACCCGCGCATCATCCAGGTGATGGCCGGGCTGGGCGCCGAATACGACGTTGTGCTGATCGCCGGCAGTGACGGCCGCCTGGCGGCCGACGTGCGGCCGCTGGTGCGCCTGTCGCTGACCGTCATCGCCGAGCAGGGCGGGCGCCGCGAAATGGGCCATGCCGGCGGAGGCGGGCGTACCGGCCTGCAGATGTTCACCGACGACGTATTGGCCGGCTACGTCGAGCGCGCCACCCACGAGGCGCTGGTCAATCTCGAGGCGCGGCCCGCGCCCGCCGGCGAAATGACGGTGGTGCTGGGCTCGGGCTGGCCGGGCATCCTGCTGCACGAGGCGGTGGGCCACGGGCTGGAGGGCGATTTCAACCGCAAGGGTTCCAGCGTCTTCTCGGGCCGGGTGGGCGAGCGGGTAGCGTCGCGCGGCGTGACGGTAGTCGACGACGGCACGCTGCCGGGGCGCCGCGGCTCGCTCAACATCGACGACGAGGGCAACGCCACCCAGCGCAACGTCCTGATCGAGGACGGCATATTGCGCGGCTACATGCAGGACACGCTCAACGCCAGGCTCATGAAGACCGCCGCGACCGGCAACGGCCGGCGGGAATCGTTCGCCCACTTGCCGATGCCGCGCATGACCAATACCTACATGCTGGCGGGACGCGACGATCCTGCCGAAATCCTCGCTTCGGTCAAGCGCGGCCTGTACGCGGTCAACTTCGGCGGCGGCCAGGTGGACATCACCAACGGCAAGTTCGTGTTCTCCGCTTCCGAGGCCTACATGATCGAAAACGGGCGGGTGACGTACCCGGTCAAGGGGGCGACCCTGATCGGCAACGGCCCGGACGCCATGAACCGGGTCGCCATGATAGGCAACGACCTGGCGCTGGACAGCGGGGTGGGCACCTGCGGCAAGGACGGCCAGAGCGTTCCCGTGGGCGTGGGCATGCCCACGGTGCGCATGGAAGGGCTGACGGTGGGGGGCACGGCGTGAAAAATCGTCGTTGCCAGGGCATATTGAAACGTGCTAGTATCGACCGGCTATGAATTGCGCGCCCCGATTTTATTTTTACTTTTACGGGTTTCCGAAGCCGCTGGCGGAGGAAGGGAAGCGCGCTGTCTGACAGAATTCGCCCCTTTTGAAAAAGCCGCCAGCATCCTGGCGGCTTTTTTTACGCCGCCCGCCTGCGGCGCACGAACCTGGAGTTTTCCGTGTCACACAATACCGACGACCTGCGCATCCGAGAAATCAAGGAATTGACGCCGCCCGCCCACGTCATGCGCGAGTTCGCGTGCACGGCGTCGGCCTCGGAAACGGTTTATGGCGCCCGGCGGGCCATGCACCGCATCCTGCACGGCATGGACGACAGGCTGATCGTAGTGATCGGCCCGTGTTCCATCCACGACACGCAGGCGGCGCTCGAATACGCCGACCGCCTCAAGCTCCAGCGCGAGCGCCTGGGCGAAGACCTGGAAATCGTCATGCGGGTCTACTTCGAGAAGCCGCGCACGACGGTCGGCTGGAAGGGCCTGATCAACGACCCCGACCTGGACGGCAGCTTCAACATCAACAAGGGCGTGCGGCGCGCGCGCGAGCTGCTGCTGGAAATCAACGACCGCGGCGTACCCGCGGGCTGCGAATTCCTGGACATGATCACGCCCCAGTACATCGCCGACCTCGTCTCGTGGGGCGCCATCGGGGCCCGCACCACCGAGAGCCAGGTGCACCGCGAACTGGCCTCCGGCCTGTCCTGCCCGGTGGGCTTCAAGAACGGCACCGACGGCAACATCAAGATTGCCGTGGACGCCATCAAGGCCGCCTCCCAGCCTCACCACTTCCTGTCGGTCACCAAGGGCGGGCACTCGGCCATCGTCTCGACCGCGGGCAACGAGGACTGCCACGTGATCCTGCGCGGCGGCAGGGCGCCCAACTACGACGCTGCCAGCGTGGCCGCGGCCTGCGAGGAACTGGCCAAGTCGGGGCTGGCGCAGCGCCTGATGATAGACGCCAGCCACGCCAACAGCAGCAAGAAGCCGGAGAACCAGCCGCAGGTGATGGACGACGTGGCCCGCCAGATGGAGGCGGGCGATGCCCGCATCGTCGGCGTCATGGTCGAGAGCCACCTGGTGGGCGGGCGCCAGGACCTGGTGCCGGGCAAGCCGCTGGCCTACGGCCAGAGCATCACCGATGGCTGCATAGACTGGGACGCCTCGGTGGGCGTGCTCGAGCGCCTGGCCCAGGGCGTGCGCGAGCGCCGGCGCCTGGCTCAGGTCGCCGGGAAGTAGCGGCAGGCGGCCCGTGCGGGCCGCCTGGCCGGGCGGCACGCCGGCGTAGAATACGGCGACACGAAAAAGAGGAGACCCCGCCATGAACGCCCCCACGCATGCCGGCTCGCTGCGCCGGCCGGTGCCGCAGGCTTGCCTGGACGGGCTGCGCCGGCTGCTCGGCGAGCGCCTGTCGGTTTCCCGGGCAGTGTGCGAGCACCACGGACGCGACGAGTCTCCGTACCCGCCGATGCTGCCCGACGCCGTGGCCTATGCCGAAAGCGTCGACGAGGTGGCCGCTGTCGTGCGCCTGTGCGGCGAGCACGGCGTGCCGCTCATTCCCTACGGCTCCGGGTCGTCGCTCGAGGGCCACCTGCTGGCGGTGGAGGGCGGCGTCAGCCTGGACCTGTCCCGCATGGACCGCGTGCTGGCCGTCGACGCCGAGGACCTCACCGCGACCGTCCAGGCCGGGGTCACGCGCCGGCAGCTCAACGACACGCTGCGCGACACCGGCCTGTTCTTTCCCATCGACCCTGGCGCGGACGCCAGCCTGGGGGGCATGGCCGCGACCCGGGCGTCCGGGACCAACGCCGTGCGCTACGGCACCATGCGCGAGAACGTGGTGTCCCTGACGGTGGTCACCGCCGGCGGGCACGTGATCCGCACCGCCGGGCGCGCGCGCAAGTCCTCGGCCGGCTACGACCTGACCCGCGTGTTCGTGGGCAGCGAAGGCACGCTGGGGGTGATCGTCGAGGTCACCGTACGCCTGTATCCGCAGCCCGAGGCGGTGTCGGCGGCGGTCTGCAATTTCGCCACGGTGGACGCCGCGGTGCGCAGCGTGATCGAGATCATCCAGCTGGGCGTGCCCATCGCGCGGGTGGAGCTCATGGACGCGGCCGGCGTGCGCTCGGTCAACCTGCACAGCAAGCTGGGGCTGCGCGAGACGCCGCTGCTGCTGTTCGAATTCCACGGCAGCCCGGCCGGCCTGCGGGAGCAGGCCGCCGTGGTGCAGGAAATCGCCCGCGAGCACGGCGGCATGGATTTCGAATGGGCCGAGCAGCCCGAGGCGCGCAGCCGCCTGTGGACGGCGCGCCACAACGCCTATTTCGCCGGCCTGCAGCTGCGGCCCGGCTGCCGCGCCAGCACCACGGACGTCTGCGTGCCGATCTCGCGCCTGGCCGACTGCGTGAACGAAACCGTCGCGGACCTGGAGGCGGCGCCGTTTCCCTCGACCATCGTGGGCCATGTGGGCGACGGCAATTTCCACGTCCTGATGCTGCTCGACCCGGACAGCCAGGCCGAATGGGAAGCGTCCGAAGCGCTGAATCGCCGCCTGGTGGCGCGCGCGCTGGCGGCCGACGGCACCTGCACCGGCGAGCACGGGGTGGGGCTGCACAAGATGCAGTTCATGGCGGCCGAGCACGGCGAGCACGCCCTGGCGCTCATGCGCGGGCTCAAGCATGCCTTCGATCCGGGCAATATCTTCAATCCCGGCAAAATCGTTCCCTGGCAGGAGCGGGCCGGGGCAACGCCGGGCGCGTGACGCGCTGCCCGGCAGTGGAGAACCTATGGACACGATAGCCGAGACCGCCGTGGCCGCGGCGCCGGCCGCACCGCAGCGGCAGGCCCTGATCGCCGCCCTGCGCGAGGCGGTGCCGGAGCATTGCATCCTGCATCGCGAAGAAGACACCCGCCCGTACGAATGCGACGGCCTGTCGCTGTACCGGGCGCTGCCCATGGCCGTGGTGCTGCCCGAGACCGAGGCCCAGGTGCAGGGCGTGCTGCGCGTATGCAAGCGGCTGAATGTGCCGGTGGTGGCGCGCGGCGCGGGCACCGGCCTGTCGGGCGGTGCCATGCCCCACGCCCAGGGCGTGCTGCTGGGGCTGGCCAAGTTCAACCGCATCCGCTCCATCGACCCGCTGAGCGCGACCGCCGTGGTCGAGCCGGGGGTGCGCAACCTGGCGATTTCCGAGGCCGCGGCCGCCCACGGCCTGTATTACGCGCCGGACCCGTCCAGCCAGATCGCCTGTTCGATCGGCGGCAACGTCGCCGAGAACTCGGGCGGCGTGCATTGCCTGAAATACGGCCTGACGGTGCACAACATCCTGCGGGTGCGCGCGGTGACCATGGACGGCGAGCTCATCGAGCTGGGCTCGGATGCGCCGGACTCGCCCGGCCCCGACCTGCTGTCGGTCTTCATCGGCTCGGAAGGCATGCTGGGCGTGGTCACGGAAGTGACGGTCAAGCTGGTGCCGCGTCCGGCCACCGCGCAGGTGGTGATGGCCAGCTTCGACAGCGTGGAGGCGGCCGGCGATGCGGTCGCCAGGGTGATCGGCGCGGGCATCATTCCCGCCGGGCTCGAAATGATGGACAAGCGCGCCGTGCACATGGTCGAGCCCTTCGTGCGGGCCGGCTACGACCTGGACGCCGAAGCCATCCTGCTGTGCGAGTCCGACGGCACCGCCGAGGAAGTCGCGCACGAGATCGGCCACATGGAAGACATCTTCCGCCAGGCCGGCGCGACCCGGCTGCAGGTCTCGGCCTCGGAGGCCGAGCGCCTGCGTTTCTGGGCCGGGCGCAAGAACGCCTTTCCGGCCGCGGGCCGGGTCTCGCCCGACTACTATTGCATGGACGGCACCATCCCGCGCCGGCAGCTGGCGCGCGTGTTGCTGGCCATCCAGCGCATGGAGGACGAATACGGCCTGCGCTGCGCCAATGTCTTCCATGCCGGCGACGGCAACCTGCATCCCCTCATCCTGTTCGATTCCAACCAGCCCGACGAGGTCGACCGCGCCGAGAGGTTCGGTGCCGCGATCCTGGAGCTGTGCGTGGAGGTGGGCGGCACGGTGACGGGCGAGCATGGCGTCGGCATGGAAAAAATCAACCAGATGTGCGTGCAATTCTCCCGGGACGAACTCGATATGTTTCTGGCCGTCAAGCGGGCGTTCGACCCCGCCTGCCTGTTGAATCCCGAAAAGGTGATTCCCACGCTCGCGCGCTGCGCCGAGTACGGCAAGATGCACGTGCATGGCGGCGAACTGCGCTTCCCCGACCTGCCGCGTTTCTGATGAGCGCCATGGAATTCGTCCTGTCCGAACTGTGCGACCGCGTCATGACCGCGCGTGCCGGCCGCCGGCCGCTGTGCGTGCGCGGCGGCGGCACCAAGTCGTTCTACGGCAACCCCGGCGCGCAGGCTCCGGAACTGCTGGAGCTCGGAGCCTATCGCGGCATCGTGAACTATCAGCCTTCGGAACTCGTGGTCACCGCGCGGGCCGGCACGCCGCTGGCCGAGCTGGAGGCGGCGCTGGCCGAGCAGGGCCAGATGCTGGCGTTCGAGCCCCCGCATTTCGGTCCGGGCGCGACGGTAGGCGGCTGCGTGGCGGCCGGCCTGGCCGGGCCGCGCCGGCAAGCGGCTGGCGGGGTGCGCGATTTCGTGCTGGGCACGCGCCTGCTCGATGCGCAGGGCAGGCTGCTGAAGTTCGGCGGCGAAGTCATGAAGAACGTCGCAGGCTACGACGTCTCGCGCCTGCTGGCCGGCTCCCTGGGCGTCTTCGGCGTCATCCTGGAGGTGTCGCTCAAGGTGGTCCCGCGGCCGCGGCAGGAGCTCACGCTCGAGCTGGAAACCACCGAAGCGCAGGCGCTGGAGCGCTTCGACGCCTGGCGCGGGCAGCCGCTGCCGGTATCCGCCAGTTCCTGGCACCAGGAAGCGGGCGGGGCAGGGGTGCTCAGGCTGCGCCTGTCCGGCGCCGAGCCGGCCGTACGCGCGGCCCAGGCCCGGGTGGGAGGACAAGCCATGGACGCGGCGGCGGCCCAGGCGTGGTGGCAGGGGCTGCGCGAGCAGACGCACGCGTTCTTCGCCGGCGGCCCGCTGTGGCGGCTGGCGGTGGCTCCGCGCAGCGCGCCCCTGGGCCTGGGGCCCACGCTCGTCGAATGGGGCGGGGGCCAGCGCTGGCTGGCGGGCGGCTTCGAACCCGGCGCGGTGCGCGCGGCGGCGCGGGCGGCCGGCGGGCATGCGACGCTGTTCCGCGCGCGCCAGTCCGGCGACATCCCGGCCGACGGCGTGTTCCAGCCGCAGGCGCCGGCGTTGGCGGCAATCTCCCGGCGCCTCAAGCAGGAATTCGACCCTCTGGGCATTTTCAATCCCGGCCGGCTGATGCCCGGGCTGTGAATCTCTACGGACATCCATGCAGACCAATCTCGCCAGCTGGGCACGCGATACCGACCTCGGGCAGGAAGCCGACGCCATCCTGAGGCGTTGCGTGCACTGCGGTTTCTGCACCGCGACCTGTCCCACCTACCAGGTACTGGGCGACGAGCTCGACAGCCCGCGCGGGCGCATCTACCTGATCAAGCAGGTGCTGGAAGGCGCCGAGCCCACCCGGGCGACCCAGCAGCATCTCGACCGCTGCCTGACCTGCCGCAATTGCGAAACCACCTGTCCGTCGGGAGTGCAGTACGGCCACCTGATCGATATCGGCCGCAACGTGGTCGAGCACCGCGTGCGGCGACCCTGGCCCGAACGGCTCAAGCGCGCGCTGCTGCGCAAAGGCCTGAACTCGCCGCTGTTCGCCCCCGCCATGCGCGTGGGCCAGTCGCTGCGCGGCGCGCTGCCCGCGGCCTTGCGGCGCAAGGTTCTGCCGCGCCGCGATCCGGGTCCCGTGCCGGCGGCGCAGGCGCATGCGCGGCGCGTGCTGATGCTGGCCGGCTGCGTGCAGCCCGCCATGATGCCGACCATAGACGCGGCCACGCGCAGGGTGCTGGACGCCGTGGGCATCGCCACCGATGTGGCGGCCGGCTCGGGCTGCTGCGGAGCCATCAACTTCCACCTGGACGACCAGCCCGCCGGGCTGGACCAGATGCGCGCCAATATCGACGCCTGGTGGCCGTACATCGAGAGCGGGCGGGCCGAGGCCATCGTCGTCAACGCTTCCGGCTGCGGGGCGATGGTCAAGGAATATGCCCACCACCTGCGCGGCGACCCCGCCTACGCGGAGCGTGCCCGGCAGATCGTCGACCGGACGGTGGACGTGGCCGAGCTGCTGGCCCCGCATGCGGCCGAGCTGCGCGCGCGCATCGGTGGCCGCCTGCCGGCCCCGGCGGCCTTCCACCCGCCGTGCACGCTGCAGCACTGGCAGGGCCTGCGCCCGGTTACCGAGACGCTGCTGGCCGATCTCGGGTTCCAGCTCCAGCCCTTCGCCGAAAGCCACCTGTGCTGCGGGTCGGCGGGCGCCTATTCGGTGCTGAATCCGGAGATATCGCTGTCGCTGCGCGAGCGCAAGCTGGCCGCCATCGAACCTGGCCGTCCGGCGCTGATCCTCTCGTCCAACGTGGGCTGCATCGCGCACCTGCAGGGCGGCACGCAGATTCCCGTGCGCCACTGGATCGAGGCCGTCGACCAGGCCCTCCGGGCCGCGCGCTGAGCGCATTCTTCCCGGGCGGCCGGCGGCGCGCGTCTGCAGGCAGCCGCGTGCCGCCCGCCCCGGGCGCGGGCGGCAGGGCTTGCCCCTCGCGTCACATGCCGATACCCTAAATAAGGACAACAAGCGGACGCCCGCACGGCACCGCCGCGCCGTTTCCCGGGCGCGCGATGGCGGGGGGCCGCGCAAAACAGGAGAATCGATGACCTCGACGACAGCGACCGCCCCATCCTCAGCGCCCTCACCGAAAGTCCTCAAGCGCGCGATCGGCGCTTCCGCCGTGGGCAATGCGACCGAATGGTTCGACTACGGCATCTACGCCTACGGCGTGTCCTACATCTCGGCAGCCTTCTTCCCCGGCGACACGCAGCAGGCGACGCTGTTCGCGCTGGCCACGTTCGCCATCTCGTTCCTGGTGCGGCCGTTCGGCGGCCTGTTCTGGGGCCCGCTGGGCGATCGTTTCGGGCGCAAGGCCATCCTGGCCCTCACCATCCTGCTGATGTCGGGCTCGACCTTCGCGATCGGGCTGGTGCCCTCGCACGAGGCCATCGGGCTCTGGGCGCCGGCGCTGCTGGTCGTGCTGCGCATGGTCCAGGGTTTTTCGACCGGGGGAGAGTATGGCGGCGCGGCGACGTTCATGGCGGAATACGCGCCGGACGAGCGCCGCGGGCTGTGCGGCAGCTTTCTCGAGATGGGCACGCTGGGCGGGTTTTCGCTGGGCGCGCTGCTGATGCTGGGCTTTTCGGTCGCGCTGGGCGACGAGGCCATGCATGCCTGGGGCTGGCGCATTCCTTTCTTCATCGCCGCGCCCATGGGCTTCATCGGCATGTACCTGCGCTCGCACATGAAGGAGACCCCCGTATTCCGCGAGGCGGAGGCGGTGCTCGAGCGCCAGGACGAGACCGGGCACCAGGGCAGCGTGCGCGACGTGATCGCCGAGTACCGACGCCCGCTGTTCGTGCTGGGCGGGCTGGTGGTCGCGCTCAACGTCGTCAACTACACGCTGCTGAGCTTCGCGCCCACGTATTTCGCCAATACCCTCGGGCTCAGCACCGAAGAGGCGCTGATCGTGCCCATCATCGGCATGCTGTTCATGATGGTGCTGCTGCCTTTCATCGGCCATCTCTCCGACAAGGTGGGGCGCAAGCCGGTGTGGTGGTTCTCGCTGGTGGGGCTGTTCTTGCTGTCCGTGCCGCTATTCCATCTCATGGCCTCGGGCCTGGCCGGCGCCATCGTGGGCTACGCATTGCTGGGCCTGCTCTACGCGCCGCAGCTGGCGACCATCTCGGCCACCTTCCCGGCCATGTTCCCGACGCACGTGCGTTTCGCGGGCTTCGCCATCGCGTACAACGTGTCGACCTCGCTGTTCGGCGGCACCGCGCCGGCGATCAACGACTGGCTGATCGCCCGCACCGGCGACAGCCTGGTCCCCGCCTACTACATGATGGCCGCCTGCGCGGTCGGCGCCCTGGCGCTGCGCCACGTGGTGGAGACGGCAGGGCATTCGCTGCGGGGATCGGAGATCCCCGGTACCCGGGCGTCGGTCGAGGAATTGCAGGAGCTCGACGTGCAGGCCGCGGGCGGCGATTGAACGCGGCGCTGGCGCCGGACGGCGGGCATGTCCGGCACCAAAAAAAAACGGAAGCCCCGCGGGGCTTCCGTCGCGTACCGCGCCGGGCGAGCCGGCGGCCGGCGCGCTATTCGACGGCCTTGACCATCTCTTCGATGACTTTCTTGGCGTCGCCGAAGACCATCATGGTCTTGTCCATGTAGAAGAGCTCGTTGTCCAGGCCGGCGTAGCCGGCCGCCATGGAGCGCTTGTTGACGATGACGGTGCCCGCCTTGTAGGCCTCCAGGATGGGCATGCCCGCAATCGGCGACTTGGGGTCGTTCTTGGCCGCGGGGTTGACCACGTCGTTGGCGCCCAGCACCAGCACCACGTCGGTCTGGCCGAACTCGCCGTTGATGTCTTCCATCTCGAATACCTGGTCGTAGGGTACCTCGGCCTCGGCCAGCAGCACGTTCATGTGGCCCGGCATGCGGCCGGCCACCGGATGGATGGCGTACTTCACCGTCACGCCCTTTTCGGAGAGCTTCTCGGCCAGTTCCTTGAGCGCGTGCTGGGCGCGCGCCACCGCCAGGCCGTAGCCGGGGACGATGGTGACTGTCTCGGCGTTGGTCATGATGAAGGCGGCATCGTCGGGGCTGCCCGACTTGACGCTGCGCTGGGCCTGCGAGCCGGCCGCCGCCGCATCGCCGCCCGAGCCGCCGAACCCGCCCAGGATCACGTTGAAGAAGGACCGGTTCATGGCCTTGCACATGATGTACGACAGGATGGCCCCGGAGGAGCCCACCAGCGAGCCGGCGATGATCAGCATGGGGTTGTTCAGCGAGAAGCCGATGCCCGCCGCCGCCCAGCCCGAATAGCTGTTGAGCATGGACACCACGACCGGCATGTCCGCACCGCCGATGGGGATGATGATCAGCACGCCCAGCACGAAGGCGATTGCCGTCATGATCACGAAGGGCGTCCATTCCTGGGTGGCCATGAACCAGAAGCCGCAGCCCAGCATGGCCAGGGCCAGCAGCAGGTTCAGCAGGTGCTGGCCGGAGAAGACCACCGGCGCGCCCTGGAACAGGCGGAACTTGTACTTGCCCGAGAGCTTGCCGAAGGCGATGACCGAACCCGAGAAGGTAATGGCGCCCACGAAGGTGCCGATGAACAGTTCCAGGCGGTTGCCCACCGGCAGGGGCTGGCCGGCGGCCGCGATGCCGAAGGCATGCGGCTCGGCGACCACGGCCACCGCGATGGCCACTGCCGCCAGGCCGATCATGCTGTGCATGAAGGCGACCAGTTCCGGCATCTTGGTCATTTCGACCCGCTTGGCCATGACGGCGCCGATGGTGCCGCCCGCCAGCAGGCCCAGCAGGACCCAGCCCAGTCCCGCGGCGGCGGAGCCTTCGCGGGCCAGGGCGGCGATGAGCGCGGCGGTGGTCAGCACGGCGATGGCCATGCCGGCCATGCCGAAGACATTGCCCATGCGCGAGGTGGTGGGGTGCGACAGCCCCTTGAGCGCCTGGATGAAGCAGATCGAGGCGACCAGGTAGAGCAGGGTGACGAGATTGAGCGAGATCATTGGTGCTGGCCTCCCTTGGCGGCCTTCTTGTCCTTTTTCTTGAACATTTCCAGCATGCGGCGCGTGACCAGGAAACCGCCGAAGACGTTGACCGCGGCCAGGGCCACGGCGACCACGCCCATGCCGCGGGCCAGCCCGCCGTCGGTGAGGGCGGCGGCCAGCATGGCGCCGACGATGATGATGGCCGAGATCGCGTTGGTCACGGCCATGAGCGGCGTATGCAGCGCCGGCGTGACGTTCCAGACCACGTGGTAGCCGACGTAGACCGCCAGCACGAAGATGATGAGGTTGATGAGGGTGGGGCTGAGGGTTTCCATTATTGCCTCCGCAGCACGTTGCCGGACTCGCAGACCAGGCAGGCCGCCACGATTTCGTCCTCGCGCTGGATCGCCAGCGCGCCGTCCTTGTCGGTGATGAGCTTGAGGAAGTCGAGCAGGTTGCGCGAATAGAGCGCCGAGGCGTCCGTGGCGACCAGCCCGGGCAGGTTGGTCAGGCCGACCAGCGTGACCCCGTGCTTGCTCACCACCTTGCCCTTTTCGGATAGCGGGCAGTTGCCGCCGCGCTCGACCGCCAGGTCGACCAGCACCGAGCCGGGCTTCATGCCGCGGACGGTTTCCTCGGACACCAGGGTGGGCGCGGGCCGGCCCGGAATGAGCGCGGTGGTGACGATGATGTCGGCCTGCCTGCAGCGCTCGGACACCAGCGCGGCCTGCCGGGCCATCCAGGCCGGCGGCATGGGCCGCGCGTAGCCGCCGGTGCCCTGGGCGATCTCGCGCTCTTCGTCGGTCTCGAAGGGCACGTCGATGAACTTGGCGCCCAGCGACTCGACCTGTTCCTTGGCGGCGGGCCGCACGTCCGAGGCCTCGACCACCGCGCCCAGGCGCTTGGCCGTGGCGATGGCCTGCAGGCCGGCCACGCCCGCACCCAGCACGACCGCACGGGCGGCCTTGAGCGTGCCGGCGGCGGTCATCATCATGGGAAACATGCGGCCGTAGTGGTGGGCCGCCAGCAGCACCGCCTTGTAGCCGGCCAGGTTGGCCTGCGAGGAGAGCACGTCCAGGCTCTGCGCGCGCGTAATGCGCGGCGCGGCCTCGAGCGCGAAGCCGGTCACGCCGGTGGCGGCCAGCGCAGCCAGGCCCTCGGCGTCGAAGGGGTCGAGCATGCCGGCCACTACCGCGCCGGGTTTCAGCTGCGGCAGTTCCTGCGCCGACGGCGCGCGGACCTTGAGCACCAGTTCGGCGCCCAGCGCCTCGGCCGCCGTGGCCAGCCGGGCACCGGCGGCCTCGTAGGCCTCGTCGGTATAGTGCGACGCAGCGCCGGCGCCGCGCTCGACGAGCACTTCGTGCCGGGCGGCAACGTATTTCTTGACGGTTTCCGGCGTCGCGGCGACGCGAGTTTCCCCGTCCCGGGTTTCGCACGGGATTCCTATGCGCATGGGCGCTTCTCCTTTCCCTGTAGTGGTTCGTATGCCGTCGCATTGGCTCACGGACCCGCGGCCCGTAAGCGAATGCGGCGGCATGCCCGGACCCGTTCGTGGACAGGGCTAGGACGGCGGGCAGAGCGCGATGCGCTTTGCCGGCACGGCCTAGCCCTGCGGGGAACGGGCATGGACGCCGCATGATGGCGTCCTGTCCCGCCGGGCGGGACAGGACGCTAGTTATACACTAATGTGACGTCCCGCACGGGCCGCGCGCCCGGAAAATCCGCAATCGGCGCTTTTCGGGCCGGGTCCCGCGCGGCGCGCGCGGGACCCGCCGGCCATCCCGCATAAAATACCGTCCCATCATGTCGTCATATGCACACAGCAAGGGCCGGGTCGTGGTCGGGATGTCCGGGGGCGTGGACTCGTCCGTCACGGCCTGGCTGCTCAAGCAGCAAGGCTACGAGGTCGTCGGCCTGTTCATGAAGAACTGGGAAGACGACGACGATTCCGAATATTGCTCCAGCCGCCAGGACTGGCTGGACGCGGCCAGCGTGGCCGACGTCATCGGGGTGGACATCGAGGCCGTCAACTTCGCCGCCGAATACAAGGACCGCGTCTTCGCCGAATTCCTGCGGGAATATTCGGCCGGCCGCACGCCCAACCCGGACGTGCTGTGCAACGCCGAGATCAAATTCAAGGCCTTTCTCGACCATGCCATCGGGCTGGGCGCCGAACGCATCGCCACCGGCCACTACGCGCGCGTGCGGGCGGTCGAAGAGCCTGGCGGGCCGCGCCACGAATTGCTGCGCGGGATCGATCCCGCCAAGGACCAGAGCTATTTCCTGCACCGCCTGAGCCAGGCGCAGCTCTCGCGCACGCTGTTTCCGCTGGGCGGGCTGCGCAAGCCGGAGGTGCGGCGCATCGCACAGGAGATCGGCCTGCCCAACGCCGCCAAGAAGGATTCCACCGGCATCTGCTTCATCGGCGAGCGGCCCTTTCGCGAATTCCTGAACCGTTACCTGCCCACCGAGCCGGGCCCCATCCTGACGCCCGAGGGCCGGGAAGTGGGCCGCCACCAGGGCCTGGCGTTCTACACGCTGGGCCAGCGCAAGGGGCTGGGGGTGGGCGGCGTGCGCGGCAGCCAGCGGCAGGACGGTACGGCCGACGCCTGGTATGTGGCGCGCAAGGACCTCGCGGCCAACACGCTGTATGTGGTGCAGGGGCACGACCATCCCTGGCTGTTGTCCGGCCAACTGCGCGCCGCGCAGGCCAGCTGGATTGCCGGCGAGCCGCCGGCGCCGGGCGCCTATGGCGCCAAGACGCGCTACCGGCAGGCCGACGCCGCCAGCCGGCTCGGCGCCGTCTCCGTAGACAGTTTCGAACTGGGTTTCGATCAGCCCCAGTGGGCCGTCACCCCGGGGCAATCCGTCGTGCTGTATGACGGCGAGGTCTGCCTGGGCGGCGGCGTGATCGTCTGATCGGAAAACGAACGAAGGGGACAAGGTGGATCCGTTTTTGCTGGTGTTGCTGCTCGCGCTGGGCGCGATGGTGGGGTTCGCGGCCGGATTGCTCGGCATCGGGGGAGGGATGGTGCTGGTGCCCTTCCTGACCATGCTGTTCACGTGGCAGGGCATGCCGGCCGATCTCATCGTCCACGCCGCCATCGCCACGTCCATGGCTTCCATCCTGTTCACGTCCGTGTCCAGCGTGCGCGCCCACCACCAGACGGGCAACGTGCGCTGGAAGATCGTCGCCGCCCTGGCGCCGGGCATCGTCGCCGGCGGTCTGCTGTCCGGCGGCGCGGTGTTCTCCTTCCTGAACACTGCCTGGCTGGCGCTGGTGTTCGCATTGTTCGTGGGCTATTCGGGGCTGAAGATGCTGCGCAGCAAGGCGGCCGGGCCGACGCGCGAGATGCCCGGCCCGGTGGGTACTTCGGCGGCGGGGGCGGGCATCGGTTTCGTGTCGGGCCTGGTTGGCGCCGGCGGCGGCTTCCTGTCGGTGCCGTTCATGACCTGGTGCAGCGTGCCGCTGCACCAGGCGGTGGCGACCTCGGCGGCCCTGGGCTTCCCGATCGCGCTGGCCAACACCGTGGGCTATATCGCCTCGGGCGCGCACGAGGCCGGCAGCCAGCCGGGCATGATCGGCTACATCTATTGGCCGGCGCTGCTGGTGCTGGTAGTGGCCAGCATCCTGACCGCTCCCATGGGCGCGCGCATGGCGCACCGGCTGCCGGTACGCGTGCTCAAGCGCGTGTTCGCCTGCCTGCTGTTCTGCCTGGCCCTCTACATGCTGTTCAAGGCGTACGGGGCCTTCCGGGCAGGAGCCTGAGCGGGCCGCGGCCTTCCCGGGCCATGGAAAAGGGCGCCCTTGGGCGCCCTTTGCGCAGGCGGCCGGCGGGCCGGCTCAGGCGGCCGGGGGCGCGGTGTCCACGAAGGAGGGGCGGGCGGCCAGCTTTTCGTAGAGGCGGGCCAGGTTGGGATGGCCCTTGCGCCAGTCCAGCGCCGCGGCGCGCAGGTCGAGGTAGCCCAGGGCGCAGCCGACCGCGATATCGGCCAGGCTGTAGTTGACGCCCATGCAGAAGGGGTGGTCGGACAGGCTCTTGTCCATGGCGTCCAGCGCGGCGCGGATCTTGCCGGTCTGGCGGTCGACCCATTCCTGGCTGCGCTGCGGCTCGGCGCGCTTGGTGTTTTCCAGGTGGATGGCCACGCAGGCGTCCAGCACGCCGTCGGCGATGGCTTCCCAGCACTTGACCACGGCGCGGTCGCGCCCGGTGGGGGGGATGAGCCGGCTGACGGGCGAGAGGGTATCCAGGTATTCGACGATGACGCGCGAGTCGAACAGCGCGCCGTTGTCTTCCATGACCAGGCAGGGCACCTTGCCCAGGGGGTTGTAGGCCTGGATCTGGGTATCGGCGTTCCAGACGTTTTCGAGTTCGAAGCGGTAGTCCAGCTTCTTTTCGTTCATGACGATACGGACTTTCCGTACGTACGGGCTGGTAAGCGAACCGAGCAGTTTCATGGGGGGACGGAAGAGGGTCGAGAGGCGGGCGCAGTATATCAGCAGCAGGGGCCCGGCATGCCTGTGGCCAGAGTTTATCCCGATGCCCGGCCATTTGTAGCAAACCTGCGAATGATAAAATCGGCTCCCCGCCAATTGTCGCGTTTTCACATCATGCAGATCGATTCCCCCCTGAGCCCGCTCAACGCCCTGTCTCCCCTGGACGGGCGGTACGCCGCGCGGGGGCAGGCGCTGCGGGGGCTGCTGTCCGAGGCGGGCTTCATGGCCCACCGGGTGGAGGTCGAGGTGGCCTGGCTGGCCGGGTTGTCCGAAGCGGGGCTGCCGGAACTGCCGCCGTTCTCGGCGGGGGCGCGGGAGTACCTGCGCAAGCTGGTGGCGGGCTTCTCCGAAGCCGACGCCGCCCGCATCAAGGAAATCGAGCGCACCACCAACCACGACGTCAAGGCGGTCGAGTACTGGCTCAAGGAACGCGTGGCCGGCGACGCGGAACTGGCGCGCGCAGCCGAATTCATCCATTTCGCCTGCACTTCCGAGGACATCAACAACACTTCGCATGCCTTGATGCTCACCCGCGCCCGCGACCGGGTACTGCTGCCCGCCCTGCGCGCGCTGGCCGACCGGCTGCGCGAGCTCGCGGCGCGCCATGCCGACCGGCCCATGCTGGCGCGCACCCACGGCCAGCCCGCCAGCCCGACCACCCTGGGCAAGGAATTCGCCAACGTGGCGGCGCGCCTGCAGCGGGCGGTCGCGGCGGCGGAGCAGGTTCGGCCGCTGGCCAAGCTCAACGGCGCCACCGGCAACTACAACGCGCACTGCAGCGCCTATCCCGAGATCGACTGGCCGGCGTTCAGCGCCCGCGTGCTGGACGGCCTGGGGCTGGAGCAGAACGCCCACACCATACAGATAGAGCCGCACGATTGGATGGCGGCGCTGTTCGACGCGGTGGCTCGCGCCAACGTCATCCTGCTCGACTTCAACCGCGACGTCTGGGGCTATGTTTCGCTGGGGTATTTCAAGCAGCGCCTCAAGGAAGGCGAGGTCGGGTCCTCGACCATGCCGCACAAGGTCAATCCCATAGATTTCGAGAACTCCGAAGGCAACCTGGGGTTGGCCAACGCCATGCTGCGCCACCTGTCGGACAAGCTGCCGGTCTCGCGCTGGCAGCGCGACCTGACCGACTCCACCGTGCTGCGCAACCTGGGCGTGGCCTTCGGCTACTGCCTGGTGGCCTACGACGCCTGCGCCCGCGGCGTGGACAAGCTGGAGGTGAACGCGGCGGCCATCGACGCCGACATCGACGCCTGCTGGGAAGTGCTGGCCGAGCCCGTGCAGACGGTCATGCGGCGCTACGGGCTGCCCCAGCCCTACGAGCAGCTCAAGGCGCTCACGCGCGGCAAGGGCATCACCCAGGCCGCCCTGCGCGAATTCATCCAGGGCCTGGACCTCCCCGACGAACCCAAGGCCCGGCTGCTGGCCATGACGCCCAGGAGCTATACGGGGCTGGCGGCGCAGCTGGCAAGAATGGTCTAATCCCAGGCATGCCGGGCCTTCCGGCCCCGCCGGGGGCGCGGTCCGGCCTTCTTCAAGGAGATCTCCAATGAAGCACGCGTCCCTACTGGCAGCCTCCACCTGTATGCTGCTGTCGCTGGCGGCCGGCCCCGCCGCCGCGCAGTTCGCCAAGAAGGAGGACGCCATCAAGTATCGGCAGTCCGCCTTCACGCTGATGGCCTCGCACTTCGGCCGCATGACGCCGGTGGTCAAGGGGCAGGTGCCTTACGAGCCCGAGCCCATCAAGGCCAACGTGGCGCTGCTGCGCACGCTGGCGACGCTGCCGTGGGCGGGCTTCGGCCCGGGCACCGAGGGGGGCGAGGCCAAGGACGACATCTGGCTGGACGAAGACGGCTTCAAGCAGGCTCAGCAGAAGCTGCAGGACAAGCTGCAGGCGCTGTCGGCCGCGGCCGACGCCGGCGACCTGGACCGGCTGCGCCAGGCCTTCGGCGACGTGGGCGCCAGCTGCAAGTCCTGCCACGATAGCTACCGCCAGAAGAAGTAGCCGTCCCGGCCGGGGGGCGTCCCCAGGGCGCCCGGGCCGCTCGCCTGCGGCGGCGTCCCGCAGGCGCGGGAGCTCAGTAGTACGACCCCGCCGCCGGCGCCAGCGATTGTATCCACCAGACCAGCCCGGCGGCGCCCGCCGCGATCGCGGCGGCCAGCAGCCAGACCGCGGGTCCGTCGTGGGCAGGCAGCGCGCCGGGCGGGCAGTCCTCCCGCCGGGCGTCGCCCGAAATCATTGGCCGCACCAGCCGCTTGCGGCGCCAGACCGCATACCAGCCGATAGCCGCCAGGTGCAACCCGACCAGCGCGTAGATCAGCCAGGCATTGGCCTGGTGCAGCCCCGTCAGGGCGGAGGAAGCGGCTTCCGAGACGTAATGCGCCAGCGGGCCCTGGGTGAGGATGTCGTCGTTGGAAAAGAGGCCGCTGACCGCCTGGAACCCCAGCACCGCCAGCATGGCCGCCACCGACCAGCCCCCCAGCGGATTGTGGCCGGCCTGTCCGGCCTCGCCCCCGCGCAGGTAGCGCAGGACGGCGCGCGGGCCGCGCAGGAACTGGCGGAACCGGGCATAGCGCGGGCCGACGCAGCCCCAGGCCAGCCGGAAGGCAATCAGGCCCAGGGTGGCCAGCCCGCAGCGGACGTGCCAGTCCATCCATAGCCCGCCGAGCTTGACGGTGACGATGGCGCCGGCTACACAGGCCGCCAGCAGCCAGTGGAAAAGCCGGGTGGGGAGATCCCAGATGCGCAGGGAGGCAGGGCGTTCGGTCATGGCGGCGCGGGCTCGGGTTACAAATGGGGAGGAGACGGGGCGGCCGGCAGGGCGTTATGCTCGGTCCTGAAAGGATTGTGCCATGCTACAGAACCATCTGGTCTACAAGGGGTACCGGCTGTCCGCCAACGTCGAGAGATTGCTTGCCCGGGGCGACGGCGCCCTGTCGTCGGCCACTTTCCGCACCACGCTGACCATACTCCCCGCCACCGCGCAGGCCAACGGGCCGTGGCAGGAAGACGCCATCGTTTCCTCGCCGGTCTCGCGCGCGGGATGGAGCAGCCCGCGCGACGCCATCCAGGCGGCCATGGAATACGGCTGCCACCTCGTCGACCAGCTTTCCGCCGTGCGCCGCCCGGCCTGAGGCGCCGGCCACAGTCAGGGAGAAGGGGATGGCGCCAAGCGCATGGTTTCGCCTGTCCTTGCTTGCGGACAAGCTGGGCCAGCGGCCGTATTTCGTCGCGTTGCAAAGAGGGCTGGCGCTGTCCCTGCCCATCATCCTGGTGGGCGCGCTGGCGCAACTGCTGCGCGATCCCCCGTCGCGCTGGCTGCAGCGGCAGGTCCAGGCCCTGCTGGGCCCGCAATTCCGCGCCCTGTGCGACATCCTGGTGTCGGCAACCTTCGGCATCGCCTCGCTGGTGGTGCTCATGGGGTTCTCGCTCGCCCTGACGCGCCTGCACAACCAGCGCCCGGGCGTGCGGCAGGTGAACCCGGCTGCGGCGGCGGGCATCATCATGGCCTGCTTCTTCTGCGTCGTCCTGCCCGGCGACGGAGCCGTGCCGATGAGTTTCCTGGCGCTGGATTCCGGGCTGCTGGCGGCCTTGCTCGTGGCCACGGCCGGCGGCAGGCTGTTCCTGTCGCTGTCGGAGCTGCGCTTGCTGCGCGTGCCGTCCAAGGCGCTGGGCCACGACCCGCTGGTCGGCGACATTTTCGCCGTCCTGCCGGCCGGCGCGCTGACCATCGCCATCTTCGCGCTGGGCAAGGGTGCGGCGATGGCGCTGCTGCCTGCAGGCTTCGGCGACGGCCTGCTGCGCAGCCTGGCCGGGGCCGGCGACAGCCCGGTCTTCGCGTTCGGCTACATCCTGGTGTCGCAATGCCTGTGGCTATTCGGCATCCATGGCCCGAACTTCCTGCACGGGCTGCAGGAGCAACTGTTCGACCCGGCCGGCATCGCCAATATGGCGGCCGCGTCGGGCGGAGGGCAGCCGCCATTCGTGTTCACGTCGCAGTTTTTCCATTTCTTCACCCGCATGGGCGGGTCCGGCAGCACCATCTGCCTGATCGCCGCGCTGCTGCTGGCCAGCCGCTCCACCCGCAGCCGCCGCTTCGCCTTCCTGGCCTGCCTGCCGGCCCTGTTCAACATCAACGAGCCGCTGCTGTTCGGCCTGCCGCTGGTATTCAACCCGGTCTACGCGCTGCCTTTCGTGCTGACTCCCGTCGTGCAGGCGCTGCTGACCTATGGCGCGGTCTGGGCGGGGTGGATGCCGCCCACTTCGGCAGACGTCATCTGGACCACGCCCGTACTCTACAGCGGCTATGCCGTCACGGGGTCATGGACGGGCGTCGCGGTCCAGGCCGTCGCGCTGCTGGCCGGCATGGCGCTCTATTTCCCTTTCGTGCGCATTTCCGAGGACCTCGCCTACCGGCGCAGCCGCGACGTGGTGCGTTCGCTGCAGGGCATCGCCGAGGACCTGGAAACGGCCTTCAAGCCGCGCCGTTTTCTCGACCTGGACGGCGCGCCGGGGCGCATGGCGCAGGCGCTGGCCAGCGACCTGGAGCGGGCGCTCGAGGGCAGCGGCCAGATCTTCCTGGAATACCAGCCGCAGGTGGACATCGCCACCGGGAAAGTCTGCGGCGTCGAGGCGCTGCTGCGCTGGCAGCATCCGCAGTACGGGCGCATTCCCCCGCCGGTGGTGGCCACCCTGGCCGAGGACATGGGGGCCGCGCAGGCGCTGGGCATGCGGGTGCTCTCCCTGGCATGCCGCCAGCGGGCCGCCTGGCGCGAAAGCCTGCCTGACGATTTCGCCATGTCGGTCAACGTGTCGCCCGGCCAGTTGCCGGACCCCGAGTTCGGCGGCAGGGTGCTGGCCATGGTCCGGGAATCGGGGATGACGCCGTGCATGCTGGGCCTGGAGATCACCGAGGGCACGGCGCTGGGCTCGGCCGTGTACGCCTTCGACAGTCTCAGGCAATTGCGGGAGCAGGGCGTCAAAATCGCGCTGGACGATTTCGGGATGGGCCATACTTCCCTGCATTACCTGCGGCAGCTGCCGCTGGACGCGGTGAAGCTGGACCGGTCGCTGGTCATTGCCGGATCCGGCGAGGTCAACGAGCACATCGTGCGCAGCCTGGTAGAGCTCAGCCGCGGCCTCGGCGTTTCCATCGTCGCCGAAGGGGTGGAGAACGCCGAGCAGCTGCAATGGCTGGAAGATGCGGGGTGTTCCCGCTTCCAGGGCTATTTCTTCAGCCCGCCGCTGGCCGGGCAAACCTGCCTGGATTTCGTTCTTGCCTGGAACGCCCGGCACGGCAGGCGGGGGGCCGCGGCGCGCCCGGCGGACTGACGGCTTTCGCCGGCCGTATCTTCCAACCGAACAGGCCCGGCAGGGGCGCGATCCCGTCGGGTGCGGCCGCCTGCGCGCGGCGGCCCGCGCCGGGCGGGCCGCCGGCAAGTCAACGCGCCTGTTCCTGGATCTTCTCTCCGCCGCGCTCGATATCCTCGCCGGCGCCGTGGATGGTGTTGCAGCCCGTCGCCAGGCCGGTCAGCAAGGCCGCAATCACGATGAACGCTTTGTTTTTCATGACGTTTCCTTGTCCGGGGTGTGGCGGCCTACTTGCCGTAGCGCGTCTTGGCGTCGGCTTCGCACTTGTCCTGAGCGTCGCCCGACAGCGCATCGCACTGTTTCATCGCCACGTCGTAATCCGCGTCGCGGCGGGCCTCGGCGGCGTCGTGGTCGGCCTCGGCCTTCTTCTTGCCGGCTTCGGCCTGCGCTTCGGCGGTGTCCTTGTCCGCTTCGGCCTGCTTCAGGCAGACATCCTTCTGGTCGCCGTCCAGGGCATCGCACTGCTTCCTGGCCGCTTCGTAGCGGGCATCGATCTGGTCGGGCGTCATCACCGCGGCGTCCTGCGCATGGGCGGGCAGGGCGCCCGCGCCCAGCAGCAGGGCCAAGGCGGCGAACAGGGTAGAGGTTTGCTTGGTCATCGTTCTTCTCCAAAATAGATAGGCGGCATGCGTGCCGGGGGCGCGTGGGCCCTCCGGCATTCCTCCGCCAACAGGCAACGGGGATAAAGGGCCGGGCCTAGCGGCCCTTGACCGCGTCGCGCACGTCGTCCTTGGCTTCGCCGACGTTGCGCTGGACCTTGCCGACGGTCTTCTCGACCTTGCCTTCGGCTTCGGTCTGGCGATTGCCGGTCACCTTGCCGGCGACTTCCTTGATGGTGCCCTTGACTTCCTTCGCGGCACCTTTGATGCGGTCGTTGTCCATGAGGGTCTCCTTGAAAGTGCATTTGCGTCGCACCCGGAGCGGCCGCCCACTGCGGCACGCGCCGGATGACTGCACTATAGGAAGGCCGCCGAGGCGCCAGAAGCGAAGGAAATACTAATTTTTCTAGTATGCGGCTACCGGTTGGACGGCCGCCTGGCCCGCCCCGGCTTCTCGTGGCCGACGATGCCGCGTTCCCGGGCCCAGACGATCGCCGCGCTGCGCCGGTGCACCTGCAACTTGCTGTAGAGCGACGCGACGTGGTTGCGCACGGTATGAGGGGAAACGTTCAGTTTCTGCGCGATGTCCGGGTCGTTCAGCCCCTGGCACATGAGGCCCAGTATCTCGCGCTCGCGCGGCGTCAGGTCGGCCAGCTGGGCATCCGGCCGGGTGGCGCCCTGCGGCTGGCGGATCTGGGCCAGCTTTTCGATCACGGTCTGGCTGAACCAGGACGTGTCCTGCATGACCGCCTCGATGGCGGACATCAGCTCGGTCTCGCTGCGCTTGCGTTCGGTGATGTCCTGGATCACCCCGAGAATGCAGGGCTGGTCCTGGATGACGACTGGCTCGGCCGAAACCAGGCAGTCCAGCACCAGGCCGTCACGCGTGCGCAGCGCGAATTCCAGGTTGCGCACGCTCTTGCCCTCCTGCAGGGTAGCCATTGTCCTGTCGTATGTGCCGGGCTCGGCGCATAGTCCGGCCAGGGCATTTTCGCCATCCAGTGCGTCCAGCGCATAGCCTGTGGTGTCGACGAACGCGTCGTTGACTTCCAGCACGCGTCCCGCAGGGGTGCTGAGCGCCATCGGCACGGGCGCCAGGCGGAAGGCCTTCGAGAATCGCTCTTCGCTGTCGCGCAGCGCGCTTTCGGCCTTGCGCCGCGGTTCCAGGTCGTTGAAGGTGAAGAGCATGCATTCGGCTTCGCCGACCTCTATCGGCTGGCCCGCCACGACCACCAGCTTGTCGCTCCCGTCCGGCAGCGGGATGCAGGTTTCCATCTGGGGAATCGTGCGGCCTTCCTTCAGCCGTTCTTCGGCAGCCTCGCGCTGCGGCGAGTCGCCCAGCACATCGACCTCGCCGAATTTCCGATCCAGCACGTTCTGGCGTTCATAGCCGGTCATCTGGAGAAAGCCCTGGTTGACTTTCACGTAGCGCATGTCTTCCAGCGAGCAGATGACCGCCGGGGCCGGGTTGGCGCCGAAAGTCTTCTCGAAACGCTCCTCGGCGCCGTAGCGCTCGGTGACATCCAGCAGCACCAGCACGACGCCTTCGGGCGCGCCCTGCGCATCGTTCAGGACCAGGCTCCTTGCCTGGTGGACCCGGTAGAAATCCGGGTCATGCGCGCAGGTGACTTCCACCACCATGTCCTTGAAGGGCTCTCCCGCGAGGGCCCGGTACATCGGATACTGGCCGGCCAGCAACTTGCGCTGGTTGCGGTAGCGCAGCGTGTAGCGCTTGCGGTAGCCGGCGGCCGTGCCGCCCAGGTCGGCCAGTTCCGCCGCGCCGTGCATCGCCAGGGCGGTGTCGTTGGCCCAGGCGATGTGGCGATTCATGTCGAGCAGTACGATGCCTTCGATCAGCCCGTCGATGATCTCCAGGAGATGCCGGCGCTCCGTCGTGAATACCGTGGATACCTGTTTCATCGCGCTTCCTTTGCGTGGGGCGGCCTGGCCGGTAAGCCAAAAATACTAGAAAAACGGGTACGAGGCGATCTGGCCGGCCGCCGGCCGCCTGCCTACGATGGCCGGGCAGCATGGTGCTGCGTCATGCAACGAAAAGGAGAGACGCGATGAAAGCCAACCCGCAATTCGGCGATCCGCAAAACCTGCCGGGACAGCAGGCCCCCCGCCCGCCGCAGCAGGCGCCCGGCACGGTTCCCGGCAAGGATGCCCCGGGCCGCACGCCCCCCGCGCCGGGCGAACCGGCGCAGCCGGGCCAGCCCATGCCCGATCGCCAGCCCGTGCCCGGCGAGCCGGACCGCGTGCCGCAGCCCGAGGCGTAGGGCCGGGTAGAGCCGCCGCCGGAAGTAGAAAAGGACTTAGCGATTACTCGCTAAGTCCTTGATATATCTGGTGGCGCATCCCTGACTCGAACAGGGGACCTGCGGATTATGATTCCGTCGCTCTAACCAACTGAGCTAATGCGCCGTTTTCCCGCGCGGCATCCGCATGGTGATTGCCGATGCGCTGGAAAGTCTTGCATTCTAGCATGACCTGGAGTCGATTGTCCCGAAACGGGTGGCACATTTTCCACCTGAGGTATCCGGCCGGGCGGTGTCGGCGAGGGCGGTCCGGGGGACCGGCGGCCCCTGCGCCCCGGCGGCGCCGGGGCCGCCGCCGGTCTGCTTCGTACCCGGCGGCGCGCGGGCGAAACAGGGCCTTACCCCTGGTTGCCAAACCAGAGCCTTCCGGACGCCGCCGCGGCCACAATGGATACGTAGCGGCGGGGGCCGCGGGGCCTCCCGCCATTCGATAGTCGGTGCGCCGGCCTTGAGGTTGGCGCACGGCCCGGCGGCCCCGCGGGGCGCGCCGGGTTTCCGGAAAGGAGTGCCTACATGAAAGACCATGACGCCGAAGAAATGGCCGCTGACAAGGCCCGCATCGAACAGGGCTTCAAGGAATTGCTGGAAGGAGCCGACGCGCTGTTGCGTTCCACCGCCGCCTATACCGGCGAGGAAATCGGTTCGGCCCGGGGCCGTCTGAAGAGCCGCCTGCACCAGGCCCGGCACGCTGCGCGCGACTGGGAGCGGCGGGCCGTGGACGGCTATCGTCACGCCAGCGCGGGGACCGATAGCTATGTGCGCGACCACGCGTGGAAAACGATAGGCGCGGCGGCCCTGGTGGGGCTGCTGGTCGGCGTGCTCAGCGCCACGCGCCGCTGAGCCGCTGTGGCCGTGCCCGGCGCCTGCCGGGCGGCGGCGCGCGCCATCCGCGCAAGGAGAACGCCATGTCCCTGATCGTCGCAGCACGCTTCGACAGCTTTCCCGAGGCCGAAAACGCCGCCCGCCGCCTGTTCCGCGGCGGCTTCGGGGAAGACGCCGTGAATATCTTCTTCGTCAATCCCGCGGGATGGCACGACCGCTACCCGATGGGCGGCGACCAGGCGGCCGACCCCGATTCGCGCGGCGCCCACTACGGCGCGATAGCCGGCGCAGCGCTGCTGGCTACGCTGGGTGCGGCGCTTGGCGCCGGGGCGCTGTTCCTCTTCGGCCGCACGGGGCTGGAGGTCGTGGCCGCCGGCGCCGTGGGCGCCTACCTGGGTTCGCTGGCCGGCGCGCTGTTCGTCACCGGGCGGCGCAGCCGCCGTGCGGGTCCGGCCGCGCAGGCGCCCATGCGCCATGCCGGGGTGCTGGCTGCCGTGCACGTGGATGTCGAGCAGGAAGCCGAGGCAGCCCGCATCCTGCGCGAGGCCGGCGGGATGGACGTGGAGCGGGCCGAGGGCCGGTGGCGCGACGGCAAGTGGGTAGATTTCGATCCGGTATCGGCGCCCACGCCGGAGACGCTGTCCTGAGCGCCGCCCGCCCCGGCGGGCGCGTGCCCTTCGCAGACGGGTAGGAGAAACGGCCATGAATGGACGGACATCCGGGCCGCGGCCCGGCAAGGTGCCGGATCCCAGGAGGGAGGCCGGCGCCGACGGGGAGTCGGCGGGCGGCCGCCGCGACACAGGGCGCTCGCCCACGGCCGACCGGCCGGAACGGCGGCGCAACGAAGGGCCGGGAGAGTTTCCCCAGCGCTTCGACGAAGGGGGCACGGCTTCCGACCTGCGGCGGCACGGTTATCAGCGCGGCGACAAAGGCGGTTACCAGGGCGGCGTAGACGACGCCCGCTACGACGAGCACCCTTTGGAGCGTCAGCCCGTGAGCCAGCCGGATGCCGACTCCGACGCCGATGCGCGCATCCTGCAACGCGTGCGCCAGCGCCTGGCCGAAGCCGGCCTGCCTGGCGGGCTCGAGGTGGCTATCGCCGTGAGCGGCGGCAAGGTCGTGCTCGAAGGGCAGGTGGACCGCGCCGCCGACCGCGACGCCATCGAAGCGGAGGTCGCGCAATGCGGCGGGGTGAAAGCAGTCGGCAACCGCATCGCGGTGCGCGCGCGCTGAGGCTGGCCCGCCTGCTGCTGGCGGCGCTGGCGTGCGCCGCCGGGCTCGCGGCCTGCGCCTCGGTGCCTTCGCTGGACGAGGCGGCCGCGCGGCGCGCGCAGCAGGCCGGTGCGCAAGCCAGCGGCCGCGACAGCTACGACCGCAGCCAGGCGATCGTGCGCCGTCTGGAGACGCGCGGCTGGTCCGGCGATTTCCTGGCCCGCCACCTGGCAGTGGAAGAGGCGGTGAGCGGCGCGCCGCTCACCGCCGGCAACCGCGTCAGGCTGCTGCCCGACGGGCCGGCCACCTATCGCGCGATGCGGCAGGCGATCGCCTCGGCCCGCCGCTACATTCACATGGAAACCTATATCTTCGAGGACGACGATACCGGCGCGCTGTTCGCGGACGCCCTGATCGCCAAGCGGCGCCAGGGCGTGGAGGTCGCGCTCATGGTGGATGCGATAGGCACGCTCGATACGTCCGGCGAAGTGTTCCGGCGCATGCGGCAGGCCGGGATCGCGGTCGCCGTCTTCAATCCCGTGAATCCTCTGTACGCGCGTTCCGGCTGGTCTCCCAACCGGCGCAACCATCGCAAGCTGCTCGTGGTCGATGGCGAGGTAGGCTATCTGGGCGGTATCAACGTCAGCGACGTGTATGCGTCCACGCCGGGCTCGGGCAGGCTCGGTTCCGGGGCGCAGGGTTCGGGCGGCGGATCGCATCCGGATCGGGGCGGGGCCTCGCGCGCGGGCGCCGGGCCGGACCTCCGGTCTGGCGCACAGGACGTGAACGCAGCCGGAGCGCCGCAAGCCGCCGGCTCGCCCTGGCGCGACACCCATCTCGAAATTCGCGGCCCGGCCGTGGGGCAGATGGAATCGGTCTTTGTCTCCGCCTGGCGACAGCAGGGGGAAGCCGGGCTGCGCGAGCGGCAGCGCCTGGAGCCGGCGCCCGGCCGTGGCCCAGTTTATCTGCGCATCCTGGCGAACGACCCGCGGCGGCAGGACGGCTATTCCATCTATCTCACGCTGATGTCCGCGATCCGCAGCGCGGCGCGTTCCATCCACGTCACCATGGCCTATTTCGTGCCGGATCCGGCTTTCATCCAGGCTCTGTGCGACGCGGCGCACAGGGGCGTCGAGGTGGTGCTGGTGCTGCCGGGGTTCAGCGATTCCTCGCTGGTCTTCCACGCAGGGCGCTCGCATTACGCGTCCCTGCTGGAGGCGGGCGTAGCGATCTATGAGCGGCGCAACGCGCTGCTGCATGCCAAGACGGCGGTGGTGGACGGCGTCTGGGCCACCGTGGGCTCCAGCAACATGGACTGGCGCAGCTTCGCCCTGAACTACGAAATCAATGCCGTGGTGCTGGGCCCGGACTTCGGCGGCGAGATGGAAGCCCTGTTCCGCAAGGATGTAGCGGAGTCGGTGCGGATAACCCCCGGGGCCTGGCGCCATCGCCCCGTGCGGGACCGCTTCATGGAAGGCGTGTCCCGCCTGTTCGAGCGCTGGCTGTGAGCCGCGTCGCGCCGCGTGTCAGGCGCCGGCCGCGTCGCGCAGCGCATCGCCCGGAATATTGCCGGCGTGCGTCTCGCGCGTCAGCGCCTCGGTCAGGTCCTGCGCGGGCCGGAAGGAATCGGCCCGCGCCATGGGCCAGCCCACGCGGTACAGCGTGTGGCGGTAATTGCCCTTGAGCAGGTCGCCCGGCTCCAGGCTGGGAAACAGCGCCGACAGCAGACGGACCTCGCTGGGCGAGACGCGGCGCGCAATGTGGTGGGGGCGCAGCTCGCCGGGGTGGGTCAGCCCGGCGGCACTCAGCAGCTCGGCCAGCGCGTGCAGGGTGTTGCGGTGGAAGTTGGCCACGCGCCGGGCCTTGTCGGGGACCACCAGCGCGCGCTGGCGCAGCGGGTCCTGGGTGGTGACACCGGTGGGACATTTGTCGGTATGGCAGCTCTGGGCCTGGATGCAGCCGATGGCGAACATGAAGCCCCGCGCGCTGTTGCACCAGTCGGCTCCCAGCGCCATGACGCGGGCCATGTCGAAGGCGGAAATGATCTTGCCCGACGCCCCGATGCGGACGCGGTCGCGCAGGTCGATGCCCACCAGCGTGTTGTGTACCAGGCGCAGCGCCTCGCGCAGCGGCGTGCCGACGTGGTCGACGAACTCTACCGGTGCCGCGCCGGTGCCACCCTCGGCGCCGTCCACCACGATGAAATCCGGGGTGATGCCGGTCTCCAGCATGGCCTTGGCGATGGCGAACCATTCCCACGGGTGGCCCACACAGAGCTTGAAGCCCACCGGCTTGCCGCCGGAGAGCTCGCGCAGTCGGGCGATGAAGTGCATCAGGCCGATGGGGGAGTCGAAGGCGCTGTGGCTGGGCGGCGAATTGCAGTCCTGCCAGGGAGCCACGCCGCGCGCCTCGGCGATTTCCAGCGTCACCTTGGCTCCCGGCAGGATGCCGCCGTGCCCCGGCTTGGCGCCTTGCGACAGCTTGATTTCTATCATGCGGACTTGCGGCAGGCGGGCGTTGCGCGTGAAGGCCTCGTCCGAGAAATTGCCGCGCTCGTCCCGGCAGCCGAAATAGCCCGAGCCGATGTTCCAGACGAGCGAGCCGCCGGGCTGCTTATGGTGGCGGCTGATGCCGCCTTCGCCGGTATCGTGGGCGAAATCGCCCAGCCGCGCGCCTTCGTTGAGCGCCAGCACCGCGTTGGCCGACAGCGCGCCGAAGCTCATGGCCGAGATGTTGAGCACCGACAGGCGGTAGGGCTGGGTACAGTCCGGTCCGCCCACGGTGATGCGGAAGTCGCTGTCGGCCGCGTGGACGGGCACCAGCGAATGGTTGATCCATTCGTAGCGGTCGCCGTAGACGTCCTGCTGGGTGCCGAAGGGCCGCTTGTCGATTTCCTGCTTGGCGCGCTGGTAGACGATGGAGCGCTGGGCGCGGGAAAAGGGCGCGGCCTGGGTATCGTCTTCCAGGAAGTACTGGCGGATTTCGGGGCGGATGAACTCGAACAGGAAGCGCAGGTTGCCCAGCACCGGATAGTTGCGCCGGATGGCGTGGCGCGGCTGGACAAGATCGTAGATGCCCACCGCCGCCAGGCACGCACAGACGGCGGCGGCGATCCACCACCAGGGCGAATTGGCGATGGCCAGCGCCGCGGCGGCGATGGTGCCTGCCATGACGGCGCCGAGCGCGCTGTGGCGCGCAACGAAGGGGTTCATCATGCTTGCGGCTCCCGGTTCAGGTCCGCAGGAACCATACCAGAAACGGACGACGGGAATGCGGCAGGCGCGCCGGGCGGCGGGCCTGCCGGGGCGGGCTCAGCAGCCGGAAGGGCGGGGCGTGCGTTCGACCGCCAGGCCGAACAGGGGGCGCAGGCGCACGCCCACGGCGCTGCCGGCGAAAGCGGCCGGCAGCCAGATCCAGGCATGCAGGCTGCCCGACAGCATGCCGCTGAAATAGGCGCCGATGTTGCAGCCCCAGGCCAGGCGGGCGCCGTAGCCCAGGAGCAGCCCGCCGGCGACGGCCGCCAGCAGCGAGCGCAGGGGCACCTTCCAGACCGGGGCGAAGCGCCCGGCCGCGGACGCGGCGGCCAGGGCGCCGATCATGATCCCGATATCCATCACCGTGGTCACGTCCTCGCGCAGCGGGGCGAACAGCGTGTCCTGCTCGGTCGCCCAGAACTGCCAGTAGGCGACGTCGGTGCCCAGCGCGTCCAGTACCTTGGCGCCCCACAAGGAAAAGGCCGTGGTGATGCCCCAGGGACGGCCCGACAGCGCCAGCGTCGCGAAATTGAGCACGGCCAGGGCGATGCCGCCCCAGATCATCGGCCACGGCCCGCGCAGCAGCGACGGCGGCGCGCCGGTGGCGGCGGCCGACGAGACCAGGCGGCCGTGGCGGCGCTTCTCGAGTACGGTCGTCAGCCAGGCCACGAAGGCGAAGAAGCCGAGATAGACGGCCAGCGCGGTGGGTACGCCCCAGGTCTTGACCAGCGAGGTCGGCGGCAGCGCAGGCAGCGTCGCCCACCAGCCGTAGTTGGCGGTGGCCAGCACCGAGCCGACGACGAAGAAGAACAGCGTCACCAGCATGCGCGTGTTGCCGCCGCCGATGGCGAACAGCGTGCCCGAGGCGCAGCCGCCGCCCAGCTGCATGCCGATGCCGAACAGGAAGGCGCCCAGCACCACAGACAGGCTGGGCGGCGCGACGATGCCGGAAACCGGCTGGCCGAACAGGCTGCCCTGGGCCATGAAGGGAAAGAACAGCAGCACGCCCACGGCCAGCATGAGCATCTGGGCGCGCAGGCCGGCGCCGCGGCGGTCCGCGACGAAAACCCGCCACGCCTGGGTGAAGCCGAAGGAGGCGTGGTAGAGCGTCGCGCCCAGCAGCGCGCCCACGATCCACAACGCCGACTGGCGCCAGTCCACCTGCTGCGCCAGATAGGCCGCGCCCGCCGCGACCGCCAGCAGCGCCAGCCCGAGCGGGCGGGCGTTCAGGCGCAGTTCGGGCAGGGCGGGGGCGCCGTAGGGCGCGGTGGAGACTCGGATGTTCATGGACGGCGGGAAATAGGAATGAGGCGGACGAAGCCGGTCCATGCAGTCTACCGTCGCGCTCAAATTCGGCGAACTAATTGATATGAATTCCCTTATTACAGGTGGTAATTAAGACACCGCCGGCAGCCAGAGCGCCAGCGCCGACAGCGCGGCCAGCAGCACCGGCAGGGTCAGCACGATACCCAGGCGGAAGTATTGCCCCCAGCCTACCGCCAGGCCCTTGCGCGCCAGCACGTGCAGCCACAACAGGGTGGCCAGGCTGCCGATGGGTGTGATCTTGGGGCCCAGATCGCTGCCGACCACATTGCCGTAGATCATGGCTTCGCGGACCGCGCCGGCCGCATGGGTGTCGGCGATGGACAGGGCGCCCGCCAGCACGGCTGGCAGGTTGTTCATGACGGAGGACAGGAAGGCGGCGATCAGCCCGCTGCCGAGCGCGGCGCCCCATACGCCGTAGCGCGCGCAGGCGTCCAGGGCGGATGCCACGTAGGCCGTCAGCCCCGCGTTGCGCAGGCCGTAGACCACCAGGTACATACCCAGCGAAAACATCACGATGTGCCAGGGCGCCTGGCGCATGATGCGCCGCGTGCCCACTACGTGGCGGCGTCCCGCCACGGCGAGCAGCGTGGCTGCGCCCAGGCCGGCCACCGCGCTGACCGGCACGCCCAGCGGTTCCAGCCCGAAGCAGCCGGCCAGCAGCAGGGCCAGCACCGCCCAGCCGGCGCGGAAGGTCGCCGGGTCCTTGACGGCGGCGCGGGGCTCGCGCAGGCGCCGGATGTCGTAGCGGGCGGGGATGGCCCGGCCGAAACGGGCCAGCAGCACCGCGAGGGACGCGGCCACGGCCGCCGCTCCCACCGGCGCCATGACCGCGGCGTAGCGTCCGAAGCCGATGCCGAAGAAATCGGCCGAGACGATATTGACCAGGTTGGAAATGAGCAGCGGCAGGCTGGCGGTGTCGGCGACGAAGCCCGCCGCCATGACGAAGGCCAGCGAGGCCTGCGCCCCGAAACCCAGCGCCAGCAGCATTTCCATGACGATGGGGGTGAGGATGAGGGCCGCGCCGTCGTTGGCGAACAGGGTCGAGACCGCCGCGCCCAGCAGCACCACCAGCACGAACAGCGGCCGGCCCCGGCCGCCGCCCAGCCGGGCGACGTGCAGCGCGCACCATTCGAAGAAGCCGGCCTCGTCCAGCACCAGGCTGATGATGACGATGGCGACGAAGGCGGCGGTGGCGTTCCAGACGATGTGCCAGACGGCCGCGACGTCGGCCGGGTGCACCGTGCCGGCCAGTAGCGATAACCCCGCGCCCAGGCAGGCGCTCCAGCCTATGCCCAGGCCTCCGGGGCGCCAGATCACCAGCGCCAGCGTGAGGACGAAGATGAGGGCGGCGAGCGGCATGGACTGGACTAGGCGGGGAAGGGCGCGGCGCGCCGGGCGCTTCATTCTACCGGCGGCCCGGCCGGGATGGATTGCCGGGGATGGCCGAAAGAGACGGCTTCAAGAGGTGGCTGCAAGGGACGGGCAGCGCCTGTCAAAATAAGGATGGCGCCGGAAGTCCGGCGCGCGAGACGGAGGCGTGCGGGCACATGGACGAGGGAAGGGAAGCGGAGATCGCCCTGGGCGGCTGGGACCGGCTCGGCGCCGACGCGGTGCGGGTGCGGCACCAGGTGTTCGTTCTCGAACAGGCCGTGCCCCCGGAACTGGAGCTCGACGGCGAAGATGCGGCCTGCCTGCACGCCGTCGCCTACGGCGCCGGCGGCCGTCCGGTCGGTACCGGGCGGCTGCTGCCCGATGGCCATATCGGCCGCATGGCGGTGCTGCCCGGGGCGCGTGGACGGGGTACGGGCGGGCGCATCCTGCGCGCGCTGGTCGAGGCGGGCCGCCGTGCCGGCCATGCCCGCTTGGTCCTGCACGCGCAGATCCGCGCCGGCGGTTTCTACCGGGCGCACGGTTTCGTGGCGGAAGGCGAGCCCTTCATGGAGGCGGGTATCGAGCATTGTTTGATGGCGCTCGACTGCACGCGCCCGCTCGTGTGGGAGTCGCCTGGCGGCAACGGCGAGGGCAGAACGACTTGGCCGGAGTGATCAGGCCGGAGTGATCAGGCCGGAGCGGGCGGGCCGGGTGAGGGTGGCAGGCCGTCCCGGCCGCGCCATCCGGGGCTTGCGCAGGCGAGCGCCTGCCGCACCCTCTCATGCGGAAAGCCCGCCTCCAAGCAAAAAAGCCCCGGATCCTGGGGATTCGGGGCTCGCTTACGCGTACGGGACGCGTTTTTGCTTTAAAATTCGCTGGTGCCCAGGAGAGGACTCGAACCTCCACACCTTGCGGCACATGGACCTGAACCATGCGCGTCTACCAATTCCGCCACCTGGGCTCCGAGGCCCAGCGTCTGCAACAAGACAAGCGCTGAACTTCAGAAGCTGCGCATTATAAACGAGAATTTTCAATTTTGGCAAATCGTTCGAACAACGACTCCAACAAAACCAGATCTGCCCCGGGCCAGCCCGATCTTCCCCCCGATTTCGATCCCGACGTTCCCAGCCGCGAAGACATCCTGCGCGCGCTGCGCTCGGCAGGCGGGCCGCTTTCGCCGGCCGACCTCGCGCAGCGCATGGGGCTCGAGCGTGCCGAAACCCTCAAGGGTTTCGAGCGCCGGCTCGGCGCCATGGAGCGCGACGGCCAACTGCTGCCCAACCGCAAGGGCGTGCTGCTGCTTGCCACCAAGCTGGATTTCGTCGCCGGGCGCGTGCAGGGGCACCGCGACGGCTTCGGCTTCCTGGTGCGCGACGACGGCGGGCCCGACCTGTTCCTGTCGCCGCGCGAGATGCTCAAGGTGCTGCACGGCGACCGGGTGCTGGTCAAGCCCACCGGCGAATACCGCGGCAAGCCGGAAGGCACCATCGTCGAGGTCATCGAGCGCCGCACCAACCGCCTGGTGGGGCGCTTCCTCAACGAGCGCGGGCTGTCCATCGTGGTGCCGGAAGACCAGCGCATCAAGCATGACGTCCTGGTGCCGCCCGGCGAATCCGCCGGCGCGCAGCACGGGCAGGTCGTCACCGTGGAAATCATCGAGCAGCCCACGCGCCATACCCAGCCCCTGGGCCGGGTCGCCGAGATCCTCGGCGAGATCGACGATCCCGGCATGGAGATCGAGATCGCGGTGCGCAAGTTCGACGTGCCGGTGGCGTTCTCCGACGCGGCCCTGGCCCAGGCCGGCGCGCTGCCGGACACCGTGCGGCGCGCCGACCTGAAGCAGCGCATCGACCTGCGCGACGTCCCGCTCATCACCATCGACGGCGAGGACGCGCGCGATTTCGACGATGCCGTCTATTGCGAGCCGGTGGACCTGGGCACGGGGCAGCGCAAGCGGCCCGGCTGGCGCCTGGTGGTCGCCATCGCCGACGTCAGCCACTATGTGCGCCCCGGCGACGCGCTGGACGACGACGCGCTCGAGCGCGGCACCAGCGTGTACTTTCCCCGGCGGGTCATTCCCATGCTGCCGGAGTCGCTGTCCAACGGGCTGTGTTCGCTCAATCCGCACGTCGACCGCCTGGTGATGGCGTGCGACATGGTGATTCCCGCCAACGGCGCCAAGGCCGGCATGGTGACGGCCTACCAGTTCTACCCCGCGGTCATGCATTCCCATGCCCGCACCACCTATACCCAGGTATGGGAAGCGCTGCAGCAGCCCGAGGGCCCGGCCGCGCGCGGGCTGGCCGGCGTGCTGCCGCAAGTGCGCGACCTGTACGGCCTGTACCAGCTGCTGGCGCAATCGCGCCGCAAGCGCGGTGCCATCGACTTCGACACCGTCGAGACCCGCATCGTCTGCAACGAGCTGGGACGCATCGAGCAGATCGTGGCCCATGTGCGCAACGACGCCCACAAGCTGATCGAGGAATGCATGCTGGCGGCCAACACCTGCGCGGCCGATTTCATTTCCCGCAGCAAGCACGCCGGGCTGTACCGCATCCACGAAGGCCCCACCATGGAGCGGCTGCAGTCGCTGCGCGAATTCCTGCGCACGCTGGGCCTGTCGCTGGGCGGCGGCGACGACCCGACGGCCCGCGACTACGGCGAGCTGTTGGACGCGGCCCGCGCCCGTCCGGACTACGAACTGCTGCAGACCATGTGCCTGCGCTCCATGCAGCAGGCCATGTACAGCCCCGACAATGTCGGCCATTTCGGGCTGGCCTATCCCGCGTACACGCATTTCACGTCGCCTATCCGGCGCTATCCCGACCTGCTGGTGCACCGCGTGATCAAGGCGCTGCTGGCAGGCAGGCGCTACGTGCCCGACTTGCCCGGCCAGCCCCCGGTGGCCGGCCGCATGTCGCGCGAGCACGAGCATGCACTGTGGGAAAAACTCGGCCTGCTGCTTTCGGCAAGCGAACGCCGCGCCGACGAAGCCTCGCGCGACGTCGAGGCCTGGCTCAAATGCTGGTTCGTCAAGGAACGGGTGGGCGAGGTCTTCAGCGGCACCGTCACGGGCGTGGCCAGCTTCGGCATCTTCGTTACGCTGGAAACCCTGCATGTGGAAGGCCTGGTCCACGTCTCGGAACTGGGCACCGAGTACTTCCAGTTCAACGACGCGCTGCACGAACTGCGCGGCGAACGCACCGGCATGCGCTACCGCCTGACCGACACGGTCCAGGTGCAGGTTGCGCGGGTCGACCTCGAGGCGCGCAGGATAGAATTCCGCCTCGTCAGGGGCACGAGCTTCGATTCGCTGCGCAAGGCCGCCGCCCGCGGCGACGAGCCGGTGCGCCGGGTCAAGAAGGCCGCGGCGCCCAAGCCCGTCGCGCTCAAGGGCAAGACGGCCAAGGTGCGCCGCGCGGAGGCCAAACAGGCCGGCAAGGCTGTCAAGACGGCCGCGTCCCCGAAGAAAACCGCGCGCAAGCGCCGCTGATCCCGCGCCCGCGGCCGGCGGCGCGGGCGTTCCGATCACCCGTCCAAAGCAAGGAAGTCTCCCATGGCGACGACCCAGGTCCTGGCCGGTTTCCATGCGGTCGTGGCGCGCTTGCGCCACGACCCCGAAACCGTCAAGGACATCTATGTAGAGGCCCAGCGGCGCGACAAGCGCATGCTGGCCCTGATCGAGCAGGCCCGCAGCGCCGGCCGCCCGGTGCACCCCGTGGCCGTGGAACGCCTGGACGGCATGGCGCGCGGCGTGCGCCACCAGGGCGTCGTGGCCATGGCCGAGGCGCGCCGCCTGGCCGGCGACATCGACGAAGTGCTCGATACCGTCCGCGGGCCGGCCTTGCTGCTGGTGCTCGACGGCGTCACCGATCCCCACAACCTGGGCGCCTGCCTGCGTACCGCGGACGCCGCGGGCGTGCACGCGGTGATCGCGCCGCGCGACCGGGCGGTCGGCCTGAACGCGACGGTGCAGCGGGTGGCCTGCGGGGCGGCCGATACGGTGCCATACCTCATGGTCACCAACCTGGCGCGCACGCTGCGCGCGCTCAAGGACCGCGGCGTTTGGGTGGTGGGCACGGACGACCAGGCCGCGGAGGCCATCCATGCGGTGCGGGCCGAGGCGGCCATGGCCTGGGTGATGGGCGCGGAAGGAGAGGGCATGCGGCGGCTGACGCGCGAAACCTGCGACCAGCTGGTGCGTATCCCCATGCTGGGGGCGGTGGAAAGCCTGAACGTCAGCGTGGCCAGCGCGGTCTGCCTGTACGAGACGGTACGGCAGCGGCAGGAGCCGAGGCAGGGGTAAACTTCAGGCCTGCGTTCATTTTCCGGCATGCGTACCGCCATGGGCAAGCACGGTTTCACCACCACCATTCTTCATTCCGACCGTCGCCAGGCGGTCGAGCATGGCGCCGTCCACAAGCCCATGCACCCGTCCGCGCAGTACGCCTATGCCGACGCACGGGAACTGGCCGCGGTCTTCCAGGGCAAGCCCGGCTTTACCTACGGCCGCCAGGGCACGCCGACCACCGCCGCGCTGGAAACCAAGATTACCGGCATGGAGCAGGGCAGCGGCACAGTGGTCTTTTCCACCGGCATGGCCGCGCTCGCGGCGGTGTTCATGACGCTGCTGCGACGCGGCGACCATCTCGTGTCCAGCCAGTACATCTTCGGCAATACCAACAGCCTGCTCGGCACGCTCTCGCAGCTCGGCTGCGAGGTCACGCTGGTCGACCCGACCGATGCCGGGGCGGTAGCCGCCGCGCTGCGGCCCGAGACCCGGATGGTATTCGTCGAGACCATTGCCAACCCGGGCACGCAGGTGGCCGATCTGGACGGCATCGGCCGCCTGTGCCGCGAGCGCGGCCTGGTGTACGTGGTCGACAACACGCTGACCTCGCCCTGGATGTTCCGGGCGCGCGACGTCGGCGCGTCGCTGGTGATGAATTCGCTGTCCAAGTACATAGGCGGTCACGCCCACGCGCTGGGCGGCTCGGTGACCGACACCGGCCTCTACGACTGGAGCGCGTATCCCGCCATCCACGAGGTCTACCGCAAGGGCGCGCCCACGTCCTGGGGCCTGACGCAGATCAAGAAAAAGGGCCTGCGCGACATGGGCGCCACGCTGGCGGCCGAGCCGGCGCACCGCATCGCGGTCGGCGCCGAGACGCTGGCGCTGCGCTTGGGGCGGGCCTGCGCCAACGCCATGGCCCTGGCCCGGCACCTGTCGGCGCATCCCGGCGTGGCGCGCGTGCGCTATCCCGGGCTGCCGGACCACCCCCAGCATGCGCGCTGCGGGCAATTGTTCGGCGGACGCTACGGCGCGCTGCTGGGCGTGGAGCTGGCCGAAGGCATCGATTGCTTCGAGTTCCTCAACCGCCTGCAGGTGGTGATCCTCGCCACGCACCTGGGCGACACGCGCACGCTGGCGCTGCCGGCCGCCCACACCATCTACTACGAAATGGGCCCGCAGCTGCGCGCGCAGATGGGCATCGCCGACAGCCTCATCCGGGTATCGGTGGGCATCGAGGACGAAGCCGACCTGATCGGGGACTTCGACCAGGCCCTGGCCGCCTGTTCCCATCGTTAACGAGGGGCCGGACGGTCCCGGCCAGGATCCATCATGCTGCTACAGATCGCAGAGGTCTTCACGCCCGCCGAGGCGGCCGACATCCGCCGCCGACTGGCCGAAGCCGACTGGGTGGACGGGCGGGTGACCGCCGGCTACCAGTCCGCCCAGGTCAAGCACAACCGCCAGCTGCCGGAAAAGCATCCGCTGGCCGTCGAGCTCGGCAACCTCATCATCGAGCGCCTGTCGGCCAACAACCTGTTCATGTCCGCGGCCCTGCCGCGCAAGATCTTTCCGCCGCTCTTCAACTCCTACGAGGGCGGGGAAGCCTTCGGCTACCACGTCGACAACGCGGTGCGGCCCGTGCCCGGCACCATGGAGAGGGTGCGTACCGATCTCTCGGCCACGCTGTTCTTCTCCGAACCGGATTCCTACGACGGCGGCGAGCTGGTGATCGAAGATACCTACGGGCCGCGCGAGGTCAAGCTGCCCGCTGGCCACATGGTGCTCTATCCGGGCACCAGCCTGCACAAGGTCAATCCGGTGACGCGCGGCGCGCGCGTGAGCTCGTTTTTCTGGATGCAGAGCCTCGTACGCGAGGACGGCCAGCGCCGCCTGCTGCTGGAGCTCGACGTGGCCATCCAGCGCCTGAACCAGGATGTCTCGGGGCACGCGTCCATTCTCGAGCTCACCGGCATTTATCACAATCTGTTGCGGCGCTGGGCCGACGTCTGAATGCTCGCGGCCGGGCGCGCGCATGCCTGCGGCATCGCGGCAACCCGCCCGCAGCTCCCGAAGCCAGCATTGGCGCGGCTTGAGCCGTGTTTTTTTCTTGACAGCCGCTTGGGCGCGAGGCCTAATACACACCTGCGCCCACGACGGTCCGCCCAGCGGCACCGACTGGGCGCAGTAGTTTCAAAGTTTTGCCTGGCAACGCACAACGGCTGCGTTCCGAAAACCGTCGTTATGCCCGTCTGTTCCGGCGGCAGATGCCGGGCGGTCATCGCTCAACAAACCTTGTACCTTGTGAGGGGTAATCCTGAATGAACAAAACCGAGCTCATCGACCATATCGCCAGCAAGGCCGATATTTCCAAGGCTGCCGCCGGCCGCTCGCTTGACGCCCTCATCGGTGCGGTCAAGACGACGCTGAAGAAGGGCGGAACGGTCACCCTCGTCGGTTTCGGCACCTTCGCCGTGTCGGCCCGCGCCGCGCGCACCGGCCGCAACCCCCGCACCGGCGAAACCATCAAGATCAAGAAGGCCAAGGTGCCGAAGTTCCGTCCCGGCAAGGCACTGAAGGACGCCGTCAACTAAAGGCGCGCCGCACGCCTTTGGTTTGCGAGATGCGCGGTCCGGTATAATCCGGCCCGCGCATTGTCATTTCTGGAGCGGCCTTCGCCGCAGCGGCAATGCCCGGGGCAAGGGCACATGCGGGTGCTTAGCTCAGCTGGTAGAGCGGCGCCCTTACAAGGCGTAGGTCGGGGGTTCGAACCCCTCAGCACCCACCACATCGTTCGCGCGGCAGGCCGCTACGGTTGCCCGTGTACTCCCCCGCGGCGTCCCGGCGCCACCACGTCCCGTCTCGAAACCCGCAGGGCCTTCCGGCCGCGGATTTTTCATGCCGCAGCGCGCGCGGGCATGCCGGGCGGTGGCGTTGCGTACGGCAGGGCGCGCAGCGCACGCAATGAATGGCCGCGGCGAGCGATGGGCCGTGACCGACAGTGAATGGCCAGGGCGAATTTATTTGCGAATAATTCGTATTTAAATTACTATGCTCTGCTTGAGCTTTCGGGTTCAAGGCCCACTCGTTGTCTGCCATCACTTCCATGCCTCAAACTTTTTCCGCCTGGCCCGCGCAACAGTCCGCCGGATTGCGCGCCACGGCCATTGCGATCGTCGTGGGCTTGCATCTGGCCGTCGGAGCATTGATTTTCTGGTCGCCGGTCATCCGGCCGGAACCCGCCGAGCCGGAAATGATGATGGTGCGGTTCGTCGAGATCGGTCCGGAGCCGCAGCAGGCCCAGGCGCCGCCCGCACCCCAGCCCCCGGTCGAAGCGCCGCCGCCGGAACCCGAGGTCGAGCCCGAACCCGAGCCCGAGCCGGAACCCGAGATCGAACCCGAGCCCGAGCCGCCGGTGGTGGAAAAGCCGCCCATGCCGGCGCCCAAGCCCAAGCCGAAACCCAAGCCCAAGCCTAGGCCCAAGCCGCCCGAGAAAAAGCCTGTCGAGCCGCCCAAGCCGGTCGAGATCCCGCCGCCGGCTCCGCCCAGCGGCACGCCGGAAGGCACCGGCAAGCCCCAGGGGCCGCAGGGGCCTCCGCCCGATCAGCCGCGCCTGATCGGCAGGGTCGATTACCTCGGCCGCCGTCCCGTGCCGGTCTATCCGCGCGCCTCGCTGATGCGGCGCGAAGAAGGCAGGGTGATCGTGCGCGTATCCATTACCACGCAGGGCGATGTGGCTTCCGTGTCGCTGCAGCGTTCGTCCGGCTACGAAAGGCTGGACCAGTCGGCGCTGGACGCCGCCCGCAAGGCCCGCTTCAAACCGTATACCGAGAACGGCGTAGCGTATCCGGCCATGGCCGATATCCCGTTCGATTTCGTCTTGAGGAACTGATATGTCCGACATCATGCAGAACGCGATGACCCTGATCGCCCAGGTCGCGCCGGCCGCGTCCGGCGCCCCGGCGGGGGGACAGGCCGCGCCCGCCGCGCAGCAGGCTTCCGACATGGCCGGCGCGGCGGCTTCGGCCGCTTCCCAGTCCGCTCCTGCGGCGTCGGCTGCGCAGCAGGCCTCCGACCTGGCTGGCTCGGCCGCAGCGGCGGCCCAGCACACGGCCGATGCCGCGACCGCCGCCGCCCAGCAGGCCCCGGGCATGGCCGACGCGGCCGCTTCCACCGCGCAGCAGGCCGCCGGCATGGCGCAGTCGCTGGGCGACGCCGCGGCGCAGGCCGCCAGCGTGCCGGCCATGGGCTTCATGCATTTCGTCGCGCAGAGCGATTTCGTCGGCAAGACGCTGTTCATCATCCTGATCGGCATGTCGGTGGTGACCTGGTACCTGATCCTGGTCAAGGCCTTCAGCAACCTCAGCACGCGCCGCCGCGCGGCCGACTTCCTCAACAAGTTCTGGAACGCCAGCTCGCTCGAGCAGGTGGAGAACGAGATCACCACCCATGGCGCGCGCGACCCCTTCTCGCACCTGGCCAGCCATGCCATGCACGCGCGGGCCCACCACGAGAAATACGGCGCGACCAAGCTCGCGGAGATCGGCTCGAACGGCGAGTTCGTGACCCGCACCATGCGCAAGGTCATCGACGAGGAAACCGCCAAGCTCGAGAACGGCCTGACGGTGCTGGCGTCGGTCGGCTCGACCGCGCCCTTCGTCGGCCTGTTCGGCACGGTCTGGGGCGTCTACCACGCGCTGGTGGGCATCGGCCTGGCCGACGGCGTGACCATCAACCGCATCGCCGGCCCGGTGGGCGAGGCGCTCATCATGACCGGCCTGGGGCTGGCCGTGGCCATCCCGGCGGTGCTGGCGTACAACGCCTTCGTGCGCAGCAACCGCGTGCTGCTCTCGCGCCTGGACGCCTTCGCGCACGACCTGTTCGCGTTCCTGTCCACCGGCCAGCAGGTGGCGGTTTCCGACGGCAAGGTGCGCGCGCTGCGCCGCGCCGGCGGGCACGGCTCGCGGGGGAGCGAATAATGGCGTTCGGCAGCTTCGACAGCAAGGGCGGCGGCAGCCACACCATGTCGGAGATCAACATGGTGCCGCTGATCGACGTCATGCTGGTGCTGCTGGTGATCTTCATCATCACGGCGCCGTTGCTGGCGCATTCGATCCGCATCAACCTGCCGCAGACCAGCGCCGAGCAAATCGACGAGGAACCCAAGACCGTCGACCTGGCCATAGACGGCCAGGGGCAGGTGTTCTGGGACGAGAAGCCGGTTGCCATGGACGAGCTGCCGGGCCGTTTCGTGCAGGCCGCCGCCGTCAAGCCGCAGCCGGAGATCCGCATCCGCGCCGACCTGAACACCCGCTACGAAGTGCTGGCCAAGGTCATGGCCGGCGCGCGGCGCGCCGGGCTCGGCCGCATCGGGTTCATCACCCAGCCGCAGCCGTCGGCTGCCGGCCAGGGCGCGCCCGAAACCGGCCAGGCGGCGCCTGCCGGCTCGGCGGCGCAGCCCGGAACCGGCGTGCCGCCCGCCCGTGCGGGAGAGTCCGCTTCCCCTGCGGCGCAAGGCGCTCCTCGGCCGGCTCCCGCGCATTGAGTAACGGCCGCGCCGCCATGTGAAACCCGGGGTGCCGGGCTTCGCGCTAGAATCCGGTCATGCGAGTTCTGGTTATCGAAGACGACACCACGCTGGGCCACGCGCTGCAGGAGTTCCTGGGCGACCAGGGCTACGCGGTGGACTGGCTCACCGACGGCGACCAGGTGGCCAGCGCCGTGGCCGGCCAGGCCTACGACCTGCTCGTGCTGGACCTGAACCTGCCGGGCCTGAGCGGGCTGGACATCCTGCGCCAGCTGCGCGCCGAGGGCAACCAGGTGCCGGTGCTGATCCTCACCGCCCGCGACGGCCTGGACGACCGCGTGGCGGGCCTGGACGCCGGCGCGGACGACTACGTCACCAAGCCTTTCGACCTGCCCGAGCTCGCCGCCCGCGTGCGCGCCTTTGCGCGGCGCCGCAGCGGCCAGGCCCAGCCGCTGCTCGAGGCCGGTCCGCTGGTATTCGACACGGTGGGCCGCGAGATCCGCGCCAACGGCGAACGCCTGGCCCTGTCGGTGCGCGAGCTGTCGGTGCTGGAAATGCTCATGGCGCGCGCCGGCCGGGTGGTGACCAAGCGCCAGATCGTCAATTCCCTGTCCGCCTGGGACGCGGACTTCAGCGAGAACGCCGTCGAAGTCTACGTCTACCGCCTGCGCAAGCGCCTGGAGGGCGTGGGCGTCAGCATCCAGACGGTAAGGGGCTTCGGCTACCTGCTGGACACCGAGCCGTCCTGACCCCGGGCCGGCCCTTTCGCGCCGGCGCCCGCCCGCTTCCATGCCCGATTCCGCCGCGCCACCGAACGCCCCGCAGCCGTCGTCCTCGCTGCCCGCGGGCTCGCTCGCCCGGCACCTCATCCTGCGGCTGTTGCCGGCCATCCTGGCGCTGGTGGCGCTGGACCTGGCCGGCACCTGGGTCATCACCCACAAGATCGACATCTCCTCCTGGATCCTGGAGGACATCTTCTGGCTCATGGCGCTGGGGCAGACGCTGCTCATGGCGCTGATCACCTGGGTGGTCATCAGCGGCGTGCGCTCGGGGCTGCGCGCGGTCAACCACCTGTCCGACGAGATCCGCCAGCGCTCCATCGACGACCTGCAGCCGCTGGAGATCTCCGGCCTGCCCACCGAGATGGCGCCGGTGGTCACGCACACCAACGACCTGCTGGCCAGGCTCGACGCCGCCATGGCGGCGCAGCGGCGCTTCATCGGCCATGCGGCGCACCAACTGCGCACGCCGCTCAGCGGCCTGAAGCTGGAGTCCGAGCTCATGCTGGCGCGCACGCTGCCGGACGACGTGCGTGCCCGCGCCGAGCGCATCAAGACCGTGACCGACCGCATGATCCGCCTGGGCCAGCAGCTGCTGGTGCTGGCCCGCGCCGACCCCGGCGCCCGGCCGCAGGACAGCTTCGTGCGGGTCGATCTCTGCGAATGGCTGCGCATCAGCGGCGCCGAATGGCTGCCCAGGGCGCGCGCCGCGCGCATCGAGCTCGCGCTCACCGCGCCCGAGCACCCGGTATGGATAGACGCCGACCCGCTGCTGCTCGACGAACTGCTCGGCAACCTCATCGACAACGCCCTGCGCTACGGCAGCGGCGCCACCCGCATCACGCTCAGCGTGGGCAGCAATCCGCCCACGCTGGCCGTCGAGGACGACGGCGCCGGCATCGAGCGGCAGGAGCGCGAGCGCGTCTTCGACGCGTTCTACCGCTCGCCGCGCGCGCCGGCAGGCGGCTCGGGCCTGGGCCTGGCCATCGTGCGCGAGATCGCCCGCGCCCACGGCGCCTGGTGGCGCCTGGCCAGCCGCCCCGAATTTCCCGGCACCCGCTTGTCCGTGGTTTTCCCCGGCCCGCGCAAGGGCGCCCAGCTGACCCGCCAGGACAGGCATCCATGACCGCATCTTCCTCTTCCGGCGGCGTGCGCGCCGCCGGTTCCGCCGCGCCGCGCGCCTCCCTCCTGCTCGGCGCGCTGGGCGTCGTGTACGGCGACATCGGCACCAGTCCCCTGTACACGCTGCGCGCCTGTCTGGCGGGCACCCCGGTGCTGCGGCATGAGCACGTGCTGGGCGTGCTGTCCATCCTGTTCTGGATCCTGATGGTGGTCGTGTCGTTCAAGTACGTCACGCTGATCCTGCGCGCCGACAACCGGGGGGAGGGCGGCACCCTCGCGCTGCTCGAGCTGGCCCTGCGCGGCCGCAAGGGCCGGGTGCGTACCGTCCTGACCTTGCTGGGCCTGGCGGGAGCGGCCCTGTTCTACGGCGACAGCATGATCACGCCGGCCATTTCGGTGCTTTCCGCGCTCGAGGGCATAGGCATCGTCTCGCACGGCATGGACGACTGGATCGTGCCGATCGCGCTGGCCGTGCTGGTCGGCCTGTTCGCGGTGCAGTCGCGCGGTACGGGTGCCATGGGGCGGCTGTTCGGCCCGGTCATGCTGGCCTGGTTCGTGGCCCTGGCCGCGCTGGGCGCCTGGCAGATCGTACGTACGCCCGCCGTGCTGGCCGCGCTGGACCCCGCCTGGGGGCTACGCTTCGTGGCGGACCGCCCGTGGGAAAGCTTCATGCTGCTGGGCGCCGTGGTACTGGCGGTGACAGGCGCCGAGGCGCTGTACGCCGATATGGGGCATTTCGGCCGGCCGGCCATCCGCCGCGCCTGGTTCTGGATGGTGCTGCCGGCACTGGCGCTGTGCTATTTCGGCCAGGGTGCGCTGCTGCTGGCCGACCCCTCGGCCATCCGCAATCCCTTTTTCCTCATGGCGCCCGGCTGGGCGCTGGCCCCGCTGGTGGCGCTGGCCACGCTGGCCACCATCATCGCGTCGCAGGCGGTGATCTCCGGTGCGTTCTCCGTGACCCGGCAGGCCGTGCAGCTGGGCTTCTGGCCGCGCATGGAGATCCTGCATACCTCGGACCGCGAAGAAGGCCAGATCTATCTGCCGCGCGTGAACAGCCTGTTGCTGGCGGCAGTGCTGGCGCTGGTGCTGGCCTTCGGCAGCTCCGAGAACCTGGCATCGGCCTACGGTTTCGCCGTCACGGGCACCATGCTGACGACTTCCATCCTGGCCTTCGCCGTGCTGGGCAAGGGGGCGCGGGGCGGGCGGCGGATGCTGTGGCTGGCGGTGCTGGGCGCGCTGCTGGCGCTCGACGCGCTGCTGTTCTCGGCCAACGCCTTCAAGTTGCTGGACGGCGGCTGGATGCCGCTGGCCGTGGGCATGGGGATACTGGTGCTGATGACCACCTGGCGCCGCGGGCGTGACATGCTTTCGGCCGCGCAACATCGCGACCGACAGGAAACGGGCGAATTCATGGCGCTGCTCGAGGAATACCCGCCGGCGCGGGTGGAAGGCACGGCCATCTTCATGAGCATGGAACCGGGCCGGGTGCCGCCGGCGCTGCTGCACAATCTCAAGCACAACAAGGTGCTGCACGAGCAGGTGCTGTTCCTGACGGTGCACAGCGCCGACGTGCCCTATATCGACCCGGAAGAGCGCTATGCGCTGCGCGCGCTGAGCCCGTCCAGCCGCGAAGTGGTGGTGAGCTACGGCTTCAAGGAAGAGCCCGACGTGCCCGCGGCGGTGGCCGGCATCGCGCGCGACCATCCGGAGATCCCGCTGGACCCGATGCGCACGTCGTATTTCCTGTCGCGCCAGACCGTGATGGTCGCCCGGCGCTCGTCGCTGCCGCGCTGGCGGCGGCGCCTGTTCGCGCTGATGGCGCGCAACGCCACCCGCAGCACCCGGTTCTTCAAGATCCCGCCCAACCGGGTGGTCGAGATGGGCATGCAGGTGGAGCTGTAGGCGGGACGCGGCCGGCGTCCCGCCCGCCGTCAGGGCTGCTTCCTGGCGGGGTCCTGCAGCTGGGGCAGCGCGGCACCGCCCGAGACCGACAGCAGGCCGGCCCGGGTGTAGGTGAACAGCTTGTCGCGCGTGTCGGTGATGTCCAGGTTGCGCATGGTCAATTGGCCGATGCGGTCGGCGGGGGTGAAGGGGGCGTTTTCCACCTTCTCCATGGACAGGCGCTCGGGCGCGTAGGTGAGGTTGGGCGATTCGGTGTTCAGCAGCGAGTAGTCGTTGCCGCGGCGCAGTTCGAGGGTGACTTCGCCGGTGACCGCGCGCGCCACCCACCGCTGCGCGGCCTCGCGCAGCATGATGGCCTGGGGGTCGAACCAGCGGCCCTGGTAGAGCAGGCGGCCCAGCTTGCGGCCGTTCTCGCGATACTGCTCGATGGTGTCTTCGTTGTGGATGCCGGTCACCAGCCGTTCGTAGGCGATGAACAGCAGCGCCATGCCCGGGGCCTCGTAGATGCCGCGGCTCTTGGCCTCGATGATGCGGTTCTCGATCTGGTCGCTCATGCCCAGGCCGTGGCGCCCGCCGATGCGGTTGGCTTCCTGCATGAGCGCGACCGGGTCGGCGTAGTCCACGCCGTTCAGGGCCACCGGCCGGCCTTCGGCGAAGCGCACCGAGACGGTTTCGGCCGCCACCGCGACGTCGTCGCGCCAGAAGGCCACGCCCATGATGGGCTGGACGATCCGGATGCCGGAATCCAGCTGCTCAAGGTCTTTGGCCTCGTGCGTGGCGCCCAGCATGTTGGAGTCCGTGGAATAGGCCTTCTCGGCGGACATCTTGTAGTCGAAGCCGGCGCGGCGCATGTATTCCGACATTTCGGCGCGCCCGCCCAGCTCGTCGATGAAGGCCTGGTCCAGCCAGGGCTTGTAGATGCGCAGCTCGGGGTTGGTCAGCAGGCCGTAGCGGTAGAAGCGCTCGATGTCGTTGCCCTTGAAGGTGCTGCCGTCGCCCCAGATGTTGACGCCGTCTTCCTTCATGGCGGCCACCAGCATGGTACCGGTCACCGCGCGCCCGATGGGCGTGGTGTTGAAGTAGGTGATGCCGGCCGTCGAGACGTGGAAGGCGCCGGCCTGCAGCGCGGCGACGCCTTCGGCCACGAGTTGTGCGCGGCAGTCGACCAGGCGGGCCTTCTGCGCGCCGTACTGCATGGCACGTCGCGGGATGTCTTCGTAGTCGGGCTCGTCGGGCTGGCCCAGGTTGGCGGTGTAGGCGTAGGGAATCGCGCCTTTCTCGCGCATCCAGAGCAGGGCGGCGCTGGTGTCCAGGCCGCCGGAAAAGGCGATGCCGACCTTCTGGCCGGCCGGAAGGTGGGGAAGGATCGTGGTCATCTCGAGTATGGGCGCCGACGGAACGGGCCGCCGGGCGAAGGGCGGCCGAATGGAAACGAAGGGAGGGATTTTAACGCCTTTGGCTGCGCGCCTCGCGGGATCGGGCCCGGTCGCCGAGCGGGACGCCGCCATGTGCGCAGGGCGCATGCCGCGCTGCCGGCAGGGCGTCGCTGCCGTCGCCGCCGTGCGGCGAAAGGCCATGCGCGAGGCCGGGCGGGCCGCAGCGGCTGCTATTGCTGGCGGCCGAGCAGCAGGAATTCCATCAGCGCCTTCTGCACGTGCAGGCGGTTCTCGGCCTCGTCCCACACCACGCTTTGCGGGCCGTCGATCACCTCGCCGGTGACTTCCTCGCCGCGATGGGCGGGCAGGCAGTGCATGAACACGGCCGAGGGGTCGGCGCAGGCCATCATCTCGGCGTCCACGCACCAGTCGGCGAAGGCGGCGCGGCGTTCCTCGTTCTCGGCCTCGTAGCCCATGCTGGTCCAGACATCCGTGGTCACCAGGTGGGCGCCCCGGCAGGCCTCCATGGGGTCGTCGAACTGGCGCAGCACCTGTTCGCCCGGCTCGCCGGTGCGGGCGGGGTCCAGCGCGTAGCCGCGCGGCGAGGACACATGCAGCGTGAACCCCAGCAGCTCGGCGGCCTGCAGCCAGGTGTAGGCCATGTTGTTCGCGTCGCCGATCCAGGCCACGCGCTTGCCTGCAATGGGGCCGCGGTGCTCGATATAGGTGAAGATGTCGGCCAGGATCTGGCAGGGGTGGAATTCGTTGGTCAGCCCGTTGATGACCGGCACCCGGGAATGCGAGGCGAAGCGTTCGATGCGCGTCTGCTCGAACGTGCGGATCATGACCAGGTCCACCATGCGGGAGACCACGCGCGCGGTGTCCTCCACGGGCTCGGCGCGACCCAGTTGCGAATCGGTGGTGGTCAGGTGGATCACCGAACCGCCCAGCTGGTACATCCCGGCCTCGAACGATACGCGGGTGCGGGTGCTGGCCTTTTCGAACACCATCGCCAGGGTGCGGTCGTGCAGGGTATGGTGGGGTTCGTAGCGCTTGAACTTGTCCTTGATGAGCCGCGCGCGCGCCAGCACGTATTCGACTTCGGACTGCGAGAAATCTCGGAACTGCAGGAAGTGCCGCAGCGGGCCGGTGGTGTTCGTGGGGGGAGTCATGATGGAATCGGTCTCGTACGCCGGCGAAACTTCAATCATATACAATCCGCGGCTCGGGCTATGCGATTCCGGCGGCTGCCGCCGGCGCGGCGGCCCGGTACAGGTAGTGCATGACTGAAACCGTCCGGCAATTCATCATCTACGGCACCACGCAAGATGGCGCCCGCTTCCGGCCCAGCGACTGGGCCGAACGGCTCGCCGGCGTCATGGCCCCCTACCGTCCGCCGGGCTCGGCCCGCAGCCACCTCACCTATTCTCCCTACGTGGTGCCCACCGTGATAGACGGTGTGCGCTGCGTGGTGGTCGACGAGCGGCTGCGGCAGGTCGAGCCGCTGGCGTGGAAGTTCGTCGTCGATTTCGCCCGCGACAACGGCCTGAGGACGGCCGAGCGGGACGCCTGAGCCGGCCCGGCTCAGGCTACCGGGGTGACCAGCCGGCCTTCGGCGAAGAACGCGGCCAGGTTTTCGAACACCATGTCCGACATGGCCTGGCGGGTTTCCAGCGTGGCGCTGGCGATGTGGGGCAGGAGCACGACGTTGTCCAGCGACTTCAGCGCTTCCGGTACGTCGGGTTCGTGCTCGAAGACGTCCAGGCCGGCGCCGCCCAGCCGGCCTTGGAGCAGCGCCTCGACCATGGCGGCCTCGTCGACGACGGGACCGCGCGCGATGTTCACGATGATGCC
>Ga0180222_1000565_pt1 | contig 51783 bp, 53 predicted proteins | sample eDN5th37CKraftOP_FD_151336 | JGI IMG/M metagenome (GOLD analysis project Ga0180222, IMG submission 151336) | Enriched Organic Plus compost microbial communities from Emeryville, California, USA - eDNA 5th pass 37_C Kraft OP (version 2) (version 2) ...
CAATCTCAACATCCGACAGCCCTAATATGCCGTCGATTCCCTGATCAGCCTTCTTCTTCATCAGACTTTTCCTTCCTATGACAAGTCTAACCCAATTTCCCTCATCCCCCGTTCACGAGGAAGAGCCGCAGATAGTCCCTCATGGTCGCCGCTGCCCTAAAGTCGCTCAAGCAGGCGCTCCACACTGCGATGACCGTCTCCGCGTTTCTTGCCAGCGATGTCGGCTTCGAGCGCATCACGTATCTTTTCTATTTCGGTATCCGTTAAATGCTCGATCCCGACGAACTCGACCCGCGCGGTGTCGATCGCGCGCAGAAGCTCGTCGAGCTTGGCCTGCATCGCCGCGCCGTCGCGGTTCTGGCTGTTCTGGATCAGAAAGACCGCGAGGAAGGTGAGCACGGTCGTCGCAGTGTTTACGATCAGCTGCCAGGTGTCCGAGAATTGCAGTATCGGACCACTCGCTGCCCAGATGATGATGAAGGCGACCGCGATGATGAAGGTAGCAGGTTCCCCCATCAGCTGGGCGCTTTTCGAGGCGATGCGGGTGAATATGTGGTTCATGCTGTCCTCCATCGATTCGCCGGGAAGGCGGAAGACCCGGCAAACCTCCGATCCGCTAACGCTGATGCCGCAACTTCGCTCCCGCAAGGCGACCGATCGCAACCTTCGTCGCCGCGTTCCGTTTCGTCGCAATGAACCAAATCAGGCACGATGGCGAAGGGCAGGGCAGGGGCCCTGCCACACCCGCCGAAGATATTGATTCTCGCGCCGCCGAACTTGCGCGTCTTCTGGCGGAGGGCGAACTCTCCTTCGCGACTGCGGAGAGCTGCACGGGCGGCCAGCTCGCAGCCGTCCTCGCGGGCGACGCAGTGCTCGGTCCCCATCTTGAACGCGGGTTCGTCGTTTATTCCGCTGATGCCAAATGCGAATTGCTCGGCGTTGATCGTGATGATGTGGAGCGATGCGAGGCAGTCAACTCGGATGTTGCAGCGGCGATGGCGAAAGGGGCACTTGAGAATAGCCGTGCCGATGTCGCGGTTGCCATCACCGGCTTTTGCGGCCCGCGCCAAGACGACGAAGAGGTTGGGCTTGTCCATTTGGCCTGTGCGGATCGCGCAGGACGGCTCGCCCAGCGCGAATGTCATTTTGGAGAGCTCGGACGGCGGCGGGTGCTCGATAGTGCGGTCGCCGCGGCGCTAGCGATGATGATCGATGCGGCCAATGACACCGCGAGGAACCGATAGGGCGTGCTCAAAAGGAAGGAACCCGTACAAATCGCCCGTAGCTTTGGGTTAAGCGCAGGGACGGGCGCAAGGCGGGGGCTCCAGGCGGCAATGCAGATGCCGAACTTTGCCATATGCCGCGCCGGGCACGCTCTTGCCGCGGACGATGAACGGCTCGAGCGTGCGAAGGGCGAATGATCCTTGAAAGCGAACGGAAGCTGATATCGCTACATCGTCACGGTTTGGGCCGGGGGCAGTCCGCCCTCTTTGGCCATCGCCATCAGCTCTTCCTTGCGCGCGAGGATCTGCTCGCCGAGCGCTTCCAGATCGGCGCCGGATGCGCGCGCCTGCTGGAACATGTTGTCGTGGCGCTTCTCCTCCTCGCGGACGTGGTGCGTGATCTCTTCCTTGAGGACGGTGACGCGCGCGTCGAAGAATTCATCATCCGGCGTACTGGCTTCGATCGCATTGATCAGAGTTTTCGCCCCGTCATGCTCGACAAAGGCCTCGTGGAAGAGATCGTCATCGATCTTGCCGCGCAGGGCAGGATAGAAAATCTCTTCCTCGACTTGGGCATGAATCTTAAGTTCGGTGCAGATTTCACGGGCAAGGTTGGCCTTTCGGCTCGCGCTTGATGCGCTTTCGAAGTCTTCGAACAACCCCTCCACCTTGCGATGATCAGCGGCGAGGATGTGCGTGGCATCGGTATCGATCGTCGTCGGCATGAGATGGCGCTCCTTTTCGGATGAACGGTTCATCGACGCCGTCCGGCGTCATACGGTTCCGTTACAGCTCTGCCGTCGCAGGGGATTTTTCGCTTTTCGCAACATGGGTTAGAAAAGGAGGGATTCGGGTGTTCGGCGGGCGGTCTCGGCGCAACTCCGGGACCTTCTGCCGCGTATTCGAAGGCTGAGTTGGTACTGGAACTGGAAGGCCCGTTATGAAGTATGACGTCGAAGACAGGTTTTTCCCGCACTATGCCGACGCAGAAGTCGGCCCAACGCTTTCTTCCTTGTCGTCCTCGCCCCCCGTCACGCGCCGGATTGCCCTTGTCGGTTGCTTCCGCCCCCGGCGCTGCGGAATTGCGACCTATACCGCTGACATCTTCGATCATCTGACGCGCGAGCATCCGGACATCGCGATCGATATCTATGCACTGCGCGCCAACCGGGCGGATCCGAGCGATGCCGATGTCACCTGCCTAATCGAGGCCGAGGATCCCGCCTCCTACCGCGCCGCGGCGAAGGCGATCAATCGAAGCGGCGTCGATGCCGTCTGGATTCAGCATGAGTTCGGGATATTCGGTGGACCAGCAGGCGCGATGCTCCTCGATCTTGTCGAGCGAATCGCCGCGCCGCTCATCGTCACCCTTCATACCGTGCTCGCCGCCCCGAGCGCCGAGCAGCGACGAATCATGGATGTGCTTGTCGCGCGTACCTCGCGCCTGATGGTGATGAGCGATTATGGACGCCAGGTCCTGATCGAGACTTATGGCGCGTCCCCGGACGCCGTCACGCTCATCGAACATGGGACCCCGGTCCGACCCTTTGCCGAGCGGTCACCGCTTCGTGCCGAGCTTGGCATCGGTGACCGGCCCATCCTCTCGACCTTCGGGTTGCTCGGGCCGGGGAAGGGGCTTGAAACTGCGATCCGCGCCTTGCCCGCGATTGTCGCACGTCATCCCGATATCTTGTATCGCATCGTCGGCGCGACCCACCCCAATCTGATCGCGGCTGAGGGCGAGGCGTACCGCGAAAGCCTTCAGGCGCTTGCCGAGGATCTGGGGGTTGGCGCCAATATCGGGTGGGACAATCGCTTTCTGGAGACCGAAGATCTTCTCGACCAGATCGAGCTATGCGACATCTATCTTGCCCCCTACCCCAATCTCGCTCAGGTGACCTCAGGCACGCTCTCCTATGCGGTGGCACTTGGCCGCGCCGTTATATCGACTCCCTTCGTTCACGCTCGCGAATTGCTCTCGAACGATGTGGGTCTCCTGGTGCCGCAAGGCGACAGCACGGCTATCGCCGATGCGGTTCTCGGGCTTCTTGAATCTGTCGACAAACGCCGCGCGATGCAACGCCGGGCCTATGAGCGCGGAAGACGCACCGCTTGGCCCCAGATCGTCGGCCAGTGCGCTGCGCTTCTTGACATGGCGATCACGGCGCCACCTCATATCTCCTCGACCCGGCGCACGGCCCCTTCGCTCTCCGGGGTTGCGGCCATGTGCGACGACGTCGGTATCCTGCAGCACGGGCGCGGTGTGGTGCCCGATCGAGACCACGGCTATTGCATTGACGACGTTGCCCGGGCGCTCATTCTCGTGAACAGTCTTGGCGGCCAGATCGCGCCTGAATGGGAAAGCCGGGCCGTACGCTTTGCCGCCTTCATCCAGCACGCATGGAACCCGGATGAGGGCGCTTTCAGAAATTTCATGTCCTATGATCGCCGCTGGCTCGAGGATCGCGGCTCCGACGACAGCAATGGACGCGCTATTTGGGCGCTCGGCCATTGTGCCGCGCACGCGCGTTCGAACGAGCTTGCTGGATGGGCGCGCGACTGGTTCGACCGCTCGGCCCGCGCTGTCGCCGAGGTGCGCAGCCCGCGCACGGTTGCCTTCGCAATGCTCGGCGCGGCCGAAGTCCTTGGCCGTTTCCCGTCGGATGTGGCGGCAAGTGAAATATTGGGATGCGGCGCTGCATATCTTGAAAAGCTTCGCAGTCATGCCGCGCGAGACGACTGGGAATGGTTCGAGCCGACACTGGCCTATGACAATGCGCGCATGTGCGAGGCGCTGCTCCGCGCTGGTACCATTCTCAAGGTTGCTGCGTGGCAGGAGGCCGGCCTCGAAACGCTGGGCTGGCTGTGCGAGCAGCAGACGGCGTCTACGGGCTGCTTTCGCCCGGTGGGCTCGGAGGGCTTTGGCCGGTCCCACGACCTGCTGCCCTTTGATCAGCAACCGCTCGAGGCCTGGGCAACGATTGCTGCGTGCGGCGCTGCCTTTCTTGCAAGCCACGACGAGCGCTGGCGCCGCTATGCCGAGGCGGCGTGGTCCTGGTTTTTCGGAGCCAATGACCGCGGCGAAGCGCTGGCGAGCACGGAGACCGGTCGCTGTCATGACGGGTTGACGCCTCGGGGCATCAATCGGAATGTGGGCGCTGAATCCACACTGGCGTTTCACCTTGCCTACCAGGCGATGGACGCCCTAATCTGGTCGCGGGGGGCCAGGAAGGACGTCGAATTCGTTCATGCTGATTTGCAGACCTGATCATTCGCCGCTGCGCATTCTTCGTGAAAAGCTGAACGCGGACCCCGCGCGCGTCGTCTTGCGTCCGTTCCACCTCGCCTGGCAGGCGAGCGTGTCCGAGCCCTCGCGCGCGGCGCAACTCGTCGAGGACATATTGCAGCTTGACGATGATCAGGCGGAGGCCGAGCTCGACCTCGTCTGGAAGGATTTTTCCGAACGCCACTGGCAGATCGGCCGAATTTTTGACGAGCGCTTTGCCGAGATTGCCGAAGATGTGAATCTTGCTGAAGGATCGGTCTCGCCCATCAAGAAGCGGCTGATCGGCGCCTATTTCTGCCACGAATACAGCTATGCCGCCGCGGCGCTGATGAACCCGAGCGTGGTGCCGCACCCAGACCAGACCGGGCTCGACCCCGACCAGCAGCGCTTCGTGATGTCGTTACGCGCGGTTGGGGAAGGGCATATCAGTTCGGTTGCCTTTCGCGAGGGAATTATCGGGCCCGGGGGCGACTTTCGGCTTTGGCCGCAGTCGGGACCGGCCATGGCGGGCGTCGTCGACGACCGCCATCATATGGGGCCTGAGGGGGCGGTGACGGTGCATCGCCAGCCCGACAGCGCGATCTCGAACAGCGTGCTGTTTCCGGTGACCGAGGCGCAGCGCAACGGGCTCGAGGACCTGCGCCTCGTCCAGTTCACTCATGACGATGGCGGGTGCGAATATATCGGAACTTACACCGCCTATTCAGGGCGCGAGATTCGCTCAGAGATGCTGCGGACGAGCGATTTCACGCGCTTCTGCCTCGAACCGCTCACGGGACGTGCTGCCCGCAACAAGGGCATGGCGCTATTCCCCAGAAAGATCGGGGGCCGCTACCTGATGGTCGGGCGGCAAGACGGCAAGAATGTCACGCTGCTTGCGTCGGACACGCTGAACAGCTGGGACGACGAAGGCACGATGCTCCTGCGCCCCGCCTTTCCATGGGAATTCGTCCAGATGGGTAATTGCGGTAGCCCGATCGAATGCGACGAAGGCTGGATAATGCTTACGCACGGTGTCGGTGCGATGCGCAAATACAGCCTTGGTGCGGCGCTGCTTGAGCGGGACGATCCGTCGAAGGTGATCGGGCGCACCGCCTGCCCGATTCTTTCTGCGGCCGAAAGCGACCGCGAGGGATATGTCCCCAATGTGGTCTATACCTGCGGGGCAATGCGCGTGGGCCGCGAGCTGTTCATTCCCTATGGCATTTCGGACAGTGCGATCGGGTTTGCGGTCACCGGGATCGACGATCTGCTGAGCCTGATGATCTGACGCGTCAGCCTGTCTGCTGGCCGCGGTGGAGGTAAATGTCCGAATAGCTGGAGATGCCGCGCAGCACGTCGAGATCGCCGATGGCAAGCCGCCGGCCTTGACGCACGATGCCGCCTGCGCTCTCCAGGGACCTCAGCGTCCGATTGATGTGGACCGGCGTCAGGCCGAGAAGGTCGGCGAGCTGTTCCTGGGTGACCGGCACGTCGACCCGATCCGGCGGCTCCGCCATGGTGACGTGCAGGCGATAGACGAGTTCGCAAAGGAAGTGCGCGAGGCGGGACAGCGCGTTGCGCCGGCCGATGTTGAGAAGCCATTCGCGTCCGATCGACGCCTCGATCAATATGTCGACGAGGAGTGCGCGGGCGATGGTCGCTCGGGCCCTTACCAGTTCCTCAAGGGCCCTTATGGGCACGATGGCAAGGTATGCGACGGTCAGCGTCTGAAGATTGTGGTCTGCAACCCGCAGAAACAGCGACTGCAGGTCGAGCGCATCACCGGGCATCTTGAGCGCCACGATCTGGCGTCCCCCATCGGCGGCGAACTTGTGCCGATAGGCAAAGCCTGAAAGGAGCAGTGGGCAGATATCGGCGTGCTCGCCTTCGCGAAGAATATAATCGCCCGCGTCGAGGCGTCGGGCAGTGTAGGGTAGCAGGCGCAGCGCCTGCTGATCGTCAGGCCCGAGTGCGCTGTGGCTCAGGAGCTTGCGGACGAATATGTCCAGCCCCCCGCTCGCGGATGGGGCGTTTGCAAGATCGGGTGTGAGCGCAAGCCTGTCTGGACGCACAGCAACTCCTTTCGCCCGGGGAACGCCGCCGCCCGCCTTTTCGTTGCACGCCGCCGTGCAACACGGCTCGGGCTCGCGCGTTGGACCGGCGAGGGGGCTCAAGGAGCAAATTGATGTCCGATACAGTTCCGCGCGGCCCATTGGGTGATGCCCGACCCGACACGCCGCATGCCGATACGCGCGGCGATGGTCCGCAGCCACCCGAGAAGGTCGAGGACCGTGAGAATGTCAGCACGGCCCGCCCGGAAGACTATCCCAGGAAGGCGCGCGACGACGGCGATGTTACGGGCGCGGCCAATCGAGGCCGCCGGCGCAGCGAAGGGAGCGGGGAGGTTAGCGGAAGCGGCGCCGGCGCAGGAGGTGGCGGTAATCCTGAAGAGTTTGATTCCGACGCACAGGGGGGCGGGGGCGGAAAAAGCCTTCGTACCGATCATGGTCCGAAAGTCGGCGCAGATGCTCCTCAGGGGGGAAGCCGCTGACTGCCCCAGCCGGCTGAAAGGGAGGGCGGCGCGCCGGCAACGTTACGTCCGCTAGAACCCGATCATGCTTCGCGCTCTCGCCGCGGTTCAACGCGCATCAGCGATACCGCCGTCCGGCGGGGCTGGCTCAGCATGTAATGAACCGCGACCGCGATATCTTCAGCGCGGAGCATCCGGTCTTCTCCTATGAGTTTCTTCTGCCTTTGCGGAGGATACTCCGGGTATTGAAAGTCGGCGCCGGTAAAGCCGGGCTCGATGAGGCCGACCTTGATATCCTGCTCGGCAAGTTCTTTCCGAAAAGCAGGAACGAAACCCTCTATTCCCGCTTTCGCGGCAACATAAAGAGAACTTCCAGGCGGCGTCGATACCGCGGACATCGAACCGATGAGGATGATGTCGCTGCCTGCGTGCATTCGGCGGGCCGCTTCCTGCGCGCAAATGAGATATGCGGTGAAATCGGTCGCGATCTGGTAGCGCGCCTCGCTTTCGCCTGCGTCGGCAAGTGCGTCGGCAGGGATCGCTGCATTGATGACGGCGATGTCGATGTCCTTCAGAAACCGCACCGCCGCCTCGAAGAACCGATCGACATCATCCGGGATCGAAAGATCGAGAGCGATACCATCTCCTTCGCCGACCTCGGCAATACGCTGCAGGGCGTCTTCAAGGTGCTCAGGCGTCCGGCCGCAGATGAAAACCTTGACGCCATAACTGGCGAGCAGCACCGCGATCGCCCGGCCGATACCGGTCGTGCCCCCAGTGACGATCGCCGATCGGCCCTTCAGATCCGGCAACAAGGTGTGAGCGTCATTTTCGTCGATCATAAGCGTCTCGCTGAAGCGTGTCGTTCAGTCCATCGACCCCCATCGAGGTCGCAGCGTTCCAAGACGTTCACGCTCAGGTCTGACTTATTTTGGATTTCGCAACCTGGATCAATGCAACGCTCCTTTGCCCAGCTGGGCGAGAGCGGTCTCATGCGCCGCTTCCAGGCCGTTCAACAGGGGCGGCGCACGCTATAATTTGGATTAAGTTCCCCAAAACATAAATATTTTAGGCCCGGGAACTTCTCCATTCTCTTGGCGTCGGTGTCCTATCAAGCAAGGGAGACGAACATGATCCATCCGCGCATGGCAGGGCTGGCCGCCGTCATTCTCCTCGCCGGCTGCAACAGCCCCGATACCACAACCCCGACCGAAACCGCCGATGGGGCGGTTCCCGGCGAGGTCAGTCCACCGGTCACGACCGGCGCCGCGACCACCGACCCACAGGTCTTCGCCAACCGAATGGCCGCGAGCGACAAGTTCGAAATCGATTCCGCCAAGGTGGCGCAAGACAAGGCGAAGTCAAAGGAACTGCGCGATTTCGCTGCCAAGATGATATCGGATCACACCACCTCGAGCGCAAAGCTGAAGACCGCTGCCACCGCCGAGGGATTGACGCTTGCGGTCAATCCGACGTCGCAGCAGGGAAACGATCTGGCGGCTCTTCGCGCGGCTGGCGACAATTTCGACAGCCTCTATCTTGAGCAGCAACTGAAAGCCCATGAGGCCGCATTGGCGGAGCTGCGTGGCTTTGGCCAGACCGGAACCCAGGGAGCACTTCGCGACTTTGCAACCTCGACCGCGCCCGTGGTCGACGGGCACCTCAAGATGCTTCGTGAGATAAAGCTCCCCGCAGACGGTTCGGCCCCGGCCCGCTGATACGGGCTTCGGTCGCAGGACTCTCGGCAAGGCTTTGGGGCCAGCGCTCGTTGTCCCCATCCCCCCGAGTGCGGGTCGGAATCGCGATGAGAGGAGTGGCCGAGATAACATGGGTCAAGGACTCGCGGAGCTTCAGGGTTCAATCTGATGGTCAGGAATAGGGTTCGCCTTGCATGCCATTTCGTGAAATTCTGAACAGGCTGATGACGCCCGGGGAGCGGGTGTTATGGGAGGCATGTCTTGCGCGAAACGCGCGCGATTATCGCAAAGGCGAAGATATGGTGCGCGAGGGTGAGCATCCGCGCGTGCTTCATGTCGTCCTGTCTGGCTGGGTACAGAAATACAAGGAGCTTCCCGATGGGCGCCGCCAGATTCTCGCCATCTACATGCCAGGGCAGCTTTGCGATCTGGATTTGTTTACGGTCGCGCGCTCCGACCATTCGCTCGCCGCGGTGCGCGCCGCGAGCGTGGCGGAAATTTCGCGTCCCGACGCCTGCGCCCTGCTGCGCCGCTGTCCGAATATCACACAGATATTCTGCTGGAGCGAACTTGTCGCGGCGGCTGTTCAGCGCGAATGGATGATAAGTCTCGGACAGCGAAACGCACTCGAGCGGGTCGCGCATCTGCTTTGCGAGATCTACGTGCGCCAGCGTGGAACGCCCGATCCCGATGATGGCGAGTGCGATTTCTTTCTCACCCAGTGGCAGATTGCCGAAGCAACCGGGCTGACCCAGGTGCATGTCAACCGGACCGTACAGGAGCTTCGGCGGCGATGCGGGGTTGAACTTGGTCAACTGCGCTTGCGCGTTCCTGATTTTGCGGGGCTCAGCACAATTGCCGCGTTCAATCCCAATTATCTTCACTTCGGCGAGGCCGGTGCCGGGGTTGACCGTGTCGCGCCGCTGTTCGATACCTCGGATTTGCCGGTGTTCGCAGGCTTTCCCGCCGACCGCGACAGCGCTGCCCCGCTTGGACTTTTGTCCTGATCGCCAACTTCTCCGTTTTCGCGGCGATAAAGCGAAGGCGCAAATGGCGCCGCGCCGCTAGCGCGTGAGCTGCGCGCTCGTCTGCGCCCATTCGGCAAGCGGACCTTGCCGTTTGATGGATTTGAGACACACGACCGACGCCAGCCGATGAACGCCCGGAAGTTTCGAAAGATCGTGCCGCAGCAGTTCATCAAGATGGTGCACGGATCGCGCATAAACCTTGAGCATATAGTCGCTGTCGCCCGCGGTGGTGTGGCACTCGACGACCGCAGGATGCGCAAGGACTGCGGCCTCGAATTCAAGATGTGCGTCGAGATTTATCCGCACCTCGACGAAGCTTTGGACTTCGAGCCCCAGCGCGAAAGGGTCGAGGGAAGCGGAGTAGCCATCAATAACCCCCAGCTTTTCAAGATTGCGAACCCGCGACCAGCAGGGGGATTTGGACAGGCCCACCCTTTCGCCAAGGTCGGCGAAGGACGCTCGCCCGTCTTCTTCGAGCGCGGCAATGATTTTCCAGTCGAGCCTGTCCATGTCGTTGCCACCAATCTGTTCCGCCGCGCCCGCCTTCAACGCCTTATTTCTCGTAGACTGCCGCATGTGCGAAGAACGATAGCCTCAATCTCGCACATTTTGAAGGACGATTCCCGGGTGGCGCGCATCAACGGGTCCTCAATTGCGGACAATGTTTTTCAACGCCTGCCTTATCGTTTGGCCGTTGGGAGATACAGGTGACGGCAAGGCACATCTATGACGCGCCGCCGGAAGGGGCGGCCGCCGACTGGACGATTGACCAGAAGTGGACGGCCTTCACGGCCAGGCAGCATGAAACGTGGCAGACCCTTTTTCATCAGCAAAGCGCCGCACTCGCGCGCTACGCCTGCCGTGATTTCCTGAAGGGCCTAGATCTGCTTGGGCAGATCTCGCGGGGGATACCCGATTTTGCTGACCTCAACCGCCGTCTTGGGCCCGCAACCGGATGGGAGGTCGTCGCGGTGCCCGGCTGGATTCCGAACCGGCCATTTTTCGAGCATCTTGCGAACCGGCGCTTTCCTGCCGCCAATTTCCTCAGGCCTCCCGAGCAGATCGGCTACAGCGAAGAGCCCGATATGTTCCACGACATATTCGGCCATGTCCCCATGCTCATCAATCCTGCGTTTTCGGAGTTTCTCGTCGCCTATGGAGAGGCGGGACTGCGCGCAGAAAGGCTGGGCGCTGCCGATTTCCTTGGGCGCCTCTGGCTTTACACGACCGAGTTCGGGTTGGTTGTCGAAGAGGGCGAGCTGCGCGCGTTCGGAGGCGGGCTCTTGTCGAGCTTTGCCGAGTGCCTGGCTGCCTTGACCTCGCCCGCGCCGCGCCGCGTCTGGCTCGATATCGAGCGCGTGATGCGGACCCAGTATCATTTCGACCGATTCCAGCACATCTATTTCGTGGTCGAAGGTTTCGATCACTTGCTCCACGCAACCGAGGAAGCGGATTTTTCAAGTATTTACAGAAAAATATCTGGCGAACCTTCGCTTCAGCCGGAAGATGGCTTTCGCGGCGACCGGGTCTATGATGGGCCTCTCCAGCCGGCCCTGCCGGGACCGGCCTGCATGAAGCGGAAGGCGCGGCGATGATCAGGCGGACGAAGGACGGCCATACCGACATCTTCGAGACCGAGATCGAGGGCGAGACCATCCAGTGGGACAATGGCCTCACCTACGCGCGTCACATACAGACGGAGCAGCTTCTCTCGGCCCAGGTGCCCGTGTCGGACAAGCCTGATGAAATGCTCTTCATTATCATGCATCAGACGATGGAGCTGTGGATCAAGCTGGTGCTCCACGAGGTCCGGCTGGTCGCGGACGCGATCCGCGCCGACGAACTAGAGCGGGCAGGCAAGGGGCTCGACCGGATCGCAACGATCCAGCGTCACATGATCCACAGCTGGGAGGTGCTCGCGACGCTCACCCCGCATGACTTCCTTACCTTTCGCGGTTTCCTGCGCCGCGCCTCGGGGTTCCAGTCGCAGCAGTATCGGGAGCTCGAATATCGGCTTGGCAACAAACGCGGCGAGATGATGGTCGTGCACAAGGATGATGCGGCTGCGATGGAGCGGCTCCGCGCAGCCTTCGAAGCGCCCTCGCTTTATGACGAGCTTCTCAGGCTGCTCGCCCGGCGCGGGTTTGCCATTCCACCCGGCCATCTGGAGCGCGACTGGACGCAGCCTTATGAACCTTCGGAGGCGGTGGAGAAGGCGTGGCTCGCGATCTACGCCGACGTCGAGCGTTACTGGGACCTCTATACGCTCGCGGAGAAGATCACCGCGCTGGAATATTATTTCCAGGAATGGCGCTTCAAGCACATGAAGACCGTTGCGCGGGTCATCGGTCACAAACCCGGCACGGGTGGTTCGTCGGGAGTCAATTATCTCGTCAAGGCGCTCAGCCTCAGCTTCTTTCCCGAACTCTGGTCGATGCGCACCGAGATGGTCGCGCCGCGCGAAGGCGGAGACTATGCGGCGGAAGGTCCCGCATGAGCAGGTTGTGGGACATTTCGCAGCCGCTTCACCCGGACCTGCCCGTGTGGCCTGGCGAGCCGCCCGTCACGATCGAGCGCCATGCGGTGATCGGCGAGGGCTGTCCGGTCAATGTGGGCGCGATCTCGGCGCCGCTTCACGCTGGAACGCATGGCGATGCGCCGTTCCACTATGCCGATGACGGCGCGTCATCGGCCGAGTGTGACCTTGAGCCCTATATCGGTCCGTGCGTGCTGCTCGATGTGCGTCATGCGCAAGGCCGGGTCGAGGTCGGCGATATCGACTGGGACGCACTTCAAGGCGCAACCCGCGTCTTGCTTCGGACCTACGAGCATTTCCCCCATGAGGCCTGGGATAGCGATTTCACCGCCGTCGCCAGCGAGGTGATCACGCGGATGGGGGCATTGGGAGTGCGCCTGATTGGCACCGATGCCGCCTCGCTCGATCCTGAACAATCGAAGACGCTCGACGCGCATCACGCGGTCAAGGTTGCCGACATGCGCATATTGGAGGGGCTCGTTCTCGATGACGTGCCCCCCGGACGTTACGAGCTCATCGCGCTGCCGCTCCGCATCGTGGGCGCTGACGCGAGCCCGGTGCGTGCCGTTCTGAAAGAGGCTGCATGACGGATGCGCTTTTGACCGACGTGGCAAAGCTCGACGCCGCCGATCCGCTCGCGGGATTTCGGGACCGCTTTCTTCTGCGCGACGGGCTCATCTATCTCGACGGCAATTCGCTCGGCGCCCTGCCCCGGTCGACCGCGAGCCGGCTCGCCCGCGTCGTGGCGGAGGAATGGGGGGAGGGGCTGATCACGTCGTGGCTCGGCGCGGACTGGTCGAAGGCGCCGCAGCGGATCGGCGACAAGATCGCACGTCTGCTCGGGGCGGCGCCAGGCGAGATTATCGCCACCGACTCGACGTCGGTGAATATTTTCAAGGTGCTGACCGCGGCGCTGTCGCTGCGCCCAGGGCGCAGCAAGCTGCTTTCCGAGGCAGGCAACTTTCCCACCGACCTTTACATGATGCAAGGCGTCGAGAGCTTCTCTGGCGGGCGGGTGAGGGCAGTGGTGGCCGAGCCCGACGCCGTCGTCGAGACGCTCGATGAGGATGTTGCGGCGCTGCTCCTGACCCAGGTTCACTACAAGTCGGGACGCATCCGCGACATGGCAGACGTCACGCGTAAGGCCCACGATGCCGGCGCGCTCGTCATCTGGGACTTGAGCCACAGTGCCGGGGCGATTCCGGTCGACCTCAATGGCGCGCGCGCCGATTTCGCAATCGGCTGCGGCTATAAGTTTCTTAACGGCGGACCCGGGGCGCCCGCCTATCTGTTTGCCGCGGCGCGGCATCAGGCGGCGACACCCGTGCTTTCGGGCTGGTTCGGCCATGCACGGCCCTTCGCGTTCGAGGAGGTTTACGAGCCCGCGCCGGGCATCGAGCGATTTCTCTGCGGCACGCCGCCGGTGCTGGGGCTCGCCGCGCTGGAGGCGGGGGTCGAGCTGATGCTCGAGGCCGATATGGCTGAATTGCGCCGCAAGTCCCTGGCGCTCGCGGACCTGTTCATGGAGCGCATGGAACCGCTCTGCGCTCGCTACGGCTTTACGCTGGTGAGCGAGCGCGAACCGGCGCTGCGCGGCAGTCAGGTCGCCTATGCCCATCCCAAGGGCTACCAGATCGTCCAGGCGCTCAAGCAATGCGACGTCATTGCGGATTTTCGCGCGCCCGATGTGCTGCGCTTCGGGCTGACGCCGCTGTACCTGCGCTACCGCGACATCGTCGAGACGGTCGAACGGCTCGAAAAGGTCTGTGCGACCGAGGCGTGGGCCAGGGCCGAATATCAAGTGCGCGCGGCGGTGACATGAGCGAGCCCTCCACGCCTTTCCTGCCCACGTCGAGAGTGGCGGCGGTACAGGCGGCGCCGGTTTTCCTCGATCCGGCCGCGACAGTCGACAAGGCCTGCTCGCTGATCGCAGAGGCGGCGGGACGCGGCGCGAAGCTTGTTGCCTTTCCCGAGGTGTTCGTCGCGGCCTACCCCTATTGGAACTGGCTCATGACGCCGATCGAGGGAGCCGAATGGCACGAACGCCTCTACCATTCTGCAATCCTCGCGGAAGGGCCCGAGGTCGCGGCGCTCTGCGCGGCAGCGCGCGATCACGATTGCACGGTGGTCATCGGGGTGAATGAGCGCGATCCCTTCAGCATCGGCACCGTCTACAACACGAATCTCGTCATTGGCGCCGATGGCAGCCTTCTCGGGCGCCATCGCAAGCTCGTTCCCACCTGGGCCGAGAAACTGAGCTGGGCGGGCGGCGATGGCAGCTCGATCCGCGTCTACGATACGCCCGTCGGGCGCCTCGGGACGCTTGCCTGCGGCGAGAACACCAATACGCTCGCACGCTTCGCGCTGTTGTCCCAGGGCGAGCTCGTGCATGTCGCCAACTACATCGCGCTGCCTGTGGCACCTGCTTCCTATGATATGGCCGAGGCGATCCGCATTCGCGCGACCGCGCACAGTTTCGAGGGCAAGATCTTCACCATCGTCGCCTGTTCGGCGGTGAGCGAGGAAATCATCGCAGCGATGTCGGAGGGGCGAGCCGGCAACCGCGAACTGCTTTCGCGCCCGAACAGCGCCTTTTCGGGCATTATCGGCCCCAACGGCCATGTGATCGGCGAGGCACTGATCGATGATGAAGGCATCGTCTATGCCGACATCGACCTTGGCGAGTGCGTCCGGCCCAAGCTGATGCACGACATCATCGGCGGCTATAATCGCTTCGACATCTTCAACCTGACCGTCGACCGCACGCCCCGCGCGTCGGCATATTTTATCGATGAGATCCAATCTCCTGGTTCCGATGAGGAGACGCCGTCATGACAACCAAGGCGATCATCGATCCCCGTGATGATGTCCTCGGGCGATCGCGCGTCACCGATACCCCTGAGCTTGAGATATTCTATGGCGAGCTTGCGAAGCGAAATGCTGGCGCATTTTGGAAACGGGCCAATGCAATCGAGCCGTGGGAACCCGAGACGCGCTATCGCCCGACGCTGTGGCGCTACGCCGATATGCGCGCAATGTGTCTGCGCGCGATCGAATTGGTAAAGGCGGAAGAAGCGGGCCGACGCGTCGTCACCCTCCTCAACGACAGCGATGCGGGGCGGGAGCATACGGCGGTGTGCGGCTGGCTGTTCAGCGGCATGCAGGCGATGCGACCGGGTGAGATTACCCCCGCGCACAAGCACACCGCCTCCGCGCACCGCTTCATCATGGAAGGGAAGGGCGCCTATACCGTCGTCGATGGCCACCCGATCACGCTTGGTGCCAATGATTATGTCTTGACCCCCAATGGCTGCTGGCACGATCATGGGGTCGATGCCGAAGGGGAGGTGTCAATCTGGCAGGACGGGCTCGACATTCCGCTGATGAACTGCCTCGAGACCAATTTCTATGCGGTTTATGATGCGCCCGTACAGGCCGCCACCTTTCCCGTGAACGACCTGCCGCAAAGCTATGGCGGCGCGGGGCTCCGGCCCGAAGGCATTGCGGCGTGGGACAAGCCCTATTCGCCGGTGATGGTCTATCGATGGGACGCCGTGCGCGACGCGCTGCGCAATCTTGCAGACGTTTCCGAAGGATCCCCCTTCGATGGCCATATGATGCGCTATGCAAACCCGTTGACCGGCGGCTGGGCCCTTCAGACAATGGGCGCTCATATGCAGAGGCTTCCAGGGGGTTTTTGCGGCAAGGCGCATCGTCATACAGGCAATGTCGTCTATAATGTTGCCGGCGGACACGGCTATTCGCTCATTGGCGGCCAGCGATTCGACTGGCAGAGGCACGATATCTTCTGCGTGCCAGCGTGGACGTGGCACGAGCATGTCAACCTCGACCCTGTCGACGAGGCATTCCTTTTCTCCTTCAACGACTTTCCCGTGATGGAGGCGCTTGGCGTCCGGATCGAGGAGGTTTTCGCGGATAATGACGGACATCAGATATGCGCTTTGTGACGTATCGCACACTCGAGACCGAACCGCGCCTCGGCCTTCTTCACGCCGGGCTGGTGATTGATGTCGAATATTTCGGCGCGGCGATCGGTCATGACCTCCCCTCGACGATGCTCGAGTTCATCGATCTGGGTCCGGTTGCCCTGCGCCTCCTCGAGGAGGCCTTGGCTAACGCCTCAAGCGGGGACCTCGTCGGCACCTCGCTTCCTGAAGGCAATGTCACGCTCCTCGCGCCGATCCCGCGACCGCGCAAGAACATCTTCGGCATCGGTCTCAATTACACCGAACATGTGGCTGAGGCGGCCCGCAGCCTCGACACGTCGAGCGAACTGCCGCAGCAACCGGTGATCTTCTCCAAGCCGCCCACCGCGGTCGCTGCGTGGAATGACCCGATCGGTCACAATGCCAGAGTGACAAGGCAGCTCGACTGGGAGACCGAGCTTGCCGTCGTCATCGGCCAGACGGCGCGCCGCGTCGCTGAGGCGCGCGCGCTCGATCACGTCTTTGGCTATACCGTCATCAACGATGTCTCGGCGCGCGATTGCAGCCGCGCCGGCCAGTGGATCGTGTCGAAGGGGCAGGACAGTTTTGCACCGATGGGACCCTGCATCGTCACCGCGGCCGAAATCGGCGATCCCCAGGATCTTACTATCAGGACACGCGTCAATGGCGTCGAAAAGCAGAACGGCAACACGCGCTTCATGCTCTTCAACGTCGCGCAACTGATAGCCGACATATCGAGCGTGATGACGCTTGAACCCGGTGACATCATCGCAACTGGCACTCCTGCCGGCGTCGGCGCCGGTCGCGACCCGCAGGAGTTTCTGTGGCCAGGCGACGTCGTCGAATGCGAGATCGAGAAAATCGGCACGTTGCGCAATCCGATCGTCGCTGTCTGAGCGCGCTCGCTTGCCCCCATATGAACGGGACGCGGCTTTTGCGACAATTTGCGACAATTTTTGCTCTCAGCGGCAAGAGGCTGGGACAAATGAGCCCTAGAAGCTCTTCATCGGGACCCGGCTCTCCCCCTTCCCGCGAGGGTCCCCTGACAGGAGTTCGTGACGTGAAGAAGATGACGATTTTGACATTGGGTGCAGCGCTGATCGCCGTACCTGCGCTGGCCGCCCCGGGCGAGCGCGGCATGGGCGATGCCGACGGCAACGGCGTGCTGACCCGCGCCGAGGCGCAGACGGCTGCTGCGAACATGTTCGCCAAGCTGGACATCAACAAGGATGGCAAGCTTGACGCAGCCGACCGCGCAGCGCGCCAGGCCGCGATGCAGGCGAAGCGCTTCGCCGCGCTCGACGCCAATTCGGATGGCAGCATCAGCAAGGCCGAGTGGGACCAGCATAATTCAAACCGTGAGGCCAAGCGTGCCGAATGGAAGGAAAAGCGCAGCGCCAGGGCCGGTGAGGCCGGCGAAGGCAAGCATGCGATGCGCGGCCTGCGCGGCAAGCGGGGCGGGCATCACGGCATGCGAGGCCATCAGGGCATGATGATGAAGGCCGACACGAACGGCGATAAGGCGATCAGCCAGGCCGAGTTCGAGGCCGCTGCGCTCGCGCGCTTTGACCGGCTCGATACAAACAAGGACGGCCAGGTGACGGCCGAAGAGCGCCAGGCCCAGCGCGCGGCATGGAAGGCGAAACGGGGGCAGCGCGCCGCCGCCTCGGCCTCCGAATAATTTGGCAGGGTCCGGCGGTTAAGGGCAGGCTTTCCCCTCCTCCCTGGCATTGCCTTTGCTGCCGGTCCCTGCCAGCACGGTATCGCCCACCGGCCCCCGCGGTCGGTGGGCGAACCGGTATCCAAGGCAGGGTTATGATGACCGATAGCGACACGCCCCGCATCCTGTTGATCGACGATGAGCCGTCGATTCGTGAGCCGCTCGGCGAATATCTTGCAGCCCAGGGCTTCGCCGTCAGCGATGCGGCGAGTGCAGCGGAAGCCCGTTCGGTCCTGCGCGCCAAGAGCATCGACCTTGTCGTAAGTGACATCATGATGCCGGGCGAAGATGGCCTCTCGCTGACCCGGCATCTGCGCGAGACGAGCAGCATCCCTGTGATCCTGCTCACCGCGCGCGCCGAGGACACCGAGAGGATCATCGGGCTTGAAATCGGGGCCGATGATTATGTCGTCAAACCCTTCAACCCACGCGAACTGGTCGCGCGCATCCGGACGGTGCTGCGCCGCACGCAGCAGGGCGGCCGCGCCCTCGACCCGGGCGGGACGAGCTACGCCTTCGGGCCTTGGGTCCTGCGCGAAGTCGAGCGCGTGCTTGTGAATGAGGCGGGTGAGGAAGTTACGCTCTCTTCGGGCGAATATCATCTGCTCCACGCGCTGGTACGCCATCCGCGGCAAGTGATGAGTCGTGACCGCCTGCTCGACATGGTGCGAGGGCGAGAGGCCGATATTTTTGACCGCGCGATCGACAATCTTGTCAGCCGACTGCGCAAGAAGATCGAAGAAGACCCCGCGCGACCGCAGTTCGTGAAGACCGTGTGGGGCGGCGGCTACACGCTGGCGTGCGAGGTCAGGCGGCTGGGCCCAGTGTCATGAGGCTCCGCCTGTTGCCAAAGAGCCTGATCGGCCAGCTTGTCTTTGCCGTGGCGGTCACGCTGTTCGTCGCCCAGGCGATCAATTTTGCGCTCCTGGTCCGCGGGCAAAATCAGCAGCAGCTTGCCCATGGCGGCGGCATGGCGGTGGCGCGGATCATTGACGCGGTCGAACGGGAGAGGCGCGGCGGGCGCGAGGCGCGAGGTGATGCGGGCGAGGGCCGCGAGCGCGTCCAGCGGCTTCGCATTTCGGGTGCGCCGCCAAGCGTGCCGCCTCATGCCGTCCCGCGCCCCGATCTTGCCCGATATGTCGAAGGGTTGATGGCCGATGCCGAAGTCCAGGCGGATTCGGTGGAGGCGTGGGCCCTGCCACCGCGAAACCTTCGCCGGCGCGCCGATTTTCCGGGACAGACGGTCGTCGTGGTTGCGAAAGTGGGCGCGCAATTTTTTGCCGTTCGCAGCCGCATTCCGGCCGGGGGCAATCGCCTGCAGGGCTTCCTGCTGTGGCAGACGCTCTCGCTCTATCTCCTGCTTCTCATTCCAATTCTCGTGATTGCATGGCGCGCAGCGGCGCCGCTGCGTGACTTGACGCGCGCAGCGCGGGCCAACCCGGCGCAGCGCGATGCCGAGCCTCTCGCCGAGGCAGGGCCCTCAGACGTGCGTGAGCTGATCGGTGCCTTTAACGCCTATCGCGCGCGGATCGCGGCGATGCTCGCGGACAAGGACCGGATGCTCGGTGCGGTCGGGCACGATCTGCGCACGCCGCTTGCGAGCCTTCGCGTGCGCGTCGAGCAGGTCGACGATGCCTTGCTGCGAGACAAGATGATTGCCTCGATCGAGGAAATGACTGCGATGCTCGCCGACATTCTGGCGCTCGCGCGCTCGGGGGCGGGGACCGATGCCCGCGAACGCGTCGCGCTTGGGATGCTCGTTACCGACCTTGTCGCCGACTACCGCGAACAGGGGCGCGATGTCATCGTGGAAAGTACGGTCGATGCCGCCGTCACCGTCCGGCCCCTGTTGCTGCGCCGGGCGCTCCGCAATCTCGTCGACAATGCGCTCGCTTACGGCGTTCGCGCGCGCCTGTCGGTTGGCGCGGCCGAGGGGTGGGCGCGGGTTACCGTGTCGGACGATGGGCCTGGTCTCACCGACGAGCAGATCCGCACGCTCGTCGAGCCCTTCGCGCGCGGCGAGGAGTCGCGAAACCGGGCGACCGGCGGCGCGGGTCTCGGGCTCTCCATCGCGCGCGAGATCGCTGAAGGCGAGGGCGGGAGCTTGACGCTTGCCAACCGTGCGAGCGGCGGCCTCGATGCGGTGATCGCCTTGCCGAGCACGTAAGTTCAGTCCCTCTGCCTTGGAGGGCAGATGAACATCAGGCGTAAATCGCGATGGCCTGGCTTCCGCTGAGAACCGGCTCGCCCGCGCGGTTCCAAAGCATCATGTCCTGCACCGAGAGACCGGCGCGCGCGTAGGCGGTCTTGGCCGACAGGAGCCACCAGCCGCCTTCGGTGCGCGGAGCTGCGGTCAGCATGTTGACCGTCCAGTTCATCGAACTAATCGGGCCAAACTCGGTGAACAGCGCCATCGCGGCGGGAGGCAGCGCATCGCCCATTGCGAGCAGAGCGACCGCCGGGTGGCAGGCGGGCTCCTCGACAAAGCGAACCCAGGTGAGATATTCGCCCACGTCGCTCTTCCACGCGAAGCGCGGACCGGTGGTCGGGCGCATGTCGAAATGCCGGGTGAAGGCCGGCCGGACCTTGTGTTCAGGAACCGGCGCGAGCGTTTCCGGGTCCGGGGCCTCGGGCATTGTCAGCCGATTGTGGTCGAGGTGACTTGGCCGGTCGGGCGAGAAGGCGAAAACCGCGGCCGTGCCGAAGCCCGTGGCGCTCGTAACTGCCGCGTCAACGAACAGGCTCGATTTCGACTGGCGCAGTACGCGGGTCTCGATGGCGCAGTCGCCGCCCACCGGCCCGACGAAGCTGATCTGCGCATAGCGCAGCGGAGCCTCGCTTGGATGGAGCGCCATCGTGCCGGCGAGCGCGAGCGCTGAACTGATCCCGCCATAGGCCGTGCGGCCTTGCATCCAGCCTTCATCGATATGGGCTGTGGCGCGGCCGTCTGCGACCTTCAGGGTGGCAAGAAGCGTGTCGAGAGCAGAAAGGGAGAGAAGGTTGGTCATCCAATAGGTCTTCTTTGATGGTTATCCAGCGGGTGCAGGCGTGAAGCGGGAGGGGTACTTGCCTTGCGCGCCGGACGTGGCGACGCATGGGGCGAGCCTCAAACGAACGATCGAAAGGAGGGTCAATCCTCGATCAGGAACGTCAAACCCGCCTCGCGCGTCAGCCGCTCGATGAGCGCTTCGCCCAAAAGCGCGCCGGGGGTCCACACGCCGCCTTCGCCCTGGTTTTCGAGTAGCGCCATACCCGTTTCTGCGAGCATTTTTGACGTGGAGCCATAGCCCGGGTCGCGGTCGCCTTGAACGCTTGCCCGGATCTCGCGTCCGTCTGGATATTCGCCGATGAAGAGAATGTCGTAGAAGCCTTGTTCGCGCTGTTCCCGGCTCGGGCCCTCGCCAGGTTTCAGCTTTGCGTCGCCGAACGGGTTGGCTTTCGCCATCGCTTCGGCCATCGCCTTGCCGGCATCGCCGATCGTCGTCATCACCATTTCGTCATAGACGAGCTCCTTTCCCCACACGTGCCCGAGAAGGAAATTGGTCCGGTGAACATTCTTGGTGTTGATCGGCGCCATCACGAAGGGCGCCGTCCAGGTTCCCGCCGCGGGATCATATTCGGGGATGAGACCGGTGGGTTGATGCGGTCCCTCGAAGCCGGGTGTGAGGGCAAAGGATGATTGGAGAAGGAGGGCGAGCGAAGGCTTTTTCGCGACGGCCTTCAAGGTTTCGCTGAGACTTGCAATCGTACCGCCCGAGGCTCCGCCTTGCATCTTGCGCACCCGGCCCTTGACGCGCGGTGCGGGGATGCCGTGGCGCTTCATCGCCTCCACCTGCAGAAACAGCACACCAAGGTCGAACGGGATCGAATCGAACCCGCAGCTGAAGGTGATACGCGCGCCCGACTGCTGAGCGGCCGCCTGGTGCGTGTCGATCATCTCGCGCATCCACCCCGGTTCGCCGCACAGATCCGCGTAGGCGGTTCCCTGGCGAACGCAGGCGGCGACGAGCGCACTGCCGTATAGCTGATAGGGGCCGACGGTCGTCAGAATGACGCGTGAGCGCGCCGCCATCGCATCGAGGCTTTGAGGATCGCCCGCCTCGGCGATGACCAGCGGCGTGTCGGCGGGCGCACCGACCTGGTCGCGAACCTCGGCGAGCTTGTCGGCGCTGCGCCCTGCCATTGCCCATTTGGGTGCGTCTCCTCTCGCAGCGTAATGCTCAGCGAGATATTCCGCGACGAGGCGTCCGGTGAACCCCGTTGCGCCGTAGACGATGATGTCGAACTCGCGCGTGTCAGCCACGGGGAGCCTCCCTTTACGTAAACGTTAAGCGGAGGCTAGCGCAGGCCGGAGGGGATGCCAAGCGAGAAGCGTCAGCGGCGCCAGAAGGGACGCTTTTCGACGATGACGGCGGGTTCTCCGGCAACCTCGGCGCGGCCTTCCGCGCGCGCAGCGCGCAGTTCAGCTTCGCTGGCGCGGCGTTCTGCCTCATATCTTGCGTGCTCGTCGCGCCGGCGTTGGCGAAGCGCATCATAACTCCAGCGCGTTTGACCATAGCCGAACAGGCAAAGGAGACCGCCGGCAATCGCAAGATTCTTCATCGCGGCCATTGCCTGCACAGGATCGGTGAACTCGCGGTGGAAGAAGAGGATGGTGAGAAGAACGAAACCCGCGAGCAGAATCGACCAGAGCCGGGTCGCAACGCCGAAGATGAGGCACACGGCTGCGAGAAGCTCGAATAGACCCGTCGGCACGGCGAGGCCGCCGGGAAGCCCTGCAGCGGCGATCATGGCATTGGTATCCGAAACATGGATCAGCTTGTTGATCCCGGAGACGAGGAAAATGACGGCGATGAACAGGCGGCCGATGAAGACGGCGATCATGGACATGGGGCATCCTCCGCTTTGCGCGCCCCATCCGCTTGTGCGAAGGACGCTCGGGACGCCGGGAGGTTCCGACTGTTAACCGGGTGAGGAGATCGGATTTTGGCCGTCGGCGGACCCGCCTAAAGCTTTGGCAGGGTCACGCCCTTCTGCCCCATATATTTTCCTGCCCGATCGGCATAGCTCGTCTCGCATGGCTCATTGCCCTGGAGGAACAGAAACTGGCACGCGCCCTCATTTGCATAAATCTTGGCCGGAAGCGGCGTGGTGTTCGAAAATTCGAGCGTCACATGGCCTTCCCAGCCGGGCTCGAGCGGGGTCACGTTCACGATGATTCCGCAGCGCGCGTAAGTCGATTTGCCGAGGCAAATGACAAGAATGTCGCGGGGAATGCGGAAATACTCGACCGTGCGGGCGAGGGCAAAACTGTTTGGCGGGATGATGCACACGTCGGTTTCGCGGTCTACGAAACTGTTCGATGCAAAATCCTTGGGGTCGACGACGGCGCTGTCGACATTCGTGAAGATCTTGAATTCGGGCGCGACGCGCGCGTCATAGCCGTAGGAAGAGAGCCCGTAGCTGATGCAACCGTCGCGGCGCTGCGCCTCGACGAACGGCTCGATCATGCCCTGCGTCCGGGCGGCTTCGCGAATCCATTTGTCGGAAAGTATGGCCATGGTTTCTCTTGTCGGTACGGCGCGCGTTGCGCAAGCGGTCAGTCCGGAATGAGGCCGAGATCCTTGGGGCCGAACGCTGCGGGCAAGAGCTCGCTCAGTCTATAGCTCTTCACCGTGCGGCCATCGCCCGAGGCGCAGTGGACGGCTATGTCTCTTTTCGAGCGCTCCGCGGCTTCGTTCAATATCTGCCGGCACCGGCCGCAGGGGTGGACGGGGTCGCTGCCGCGCAGCGCATCTCCCTCGGCTCGTCCTCCGATAATCGCGACCGCGCTAAGCCGGTCGATCCAGCCCTCGTTGGCGATCTTGGCGATCGCGGCGGTCTCGGCGCACAGCGTCAGTCCATAGCTTGCATTTTCAACATTTGCGCCGGTGACGACATCGCCATTGTCGAGGAGCAGCGCGGCGCCCACCTGAAAGCCCGAATAGGGCGCGTAAGCGCGGGCTGCGGCGTCGCGTGCGGCAGCGATCAGAGCGTCGCGGTCTTCCTGGTCACTCATCACTCAATCCTTCGGGGCGGACGACGTTCCAGCCGACGGTACCACGGGCGCCCGACAACCGCACATAGTCATTGGCCTGCCACATCGCCCAGGGATGAGCGCCATAATCGGGGGGGAAGAAATTGCGGCGCAGCCAGGTGGTGCGCGCAATCCCACTCGTCACCTTGTAGTCGGCCTCAAGGGTCGGACCTGGTGCAATCAGGCTGCGCTTGCCCATATGAGCCTCGATCTGGGCAAGGAAGGTCGCAAGTTCGCTCAACAGCAGCGCGCGAGTGGGCCGGTCGGGGCACCGATTGTCATAGTCGAGCCACACGACCGCGGGCAGTGCATCGATCCTTCGCGGTACCTGACGGATAAAATTTGCTGCCTGGTCCGTCGCAAGCTTGCAAAGGTCGTAGCGATGGATGGGCCCTGTCCGCACTCCGGCTTCGCGCGCTGCTGCGATGTTGCGCGCATACATAGGGTCGACCCGGCGGTCGCCGTCGGTCGCAAAGATATAGGCAAAATCAGCGCCCGCGGCCTTGATCGACCCCCAGTGAACGTCGCCATTGCCCGCATCGATCGTCACCCCCTGGAGCGGATATCTCTCGCGCGGCGGGGTCCAGCGCGCCGCCCACCAGAGGGCGAGCCCGATCGCGAGGAGGCAAAGCGCAGCGAGCGCGAGCGCGCGGCGCAGCCAGTGCTGTATCGCTCCGCGCCAATCCCGCACAGGTTTGGCCGGCCCCTTGCGCCTCGTGAAAGTCGCCCCCATTGCCACCCGTCAACCCTTGATATGGAGGACGCAAATCAGCGTGAAGAGCCGTCTTGCGGTATCAAAATCGACCGCGATCTTTCCGTCGAGCCGGTCCATCAGCATTTCGGCCGCCTCATTGTGCAGCGCCCGCCGTGCCATGTCGACAGTCTCAATCTGCTGCGCGGTCGCCGTCTTGATGGCCTGATAATAGCTGTCGCAGATGGCGAAATAATCGCGGATCGGGCGGCGGAACCGTCCCAGCCCCAGGATAATCGCCTCGAGCGGAGATCCGTCTTCGCGGCTGATTTCGAAGATCAGCCGCCCTTCCTCGACCCGCAACCGCAGCCGGTAGGGCCCGGCATACCCGTCGGGATGGCCACGCTGAGGGACAAATTTATTATCCTCGATAAGGTCGAATATCGCGACCCGGCGCTCTTGTTCGACATCGGGGTTGCGCCAGACGATCGAACTCTCGTCGAGCTCGACCGAAATGATGCGCTGCTTCGAGGGGTCGAGATCGGTCATGCCGGTTGTGCTTCTACTTGGCGCGCGGCGAAGGGCAAGCGCGACTTATTCACAGCATTCCACAGATATGATAGAGCTGAGAATATCGCCGGTTGCGCTGCCGCGGCCAGCAAAGCATGAAGACCCTATGCCCGAGCTTGCCCTTATTCCCGCCCCGGCTTCGTCCGGGGACGACCGTCAATTGCCGCGCAATGTCGAGGCCGAGGCGGCTTTTCTGGGTGCGATTCTGATCGACAATCGAGTCGTCGAGGATCTGCCCGTCCAGCTTACTCCTGCGCATTTCTTCGAACCGCTCCATGGCCGCATCTTCGCCCAGGCGATGGCGCTGATCGAGCGCAACAGCATTGCCACGCCCGTTACGCTCAAACCCTTCTTCGAACATGACGAGGCGATGAAGGCGGTGGGCGGGGTCGGCTATCTCGCGCAGCTCACCGGGAGCGGGGCGGGGTTGATCGGGGCGCGCGACTTTGCACGGCAGATCTACGACCTTGCGCTGCTGCGCGAACTGGTCGATGTGGGCCGCACGCTGGTCGACAGCGCGCTCGACACCAGCGAAAGCGTCGATCCGCAGGCACAGATCGAGGAGGCCGAGACCGCGCTTTATCGCGTTGCCGGCGGCGAAGCCGAGATGGGTTCGGTGAAGAGCTTCAGCGCCGCGAGCCTCACCGCCCTCCAGGCGGCCGAACGCGCGCTCAACTCCGGCGGACATTTATCGGGCATCACCACCGGCATCAGCAGCATGAACGCCAAGATCGGCGGCATGCACAACAGTGACCTGATGATATTGGCCGGTCGTCCGGGCATGGGCAAAACGTCGCTGGCGACCAATATCGCCTATAACGCTGCCGAACGCTATCGCCGCGATGAAGAAGACGGCATCCCGCCCGAGAAGAATATGGGCGCCAAGGTCGCATTCTTCAGCCTCGAAATGTCAGCCGATCAGCTTGCGACGCGCGTGCTCGCCGAGCAGTCGGGCGTTTCGGGCGAGGCATTGCGAATGGGCAAGATCAGCAAGGATCAGTTCCAGCAGCTAAGCCGCGCAGCCCAGCAGCTTCAGACCCTGCCTTTGTACATCGACGACACACCCGGCTTGACGATCGCCGGATTGCGGACCCGTGCGCGCCGGCTTCAGCGCCGGCACGGCATCGGCTTCATCGTGGTCGACTATCTTCAGCTTCTCCAAGGGTCCTCGCGGAGCGGCGACAACCGCGTGCAGGAGATTTCAGAAATATCACGCGGTCTCAAGACGTTGGCAAAAGAACTTAATGTGCCCGTGATGGCGCTCTCGCAGCTCAGCCGTCAGGTCGAGAGCCGCGAGGACAAGCGCCCGCAGCTCTCCGACCTTCGCGAGTCCGGCTCGATCGAGCAGGACGCCGACATGGTGCTCTTCGTGTTTCGCGAGGATTATTACGTGGCAGCGCGCGAACCCAAGCGTCCGGTGGAAGGCGACGACGTCAAGATTCACGCTGCGCACGAGGAATGGGCGGCCGAGATGGAGCGCGTGTTCGGGCTTGCCGAGGTTATCGTCGCCAAATCGCGGCACGGCTCGACTGGCAAAATTCGTCTGCACTTCGACGCGAAGACGACGAAATTCAGCGACTTGGCCGACGAAAGTCAGGCCTATGCGGACTATGAGTAAGAACGCCCCTACCAAGAGCGAGGGGGCGTTTGGCGTATCCCGCTAGAAGGCCGGATCGTTCGCGGGGTCGTCGGCGAGCGGGGTTACAGCCTCATGGATGCCGCATTCGGTCTTGTCCCAGCCGCGCCAGCGGCCCGCGCGCGGGTCCTCGCCGGGCTTGACTTTCGACGTGCACGGCGAGCAGCCAATAGAGGGATAGCCTTGCGCCTCGAGCGGATGACGCGGAAGGTTGTGTGCCTCGAAATAGGCATCGAGATCCTCGCGCGTCCAGTTCGCGAGCGGGTTGAATTTGAGCCGTCCACTGCTCCCGTCGAGCTCGAAGCGGGGCAGGCCCTGGCGGGTAGACGACTGAAATCCTTTGCGGCCGGTGATGGAGGCGTCGTAAGCTGTCAGCGCCTCTTCGAGCGGCTTGACCTTGCGTATGTCGCAGCAGCCGTCGGGGTCGTAGGACCAGCGCAGTTCGGTCGCGTCCTTCTTCGCGAGCTCTTCTGCATCGGGGGTCAGGTTGACGACGTTGAGACCGAGGCGCGCCGCCAGCTCATCGCGATAAGCGAGCGTTTCGGGGAAATGTTTGCCGGTGTCGAGAAACAAGACCGGGATATCGGGCGCGATCCGCGTGACCAGATGGAGCAGCACCGCGCTTTCGGCCCCAAAGCTCGAGACGATCGCTGTATCGCCGATCAGCCCCGCTCCAAGCACGCTTGCCACCGTTTCCGCTGCGTCCTGACCCCGGAAGAGATTGTTGAGGCGGATGACGTCGGCTTGGGTGAAGCGCGGCGCCACGTCTATCCGGTCGCGATGTCGTTTGTCCCCCTTGTCGCCGCGCGCAGCGGGCGCCGCCGAGGCATCTGCCGGTCGGGGGTGACCATGAGCAGCCTCGACTTCGCTCGATGCGAACGGAATTTTGGAGGTGTCAGCCATGCCGGAGCTTCCAGATCGGCACAGCGCCGTCGGCGGCGTGCTGATAGACGTGCGGATAACGGCTGAGCGCGGCGTCGACATCGGCGCGGTTCAGCCCCGCCTGCGGGGCAAAGCTGTCAAAACCGCAGCGGCGCATGAAGAAGACGAGGTCGACGAGCACGTCGCCCTCGGCACGGATTTCGCCCTCATAGCCCGCCTCGCGCAAAATGCGTGCCGAGGTAAAGCAGCGGCCATCGCGGAACCGCGGGATGCCGATCTCAACCAGTTTCACCCTCGAAAGATGGGGAATCAGGCGGCGCGGATCGTCGCCCGCCTCGATCCGCACCGCGCTTGCGCTATCCTGCTCGAGGAAAGCTTCGAGCGAGACCGCGGGTTCTTCGATCGGGTCGTCGTTTCGGAAACGCAGAGCCTCAGCCATAAATAGCCTCCTTGAAGGCGTCGAAGCCGACGCGACGATAGGTGTCGAGGAAACGTTCGCCCTCGGTGCGATGGCTGCGGTAGCATTCGATCGCGCGCTCGACCGCATCGACCACACCGTCCTCGTCGAAGCCGGGTCCGGTGATCTTGGCCTGCGTTGTATCCTCGGCGCCCGACCCGCCGAGCAGCAGCTGGTAATTCTCGGTGCCTTTGCGATCGACGCCGAGAATGCCGATGTGCCCCGCATGGTGGTGACCGCAGGCGTTGATGCAGCCCGAGATCTTGATCTTGAGCTCGCCGAGGTCACGCTGGCGGTCGAGGTCGGCGAACCGCTGCTGGATCTTCTGCGCGACCGGAATCGATCGTGCGTTGGCAAGGGTGCAATAATCGAGCCCGGGGCAGGCGATAACGTCGGTCACAAGGTCGAGGTTCGCGTCCGCGAGCCTTGCATCGCGCAGCGCTTCCCAAACCGCGTAAAGATCAACCTTGCGGACGTGCGGCAGGACAAGATTTTGCGCATGCGTCGCGCGGACATCGTCAAAACTGTACCGCTCGGCGAGGTCGGCGACGACCTCCATCTGTTCGGCGGTGATGTCGCCGCCGATGCCCCCGATCGGCTTCAGGCTGATATTCGCGATCGCATATCCCGGCGCCTTGTGCGCGATCACCTGCTGATCGACCCAGATCGCAAAATCGGGGTCGGTTCGGTCGATCTCATCAGCTAAGCCGGCTTCAAACGGCGGCGGCGCGAAATGGGCCGCGATCCGGTCATATTCGGCCTGCGGAAAGTCGGTGCCGAGGGTCAGGAAATGCTGGAACTCTTCCTCGACCTGGCGGCGGAACTCCTCCTCACCGAGATCATGGACCAGGATCTTCATCCGCTGCTTGTGGATATTGTCACGGCGCGCGTGATGGTTCCAGACGCGCAGGATCGCCTGGATATAGGAGAAAATCTGCGACGCGGGGCAGAAATCACGAATCTTGTAGGCGATGAAGGGCGTGCGCCCCATCCCGCCGCCTGCATAGACCTCAAAGCCCTCCTCGCCCTTGTCGTTGCGCACGATACGCAGCGCACAGTCGTGCCAGCGCAGCGCCGCACGGTCGGCGGGGGAGGAGATGACCGCGATCTTGAACTTGCGCGGCAGATAGCTGAATTCGGGGTGGAAGGTCGTTGCCTGCCGCAAGAGCTCTGCCCATGGGCGCGGGTCGCAAATCTCGTCGGCGGCAGCACCCGCATACTGGTCGGCCGAAATATTGCGGATGCTCTCGCCGCTGGTCTGGATCGCGTGCATCTCCACCGTCGCGAGCTCGGCAAGAATGTCGGGCGCCTCTTCAAGCTTGATCCAGTTGTACTGGAGGTTCTGGCGCGTCGTGAAATGACCATAACCGCGGTCATATTTGCGCGCGATTTCCGCAAGCTTGCGAAGTTGGCGCGAATTGAGCGTGCCGTAGGGAATGGCGACGCGCAGCATGTAGGCGTGAAGCTGCAGATAGAGACCATTTTTGAGCCGGAGCGGCTTGAACTGGTCGTCATTCATCTCGCCAGCGAGGCGGCGGCGGGTCTGGTCGCGAAACTCCTCAACGCGTGCGTCGACCATCGCCTGATCATATTGGTCATATTTGTACATGTCAGATCACCCAGTCGCCGGCCGCCGGATCGGCGGGTTTCAGTGTCAGGTCGGGGCGGACCGTTGGCCCAAGCGCGCGGATGCGGTCCTTGATATGGGAAGGACGCGGCCCGTCCGGCGTGTTCTCGGCGGTAATGATATAACCGCCGTTCACCCGGCGAGCACCGTCCTCGGCGGCGAGGATCGCCTCGCCCTGGTCGCCGACGTCGACGGCATCCTCGACATGGCGTGACCAGCCGCGGCCGGTCCACCAGATCACAGCGCCCGTTTTGAGGTCGTTACCCGTCAAAAGCTGCATGAAAAATCCCTCGTTGAAGTCGTGAAGCCCGCGGCGCCGAGGCAGTCGAGCGCATCGGCGCGCGCTGCGACCTTGCCCACGATGATGAGCGCAGGGCTCTTGACCGCTTCGCGTTCCACAAGGTCGCCAAGGTCGGTCAGCAGCGTGCGAAGCACGCGTGCCTCCGCCGTCGTGCCGCGCTCGATCACCGCAACCGGCAGTCCAGGCGAGACCCCGTCGGCGATCAGCTTGTCGGCGATCGCCGATGCCGTGGCGAGCCCCATGTAAATGACAAGCGTGCGGCCGTGCCCGGCGAGCCCTGACCAGTCCTGGTCCGTCAGATCCTTGCACTGCCCCGCAACGAAGCTCACGGCGCTCGCGTCGGCGCGGTGGGTGAGTGGGAGGCCCGCCTGGGCGGCGCATCCCGCCGCCGCGGTGATGCCAGGGACGACCTCGCAATCGATGCCCGCTTCGCGCGCCGCGTCAAGTTCCTCGCCCCCGCGCCCGAAAATGAAGGGATCGCCGCCCTTCAGGCGAACCACCTGTTTGCCGGCGCGCGCCTCGCGTACGAGCAGATCGTTGATCTTGTCTTGCCGCATCGTGTGACGGCTGCGCTGTTTAGCGACGCTGATCCGTTCCACTTTCGGCGGGATCAAGGCGAGCACGTCATCGCTGACGAGGCCGTCATGAACGACCAGATCGGCGCTGCCGAGCAGCCGCGCGGCGCGCAGCGTCAACAGGTCGGGATCGCCGGGGCCGGCGCCGACGAGCCACAACTTGCCTGCATGAAGAGGAGTCTTTTCCATGCCGCGTAGATGAGCGGCGGGCGTCCAGATGGCAAAGCAGGCTTTTTTGATGCCGGTGAAGGTAAAATTGCGCCCACCATCGTCGGCAAAAGGCGACCCGCTGCCGGCTGCCGAAGAACGGGGGCGCGGCGCAGGCTATGGATCATGTCCGTGACGAAAGCGGGCTACAGAAAACCCTTGCGGATCAACGGGGGTTTGCCATCCTCCGTCTCGCGCAATCCCACCCCGATCGAGGCGCGAAGCGCGTCACTTTCGCTGCTCGCGACCGGGTAGGCGCAATAATCGGCGGCATAGAAGGCGCTGGGGCGATGATTGCCTGAGAGACCGACGCCACCGAAAGGCGCGGCGGAGGAGGCTCCGTTGGTCGGGCGGTTCCAATTGATGACGCCCGCACGCGCGTTCGCCCAGAATTGGTCGTAAAGCTGAGGTGTCCCGCCGATCAGCGCTGCGGAAAGCCCAAAGGCCGTGTTGTTGGCCTCGGCGATCGCGGCCTCGAAGCTCTCGACGCGGATGACTTGCAGCAACGGCCCGAACAGCTCGATATCGGGGCGCTCGGCCATGGCGGTGACGTCGATGATACCGGGCGTCAGAAAGGGGCGGCCTGCCTGAGGCCGCGTCATGTGCCGGATGACCTGGCCCCCGCTCGACATCAGAATGAGGAAGCTCTCTGTCAGGCCGTCCGCCGCCTCATTGTCGATCACCGGTCCCATATAAGGGGCGGGATCGGCGTGGGGATGATCGACGATCAACCGATTCGCGAGCGACTTCACTTCTTCGATTAGCCGGTCGGCCAGGGCGTCCTTGACGATCAGCCGGCGGGCATTGGTGCAGCGCTGTCCCGCGCTGAGAAAGGCCGACTGGGCCACGAGGATGGCGGCGGTGCGAAGATCGGCAGTGTCCCAGACCACGATGGGATTGTTGCCCCCCATCTCGAGCGCGAGCATCTTGCCCGGCGTTGCGGCGAACTGGCGGCTGAGGGCAAGCCCGGTGCGGGCCGAGCCGGTGAAGAGTAGCCCGTCGATGCCCTCGTGCGAGGCGAGCGCCTTTCCCGTCGCGGGACCGCCTAGCACGAGGCGCAGCACCTCTTTGGGGACGCCTGCGCTATGAAAGAGCTCCACCAGCTTCGCGCCGGTCGCCGGGGTCTTCTCGGACGGCTTGAAGAGAACCGAATTGCCTGCGAGCAGCGCAGGTACGATATGGCCGTTGGGCAGGTGTGCCGGGAAATTATAGGGGCCAAGCACGGCCAGCGCGCCGTGCGGTTTGTGGCGCACCGCATTGCGCAGACCCATCGCCCCCTCGATGCGGCGGTTGGGGGTGCGCTCGGCATAGGCCTTCACGGAAATATCGACCTTGTTAGCGACCGATTCAACCTCGGTGCGCGCTTCCCACAGCGGCTTGCCTGTTTCACGCGCGATGAGGTCGGCGAGCCTCTCGGACTCTGCTTTCACCCGGTCGGCAAAGCGACGGAGCGTTTCGGCGCGAAAAGTGACGGCCTGTGCTGCCCAGGCGGGCCACGCGCGCCGGGCGATCTCGACCTCGTCGTCGACGCGGCTCACGGGCCCGCGCCAGAGCTCTTCGCCGGTCGCGGGTTCGAAGGAAAGCAGGTCTTCGCTCATGGTCGCTCGCCTCTTATCGGTGAAAGCGGGTGGCGGCAACCGCGCCGGCAGCGACGCACGGCTTGCGCCCCGCCGCCGGGTTGGCGATAGACAGCGTCTGGAAACGTGCAAAAGAGGGGACGGGCCATTACGGTCAAGCAGGACATCCGGGCCGAGGGACGCGAGTGGACCGATCATTACTGGATGGCCGCCGATGGCGTTCGGCTGCACGCTCGCGTCTACGCCGGGCCGGGAGAGGCTGCGGCCGTGCCGCCCGTCATCTGCATGCCCGGGCTTGCCCGCAACGCCCGCGATTTCGAGGCGCTCGCTCCGCATGTCGCAAAGACGCGCAAAACCATCGTTGTCGAGTTCCGCGGCCGTGGCGAAAGCGCCTATGCCAAGGATCCGATGACTTATGTCCCGGCAAGCTATGTCGAGGACGTTACGCGGCTCCTGGATGACCTGCGGATTGGCCGGTTCGCTGCAATCGGCACGTCGCTCGGCGGGCTCGTGTCGATGCTGATGGCAGCGAGCATGCCGGGGCGTCTCGTCGGCGCGGTCCTCAATGACGTCGGCCCCGAGCTCGAAGCGAAAGGGCTCGAACGCATCCGGGACTATATCGGGGCCGGGGGTAGCCAGCCGACCTGGATCCATGCGGCGCGCGCTTTTGCCGAACTCAACGCCGCCGTCTATCCTCACTATGGCCTTCACGACTGGCTGCGCCTCACCAAACGCACCCACCGGCTCACGCCCGAAGGGCGCATCGTCACCGATTATGACAAGCAGATTGCAGCCCCGCTGCGTTTGCCGCTGCCCGAGCAGCCGGTCGACTTGTGGCCGGCTTACCGCGCGCTCGGCGACATTCCGGTGCTGATACTGCGCGGCGCGCTCTCGGACATTCTGGCGAAGCGGGCGGCCGACAAGATGGCCAGGACGTTGCCGCGTGCGCAGCTCGTCGAGGTGCCCGGGGTCGGGCATGCGCCGACGCTGGACGAACCCGCCGCCGTCGCCGCGATCGATACCTGGCTCGCTAACCTGCCTGCATCGTGACCCCTCGCGAGCATCCGGTCCGCATCCTGCACCTCCATTCGAGCTTCTCGCTCGGCGGCAAGGAAGCGCGCGCGGTCCGTCTGATGAACCTGATGGAGGATCGCGCGCAGCATGCGATCCTCTCGGCAATGCCCGACGCGCTCGGCGCGCGCGATGCGATCGCGCCCGGTATAAAGGTGGATTTTCCGCAGGACGCGCCGCCACTTTACGGTAAGCCGTCGCTCGCCCGCTATCGCGATCTGACCGCCTATATGCAGCGCTTCGACCTCGTCCTCAGTTATAATTGGGGCGCAATGGACGGAGTGATGGCGCACCGTGTCTTCGCGCCATTCAGGCCCTTGCCCCCGCTCATCCACCATGAGGACGGGTTCAACGAGGATGAAAGCGTGACGCGCAACTGGAAGCGCAATTTGTTTCGCCGCCTCGCGCTCCCCGCCGCCGAGTCGCTCGTCGTGCCCTCCGCGGTGCTCGAGAAGATCGCCGCCGCCGAATGGAACATGGGCCCGCGCACGCGACTGATCCGCAACGGCATCGAAGTTTCGGCCTATGCGAAGGGGCCTGACCTGCCGATACCGGGCCTTGAGCGCCGCGCGGGCGAGGTCGTGATCGGCACCGTCGCCGGCCTGCGCAAGGTCAAGGATTTGCCGCGGCTCGTTCGCGCGGTGGCAACGCTGCCGCCGCATGTCCGGCTGGTGATCGTCGGGGAGGGACCCGAGCGCGCGGCGATTGCCGCTGAAGCGATGGCCTGCGGCATGCAGGATCGGCTCGTCATGCCCGGCTTCATGTCCGAGCCAGCGCGGTGGATCGGCCATTTCGACCTGCTTGCCCTCTCGTCGCTGAGCGAACAGGCGCCGATTGCAGTGATCGAAGCCATGGCGGCGGGCCTTCCGGTGGTCAGCCCCGATGTCGGCGACGTCGCAGCGATGGTGGCGGAAGAAAACCGGCCGTTCATCCCGGGCGATGATGCGGCGTTTCGCGCCGCATTGCTGAGGCTGGCAGAAGATGGAGCGCTTCGCGCGGCCCTTGGCACGGCGAACCGGCGCGCGGCCGCGGAACGCTTCGACGAATCAATGATGGTCGATTCCTATGAAAAGCTCTATGCTCGCCCGCTCGAAGGCTATGGTCCATTCAGCGGACGCTGGATGGGGATCGATTGACAAAGGGGACCGTCTTCCGCTTACGGAAACGGCAGGGGGCTGGCGCGCGGGTGCGCAGCCGGCGGACAGAAAGAGGTTCTGAAGTGTTCAAAGGTTTGAAGCCCATCCTTTACGGCGGACGCGAAGTCTGGCCGCTGGTCGAGGGTGGCAAGGGTGTGTCGGCGACGAACCACAGGTCGAGCGGCGCTTGGGCCGCGGCAGGTGGCATCGGTACCGTGTCCGCGGTCAACGCCGACAGCTATGACGCCGAGGGCAAGATCATCCCGCAGATCTATCGCGCCCTGACGCGGCGCGATCGGCACGACGAACTCGTGAGCTATGCGATCGACGGCGCAGTCGAGCAGGTGAAGCGCGCCTATGACATTGCAAGCGGCAAAGGCGCCATCAACATCAACGTGCTTTGGGAAATGGGCGGCGCGCAGCGGGTGCTCGAAGGTGTGCTCGAAAAGACGAAGGGGCTCGTCACCGGCGTCACCTGCGGCGCGGGTATGCCGTATAAATTGAGCGAGATCGCAGCGCGGCACAATGTCCATTATCTGCCGATCATCTCGTCGGCGCGCGCCTTTCGCGCGCTTTGGAAGCGAGCCTATCACAAGGTCGCCGACCTGATGGCGGCGGTGGTCTACGAGGACCCCTGGCTCGCTGGCGGACATAATGGCCTCTCGAATGCTGAAGACCCGCTGGTTCCCGAGGATCCTTATCCGCGCGTCAAGGCGCTGCGCGACACGATGCGCGCCGAGGGGATTGCGGACGATGTGCCGATCGTGATGGCGGGAGGCGTCTGGTACTTGCGCGACTGGGAGCACTGGATCGACAATCCCGAGCTTGGCCAGATCGCCTTCCAATATGGAACGCGGCCGCTGCTGACCGAAGAAAGCCCGATCCCGCAGGCATGGAAAGATCGCCTCCGCACCCTCGACGAAGGCGACGTGCTGCTCCACCGTTTCTCGCCAACCGGTTTTTATTCCAGTGCGGTGCGCAATCCCTTCTTGCGCGATCTCGAGGCGCGCTCGGAACGCCAGATTCCCTATTCGAAGCAGGAGGCGGGCGACCATATCGTCCAGCTCGATGTCGGGGTGAAGGGCAAGAATTTCTGGGTCACGCCCCATGATCGCGCCCGGGCGCGGGACTGGGTGGCCGAGGGGTATAGCGAGGCTTTGAAGACCCCCGATAACACGGTGGTTTTCGTGACCGAGGATGACAAGGCGATGATCCGCAAGGATCAGGCCGACTGCATGGGCTGTCTGTCACACTGCGGCTTTTCGTCGTGGAAGGATCATGACGATTATTCGACCGGCTATCTCGCCGACCCCCGCAGCTTCTGCATCCAGAAGACCCTGCAGGACATCGCGCACGGCGGCGATACCGAACAGAATCTGATGTTCGCGGGCCACGCCGCGTTCAACTTCAAGACCGACCCCTTCTATTCGAACAACTTCACGCCCACGGTGAAGCAGCTGGTCGACCGCATCTTGACGGGGGATTGATATCGATACCTCGTCTCGGCGAAAGCCGGGACGACTGGTATCAAACCCACCCCTCGAGCACCTGGTCGGGCGGACGGTGGCCGTCACTCCAGGCGCGGATGTTGGCGATGACCTTCTCGCCCGAAGCCTCGCGGCCTTCGATGGTCGCCGAGGCAAGGTGGGGAAGGAGAACGGCATTGTCGAGCGCGAGCAGTTCGGGGTCAACCACCGGCTCCTGAGCATAGACATCGAGCCCCGCGCCGGCAATCCGGCGGCTCTTGAGCGCCGCGATCAGCGCTTTTTCGTCGACGATCTCGCCGCGCGCGGTGTTGATGAGATAGGCGGTCGGCTTCATCGCCGCAATGCGCGCGGCGTTCACCATCTCGTGCGTCTCGCTCGTGTGCGGACAGTGGATCGTCACCACGTCGCTGATGCGAAGCAGCGTGTCGATGCTCGCATGATAGCTCGCGCCCAGCTCCTGCTCGACTTCGGCGGGCAGGCGTTTGCGGTTGTGATAGTGGATCGACAGGCCAAAGGCGCGGGCGCGGCGTGCGACCGCGAGCCCGATGCGACCCATGCCGATGATGCCAAGCAATTTGCCTCCGACGCGGTGGCCAAGCATCGTGCTCGGCGCCCAGCCCTCCCACTTGCCCGAGCGCATCAGCTTTTCGCCTTCAGCGAGCCGGCGAGGGACGCTGAGGATCAGCGCCATCGTCATGTCGGCGGTGTCTTCGGTAAAGACGCCCGGCGTGTTGGACACCATTATGCCCTTCGCGCGCGCCGCGGCGAGGTCGATGTGATCGACCCCGGCACCGAAATTGGCGATCAGCCTCAGCCGCTCCCCGGCAGCCTCGAGAATTTCAGCGGTAATATTGTCGGTCACCGTCGGCACCAGGACGTCGCAGTCCGCCACCGCGGCTTTCAGCTCCTCGACCGAAAAAGCGCGGTCGTGCGCCGATAGCACGACCTCGAACAGCTCAGCCATGCGTGCCTCGACGTGCGGCATGAGCTGACGGGTGACGATGACGCGGGGGCGTTTGGGGCGAGGGGAATCGGGCATGGCCGCCGATAGAGCGCGGCCGCCGCCGGGGGTCAAGAGGCCGCGGCCGCGAAGGACTGTGGACGACGGGTCGTTTGCACGCTGCGGCCGGTTGATAATCAATGCTGTTTTTGACAAGGATCGTTCATGACCAGCCGAAGATTTGCCCTGATTTTGCTCAGTCTTGCCATCATCGGCCCCGCCGCCGCTCAGTCTTCCAGCCCCGAGCTGCCCTATTGGGCCTCGATCAGCGTCGACGAGGCGCGGATGCGAAAGGGGCCGTCACCCGACGTGCCTGTGATCTGGGAATATCGGCGCCGCGACCTCCCGGTGAAGGTGATTGCGCGGCATGAAAACTGGCGCAAGGTCGAGGATCCCGACGGCACCCAAGGCTGGATGGCTGCGCGCCTCTTGAGCCGCACCCGAACGGCGATCGTCACCGGCGGGGTGCGTCCGATGCGTCAGTCGCCCGATCCTGCAGCGGTGGTCTCCTATCGCGCCGAGGCCGGCGTGGTGGGGCGCATTACCGATTGCAAGAAGGGCTGGTGCCTGTTCGACGTCAAGGGCAAGCGCGGCTGGATCGAAACCGACCATATCTGGGGCGACTGATGCTCCTGCAGAAAGGTGCAGGAAAAGGGCCGGACTCGCCCGTCCGGCCCTCATGCTGTCTCCTCGCTCAGCGCCAGCGGAAGTGGTTATAATAGACTTTGATCACCTTGCCGCTGCGTACGTTGACCAGCAGCAGGTCGTTATAATGGCGGACATAAGCGAGATTTCGTCCCGCCTTCGGCAGGCCCCAGCGGCTGTCGTAGTTCAACCGGTAGACCGGCGCATAATAGGTGGGCCGCAGCGTCGATCCCACCCGGAACTGCTGATATTTGAAGGGTGCGCGCCAGCTCTGATAGCGATTATCGCGGCGCCAGTCGCGCAAATCCTCGCGATATTCCTTGCGCGCCTCGCGCAGGTCGCGCTGCTGCTTGCGCACGTCGCGGGCGTCGCCGCGGCGTATGGCCTGATGCACGTCGCGCTTCTGCTCGCGGATCTCCTGGCGGTCGCGGCGAAGTTCACCGGTCTGCGCCTGAGCCGCCGCGGGGACCGTCATCGCGACAATCAGGCCGGCGGTGAGAAATTTCATCTTCTTCATATTGCCATTCCTTTGCATCCGTCAGGGGGGAGGGGATCTGCCCGATGACTGGGAAAGGATTAGGCGACTCGATTTGAACGGCGTTGGAATGCCGCGTTTATTTTCTGGTCAGGAGTGTCGCAATGTGTCGCGACCTTGGTCGCAGGGGCAGTGGGCCGGCAGCCTATTTGACAAGGCGCATCCGCGCTTCTCCCCCGGAAACCTCTGCAGCCCATATCCGCTCGTTCATCGCGGTCACGACAAAGATCGGCCTGCGCGCTGCAAAGACCGAGAAGAAGTGGATTTCGGTGGGCGTCGGGTCGAGCAGATGCGATACAACGAGCGCCTCGGCTCGCTCATCGACGGGGAGCTCAAGCCATGCGTTGGTGAAGGCGCGCTCGGCAACCACCCTCCCATCCTTCACCTCTGCGCGATAATGGCCACCGAGCGGAATGCTGCCCGTCTGCGTTTGAGGGGTCAACAGATAGACAAGGTCGGCGCCGCCCGTTCCGGCATGCGGCAGGATGACGCGGTTGAAAGGCCGGGCGGCGCATTGCAACTTCCCGTTGGACGACACAGCATCCGACGCTGCGGCAAGCCGTGCCTCCTCGGCGGAAAGTTGATCATCGCCTTCCGCCCGCAGTTTGCCGTCCGCGACCTTCGTTCCGCCATTCCAGACCGCAGAAAAAACGGCGCGGTGAGGAGAGCCGGCGTCCCCCGAATAATAGGTCACCCGGTAGCTTTCACCCTCGGGCGTGACCACCCAGCCGCGGATCGTCTCCAATGTCGCCTCGGGCACCGCCGCCAGGAGCGCGTCGGTCGTGTGCCAGGCGGCCTGATCATATGTGTAGAGGCTTTGTGCGCGGTTGACCGCCGTCTGAACCGCTTCTGCGTCGTCGGCCGACATGGGCGGCGGCGAAGCCTTGTCGGGCTTCGCCTGCGCGGGCGTGGCGGCCGCTGCGGCGGCAGCGAGCGCAAGAGTGAGCCCGCGTATCAAACCAGCTCGACGGCGACCGCGGTCGCTTCGCCGCCACCGATGCACAGGCTCGCGATGCCCCGCGTCTTGCCGTGGCGTTGCAGCGCCGCGATCAGCGTCGTGATGATGCGGGTGCCGCTCGCCCCGATCGGATGGCCGAGCGCCGTCGCGCCCCCGTGCACATTGATCTTCTCGCGCGGGATGCCAAGATCGTGCATCGCAAACATTGCAACGCAGGCGAAAGCCTCGTTGATTTCGAACAGGTCAACATCACCGATCGTCCAGCCTGCCTTGGCCAGAACCTTGTTGATTGCGCCGATCGGGGCAATGGTGAAATCCTTGGGCTCCTGTGCATGCGCGGCATGCGCGACGAGCTTGGCCACCGGTCTTTTGCCCTTCGCCTCGGCTACCGATTGCCGCGTCAGAACAACTGCGGCGGCACCGTCCGAAATCGAGCTGCTGGTTGCGGCGGTAATGGTGCCGTCCTTGGCAAAGGCCGGCTTCAGCGTCGGGATCTTGTCGGGCATCGCCTTGCCCGGCGCTTCATCGGTATCGACGACGACATCACCTTTGCGACCGGCGATGGTCACCGGCGCGATTTCGCTCGCAAAGGCGCCGTCGGCGATCGCTGCCTTGGCGCGGCCAAGCGACTCCAGCGTGTACTCATCCTGCGCCTCGCGGCTGAGCTGATAGGCGTCGGCTGTATCCTGCGCGAATGTGCCCATTGCGCGCCCCGCCTCATAGGCATCCTCGAGCCCGTCGAGGAACATATGGTCGTAGGCGGTGTCGTGCCCGATCCGCGCGCCCGAACGGTGCTTCTTGAGGATGTAGGGTGCGTTGGTCATCGATTCCATGCCGCCTGCAACGACGAGGTCGATGCTGCCCGCTGCAAGCGCCTCGGCGCCCATGATCACGGTTTGCATCCCCGAACCGCACACCTTGTTGACAGTGGTTGCCTGGACCGACTTGGGGAGGCCCGCCTTGATCGCAGCTTGCCGCGCGGGAGCTTGTCCGAGACCGGCGGGCAGGACACAGCCCATGTAGATGCGTTCGATGTCGTCGCCGTTGACACCCGCGCGCTCGACCGCCGCCTTGACCGCGGTGGCGCCCAGATCGGTCGCGCTCGCGTCCGACAATGCGCCCTGCATGCTTCCCATCGGGGTGCGGGCATAGGAGAGGAAAACGACGGGATCGGTGGCGGTCATGGATGAGACTCCGTAGGGGAAAGATGGTCTGCGGGTGGATTAGCCGAAATGCTGCACCTGCGAAAGAGGGGAGGGGCGAGCGGGCCGCCGCCCTCCTGCCTCGCAAATGCGACGTCGATCGAAGCTCGCGCTTTTCGGGCATGTTCGCGGCGGGCGAACCCTCAGGCGGGGTGACGAAGAATCGCGATTTGGGTGAGCTTTCAAGTTTTCCCTTAGGGGATGCGCCCTTTCTGCGAAGGCAACCCTTTCTGAAAGAGGCCAAAGGAACATTTGTTTGGTCCGACTCCGTTTGGGGGCACAGAATGCCCGCTATCAGGAGGTAGGAAAATGACCATTCAACTCGGACAGATCGCGCCCGATTTCGAGCAGGACAGCACCCAAGGACCCATTCGCTTCCACGAGTGGCTCGGTTCGTCATGGGGGTTGTTCTTCAGCCATCCCAAGGATTTTACGCCGGTATGCACGACCGAACTCGGCGAGGTCGCGCGGTTGCGGCCCGAATGGGACAAGCGGGGCGTGAAACCGATCGGTCTGTCGGTGGATCCCGTTCATTCGCACAAGAGCTGGGAAGAAGACATAGAAGACACCCAGGGACAAAAGCTCGACTTCCCCATGATCGCTGACGCGGACCAGAAGGTCGCAACGCTCTACGGCATGATCCATCCCGACTCCGATCCAACGGTGACCGTGCGCGCAGTCTATGTGATCGATCCCGACAAGAAGGTCCGGCTGACCCTCACCTATCCGCCGAGCACCGGCCGCAATTTCTCGGAAATCCTGCGCGCCATCGACAGCCTGCAGCTGACCGACGCGCAGTCGGTGGCAACGCCGGTGAACTGGGCGCCGGGCGAGGAGGTCATCGTCTCTCCAAAGCTTTCGGACGAGGAGGCGAAGCGGCGCTTCCCTCAAGGCTTCCGTACCCTCCGGCCCTATCTGCGTTACGTTGACCTTGAGACATCGCGCTGACAGCACCGCGCCCGGAACGGGAAGAAAGGCGCCGACGACATTTCGCCCCTGGGGCGTGCTTTGACGCTGGGGCGAACGCCTCGTCTCGCTCGATAGTTCGCCGCGGGTTTTCCTCGGGCGCGCAGGTTGCCGCAAGGGATGGATTCGCTGCGAGGCGAGTGACGGGTTTGACAAGTCGGGAAATCTGGTTGCACCCTGCAACTTGATCGTCGGCTTGATCCGGCGCGCGAATCGGCATGGGGGAGAGAGGGTTATGGCGTCGGTAATCGAGAGCGAAACGCAGCGCATGGATCAGGTGCTTGCGGCGCAACGGACGAGCTTCACGGCGGCCATGCCCGAAAGCCTGGCCGTGCGGGCAGACCGCATCGACCGCGCGATCGCTCTGCTTATCGACCATGCAGATGAGTTTGCAAAAGCGGTGAGCGAGGATTTCGGACATCGCAGCCGCGAACAGACCCTGATGACCGACATCCTCCCCTCGGTCAGCGCCCTGAAGCACGCGAAGAAGCATATGTCGGGCTGGGCAAGGGGAGAGAAACGCAAGCCAACTTTCCCGCTCGGCCTGTTCGGGGCCAAGGCGGAGGTCGTATTTCAGCCCAAGGGCGTCGTCGGTGTGGTCTCGCCGTGGAACTTTCCGGTTGGCATGGTCTTCGTGCCGATGGCGGGCATCCTCGCCGCCGGAAACCGTGCGATGATCAAGCCGAGCGAATTCACCGAAAATGTCTCCACGTTGATGGCGCGCCTCGTTCCGGACTATTTCGACGAGACCGAGATGGCGGTCTTCACCGGCGGGGCCGATGTTGGCGTGGCATTCTCGCGCCTCGCGTTCGACCATCTGATCTTCACAGGAGCGACGAGCGTGGGCAAGCACATCATGCGCGCCGCGGCGGACAATCTGGTGCCGGTGACGCTCGAACTAGGTGGCAAGTCGCCGACGTTCATCGGACGCAGCGCCGACAAGATGCTTGCGGGTCAGCGCGTCGCGATGGGCAAGCTGATGAACGCCGGGCAGATCTGCCTCGCGCCCGACTATCTTCTTGTTGCAGAGGAACAGGAAGGCGACGTGATCGATGGGGTCACCAAGGGTGCGGCCGCGCTCTATCCGACGATGCTGGCCAATGACGATTACACCTCGGTCGTGAACGGCCGCAACTACGACCGGCTTCAGTCCTATCTGGCGGACGCGCGCGAGAAAGGTGCCGAGGTGATAGAGGTCAACCCTGCGAACGAGGATTTCGCGAGCGCCAACGGGCATAAGATGCCGCTGCACATCGTGCGCAATCCGACCGACGATATGAAGGTCATGCAGGAGGAGATATTCGGGCCCATTCTGCCGGTGAAGACCTACCGTTCGATCGACGATGCAATCGATTATGTGAACGCACACGACCGCCCCCTCGGTCTCTATTATTTCGGGCAGGACAAGAGCGAGGAGGAGCGGGTTCTGACGCGGACGATTTCGGGCGGGGTCACGGTCAACGATGTCGTGTTTCACAACGCCATGGACGATCTGCCTTTCGGCGGTATCGGGCCCTCGGGCATGGGCAATTATCACGGACTCGATGGCTTTCGCACCTTCAGTCACGCGCGCGCCGTCTATCGCCAACCAAAGCTCGACGTTGCTGGCCTCGCGGGGTTCAAGCCCCCCTATGGCAAAGCAACCGCGAAGACGTTGGCGCGACAGCTCAAGAAATAGCTTGGCAAGCGGCAGCGCTTCGCCTTAGGGGAGGCGCCGTCCACGGGCCCCTGTGGTGAAATTGGTAGACGCGCTCGACTCAAAATCGAGTTCCGCAAGGAGTGCTGGTTCGAGTCCGGCCAGGGGCACCACCACCAACGTCCGGTCAAAGCGCTCCTTCAGCCCTTGTCCTCAAGGTCCAGCGCTTCTTCCAGCGTGTCGATCGAGCCGACGGGATCGGCAGGTTCGCCGCAGTGCGGAAAGATCGCGTCAAGCCGGCGGCGCAGTGTTTCGTCGAAAAGCGTCTGGTTCGATCGGCGCGCCTGCGACAGCGTGAGTTCCATGCGGATCGCGTCCTTGATCCGCTCAAGCGCGGCCTTTTCGAGGATCCCGACCTTCAAGAGCTCCTCGCAAAGCTGGATCAGTCCCACCGTCGTGGCATGCGCCCGCAACCCAAGAAAATCGATCGTCCGATGCAATTCGCGCGCGCCTGCTGCACGCTGTTCGATGCTGCTCATCTCACTCTCCCTCACCACTCCTGCAAGAGCGCGCCAGCCTCTTTGCCGGTCTGCCGTCTTGCGGTTACTTAGCAGGTTAAGTGTATCGCAGGCGCGGTGTCAAACGCCTGATGTCGCTTTTGTCGCGGCGCGCGCGATCTTTGCCCAGGGATTAAGGTGAGGTTCGGCGATCTTCGTGAGCCGGTTGGTGTCGCGGTGGATAAAAGGCTCGCTCTGCCCTTTGATCACCAATGTGGTGTCGAGGACATAGCTCCAGTCGCCGTCGTCGTGGAAATCAACGCTGATCTGATATTTATCGGTCCGGAACGCGAGTTCGAGGAAAGTCGTTGAGCAGATTCCATATTCGCTGGTGCCGCGCTCGGCTGTTAGCACGAGGCGTCTCGCGTCGGGCTCGGCATGCCCCGCGGCTATCGCAATCTGGCCGCGCGGGATCGCGAGCGTCTGGAGGATCAGGCCGGTCGCAGGCTCGTAGAGCCAATATCCGACCTGGTCGTGAAAGCTGATGTCCTCCTCTGGGGTGTTGATATGGGCGTGATAGCGCAGCCCATAAAAGAGCTGCGGTCCGTTCGCCTGCGGGTCGATCGGCTGTAACTCGATCCGCTCATAATATTGGCGCGTTTCAGGGCCGTCGGCCTTTGGGTTGATGTCGACCCCGCGATGTCCTTCCCAGATGCCCGCAAGACGGCGTAGAGGCCCGAGCCGAGCCAAAGTGTCGGGATCGATATCATCGGGTTCAGTGAAAATATCGTCCGGAACCAGCATCATCCCCCCCGCTTTGAGTGTCAGATATCCTCGACCAGCCGGCCATAGAGTTGCGGCCGCCGGTCGCGAAAGAAACCCATGCCGGCGCGGTGCTTTGCGGTGCGATCAAGGTCGATCGTCTCCACCAACGCGCCCGTTTCCTCGCGCTCGAACGCCTGTGTCAGGTCGCCCCATTCGTTTGTAATGAAGCTATGGCCGTAGAAGTCGGCGTCGCCCTCGCGTCCGATGCGGTTGGCGGCGATGACGGGCATGCAGTTCGACACGGCATGTCCCTGCATCGCGCGGCGCCACATGCGACTGGTGTCAAGATCCGCGTCATAGGGTTCCGACCCGATCGCGGTCGGATAGAAAAGCAGTTCCGCGCCCATCAGCGCCATCGCGCGCGCCGTTTCGGGATACCATTGGTCCCAGCACACGCCGATTCCGATTCGCGTTCCAAAAACATCCCAGACCTTGAAACCCGTGTTGCCGGGACGAAAATAATATTTTTCCTCATATCCAGGCCCATCCGGGATATGGCTCTTGCGATACGTCCCGAGGATCGCGCCATCGGGCCCAATCATCGCCAGCGTGTTATAGTAATGCTGTCCATCTTTTTCGAAGAAGCTCGTGGGGATCGCGACGTTGAGCTTCGCGGCGAGCGTCTGCATCGCGATTACGCTCGGATGTTCCGCGGTCGAGCGCGCGCCCGCGAACAATTCTTCCTCCTCGACCTGGCAAAAATAGGGCCCTTCGAAGAGTTCAGGCGGCAAGATGATCTGTGCTCCCCGGGCCGCCGCTTCCTCGACAAGCGCCGAGACGGCATCGATGTTGGGCCCTACAGGGCCCGGCAGGGGAAGCTGCAATGCGGCGACGGTGATGCTGCGGGACATAGCAGCCCTATGCCGGAAGCTGCTGGCTCGAGCAATGGAAGCTCCCGCCGCCGATGAGGATTCCGCACGCGTCGATGCCGACGGTGCGGCGCTCCGGAAAAAGCGCCGCAAGCGCGTCGACGGCCGCGGCATCGTTCGCCGAACCATAGGTCGGAACAACCACGACGCTGTTGCCGATATAGAAGTTCATGTAGCTTGCTGCTGCAATCTCACCCTCGATTTCGATGCGGCCGGGTGAGGGAAGGTCGACGATCTCGACACCTTCGAAAGCTTCAGCGCGCGTGCGGGCATCGGTGTAGATCGCAGCGTTGGGATCATTGCTGTCTGCCGGGGCGGGGATAGCAAGCCGGCCTTCACCCACGAAACGCGCCAGATTGTCCACATGGCCATCGGTGTGGTCACCCGTTAGACCTTTGCCGAGCCAGAGGATCCGCTCGATACCAAGCGATTGATGCAGCCGTACGGCGATATCCTCACGGGTCAGCGATGGGTTCCGGTTGGGGTGGAGGAGACACTCCTCGGTCGTCACGGCCAGCCCGGTGCCATCGACGTCGATGCCGCCGCCCTCGAGCACCCAGTCCTGCTCATCAACGGGCAGGCCGCTTTTCGCGCCAAGCTCCGCGCCGACCTCCAGATCGCCCGGCATGACGAATTTGTCGCCCCACCAGTTAAAGCGAAAATTGCGCGCTCGCCGCGTTGCCCCTGTGCCGGCGATGATCGGCCCCGTGTCACGTAGCCAGATATCACCCAGCGACTGAACGAGGATGAGGACGCCAGCTTCGACGAGTCGCGCCGCGATCTCCGCCTGCGCCGTGTCGTTGACGACGAGCCGCACCTCTTCGCCGCGCCCGCCATCATGTACGGCATTTGCGAACGCCGCGACGTCGCGGCGCGCGGCGTCGATGTGACCGGCCCACTCCTCGGCGAGGTGCGGGAATCCGATCCACACCGCCTCGTGGGGCGCCCATTCGGCGGGCATTCTCAGACTCATGTGGTTCGGGTCCTCTTTCTCACTTCGTCATTGCCGGCGAAGCGAAGCAATCCAGAGCGGGTGATGCGCTCCGGATTGCCGCGTTGCTTCCCTTCTCGCAAGGACAAACGAGCAGGGGCTATTATTGCTTTCCCGCCGCGCGCGACTTGTCGCGGGCAGCGCGGAACTCATCACCCTCGAGCCAGTTCGGCCACGCGTCGGTCATCGCGAGCATCCGTCCTGCGGCATAATAGAGCTGAAGGTCAGCGAGCATGCCATCCCAGTTCGCAATTGCCTCATATTCATCGCCGGGTGCGTGATACCGGTGCTCCTCATAATCCTCCGAGGCCTTCTTGCCGGCTTCGGTGCCGCCATCGACCAGATCCTCACCGCTGCCAAAGTTGAACATCGGCACGCCGAGCTTTGCAAAGCTGAAATGGTCAGAGCGATAATAGAAGCCCTTCTCGGGGGTGGGTTCGTTGACCACCGTTCGCTTCGCGGTCGCCGCGATTTTTTCGAGATAAGCGTCGAGTTCGGACTTGCCGCGGCCCACGACCACGATGTCCTTTGCGGGGCCTGCGGGGCTCAGCGCGTCCATATTCACTCCGCCGACGGTCTGCGCGAGCGGGAAGACCGGATTCTCGGCATAATATTTCGAGCCGAGGAGGCCCGATTCCTCGGCGGTTACCGCGAGGAACACGACGCTCCGGTCGGGTGCGCCAGCCTTCTGGTAAGCCTCTGCCATCGTCACCAGTCCTGCAACCCCAGTCGCGTTGTCAACCGCGCCATTGCAGATATCATCGCCATCGACGGGCGCACAGCGACCAAGATGATCCCAGTGCGCGGTGTAGAGAACATATTCGTCGGGTCGCTTCGTACCCGGCAGCACGCCGATGACGTTGCGCGACATTTTCTTCGCGATCTCGTTGTCGAAGCTTAGCGAGGCTTGGACCCCGGCAAGCGCCACCGCCTTGAAACCCTTTTTCTTCGCGGCTTCGCGCAGTGCGTCGAAATCCTGCCCGGCGCTTGCGAAAAGCTGTTTCGCCTTGTCGAGCTGGATCCAACCATTGGCGGCGGTCTGGTCCGCGCCGCCGTTCTTGCTGTCGGCGAGATATTGGGTGCCGGTCCAGCTCGATTCGACAACGTTCCAACCATAGGCGGCGGGTTCGGTATCGTGGACGATCAGCGCCGCCGCGGCGCCTTGCCGTGCCGCTTCTTCAAACTTGTAGGTCCACCGGCCGTAATAGGTCATGGCGCGGCCGTTGAACTCACCCTTTGCTTCTTTCGTCTGCCAGTCGGGATCGTTGATGAGGATGACGACCGTTTTTCCTTTCACGTCAACTCCGGCATAGTCGTTCCAGCCCTTCTCCGGCGCGTTGATGCCGTAGCCGACGAAAACGACGTCGCTGTCCCTGACCGAAATCTGCGGCTGAACGCGATAGCTGGCGGCGACGAAGTCGGCTCCATATTTGAGCGACATCGGCGTCTTGCCGCCAGCGAAGCTGAGTGGGCTGACATTTTTTGCGGTGATTTCAACAAGCGGCACGTCTTGAGTCCAGCTTCCGTTGTTGCCGGGCTTGAGTCCTGCTTCGGTGAACTTCCTGATCAGATAGGAAACCGTCTTTTCTTCACCAGCAGTTCCTGGCGCGCGCCCTTCGTAGCTGTCCTGCGAAAGCTCCTTCGTGACCTCCTGGAGCGTGGGAAGCGACAGCTCGGGAAGCTCGACGGGGGGGAGTACGCCAGCACCGCTGGCCGTCTTGTCGGTAGAGGCGTTGCACGCGGCAAGCGCCAATAGCGCAGCGGCCGCGAGCGGGGCGGGGGTGAAACGAAGCATCGATCGTCCTTGTCCGGTGGAATGTTGCGGGCGTTGTGCCAGCCCCGCCACCGGCAGGCAAGGGCGGTGCAGCGCCTCAGGATGGACGGGCTTTGCGGCTTGTCATGGAAGCACCGCCCTCTATGCTAGACCGCAGGGGCAATTGTTCGTTGAAAACATGGCCTTTGGTTCGCGCTCGCGCGAGGGATCGCACTTATCTTGGGGGTGGAGAATGAGGTTTTGGGGGGCGGCACTGATCGTGCCGGTACTAGTCGCGGCAGCTGGGACGGCCTACGCGCAAGACGATACGGCAGGAAAGTTCGGTGTGCGCGAAAGCGTCCGCCAGGTCAGTATTTCGCCCGATGGTGAGCGGCTGGCCGTGATCCAGCCGGCTAAGGGCGCCGGGTCGGTCGTTTCTGTCATCACGATCGCGACCGGGGAATCGCAGCCCGTGCTCACCGCAAAGGGCGGTAGCGAGCAGCTTGGCCGCTGCGACTGGGCGCTCCCGACACGGTTGGTGTGCAGCGTGCACGTCATCAACCGCAGCCCTACAGGGCTTGCAGGGTTCAGCCGGCTACTCGCGCTCGATGCCGATGGGCAGAATATGCAGATGCTAAGCGACAAGATGCGGGTTCGTGCGCAAGGTGCAAGCCAATTCGGCGGCAGTGTCATCGACTGGTCCGACGAGGATGGAAGCGGGCGAGTCCTGATGACCCGTTATCAGAGCGGTGAATATCAGACGGGCTCGCTGCTCGGCAGATCCGGCTCGGGTCTCGCTGTCGATGCCGTCGATACGGTGTCCTTGAAGCGCAAGACGGTTGAATCGCCCAAGGACGGCGTCGTGGACTATATTTCAGATGGGCAGGGTCACGTCCGGATGATGATCAGCCAGACAGAGACCGCCGATGGCTATACAGGTAGCACCTACAACATCTCTTACCGCAAGGCGGGCAGCCGCGACTGGCAGAGCTTCGGCACCTATGTCAGCGAAGCCGGGTTCGATACCGGCTTTTTTCCGGTCGCGATCGATCCCGCTCTCGACCTTGTCTACGGCTTCGACGCGTTGAATGGGCGCTCGGCGCTCTATTCGGTGTCGCTCGACGGAAAGATGACGAAGACACTCATCTATGCGAACGACCATGTCGACGTCGATGGCCTCGTCCAGATTGGCCGCAGCGGGCGCGTTGTGGGCGCCCAGTTCGTCACCGACAAGCGGCAAACGGTGTTTTTCGACCCGGCGCTGAAGTCGCTCGGCACCGCGCTTGCCAACGCGCTGCCGAACCATCCGCTCATCAGCTTCGTCGATTCGAGCGCCGACGAACAGAAGCTCGTGCTGTGGGTGGGCAGTGACGTCGATCCCGGGGGTTATTATCTCTTCGATAAAGCGACAAAACAGCTCGCCGAGATTCTGAAGCTGCGCCCCTATCTCGACCCGGCCAAGCTCGCGGAGGTGAAGCCAGTCCATTACAAGTCGCGCGATGACGTGGACATTCCCGCCTATCTGACGCTGCCTGCAGGCTCGGACGGCAAGGGGCTGCCGGCGATCGTCATGCCGCATGGCGGACCGGGCGCGCGGGACGAATGGGGCTTTGACTGGCTGTCTCAATATTTCGCGGCGCGCGGCTATGCGGTGCTGCAGCCCAATTTCAGAGGGTCCACCGGCTATGGCTCCGAGTGGTTCCAGAAGAACGGTTTTCAATCATGGCCCACCGCGATTGGTGATGTCGACGATGCAGGAAAATGGTTGGTGTCGAGCGGTATCGCGGCGCCGGACAAGCTCGGAATCGTGGGCTGGTCCTACGGGGGCTATGCCGCGCTTCAGTCAGGGGTTTACGAACCCGGCCTGTTCAAGGCCATCGTCGCGATTGCGCCCGTGACCGATCTTGAGCAGCTCCGCGAAGATTCGCGTTATTATACGAATTTCCGCCAGGTTGAGGCGTTTATCGGTCGCGGCGATCATGTGAAGTCGGGCTCGCCTGCGCAAAATGCCCAGAAGATTGCCGTCCCCGTGATGCTCTTTCACGGTGATTTTGACCAGAATGTCGACGTCGGACAGTCACGGCTTATGGCGAGCCAGCTGCGCAGTGCAGGAAAGACGGTCGAATACACCGAACTTCCGGGGCTCGACCATCAGCTTGCCGACAGCGAGGTACGTACCAACATGCTTCGCGATGCGGACAAGTTTCTGCGCGCAGCGATGGGGCAGTAGGAGGCCGATGAAGAACAAAGAAAAGGGGGCGGACCGCTGCCGGTCCGCCCCCTTTTCTTTCGGGTCAAGAAAATCAGATCAGCGCGAATAGAATTCGACGACCAGATTGGGTTCCATCTTCACCGGATAGGGCACCTCGTCGAGGGTCGGTACGCGAATGAAGGTCGCCTTGGTCCCGTCGACTGCGACATATTCGGGCAGGTCGCGCTCGGGCAGGCTCTGCGCCTCGGCGACCAGCGCCATTTCCTGCGCCTTCTTGCCGAGGGTGATTTCATCGCCCGGCTTCACAAGGCGGCTCGCGATGTTGCACTTCACGCCGTTCACATAGACGTGGCCGTGGCTGACGAGCTGGCGAGCCGAGAAGATGGTCGGCGTGAACTTCGCGCGATAGACCACCGCGTCGAGCCGGCGTTCGAGCAGGCCGATGAGGTTCTGACCCGTATCGCCCTTCATGCGCGAAGCCTCGAAATAGTTCTTCTTGAACTGCTTTTCGGTGATGTCGCCGTAATAGCCCTTCAGCTTCTGCTTGGCGCGCAGCTGAATGCCGAAGTCCGACATCTTGCCCTTGCGGCGCTGGCCGTGCTGGCCCGGACCATATTCGCGGCGGTTGACCGGGCTTTTGGGGCGACCCCAGATGTTTTCGCCCATCCGGCGGTCGAGTTTGTACTTGGCGCTCTGGCGCTTCGACATGAGTCGTCTCCAATTTGCTATGTGCCGAAGGATTTCGGCCTGTTCCCGGGTCGCACCATAGAGCCTCAAGCCCTATGCGACCGCCGCTTCACCGGGGTGCGGGGTCCATTGCGAAGGCGCGCGGTTAGACGCAGGGAGCCGCAAAGTCAAGCGCTCTTGCCTTCGGCTCGACAGAAAGAAAAAAGCCGCTAAAGGCTGCCCCCATGACCTCCGCCAAACCCCCCGAACAATGCGAAACGATGCTTGAAGTCCGCGCGGGCGTCGATGCGACGGACCGCGAACTCGTCGCGCTCCTCGTTCGCCGGTTCGGCTATATGGACGCTGCGGCGCGTATCAAGGCCGATCGAGGCGCAGTGCGCGATGAAGCGCGCAAGGCCGAGGTGCTCAACAATGTCGCCCGCGCAGCGGAGGAGGCGGGCCTCGATGCGAAGCGTATCCGCGCCGTGTGGAACGAGCTGGTGGAACAATCGATCGCCCATGAACTCGAACGCTGGGACGAAGGGCACGCTTAAGTGGGCTTGAAGGGCAGGGAATGCGTTGGCAGGGCACCTGTCCCTGTTTCGCGCATCCCCCGCAACGGGCCTGTTCAGATTTTCTCGATGATGATTGCGGGGGCCATACCGCCCGCGGCGCACATGGTGACCAGGCCGTAGCGGCCGCCCGAGCGTTCAAGCTCGTCGAGCGCGGTGCCGATGAGGATCGAGCCGGTGGCGCCGATCGGGT
>Ga0180222_1000567_pt1 | contig 51557 bp, 51 predicted proteins | sample eDN5th37CKraftOP_FD_151336 | JGI IMG/M metagenome (GOLD analysis project Ga0180222, IMG submission 151336) | Enriched Organic Plus compost microbial communities from Emeryville, California, USA - eDNA 5th pass 37_C Kraft OP (version 2) (version 2) ...
CTGCGCGGCCCGGCCTATGTGCCTGCCTATGTGCGCCGCTATCCGTGGATGCTGGCGAAGCTGCGCCCCGATAATGACGAGCTGTCGCTCTGCTTCGACCCCAGCGTCGACTGGATCGGCGAGTTCGCGGACGGCGAGCCGCTGCTCGACGAGAACAAGCAGCCGACCGAGATCACCAAGGGCATCCTCAAATTCTGCGAGGAATTCGAGCAGGCCGCCCAGCGCACCTCTATGTTCATGAAGGACCTGAAGGAACTGGGCCTCATCATGGACGGCGAAGTGGCGATCCAGATGCCGGACAACGACCAGCCGTTCGTCTATCGCGGCTTCGGCATGGTGAACGAGGAAAAGCTGCGCGAACTGCGCGGCGACCAGCTGCGCAAGATCAACCAGAACGGCATGCTGCCGCTGATCCATGCGCACCTCTTCTCGCTTCAGTTGATGCGCGAGATTTTCCAGCAGCAGGTCGAGCAGGGCAAGCTGCCCAACGTCCCGGCCCCCGCGCCCGCCGCCTGACCGCCCACGCCCGGAGTCGCCCGGCCGGATTCGGATGATCCGGCCCGAAAAAGGCGTCGTCGGGGCACCGGGCCTTCAGTTCAGCGAATTTAATACGCCCCCGATCGGTTCGGAGGCGTATTTTTTCATATGTTAAAAAAGAGCGGTTTTCCGCCATTTCAAGAATATAGGCCCTGTCATTTCCACGGATGGACAGAAAAAAACGGGGCGGGCTGCGTCGATAGTCGGCCAAGAGTGGTTGAAAAATCACGCCACCTCCCTTAATTAAACACTGTGCTGGTGCCTGTTCCCCTTTCGGGCACAGCATGGACGCCTTCTCTTGAGGGCGTCTCCTCCCTGAACCTGGCCACCCTATGCTTGCATAGGGTGGTTCTTTGTTTTGTGGTGGATGTACTGGAAAATCCCGGCTTTTTCGGCCTTCCCGCCACAGCCTGGCATCACCCGCCCCGACGGCCTCGCACCCCCGCGCATATGGCGCGTCACTCGTCCCGCTATTCGGCGGCTTCGGACCAGCGGTCGCGACTCAGCTCGCGCTCCAGCGCCTCGACCAGCCGCGTCAGCGCCCCGCGCATCCGCGCCAGCCCGGCGCCCGGTTCCTCCAGCGCCCCGTCCAGATAGAGGTCGCGGGATATCTCGATTTGCAGCGCATGCCGCCCGCGCCCCGGCTGCCCGTGCCGCTCGATCAGATAGGACCCGGCATAGGGATGGTTGAGCGCGACCCGCAGCCCCTCCGCCCGCAGTACGGACCCGGCCATTTCGGAGAGGCACGCGGAGGCCGACGCGCCGAACCGGTCGCCGATCACCACGTCCGCCCGCTCCCCGTTCCGCCCGGAGGGAAGCAGCGGCGGCATGGAGTGCACGTCGACCAGCAGCGCCTGCCCATGATGGCGGCAGAGGCGGTCCAACGCCCGCTCCAGCTCGCCGTGATAGGCCCGGTGCATCTGCGCGATGCGGCTGCTCGCCTCGTCCCAGCCCATGGCGCCGCGCCACAGGTCGCCCGATCGCGGCAGGCTGCGCGGAAAGAGGCCCAGCCCCCCGCGCTGCTTGGCGCTCTGGATCAGCGGTTCGCCATGCGGGATGCCGTGAACCAGCACCGGGTCGATATCACGCGGATCGCGGTTGAGGTCGATCACCGCGCGCGGCACCCGCGCCACCAGCGCGCGACAGCCGCGCGCCGCCAGATCCTCGATCAGCAGGTCGGCATGGCGGTCCTCCAGCCGTTGCAGGTGCGAGAGGCCCATGCGGCTGCGGGCGAGGACAGCCGGAGCGTAAGCCCGCCCGGCATGGGGAACGGACAGCAGCACGGGGCCCGCCGCGCCCTCGCCCGGCCCGTCCCCGCGCCATTCGAACAGAGGACCGGCGGCCCACGGCTCCATGCTGCCTGTCACATTCCTCACCGCGCCTGCTTCTCGCCTGGTCCCATCCGTTTTTCCGCGTTTCGTCCCGCCATGTTAAGCGCTTATCCACAAATGCAAAGCATAAGCTGACGTGCATTGACAGGGTGCATGTCGGCTGGCAGCACTCGTGGCAAAGGAAAAAGAGGTGCAAGGGTCGATGATCCGTATTTTGCTGGCGGAAGACGATGACGCGATGCGGCAATATCTGGCGCGCGCGCTGGAACGGGCGGGCTATGACGTCAGCCCCGTCGACCGGGGCACGGCCGCGCTGCCGCTGCTGGAAGCCGAATCGTTCGACCTGCTGCTGACCGACATCGTGATGCCGGAAATGGACGGCATCGAACTGGCCCAGCATGCCGCGCGGGTCGCGCCCGACATGCGCGTGATGTTCATCACCGGCTTTGCCGCCGTCACGCTGAAGGCGGGCAATGCGGTGCCGCAGGCCAAGGTCCTGTCCAAGCCCTTCCATCTGCGCGATCTGGTGCTGGAGGTTGACCGCATCTTCGGCCTCGAAAGCGCCAAGGGCCTTTAAGCGCCCTCCCTCCGGCGCAGGGTCGATCGACATTCAGTTCAGGTGGAGCCGAAAATTGTGATTTTCGAGCATCGGAGCGCAGCGGACTTAAAGGTCCGTGAGCACCGAAGCGCAGAAAAGCGCGATTTGCAGGCTCGCATGGGCTGAATGTCGATCGACCCTAATCTTCGATAATCGCTTCCATATTCTCCGTCACGGACATCGGATGGCCGCGCATCGCCGCGTCCAGCCGCTGGCGGTCGAGCTTGCCCTCCCACGCCGACACCACCACCGTCGCCACCGCATTGCCGACGAAATTGGTGAGGCTGCGGCATTCGCTCATGAAGCGGTCGACGCCGAGGATCAGCGTCATCCCGGCAACCGGCACCGAAGGCACGATCGCCAGCGTCGCCGCCAGCGTGATGAAGCCCGCCCCTGTCACCCCGGCCGCGCCCTTGGAACTGATCATCGCGATCAGCAGCAGCGCGACCTGCTGCCCAAGGCTCAGCTCGACATTGGTGGCCTGCGCGATGAACAGCGCCGCCAGCGTCATATAGATGTTGGTGCCGTCGAGATTGAAGCTGTAGCCGGTCGGCACCACCAGCCCGACCACGCCCTTCTCGCACCCGGCTCGCTCCATCTTCTCGATCAGGCTGGGCAGCGCCGCCTCGGACGACGAGGTGCCCAGCACCAGCAGCAGTTCTGACCGCAGATAGACGATGAGCCGCCACACCGAAAAGCCCGCCATCCGCGCGATCACGCCCAGCACGATCAGCACGAACAGCAGCGAGGTGAGGTAGAAGGTTGCGACCAGCCCGGCCAGATGGGCCAGCGCGCCGAGGCCGTATTTGCCGATGGTGAAGGCCATCGCGCCGAAGGCGCCGACCGGCGCGGCCTTCATCAATATCGCCACCAGCCGGAACACCGCATGGCTGGCCGAATCGAACAGCTCCATCAGCGGCCGCGCCTTCTCGCCGATCATCGTCAGCGCAATGCCGAACAATATCGCGACGAACAGCACCTGAAGGATATGCCCGTCGGCCACCGCCGCGACCAGCGTCGCCGGGATGATATCGAGCAGGAAGGCGACAAGGCTGTTTTCATGCGCCTTCTCGGCATATTGGGCGATGCGCGACGCATCCAGCGAGGCCGGATCGATGTTCATCCCCGCGCCCGGCTGCGTCACATTGGCGACGATCAGGCCGACCACCAGCGCCAGCGTCGATACGGTGATGAAATAGAAGAACGCCTTGCCCGCGACCCGGCCGACGCCGGACAGCTCGGTCATCCCGCCGATGCCGGTGACGACCGTCAGGAAGATGACCGGGGCGATGATCATCTTCACCAGCTTGATGAACGCATCGCCCAACGGTTGCAGCGCCTCCCCCGTCGCGGGCGCGAGGACGCCGACGAGCACGCCCGCCGCGATGGCGATCAGCACTTGCACGTAAAGATGGCCGTACCAGCGGACCGGCGCCTGTGGCGGGCCGTCCCTCGTGATCGCCATATTCACCATTTCCGCGCCCCCGTCCTGCATTTTCCATCGCGACAATCCATCGCCGTTCCGCCCCTAAAAAAAATGCCGCAAGACTTCAATCAGGGCTTGCGCAAACAGCCGATCGAGGCTAACTGCGCGTCTCCCGGTGAGGGCGTGTAGCTCAGTGGTAGAGCACTATGTTGACATCGTAGGGGTCGCAAGTTCAATCCTTGCCACGCCCACCATGAAAATCCCGCAGGTCCAGCGACTTGGCGGGATTTTTCATATGTGCGGCACGTCACAGGCGCGGCACCGGAAAGCCCGCAATTGAGAAATCGCCGCCGCCTCGCTAAGCAATGGGCAAGGCCGACCGGCGGGCTGCCCAAAACATAATGCCCGACAAAGCCGGTGGCCGGGAGGAGAATTCCCGTCCCGATGCAACTGAGCCATTTCGACCTCAACCTGCTGCGCGCGCTCGACATATTGCTGGAGGAGCGCAACGTCACCCATGCGGCGAAGCGGCTGTGCATCACGCAGCAGGCCGCGAGCAGCGCGCTACAACGCCTGCGCCGCCATTTCGACGACGAGTTGCTGACGCGGGTGGGCCGCAATCTCGAACTCACTCCGCTGGCCCGCTCGCTGGTCATCCCGGTGCGGGAGGCGCTGTTGAGCGTGCAGGCGGCGCTTGATACGCGGCCGGATTTCGACCCCGCCACCGCCCATTATACCTGCCGCATCGCGATGAGCGATTATTGCCTGCACGTCATCCTGCCCCATCTGCTCCGCTATCTGGCGGCCAAGGCGCCGCACATACAGTGCATGGTGGAGCCGATCAGCCGCAGCACCTTCCTGCGGCTGGAAATGGGCGATCTGGATTTCTGCCTGACCGCCGCCGACCTGCGGCTCTACGGGCAGCACAAGCCGACCCGGCATATCCGCACCATGTCGATATTCCGCGACGATTTCGTCTGCGTCGCCGACCCCGCCCATGTCGACATAAGCGACGGCATGTCGCTGGCGACCTATCGTCAGGCGCGGCACAATATCGTGGATTTCGGCGCGGGGGTGAAGACCATCGTCGAAAATGCGTGGGCGGCGATGGCGACGGATTTCGACATCGGGGTGAAGGTGCCCAATTTCGCCGCGCAGCTCTTCATGCTGCCCGGCACGCCCTTCGTCGCGACGGCCCAGCGGCGGCTGGCGAACACGCTGGCGCCCCGCCTCGGCCTGGCGGTCGCCGAATGCCCGGTGAAGATCCCGCAACTGCACGAAAAGCTGTTCTGGCACGACCGGCGGGAGCTGGACCCGGCCCATATCTTCATCCGCATGGCTTTCGGCCTGATCATCGAGCAGGCGGGCGTCCCGCCGGAAGCCGAGCCACAACTCTAGCTTGTAGTACCTATCCGCCGATAGTGTTTTCCAACGGTCGGCCTTCGCATCATGCTTCCTCCAACGAAACGCAAAGACGTTCAAAAAGGAGGGGGTTATCATGGCGCTATCAGCACGCATTCATGCCTTTGTCAGCCTCGCCGCCCTGAGTTGGGCCGGCGCGGCGCACGCGCAATCCGCCGGCACGGCGGCGGCCGACGACATCGCCAATGCCGGGGATATCATCGTCACCGCGCAGAAGCGGTCCGAGAGCGTGCAGGACGTGCCGCTGGCCGTTTCCGCCGTCGGCGGCGCCGCGCTCGACCGGTTCGGCGTCAGCAACCCGCTGCAACTCGGCGCGGCCGTGCCCAATTTCAACCTTCAGACCAACAGCGGCGTCACCTATATCTATCTGCGCGGCGTCGGGAACAATTTCCTCGGCCTCGGCATCGACAGCAACGTCGCCTATCACGCCAATGGCGTCTATATCGCCCGGCCGCGCGCGCAGGTCGCCAGCTATTTCGACGTCGACCGGATCGAGGTGGTGCGCGGGCCGCAGGGCGACCTTTACGGCCGCAACGCGACCGGCGGATCGATCAACGTCATCAACCGCAAACCGACGCAGGACACCACCGGCAACATCAATATCGACATCGGCAATTACGGGCTGGTACAGGGCGAGATGGGCATCGGCGGCGCGCCGGTGCCGGGCAAGATCGCCGTGCGCGCTGCGGCCTTCTTCATCGACCGGGGCGGCTACGGCAAGAACGAGGCGACCGGCAAGGATATCGACACCCGCAAGGAACAGGCCGCCCGCATCACCATCGACCTGACGCCGACCGAAAATCTGAGCCTCGAACTCGCCGCCGATTATTTCCACGCCAATGACAGCTTCGGCGTCGTGCATCAGGCGGGCGGCGCGCTGCCCGGCGTGCCGACCTATGCCGAAAGCGTCGGCAACCGCCCGTCGACCATCCGCAACGTGGTTTCCGGCGTCGATCCCTATCGCCGCATCCGCGTGTGGGGCCTTGCCGGGACGCTCAACCTCGATCTGGCGGACAATCTGTCGCTCAAATCGATCACCGCCTATCGCAAGTCCCGCTTCCGCGCGCTGGACGAACTGATCGGCACCAGCCCGTCGCAAGGCGCCATCAGCCAGTTCGAGGGGCAGCATCAGTTCAGCGAGGAAGTGCAGCTGCTGGCCAACGGCTCCAACTGGGATTTCATCCTCGGCGGCTATTATTTCACCGAAGCCGTGGAAGGCTTCATCCACATCCCGATGTATATCGCGCCCGGTGCGCAATTCGACCAGCGCGGCAGCGGCAAGACCAAGGCCTATGCCGCCTTCGCGCACGGATCGCTGGAATTCGTAGACAATTGGAAGCTGATCCTCGGCGCGCGCTACAGCCATGAGAAGCGCTCCGCCGACGGCACCTTCACCGCGCCGTTCGTGCCGATACCGTCAGGCGGGGAAAAGAGCTTCAACGCCTTCACGCCCAAGGCCACGCTGCAATTCGAACCGTCGCCGAACCTCAACCTCTATGCGGGCATTTCCAAGGGGTTCAAGAGCGGCGGCTTCACCATCGGCGTGCCCGGCCCCGGCACCGACCCGGAAAAGCTGCTCAGCTACGAAGTCGGCCTGAAGGCGCAATTGTTCGACCGGCGCCTCACCGCCAATCTCGCCGCCTTCTGGTATGATTACAAGGATCTGGTCGTCACCCGCATCGTCGGCGCCGCGACCATCGACGAGAATGCGGCCAAGGCGACGATCAAGGGGTTGGAGGCGGAAATCACCGCGCGGCCGACCAACCGGCTGCGGATCGACCTGTCGCTGGGCCTGCTCGACGCCAGCTATGACGAATATGTCACGCCCGACCCGCTGGATACGGCCGCGGGGCCGGTTTCCCTCGCCGGGAACCGCCTGCCCGGCTCGGCCAAATATACCGCCCGCATCGGCGCGCAATATGACATTCCGGTCGGCGACAGCGGCGCCCGGATCAGCCTCAACGGCGACGCGCTCTTTTCCGGCGACATGTATTTCGACCCCTATGAGCATGCCGGTTCCTACCAGCCGTCCTATTCCATCTACAACGCATCGCTGACCTATCACAGCGGCGACTGGTGGAGCCTTTCGGCCTGGGGCCGTAACCTGGGCGACCGGACGATCGTATCCAACCAGCTCATTTCGGCGGATCTCTGGGGCTTTCCACGTCTCACCTATCTGCGGGACCCGCGCACCTATGGCGTGTCCTTCAAGGCCAATTTCTGAACGGAGGAATGGACCGATGGCCATTATCGGCATCGAATCCCTGATTTACGAGGTAAGCGACCTCGCCCTTTGCGTCCGCTTTTTCGAGGATTTCGGCCTCGGTACGGCGGAACGGGAGGGGGAAGGCTTCCGCTTCGGTCTCGCCGAAGGGTCCAGCGTCGTGCTCCGCCCGCGCGGCGACTCCGCCCTGCCCTCCGGCCCGATGGAGGGCGACGGCGTGCGGCAGGTCGTCTGGGGCGTGGACAGCGAAAAATCGCTCGAAGCGCTGGTGGCGGGGCTCGCCGCCGATATCGAGGTGCGGCGGGCGCAGGACGGCACCGCCCATTTCATGACACCTTTCGGCATCGCGATGGGGCTGCGCGTCTTCGACCGCAAGCCCGTCGTCTATGCGCCCGATCCGGTCAATGCGCCCGGCCGGGTCAACCGGCTGAACCAGCACCGCAAATGGCGGGAACGGGCGCGGCCCAAGGTCATCAACCATGCGGTCTGGGCGATCCCGGAGTATGAGGCGGGCTATGCGTTCATGCGCGACAGGCTGAACTTCCGCCTGTCGGATCATCAGCGCGGCTTCGGCATGTATCTGCGCGCGGACGGCTCGATCAACCATCACAATATCCTGCTGCTCAACGCCAACGCCCCCTTCCCCGGCATGGACGGCAAGGTGCGCTTCCACCACGCCAATTTCGGGGTGGAGGATATCGACGAGATCATGACCGGCGCCAACCACATGACGCGCAAGGGGTGGGAAGGGTCGCATCTGGGCCTTGGACGGCACCGGATCGATTCCGCGCTCTTCTATTATCTGCCCTGCCCGGCGGGGGGCGAGGCGGAATATGGCGCCGATGCCGATTATGTGGACGACAACTGGGTGCCGCGCGACTGGGTGAGTCCCCTCTTCGCCTTCGCCCATTTCACCCACGACCTGCCCGCCTTCCTGCGGCAGGCGCCGAGCTGGGACGTCCGCTACCTGACGCAGGAAGCGCCGCAGGCCAATGGAGGAACCAACTGATGCCCGTCGTCTCGCGCGTTCTCGTCATCGGCGGAGGCATTGGCGGGCTGGTCGCCGCCCGCGCGCTGCGCCTCCGGGGGATCGCCGTCGATCTTGTCGAGAAGGAACCGCAATGGACCGTCTACGGCGTCGGCATCATCCAGCCCAACAACTTCCTGCGGGCGATGGACCGGGTCGGCCTCGCGCAGGACTGCCTCGACAATGGATCGGCGTTCAACGGCTGGCGGGTGCATGACGCGCAGGGCAATGTGCTGTTCGATCCGCCGGGGCCGCGCGACGCCGCGCCCCACCTGCCCGCCAATAACGGCATCACCCGTCCCCGGCTGCACGATGTGCTGATCAGGGGCGCGACCGATGTGGGCGCCGATATCCGCCTCGGCACCACCGTGACCGCGTGGAAGGACGATGGCGCCGGCGTCGATGTGACGTTCAGCGACGGCAGCGCACGCCGCTACGATCTGGTCATCGGCTATGAAGGCGCCTTCTCGCCGACGCGCAGGCAGCTTTTCAGCGACGACTATGCGCCGCACTTCAACGGACAGGGCTGCTGGCGCTATAATTTCCCTCGCCCGGCGGAGATGGACACCGGCATGGTGTTCTTCGGCCCGGACACCAAGGTGGGACTGGTGCCGCTGTCCCCGACGCTGATGTATATGTTCATCGTCACCGCCGAAAAGGACGGCACCTGGCATGAAGGGCCGACCGTGGCGGAGGAGATGCGCAACCGGCTTAAGGGCTATGGCGGTCTCGTCGCCCGGCTGCGCGATCAGATCACCGATCCGGCAGCCGTCGTCTACCGGCCGATGCTGACCATGCTGGTCGACAAGCCGTGGCACAAGGGGCGCGTGCTGCTCGCCGGGGACGCGGTGCATACGACGACACCGCATCTGGCGCAGGGCGCGGCGATGGCGGTCGAGGATGCGGTGCTGCTGGGCGAGCTGCTGGGCGGCGACGGCACGCTGGAAGCGGCGCTGGGGGAATTCATGCGCCGCCGCCTCGATCGCGTCCGCTACGTGGTCGAATGCTCGGCGCAGCTCGCCGCGTGGGAGCTGGAGCAATGGAGCGGCGTCCGCAATCCCGACGCCGATCAGGGTGGCCTGCTGCATCGCGCGACCCATGCGCTGATGGCGGATTATTGAGAGGAGCGAGCCCCATGTCCTTTCTCCGCAACTGCTGGTATGTCGCGGCCTGGCAGGACGAAATCCCCGATGGGGGGAGCTTCCACCGCCGCATCCTCGACGAGGACATTCTCTTCGCGCGCGACGCGCAGGGAGCGGTGCATGCGATGCGCAACCGCTGCCCGCACCGCTTCGCCCCGCTGTCGCTGGGCGAGCGCATCGGTGATGTGATCGAATGTCCCTATCACGGCCTGCGCTTCGACCTTGACGGGCGCTGCGTGATGAACCCGCAAGGCGACGGCCATATCCCGCCCAATGCGAAGGCGCAGACCTATCCGGTCGAGGAGCGGCATATGCTCGTCTGGATCTGGATGGGCGCGCCGGATCGGGCCGATCCCGCCGCCATTCCCGCGCTGGCCGGGCTGGACCCGGATCGCTACGCGATCAACCGCGGCTATATGCACACGCCCGCCAATTACGAATATATGACCGACAACATCATGGACCTCGGCCATATCGAGTTTCTGCACAAGGGCCTGCTGGGCAGCGAGGCGGTGCGGCGGGCGGAGGTCGACGTGAAGCAGGACGGCGACATCGTCCATTCCAACCGCCTGACCCGCAACGAGATCCTGCCACCCGCGCTCGATGCGCTCTACGAATGCAACGGCGCGCCGGTGGATCGCTGGCTCGACGTCACATGGTATCCGCCGGGCAATATGCAGCTGGTCGTCGGCGTGACCGGCGCCGGGCAGCCGGAGCGGATCGGCCGGGAAACGCCCGGCGCGCATCTGATGACGCCGGAAACCGGGGACAGCACCCATTATTTCTGGTCCAACGCCCGCGATTTCCGCCGCGACGATGCGGTGCTGCACGCTGCGCTGGACGAAGGTTTCCGCATCGCCTTCGAGCATCAGGACAAGCCGATGATCATCGCCCAGCACGGCGCGCTCGACGGTGAGGATTTCTGGGATCTGCACCCGGTCATCCTGGAAAGCGATGCGGGCGCGGTCCGCGCGCGGCGCATCCTGCGCAAGCTCATCAGGGAAGAACGGGAAACAGAAGCATGTCGAAGATAATCATAAGCTGCGCGGTGACGGGATCGGCGCATGTGCCGAGCATGTCGGACGCGCTGCCGGTGACGCCGGAGGAAATCGCCGGTCAGGCGATCGCCGCGGCGGAGGCGGGCGCGGCGATATTGCACCTGCATGCCCGCATGCCGGAGGACGGACGCCCCACCGGCGACCCGGACGTCTATGGCCGCTTCCTGCCCGTCATCAAGCAGGCGACCGACGCGGTGGTCAACATCACCACCGGCGGGTCGATCACCATGACGGTCGAGGAACGGCTGGCGGCGGCGGTCCGGTTCAAGCCGGAACTGTGCTCGCTCAACATGGGCTCGATCAACTTCGCCTTCTTCCCGGCCGCCAACCGGATCAAGAACTGGAAGCATGGCTGGGAAGAAGCCTATATTAGGAATTCGGACGATTATATCTTCCGCAACACCTTCCGCGACATCGCCTATATCCTCGAAACCCTGTCCGAGGCGGGAACCCGGTTCGAGCATGAATGCTATGATGTCGGGCATCTCTACAACCTCGCCCATTTCCTCGACCGGGGGCTGATCAGGCTCGGCTTCTTTCTCCAGATGGTGTTCGGCATATTGGGCGGCATCGGGGCCGATCCCGACAATCTGATGTTCATGAAGCAGACCGCCGACCGCCTGTTCGGCAAGGACGCCTATCAATGGTCGGTGCTGGCCGCCGGGCGGCATCAGATGCCGTTCCTGACGCAGGCGGCGCTGCTGGGCGGGCATGTGCGCGTAGGGCTGGAGGACAGCCTGTTCATCGAGCGCGGCGTGCTCGCCGCCTCCAACGCGCAGCAGGTGGAGAAGATCAGGCGCATCCTCGCCGAAATGGGCCATGAGCCCGCGACACCGGCAGAGGCCCGTGCGATGCTCGGCCTCAAGGGCGGCGACCGGGTGGAGTTCTAGACCATGGCAAGACGGATTATCGACCTTTCCATCTATCTGGAAAACGACGTGATCTCCGATCCGCCGCCGTTCCGGCCGAAGATCGACTATATCGACCACAAAATGTCGGTTCCCGATCTGGCGGGCTTCTTCCCCGGCCTGAAGCCGGAGGACCTGCCCGATGGCGAGGCATGGGCGATCGAGAAGGTGGAGCTGATCACCCACAATGGCACCCATCTCGACGCACCTTATCATTTCGCCTCGACCATGAACAAAGGGGAACGCGCGATCACCATCGACGAGGTGCCGCTCGACTGGTGCTTCCAGCCCGGTGTCAAGCTCGACTTCCGCCATTTCGCGGACGGCTATGTCGTGACCGCGCGGGATGTGGAGGCGGAGCTGGAGCGGATCGGGCACAGCCTCTCGCCGCTGGAGATCGTCGTCGTCAACACCTCGGCGGGCCGGCGCTACGGGCAGGACGATTATGTCACCGCCGGTTGCGGCATGGGTTATGAGGCGACCATCTATCTGCTGGAGCGCGGTGTGCGGCTGACCGGCACCGACGGCTGGAGCTGGGACGCGCCCTTCGTCCACACGAAACAGAAATATCTGGAGACGGGCGACGCGGGGCTGATTTGGGAAGGGCATAAGGCGGGGCGCGATATCGGCTATTGCCACCTCGAAAAGCTGCACAATCTGGAGGCGCTGCCCGCCACCGGCTTCACCATCGCCTGCTTCCCGATGAAGATCCGCGCCGCCTCCGCAGGGTGGACCAGAGCCGTCGCGATAATCGAGGACTGAAATATGCCCGCTTCCCCCAACCCGCTGCGCGACTGGCGCGTCGACCCGGCCGCGATCCGCCATGTCGGCACCGACCTGCAACGCCCAGAATGCATCTTGGCCGAACCGGACGGCACGCTGTGGAGCGCCGACGCGCGCGGCGGGGTGATGCGCATCGACGCCGACGGCACGCAGACGCTGATCGCCCAGCAGGCCGACCCGCATTTCGACATCGCCGCCGACGCGGCGGGCAGCCTGCTGTCCGGCACCCTGCCCAACGGCCTCGCCTTCGCGCGCAATGGCGACATATTGATCGCCAATTTCGGCACCGACCGGCTTGAGCTGATGACGCGGCAGGGCCAGACCCGCGTGCTCGCCGACAGCATCGACGGCAAGCCGCTGGGCAAGGTCAATTTCGTGCTGCGCGACAGCAGGGACCGGCTGTGGGTGACGATCTCCACCATGGTCAACCCCTGGTCGGACGCCTGCAACTCCACGCTGGCCGACGGCTATATCTGCCTGATCGACGAGCGCGGCGCGCGCATCGTCGCGGACGGCTTCCACTTCACCAACGAAATCCGGCTCGATACCGACGAGCAATGGCTCTACGTCGCCGAAACCACCGCCAGGCGGGTGACGCGGCTGCGCGTGCTGCCCGACGGGTCGCTCACCGACCGGGAAGTCTACGGCCCGTCCACCTTGGGCGCCGGGATGATCGACGGCATCGCCTTCGACGCCTATGGCAATCTCTGGGCAACGATGATCTTCGCCGACCGGCTGGTCGCGATCACGCCCGAAGGCGACCTGATCGAGCTGCTCGATGACGGCGATCCGCAGGCGACGGCGCGGCTGGAGGCGGAGTTTGCTTCCGGCCGGATCGTCGGCTTCGACACGATGATGGCCTGCGGCGGCGCCATCTGCCCATGGCTAGCCAGCATCACCTTCGGCGGGCCGGACCTTTCCACCGTCTATCTGGGCGGCCTGCGCGCCACCACCATCCCGGCCTTCGCCAGTCCCGTCCCCGGCCTGCCGATGGTCCACTGGAAGGAGCGCCGATCATGACCTTCCTGCGCAATTGCTGGTATTTCGCCGCATGGGCGGACGAGCTGGGCGAGGGCACGCCCCTGTCCCGTCGCCTCATCGGCGAGGCGATCCTGTTCTGGCGGCACGGGCGCGCGCTGCATGCCGTCGCCGACAGCTGCCCCCACCGCCTCGCGCCGCTGCACATGGGGCAGATCGAGGGAGAGACGATACGCTGCGGCTATCATGGGCTGGAATTCAGCGGCGCGACCGGCCGCTGCACGCTCAACCCGCATGGCGCGATCACCGGCGCGCTGACGATCCGCGCCTATCCCTGCGTCGAGCGGCACGGCATTATCTGGGTCTGGACCGGGGAAGCCGAGCGCGCCGACCCGACCGCCATTCCCGACATGGGCTTCATCGACCGGGCGGCCGAGCATGCGTTCAGCAAGGGCTATATGCACACGGCGGCCAATCACAAGCTGCTGGAGGACAATATCCTCGACCTCTCGCACGCCGATTATCTCCACCCGCATACGCTGGGCGGCGGGTCGATCACCAAGACCCGCGCCCATGTGGAGGAGCGCGGCGACACGGTGTTCGTGCAATGGCTTTCCTCCGGCGAACCGGCCATCCCGATATTCCGCTGCGAGATGCCCGATCCGGACATGGCGACCGACATGTGGACCGAGGTGCTCTGGCATCCCGATGGCGTGATGCTGCTGCGCGTCGGTGCGACGCCGGAAGGGCAACCGCGCGAGGACGGCGTCGACACCTGGAACGCCCATATCATGACCCCGGAAACCGAGGGGACGACGCATTATTTCTACTGCAATTCCCGCACCTACCGCACCGATGACGCCGCCTTCAACGCTGCGATGGCGGCGGGGCTGCGCCAGGCGTTCGAAACCGAGGACAAGCCGATGATCGAGGCGCAGCAACGCGCGCTCGGCACGACCGATCTGTTCGACCGCAAACCCGCGCTGCTTTCCATCGACAACGGCTCCACCCGCGCCCGCCGCATCCATGCGCGGCTGCTGGCGGAGGAACGGACGGCGGCCGCCTCTCCTTCCCCCTCCCTTTCCGCTCCCGCCTGAAGGACAGATGATGTACGAACCCTTTCCCGGAAATTATGTCTGGAACCTCAGCGTCAATATCTGCCTGTCCATGGGCGGCTGCATGGGCGAGATCGACCAGGCCAATGACGAGGTGCGCGAGATCGCGCGCGAGGGCGCCGACAAGGGGACGGCCGCCTTTTTCGACAGCTGGGGCCGTCTGGCCGACCGGCTGGTCGCGCTGGGCGAGGAATGCGAGGCGGCGGGGCATATGCTGAGCGCGAGCGAAAAATATCGCCGCGCCACCGCCTATTATATGACGGCGGAGCGCATGCAGGCGCGCGACTACGCCCCCCGCCAGCAGATGTACCGCACGATGCTGGACACGATGCAGCGCGCCATCGACACCGGCGGGCTGGGCTGGGAAAGGATCGACATCCCGTTCGAAGGGTCGAACTTCCCCGGCCTGTTCATCCCCGGCCATGGCGAAGGCCCGCGCCCGACGATGGTTTTCTGCAACGGGCTGGACAGCGTGAAGGAGATGATCGCGCTCTCCCTCGACGACAGCTTCGCCAGAAGGGGCATCTCCATCCTCGCCGTCGACCAGCCCGGCGTGGGCGAGGCGCTGCGCCTCAACGGCCTGCCCGCCATTTACGATACCGAGCGTTGGGCGGGCGCGGCGGTGGACGCGCTGGAACGCCGCGCCGATGTCGACAAGGACAGGATCGGCGTGATGGGCTGGTCGCTCGGCGGCTATTATGCGCCGCGCGCGGCGATCTACGAAAAGCGGTTCAAGCTGTGCGTGGCGTGGGGCGCCAATCACAATTGGGGCGAGTTGCAGGCCCGCCGCCTCAGGAATGAGGGCGAAAACCCCGTCCCCCATTATTGGGACCATGTGATGTGGGTGTGGGGCCAGCCGGATATGGAGGCGTTCATGGCGCTGATGCCCAAGGTGACGCTCAACGGTCATATGGAGAATATGACCGTGCCCTTCCTCATCACCCATGGCGCCAACGACCGGCAGATCCCGCGTGAATATGCCTATCAGAGCCGGGATCAGGCGGTGAACAGCCCGCGCGTCGATTTCAGGCTGTTCACCGAGCGGGAAGGCGGCGTCGAGCATTGCAGCGCCGATTCGATGGAACCGGCAAAAAGCTTCATCGCCGACTGGGTGCGGGATCGCTTCGCGGAAATCTGATCCGGGGCCGCAATCGGGGCTTGCGCCCTCCCTGCCCGACTGGCAGCGATTGTCGCCGGGCAGGGAGGGCATCGATGGAGATAGAATATCCGTTCCGGTTTCGCTGGAGCAAGGCGATCGAGGCCCGCTTTCGCGCCGCGCCCATCTATCTGAGGCATCATGATTCGATCGAAGGCGTATTCCGCGACGGCGAGGAGGTCACACTCCAATGCCCGATCCTCGTCGAGCCGTTCGCGACCATGCCGGAGGGCGATTTCATGTCCCTCTCCGCCTTTTCCTACAGCATGTCGGCGATGAGCCAGGACACGCGGGTCGGCCGCTATTGCTCGATCGCCAAGAATGTCGAGAAGCTGGGCATCGCCCACCCCACCGACCGCATCACGACCCATGTGATTTCCTTCCGCCATTATTATATCCAGATGATGCGGGACCATTTCGGCACATGCGCGCCGCGCATCCCTTTCGAGGCGGAAAAAGGCCCGGTGGTCATCGGCAATGACGTGTGGATCGGGCAGGACGTCCTCATCCAGCAGGGCGTCACCATCGGCGACGGCGCGGTGATCGGCGCAGGCGCGGTCGTCACGCGGGACGTGCCGCCCTTCGCCATCGTCGGGGGAACGCCGGCGCGGATCATCCGCTACCGCCTCTCGCCCGAAGAGCGCCGCCGCGCGCTGGAGACGCAATGGTGGCGTTTCTCGCCCGACCAGTTCGCGCATCTGCCGATGGACAAGCCCTCCGCCTTCCTCGACGGCATAGAGCGCATGATCGACGAGGGCGTCGCGCCCTATGCCCCGCCCCGGATCGACATCGCCCGCATGGTGCGGGAGGCGCTGGGCGGCTGACCGTCGGCGTGGAAAATTCCTCGCCCTTTCATGGTTAAGAATCTTTTAGTTTCCTTGAGGCAGAAGGACTTGGCGCGCCGGTTTACCATTCCGCTTAACCATCGGCGCGGCGGCAAGGAAGCGAAGCATGAAGGTTCTGTTCTATCTGCCCGTCGTCACCCCCTGGTGGTTCGACAATGTGATGGAGCCGCTGATCCGCATCATGGCGCGGGAGGCGCATGTCTCCGTCCTCGCGCCCGCGCCCTGGTCGTTCACCGGCGTCGGCGAGCGCGAGATGCAGCGCATGGCCGACCTGCCGGACGTCGACTGGTACATCATGAACCGGGACGATCACCCCTCCACCCGCACCATCCCCGACAATCAGCGGGAACTGGTCGATTTCGTCCACTCGCTGGCGCCCGACTACACCTTCTGCCGCGCCGCCGACATCGAAACGCCGCTGCACTTCCCCGGCGTGGTGCGCTATGTGATGGAAGGCGACGCCTCCCCGCTGCGGCCGGGCGCGCCTTCCTATGCGATCAAGCATCTGCCCTTCGACCATGGCGAAATGCCCGACCTGCCGGAGGACGCATGGCATCGCCTCGAAACCGCCTTCGCGCCGGTGTGGGAGGATCGCGTCCGCCGGTTCGAGAATTTCCGGCAGGATCGCGACTTCGTGCTCGATCGCGCGGGCATTCCCGCCGACAAGCCCTTCGTGCTGCTGCCGCTGGAATATGAGCACCCGGAAAATTTCTTCCTGATGCACCGCCTCGGCGCCTTCCCCAACGACAGGCTGGTGGAGGAGCTGGTCGATCGCCTGCCCGACACCCATCGGCTCGTCGTCACCGACCACCCCCTCAACAAATATGCGGTGGACGGCTATGCGCTGGAAGAGGTGGTCGACCGGCTGGGCGACAAGGCGATATTGATCGACGCGAAGATCATGGGCAATCCACCGACCGAGGTGCTCTCGCCCCATGCCGACGCGATGATATTGGGCGATTCCAAATGCTATTCCATCGCCGCCTTCTTCGGCACGCCGATGCTGCGCCGCAGCCGCTTCACGACCGGTGGCTGGATGAACGCGGAAACCGACCTCGACCGCTTTCTGGAGCGTCTGGGGCAAGGCACGCTGTCGGCGCCCGATGCCAAGGCCACGCGCCGCTGGTTCGCCTTCCACTTCGCCAATGAGGCATTCACGCCCGACGACCCGGCGCTGACGCCCGCGGAGTTGATCGACCGGATGGTTACGCCGATCAATCCCGACCGCTGGGACCGCGGACTAGCGCGCTTCGGCTATCATCCGGTGGCGCGGGACCTTGCGGCCTGAGGCTTGCGAGCGCATGGGGGCAGCAATGTCCCCTACCGTCATGCCAGCGCAGGCTGGCATCTCAGGAGAGAGTGTGCAACGTGGCCGGAGACCCCAGCCTGCGCTGGGGTGACGAATTGGCGTGTCCCCGCATCGACCATGGAAAAAGCCGGCGCACATCGATGCGCCGGCCTCATCCTTTTCCCCTCCAATGGCTACCGCGCTACTGCCGTAGCGCTTCTTCCAGCGCACCCGCCGCCGCCCCGAAAGACGGCCGTTCCACGCCGTTCTGCGTCAGCCATTTCTCCGTCCGGGCGATATCGTCCAGATCGTGCACGTCGAAGCAGCCCTCGGTCAGATAGGGCTTGATCTTCCGCCCCATGCAGGGCCAGGGCGCCTGCCCGCCGGGGTCGCGGATGGTCGCCGCGCGCAGCACCCAGATCGAATGGTCGTAGAACAGCGCCATGGGCAGATCCTGCCGATTGGCCGAAACCTGCCCCGCCGTCTCCACAAAGGGTTGCAGCACGCCGTCCACGATACGCCGCGCCCGCCAGGGGTGATATTCGCTCATCTCATGCGAGGGCACCACCGCGCTCAGCGACGGGTCCGTCAGCATCTCCGCGATGCAATCGTCGATGATCTTCTCGGTAATCGTGCCGACGTTCGCATGTTGCAGCACGACGATATCCACCGGCCCCTCCGCCTCGATCCGGTCGAGCGCGTGGATCACCGCGTCGGAACTCTGCGCCGTCGCGGTGCACAGTTCCGGCGGACGGCGGATCGGGCGATAGCCCGCCTGCCCCGCCGTTTCCAATATGCCGTCATCGTCGCTGCTCACATAATAGCGGCCGATATGGGCGCTGCGATGGGCGGCGGCGGCCGACCAGAGCAGCAGCGGCACGCCATGCACCGGCAGGATGTTCTTGCCGCGCAGCGAGCTGCCGCCCCGGCCGATCATCAGCGCCGCGATACGGGGGGTCTTGCTCATCGGCTCAGGCTCGCTCTTTGCTGGGGCACGAAATGGCGCGGTTCGACCGGGCGCCGATATTTGTGATGCTCACTGGGCGCGACGATCTTCTCGCCCGATCCCAGCACGATCTCCGCCTCGCGCATCCGGGCCACATAGTCGCGGAAATCCGCTGTGGTGAGATCGAGCGCCACAGCGTCGAAATGCGCCCATTCGGTATTGCCGCACTTCACATGCTTCTCCACCATCCGCGCGCCCGCGGCGACGGCGAGCGCGGAACCGAACCAGCCCTCGTCATGGCTGGAATAGGCGGGGACGATGTGGGGGTGATCCTCGGCCAGCGCCGCATAATGGCGCACCACGCCGACATTGCAATCCTGCGCAGGCGTCGGATAGGCCGAGTTCGCCTGCATCAGATAGAGGCGCGGCACCCGCGCGAAGGTTTCCAGCGCCCATGCCTCGAACGCGCGGTCGGTCATGCCAGTCGACAGCACCACCGCATGCCGGGCGGAGGAAGCGACGCGGGCGAGATAATCGGTATGCTCCGAAATGGTCGAGGGCAGCTTCACCAGCTCCGGCTCATAATCGAGAATGAAGCGATAGGACGGCTCATCCAGGATCGAGGCGAACCAGCGGATGCCGATCCGCTTACACAGCGTATCGAGAAAAGCGAAATCCTCGCCGGACAGCTCCAGCTGGTGCCGATAGTCGGCGAAGGTCGTGCCGAAGGGCGACTTATAGGGCGCGGCCAGCTGCTCCGGCGAATAGAAGCTGTTGACGTCGCGCTTCTGCACCTTGACGAAATCCGCGCCCGCCGCGCGGGCCGCGCGCACCATCCGCTCCAGCCGGGTGCGGTTGCCGAAATGATTGGTCGTCAGCTCGGCGACGACCGACACCTTCCAGTCCGGTTCGTTCGCGCCCCGGCCCATGGGCAGGAATTCGGCGGCCAGCTCCTCGGGCGGCAGCTGCGAATAATTGCGGTTGCCGACATGGATCACGTCCACCTCGCTGCCGCGCAGCATGTAGAGCGCGTTCAGCAGGAAATTTTCCTGCATGCCGATGACGAGGCGGCGGCTGCGCAGGTCGCCCGCGCTATATTGCCCGCCCTCGATCCGCGCATAGCCGGCCTCCGGCGTGAAGTCGAAGCCGACCAGATAGACCTTTTGCGGGCGGCCGCGCAGCCGCGCCACCTCCAGCGCGACCTTGAGCGCGGATATGAGCAGCACGTCCTCGATGACGAAGGGGCCGGAGAGCAGCCGCTGCATCATCAGATCGTTCGATTCCTGCCCCAGCGCGGCATGCGGCATATGCAGCACGCGCGCGCCTTCGGGGCGGAAATCGGTGGAGGTCAGATAGAGCTCGGCGCGCGGACCGGATGCCTCCAGCTCGCGCTTCACCCAGTCGGCATGGAAGATGCTGATGTCCGTCGGGCGGATCCGCTCGGCATCGTTGACGCCGATGACCAGCGACCCGTCATAGACTGCGGGCGGAACCTTATCCGCCGACGGCCCTTTGCCCAGAATGAAGATCGTATCGGTGACATATGTCGACTCGATAGCGCTGATCTGGCTCAAGAAATCGTCCATCATAGTCCCTGTCGTTGATAAGCACGCCGCAACCGGCCTCATGCGCGAGGGCGACGCCTGCCAGCAGATCCCAGGACCGGGCGCCCTTGGGATTGACGAAGCGCGCGAAGGCGCCGCGAATGACGTTGAAGAGATTATAGACCGCGCAGCCCATGATCCGGCCCTCCGGCTCGCGCGCCAGACCTTGACCGATGGCCTCGTTCCACGAGGAGGAAAAGCCCACGATGCGGGACCGGGGGATGCGGGGGATGGCGCCGCTCATCATCACCTCGCCCAGCTCGGGCATCATCAGCAGGCTGCCTGCGTGAACATCGCCGCGCCAGATGGACAGCGACGTGCCCCATTCCTTGAGGCCGGAGCAGAAATTCTCGGTGCCGTCGATCGGGTCCAGCACCGCGCGCCATTGCCGGCCGATAGGCGCGCCAGCCTGCCAGCTTTCCTCGCCGATGAAGGCCAGATCGCCGAGCCGCGCGCGCAGCAGGTCCGCTATGCCCTGTTCCAGATAGACGTCGGCGGCGGTCACCGGGCTGCCGTCCGGCTTCCAGACGATATCGTAGCGGCGCTCCCGCAGGGCGGGCAACGCTTCCTCGATGAAGCGGATCACGTCGCGCAGAAGAGGGGCAATATCGGTCATATCGAAGGTCGGCCAGCCGGATTCCGTTGCAATTTCCGACACCTGAAATAGGCCGCAACAGTGGAGATATGGTTAACAAGCGGCAAACCGGGAGGTGTTTCGTTCCGGCACTGACGGAGCGGGAGCGGAGGACGAAAACGGCGCGCGACCTTTGGCTTGGCGCGCGTGGAGGAGGATGGCCGACGCGCAGGCGGTCAGGGGAACAGAGCCTACCTCAACGGGATCAGGAAACGCATCGGGAAACGACGCAGAGTGGGAACGATCATGCCGAATGCATGGTTGCGGCCAAGAGTTGACACATAAGGACGATACAAGAAACCGTTCGGGCTGAGCTTGTCGAAGCCCTGTCCTTCTTGTCAAGAGAGAGGCAGCCGTTGGCCTTCGGTCGCCCTTCGGGTCGACAAGCTCAAGGCGAACGGACGTGGCACGTCCGCTTTTCACCCAAATCAGACGTTCATTCTTCGTCATGCCAGCGCAGGCTGGCATCTCAGGAGGCGGCGCGCGACATGGCCTGAGACCTCGGCCTTCGCCGGGGTGATGGTAGAGCCAAAGAGACGGTAGAGCCAAAGACCCTCCATCGACTCAAGGCGGGCCCGCCGCCGCCTCCCACCCGAACCAACGGAATCGCCATGAAAAAAGGCATGCCCCCGCTCAGGAGCATGCCTTCTTTTCTTTACCGCAACGCCGCGAGCGCGGCGGGCGCTTCTGTCAGTGCTTCACGCCGCTCCAGACCTGCCGGTAGGACATGAAGGCCAGCCCCGTCGCGATGATCAGGAAGAACAGCACCGCGACGCCTGCGCTCTTGCGGTTCTCCATCTTCGGTTCGGCGGTCCAGGTCAGGAAGGCCGAGACGTCCTGCGCCATCTGGTCGATGGTCGGCTTGGGCTGATCGTCGCCATAGGTGACCTGCCCGTCCGACGTCAGCGGCGGCGCCATCGCCAGGTTGAGGTTGGCGAAATAGGGGTTGTAGTGCAGCCCCGACGGCGTCTTGCTGTCCGGGAACCGGCGCAGCAGCTCGGCCGGCTGGTTCTGGAAGCCCGTCAGCAGCGAATAGACATAGGCGGTGCCGTGATGGCGGGCCTTGGTCATCAGCGAGAGATCCGGCGGGATCGCATTGTTGTTCGCCGCAGCCGCCGCCACATTGTTGGCGAAGGGCTTGGGGAAATGATCGGACGGAACCGGATCGCGGGTGGTCGCCTCGCCGGTGGCGGGGTCGACGTCCGGGGTCTTGATCGGCCAGCTCTTGGCGATCGCCTTGATCTCGGCCTCGTTGTAGCCGAGGTCCTTCAGGTCGCGGAACGCCACGAACTTCAGGCTGTGGCAGGCCGCGCAGACCTCCTTGTACACCTGAAAGCCGCGTTGCAGCTGCTGCTTGTCATAATGGCCGAACGGGCCGTCGAAGCTGAACGACACATGCTTGGGCGCCAGATGGAACTCATGCTCGGCCGTGGGAGCCGGCGGCTCGCTTACATAAGCGATGCCGCCCGCGACGAACGAAACCAACAGCCAACCGGCAAAGAACAGGCCGACCAGAAATGCAAAGAAACGCACCATTATCCTGCCTCCCCTTATTCCGCCGGAACCGGGGCGGGCTCGCCCACGGCTTCGTGATCGGCCCCGCCATGCCCGGCCAGCACCGCTTCGGTGATGGAACCGGGCAGAGGCAGCGGCTTTTCAAATGCCGCGATGAGCGGCAGGATGATGAGGAAGTGCGCGAAATAATAAGCGGACGCGATCTGCGAGATCATCACATAGGGCTCTTCCGCCGGGGCGCCGCCACAATAGCCGAGCACCAGCACGTCCACCAGCAGGATCAGGAAGAACTTCCTGAACAGCGGCCGGTAGTTGCCCGACCGCACCGGCGAGGTGTCGAGCCAGGGCAGGAAGAACAGCAGCAGGATGGAGGCGAACATCGCCAGCACGCCCAGCAGCTTGGCCGGAATGAAGAAGAAGTCCACCGTGAACGCACGCAGGATCGCGTAGAACGGCCAGAAATACCATTCCGGCACGATATGCGCGGGCGTCGAAAGCGGGTTCGCCTCGATATAATTGTCCGGATGGCCGAGGAAGTTCGGCGCGAAATAGACCATGAACGCGAAGGCGATGAAGAAGATGCCCGCGCCGAAGCCGTCCTTCGCCGTATAATAGGGATGGAACGGCACCGTATCCTGCGGCCCCTTCACCTCGACCCCGGTGGGGTTCGACGATCCGGGAATATGCAGCGCCCAGATGTGGAGGATCACCACACCCGCGATCACGAAGGGCAGCAGATAGTGCAGCGAGAAGAAGCGGTTGAGCGCCGCATTGCCCGGCGCGAAGCCGCCCAGCAGCCAGGTCTGGATCGGCTCGCCCACCACCGGGATCGCGCCGAACAGGCCGGTGATGACCTTGGCGCCCCAATAGCTCATCTGCCCCCAGGGCAGCACATAGCCCATGAACGCGGTCGCCATCATCAGCAGGAAGATGACGAGGCCGAGCAGCCACACCATCTCGCGCGGCGCCTTGTAGCTTCCGTAATAGAGGCCGCGGAAGATGTGCAGATAGACGACGATGAAGAAGAAGCTGGCGCCGTTGGCATGCGCATAGCGCATCAGCCAGCCCGAATTCACGTCGCGCATCGTATGTTCGACCGTGGCGAAGGCGACAAGATCATTGGCGCCGTAATGCATCGCCATGATGATGCCGGTGACGATCTGGATGACCAGCGCAAGGCCCGAAAGCACGCCGAAATTCCAGAAGAAATTGAGGTTGCGCGGGACCGGATAGCCACCGCCGATCGCGCCGTAGACGAAGCGCGGCAACGGCAGGCGGTCATCGATCCACTTCATCAGCGGAACCTTGGGGGTATATTCTTTTGCCCAGGGGAAACTCATCGGCTCTCTCCTCAGCCTACGAGAACAGCGGTCTCGGAGGTGTATGTATACGGCGGCACTTCCAGATTGAGCGGCGCCGGTCCTTTGCGGATGCGGGCCGCCGTATCATAGTGCGAACCGTGGCAGGGGCAGAAATAGCCCCCGAACTCACCTCTGTTCTCGCCTTCTCCGGCGCCGAGGGGCACGCAACCAAGATGCGTGCAGACGCCCATGGTAATCAGCCATTCCTTGCGGCCATCGACCGTGCGATCCTCCAGCGTCTGGGGATCGCGCAGCGAAGACACGTCGACCGCCTCGGCCTTGGCGATCTCTTCCGGAGTCAGATGCCGCACGAACAGGGGCTGGCTGCGGAAGGTTGTCTTGATCGCCTGCCCCGGCTGGATGCCGGACAGGTCCACCTCGGTGGAGGCCATCGCCAGAACGTCGGCGCTGGGATTCATCTGGTTGATGAGCGGCAACAGGGCGACGACACCGCCGACGCCTGCAAAACTCACCGCGGCGATATTGATGAAATCACGCCTGCGGACCCCTTCATTTTCAGTCGATAACGCTTCGCCTGCACTATTTTCTAGTGTCGCCATGCATTCAACCCCTGTCTCCATCTACCGATTCACAGGCAACAGCCCGCCCGTCACCGGCCCATTTTTTCGCTGCATCGCCCAGATTTTCCGAACATTCAAGGAATTTCACGCCATTTCTGGCGCGCTCCCCCGAACATGCGCAAATGCCTGATACCGTCGCGACCCTCGATTTGCCAACCGCAATTTTGAGCCTGAGGTGACAAAGCTGCTCGCGGCCGGTATCCGATGCCCCATGCACCTGGCCCTATACCAGCCCGACATCGCCGGCAATGTCGGCACGATCATCCGCCTCGCCGCCTGTTTCTCCGTCCCGCTCGACATCGTCATGCCGTGCGGATTCCCCTTTTCCGACAAGCAACTGAAGCGCGCGGCGATGGATTATGAGGGCGGTGCCAGCCTGACGCGGCACCCCAATGCCGACGCCTTTTTCGCCGCGCGCGCACAGGCGGGCAGCCGCATCGTCCTTTTGACCTCGCACGGCGACACCGCGCTGCCCGACATGGATTTCGAGGCCGGCGACACGTTGCTGCTCGGCTCGGAGGGCGCGGGCGTGCCCGCCGACGTGCACGACCGGGCGCACCGGCGCGTGCGGATTCCGATGGCGGCGGGATTTAGGTCCTTGAATATTGCCGTCGCTGCGGGCATCGCGCTGAGCGAGGCCCTTCGCCAGACAGGACAATATCCGCGATGAAACCGCTCGACCATCAGCAACAACAGGCCCGCACCTGGTTCGAGGCGCTGCGCGACCGCATCTGCGCCGAATTCGAGGCGATCGAGCGCGAGGCGGGCAGCGGCGCGCGCTTCGCCTACACCCCGTGGGACCGCGAGAGCGAGGGCATCGCGCCGGGCGAAGGCGGCGGCGGCGTGCGCGGCGTGATGAAGGGCAAGGTGTTCGAAAAGGTCGGCGTCAACGTCTCGACCGTGGGTGGCCGATTCTCGCCCGAATTCGCACGCACCATCCATGGCGCGGGCGAGGACCCGGAATTTTTCGCGACCGGCATCAGCCTCGTCGCCCATATGGCCAATCCGCATGTCCCGGCGGTGCACATGAACACGCGCTTCCTCGTCACGACGAAGCGCTGGTTCGGCGGCGGGGCGGATCTCAACCCGCCCATTCCCTATGAGGACGACACCGCCTTCTTCCATGAGGTGCTGAAAAAGGCGTGCGACGCCCATGGCGCCGATTATTATGAGCGGTTCAGCAAATGGGCGGAGGACTATTTCTACATCCCCCATCGCAAGGTGCATCGCGGCGTCGGCGGCATCTTCTACGACCATATCGAATGCGCCGACGATGCGGAGTTCGACGCGAACTTCGCCTTCACCCGCGCGGTGGGAGAGGCGTTCCTCGCCGCCTTCCCGCCGATCGTCCGCCGCCGCATGGGGCTGGACTGGACCGAGGCGGACAAGGCGCATCAGCTCGAATGGCGCGGGCGCTATGCCGAATTCAACCTGGTCCACGACCGGGGCACGATCTTCGGCCTCAAGACCGGCGGCAATATCGAAGCGATCCTGATGAGCCTGCCGCCGCTGGCCAGCTGGAGCTGAGCCTTGGCGCTGATCCCGGTCGAGGCGGGGCAGGTCGCCACGGTCGTCACCTCCCTCGAAATGACCGAGCGGCCGAGGCCCTCGCCGGTTTCGATCTCGCCGCTGCGCCTCGTCCGCTGGAAGGCGCCGGAGCCTGAGAAATACCGCCTGCTGTTCCGCCGCGTGGGCGAGCCCTGGCTGTGGTTTTCTCGGCTGGCGATGGCGGAGGAGGCGCTGGCCGCGATCCTGCGCGATCCGCAGGCGGAGATATTCGCCGCCTGCGACCCCGCCGGGATAGAGATCGGCCTGCTGGAACTGGATTTCCGCGCGCCCGGCCAGTGCCACCTCGCCTTTCTCGGCCTCGTCCCGCAGCTGACCGGCCAGGGGCTGGGGCGCTGGCTGATGGGACAGGCGCTGATGCTGGGCTGGCGCAAGGGGGTGGAGCGCATGACCGTGCGGACCTGCACGCTCGATCATCAGGCGGCGCTGCCCTTCTATATACGGTCGGGCTTCAGGCCGGTCGCGCGCAGCATCGAGACGTTCGACGATCCGCGGCTGCACGGGCTGCTGCCGCCGACCGCCGCGCCGCATGTGCCGATGCTGGCGCCGCGCTGAAAAGCGTCAGGACCGCGCGGCGTTCAGTTGGCGATAGATGAACGCGGTCATCACGATCATCACCATCTGCCCCAGCGACAGCGCGAGCGCCGCGCCGACATCGCCCGCCTGCTGCGCCATGTCCTTGCCGCCCAGCGCGAAGCCGACGAGGCCCAGCAGCGTCTGGCCGACCAGCTGCGCGATCATGATCGGGATGGAGATCAGCACCACGAACGCCAGCAGCCGCGCCATATGCCCGCGCGAGAGCATCCAGCTTTCGCGCAGCGCGGCGACCGCGCCGACCGGCCTGTCCGCTACCACCGCGTTCAGGGGCAGCAGCCGCGCCGACAGAAACAGCGCGCAGATCAGCAGCACGCCGCTGGCCGCCGCCGGGGAAAGCGCGCCGAACACCAGCAGCGGCACCGCCAGCGCCAGCCCCATCAGCAGCGCCGCGCCCAGCGCGACCGGCATCCGCCGGAAACCGTGGCGCAGCGCCTCGCCTACGCTGATGCCCGGCCGCAGCGCCAGCGCATAGGTGGCGAGCGACCCGCCCAGCACCAATATCGGGCACAGGAACAGCAGCAGCAGCGCGATGGAGGGCAGCTCTGCCTGAGTCGTAGCCGCCTCCCCCGCCCCCACCCGGCGCAGCGAGGGCGGAATCGCCTGCAACAGCAGCGCCACCGGAATGCCGGTGAACAGCAATGCTATCGGAACCACCAGCCCGGCCTCCCGCTTCAGGAACAGGCCAGCATCCTGCGATGCCTTACCGATCGACAGCGATTTCATCGTCCCGTTTCACTCCCGCGATCATTGCGTTGCGCCTGCCATGCCTTGCCCCTGCCGACGACGGCAGATGAGACATCGGCCTTGATCGCAGCGACAAGCCAAGTCAAGAGAAGCCATGGCATCCCAACCCGACATCAGCATGATCGAATGGCGCGTCGATGCGGCGCCCGTCCCCTACCCGCACGCGCTGGCCGAAATGGAACGGCGCGCGGCGGAGATTGCGGCTGGCACGGCGGGGGAGCGGGTCTGGCTGCTGGAGCATCCGCCGCTCTACACCGCCGGCACCAGCGCCGACAGCGCGGAACTGCTCGATCCGCGCTTCCCGGTCTACGATGCCGGGCGCGGCGGGCGCTATACCTATCATGGGCCGGGGCAGCGCATCGGCTATCTCAACATCGATCTGGGCAAGCGCGGCAAGGATGTGCGCAACTTCGTCCATAATGTCGAAGGCTGGGTGATCGACACGCTCGCCGATTTCGGCGTCGCCGCCCGCCGGGCGGAAGGGCGGATCGGCATCTGGACCGACGATCTCGACGGGCGCGAGGCGAAGATCGGCGCGATCGGCGTGCGCGTGCGGCGCTGGGTGACGCTGCACGGCTTTTCCGTCAACGTCGCGCCGGACCTCACCCATTTTTCCGGCATCGTGCCCTGCGGCATCAGCGAATTTCCGGTCACCAGCCTCGCGGCGCTGGGCAAAGCCGTCGACATGGCGGAATTCGACGCGGCGCTTCACCGCCATTTCCCGGCCTTCGTCGCACGCCTGCGCCGCTGCCCCGACGCGGATATTTGTTCTGCTTGAGCAAGCGCGCGCGCAACGTTAGTGTCGCCGCTCCGTCCCGCTTCAGGAGAGGTTAATGCCGTCTGTACTTTACAATGTCCGTATCCTGCCGACCACGGCCGCGCTGGCGCTGGGCCTGTTGACCGGGGCGTGCGGCGGCGGGCAGGATGCAGGCAATGGCGCGCAGGTGCAGATAAAGGATCTTGAAACGGTCGATGGCACGATCAACGACGCGATGACCGATCTCGACGGCGTGCAGAGCGAAGGCACCGCGCTTGTCGAAACCGGCGGCAACACCTCCTCCGCCGCCCGCCCCGCGACCGGCGCGGCGCAGAATGCGAGCGCGCCCTCTACCCCCGATGACGATACCGAAGTGGTGGCTGACCAATGAAGAAATTCCTCTCCCTTCCCCTGATGGCCGCCGCCGTGGCGGCCATGGCGCTTTCCTCCGCTCCGGCGCGGGCGCAATTCTATTTCGCCGAGCCTGACCTCTCCAGCCCGCCGGTCACCGGCGCGGAACCGCAGCTGGCGATGAACCTGCCCGGCGCGACCCCGGACGAACTGCGCGCGGCGCTGGTCTGGCATCTGCGCGCGGCGCTCAACGTCGCGGCGCTGCAATGCGACTTCGCGCCCAGCCTGCTGACGGTCAGCAACTATAATGCGTCGATCGCCCATCATGACGACGAGCTGGCGAAGAGCCTCGCCACCGTGACCGGCTATTTCCATCGCACCGTCGGCAAGGGCAGGACAGGCGACCGCGCGTTCGACGTCTACAACACCAAGACCTATTCGCTCTATTCCACCGTCCACGCCCAGCGCGATTTCTGCAACGAGATGAGCAAGGTCGGCCGCGAAGCGATCTTCGCGCCGCGCGGATCGCTGCATGTCGTCGCCCAGAACCGCATGGGCGAAATCCGCAAGTCGCTGGTCCCGACCGGGGAGCAATATTTCACCAACCCGGCCTACGGCTTCACCGCGACCCTGCCCGATTTCGGCAAGAAATGCTGGAAGAAGGACAATTTCCAGGCGAACTGCGCCAAGGCGTGGGAACAGCGCGCTTCTTCCGGCGGGTGATTTCGGGCGGGATGGGTGGTTGGCAGCCGCCCTTCTTACACATCACCCCAGCGAAGGCTGGGGTCGCAGGCCATGTCGCACGTCGCCGCCTGAGATGCCAGCCTACGCTGGCATGACGAAGAAAAACAGTTCTCACCCCCTGAGCTTGTCGACCCGGAGGGCGGGCGAAGCCCAACGGCTGCTTTTCTCTTGGAGAAAGAAGAAGAACAGGGCTTCGACAAGCTCAGCCCGAACGGTCCTCTTAGTTCGCGCGCAGCCAAACAAGCCTCCGCTATTTCAACCCCAGCATCTTGTGCGTCTGGAGCGTCAGGCGCCAGCGGGGATGGTCCATCACCTGCGCGATGCAGGCCTCGCGATGGCGGTCCGCGTCGGGGTCGTCCAGCGGTTGTAGCAGGAAATGGTCGAAATCCCATTGCCCGATATCCTCGAAGCCATGGCCGGGCAGCGGCTCGGCCGGCTGCGGCCAGACCAGCTTCAGCTCGTCGCCGGAGCGCTGCACCACCTCGCTGCCCGCCTTGGGGCTGATGCACACCCAGTCGATGCCGGGATGGACCGGCAGCGTGCCGTTGCTCTCGATCGCGATCTCGAACCCCGCGCCGTGCAGCGCCTCGACCAGCGCCTCGTCGACCTGCAACATCGGCTCGCCGCCGGTCAGCACGATATAGCGCTCCTCCCGCCCCGGCCCCCAGAGATGCTCCGCCATCGTGGCAAGGTCGCCCGCCGATCCGTAGCGCGCGCCATTCTCGCCGTCCGTGCCGACGAAATCGGTGTCGCAGAAGCGGCAGACGGCGCGGGCGCGGTCCTGTTCCCGCCCGGTCCACAGGTTGCACCCGGCAAAGCGCAGGAACACCGCACGCCGCCCGGAACGGACGCCCTCCCCCTGCAAGGTCAGGAACATTTCCTTGACCGCGTAGCTCATGCGTAGACGGTCGGGTCGGGGAGGCCCGCCTCCGCATAGCCCTTGGCGCGCAGGCGGCAGCTGTCGCACAGGCCGCAATGCTTGCCGTCCGGCGTCGGGTCGTAGCAGGACCAGGACAGCCCCGCGTCCAGCCCCAGCCGGTCCGCCTCACGCGCGATGTCGGCCTTGGACAGGAACTGGAGCGGCGTGTTGATGCGCACGCCCTGCCCTTCCACGCCCGCCCTGGTCGCCAGATTCGCCATCGTCTGGAAGGCGGCGATGAAGTCCGCGCGGCAATCGGGATAACCCGAATAATCGAGCGCATTGACGCCGATGAACACGTCGCGCGCGCCGACCACCTCCGCGAAACCGAGCGTCAACGACAGGAAGATGGTGTTGCGCGCGGGCACATAGGTGATCGGGATGCCGCCATCCCCGGCCGCGCCCACGCCGTCCTTGGGCACGTCGATATCGCTGGCGGTCAGCGCCGATCCGCCGAAAGCGGTGAGATCGAGCGGCAGCACCACATGCCGCTCCACGCCCAGATATTCGGCGATCCGCCGCGCCGAATCCAGCTCGACGCGATGCCGCTGGTTATAATCGATGGTCAGCGCATAAAGGCGCATGCCCTGCTCGCGGGCAAGGGCCGCCGCGACGAAGCTGTCCAGCCCGCCCGACAGCAGCACGACGGCCCCAGGTGCCTGATCGGTATCAGGTGCCTGATTGGTATCACGATGTCCGGTCATGATCGTGCGCTAGACCCATCACTCCCCCGGCGCAAGGCGCTTGTGACAGGCCGCGCGGTTCAGCGGCACGGGCCGGTGCGCCGCGCCTCCAGCGTTTCGGAAAAGGGAGCGCCGTCGACGACGCCCTGCGCGGAAATCTGCACCAGACGCGGGGTTTCCATCCGCAGGTCGGTGCGCCCCGCGCCATTGCCCCGGCATTGATAGGTGATGGAGGCGCGCTCCGGCGTGTCGGTGACGACGAAGCGCTCGCACCCGGCATCGCCGCCCCGCATCTGGAACAGCTGCGCCGGATCGCCCAGGCACAGCTTGCGGATCGCGGCGCCGCGATCCATGCCGCGCGGACGCAATTCCCATTGTCCTTTTTCCAGACCGGCGAAAATCTTCATGTCGGCGGGCGCAGCCGGACCGTTCCCCGGCCCCATCGCCGTCAGCCCCGCAAAACACGTCGCGCCGAGCGCCAGCGGGCGCCAGAGCCTTGCCTTCATACTTCCCATCCTGCCCCCCGCCGCTTCGCCTGTTGCAGGAAAAGGGCGGACTTGATCATCCCCATGGTCTTGCCTAGCGGGCAATTAAGGCAAAAAGAGGATCGCCCCGCACCCGAAGAAAGGCAGCCGCCGGTCAATTGGCCAGGCTGGCCACCGCGATCGGGAAAATGCGCGAGCAGAAGGCGCAATCGACGTTGATATTGCCCTTGTCGTCCGCCATGTCCTTCCGCTCGCCCGCGGGAAAGCGGGCCAGCACGTCGCGAATATGCGTCTCGTCGCAGCGGCAGCCGCGCGTCAACTCCTGCCCGTCGCTGACGCGGATTTCCTCTTCCTCATGGAACAGGCGCCAGATGATCTCGTCGAGGCCGAGCCGGTCGTCGGTCAGTTCCTCGGCGCGGATCGTGTGGGCGAGCGCCTCGACATGCTCCCATTCCGGGTGGTCGTGCCGCACATGCAGGCGTTCGCGCCCGACCTCGCCTTCGGGCAGATGCTGCGCCAGCAGGCCGCCCGCGATCATGCCGCCGCCCGGCCGCTCGCGCACGTCGATGCGCACGAAGCTGGGGATCTGCTCGGACTGGAAGAAATAATGCTCGACCGCCTTGCCCAGCGATGCCCCCTCCAGCGGCACGATGCCCTGATAGCGGTGCGCCTCGGCCCCTGCGACCGCAGCCTGATCGAAGGTGATCGCCAGATAGCCCTTGCCGAACAGGCCGAACAGCGTCGGGTCGCTCCCCTGCTCGGCCAGCTTGTCCGCGTCGAACTGCACATAGCCGCGCAGCGCGCCGCCGGCCGCATTGCTCTTGTAATCCGCCACCAGCAGGCTGACCGCCCCGGCCTCCGTCTGCGCCTGAAGCGTCAGCTGGCCCGCATCCTCCTTCAGCGTGCTGCCCAGCAGCGCGGCCAGCACCAGCGCCTCGGCCAGCAGCCGGGCGATGACCGGCGGATAGGCGTGGGCGGAAAGAATCTCGTCCAGCGCCGGCCCCAGCCGGGCGACGCGCCCGCGCGCATGGCGCGACGGGATGGTGAAGCCCAATATGCCGTCCAGCCGCCGGTCGATCTGCTGCCCTGTCACTCTGCCGTCCTCGGTCAAGGCATCGCGCGCCGGGGGCCTGCCCCGGCGAAGGACGATGCGCTTTTGAAATTTCCGAATATCCGGCCCGCCTTCATGCGCGCCGGACACCCTCTGCGTCGCCCTGCGAGATGGGAACGCAGCGGCGGAAAAGCAACCATGACCAGCCGATCAGAGCTTGCCGAGCGCCCAGAGCAGCACCGATTTCTGCGCGTGGATGCGGTTTTCCGCCTCGTCCCAGATCAGTGACTGCGGCCCGTCGATCACCGCATCCACCACTTCCTCGCCGCGATGGGCGGGCAGGCAGTGGAGGAATTTCGCGGCGGGCTTCGCCAGCGCCATCAGTTCCGGCGTCACCTGAAACGGCATCATCGCCGCCAGCTTTTCCTCGGCATGCGCCTGCCCCATGGAAATCCAGGTGTCGGTGACGACGATATCGGCGTCGCGCGCCGCCTGCGCCGGGTCGCGGGTCAGCGTGACCGCGGAGCCGAGCGCGCGCGCGGCGTCCGCGAAGGACGGGTCGGGATCATAACCCAAGGGGCAGCCCATGCGCACGTCGAACTTCATCAGCCCCGCCGCCTCGACGATCGAGTGGAGCACGTTGTTGCCGTCGCCCAGCCATGCCCATTGGCTGCCGGGCAGCGCGGTGCCATGCTCGATCACCGTCAGCAGATCCGCCATGATCTGGCAGGGATGGGACAGGTCGGTGAGGCCGTTGATGACCGGCACGGTCGCATGGCGAGCCATTTCCTCGACCTTGGCATGGTCGTCGGTGCGGATCATGATCGCATCGCACATGCGGGAGAGGACGCGGGCGGTATCCGCCACCGTCTCGCCCCGGCCGAGCTGCGAGGTGCCGCCGTCGAGGATCAGGCTGGTGCCGCCCAACTGGCGCATCGCCATGTCGAAGGAGACGCGGGTGCGGGTCGAGTTCTTCTCGAAGATCATCGCCAGCACATGGCCGGCGAGCGGCGCATCGCCGTCCGCCGCGCCCCTGGGCTTGCCCGCGCGCGCCGCCTTGCGGTCGATCGCGTCATTGAGCATCGCGGCGATGGCGTCGCCGCCCGCGTCCGAAAGGTTGAGGAAATGCCGGGTCATGTCGGTCCCCTTCACTCGGCGGCGGGCGGGGCGTAATCCCGCGCGCCCGCCGACAGCTTCGCGAGGCATTCGGCGATGTGGCTTTCGTCGATCACCAGCGGCGGCAGGATCCGCACGACATTGTCGCCCGCCGACACCGTCAGCAGGCCATGATTGTCGCGCAGATGCGCGACGAACGCGCGGCTGTCGCTCTTGAGCTTCAGGCCGAGCATCAGCCCGCGGCCGCGCACGCTGTCGAACAGCGCGTCATGATTGGGGATGAGCTGTTCCAGCCCGGCGCGCAGCCGCTCGCCCATCGCCCGCACATTGGCGAGGAATTCGGGCGTGTCGATGATGCCCCAGACGGTCGTGCCCACCGCCATGGCGAGCGGATTGCCGCCATAGGTGGAGCCGTGGGTGCCCGCCACCATGCCCTTGGCCGCCTTCTCCGTCGCGAGGCAGGCGCCGAGCGGGAAGCCCGCACCGATGCCCTTGGCCACCGCCATGATGTCCGGCTCGATGCCATATTGCTCATGCGCGAACAGCGTGCCCGTCCGGCCCATGCCGCACTGCACCTCGTCGAGGACCAGCATCAGCCCCTGCTCGTCGCACAGCTTGCGCAGGCCGGTGAGGAATTCCGGCGTCGCGGGGGCAAGGCCGCCCTCGCCCTGCACCGTTTCCAGCAGGAAGCCGGCGGTGTTGGCGTCGACGGCGGCGGTCGCGGCCTCCAGATCGTTGAACGGCACCACCTGGAAACCGGGCAGCAGCGGCTCGAACCCGTCGCGCATCTTCGGCTGGTCGGTGGCGGAGATCGTGCCCAGCGTCCGGCCGTGGAAGGCGTTGGAGAAGGAGATGATCTTGTGCCGGTGCGGCTCGCCATTGGCATAATGATAGCGGCGGGCGGTCTTGATCGCGCACTCGACCGCCTCGGCGCCGGAATTGGTGAAGAACACCGTGTCGGCGAAGGTCGAATCGACGATCATCTGCGCGAATTTCTCGCCCTGCGGGCTGCCGTAGAGGTTCGACACGTGCATCAGCGTCGCTGCCTGCTCCGCGATCGTCCTGACCAGCCGGGGGTCGCCATGGCCCAGCGCGTTGACCGCGATGCCGCTGGCGAAATCGAGATAGCGCTCGCCGCGCTCGCCGATCAGATAGCAGCCCTCGCCTCGCACGGGACGCACATTGCACCGAGGATAAACGGGCATGAGCGGCGTGATCGACATGAGCTTCCCTTTCTGCTGGGCCGGACGTCCGGCCGACGATGGTGTCTTTCCGGCGCGGGATTATCGCGCCAAACGCAAAAAGGCGACCCCCGCCGGGCCGCCCTTCGCGATGCGCGCCTATATCGCGCAACGCCCCTTTGCGTCAACCATGCTCCGTCCCCGGCGCGGCGGGCCTTCAGCCGATCCGGTTCCAAGCTTCGGCGATTTCGGAGATCAGCGCATGCGCCTTGCGCGTGTCGTCGGACAGGCCGCTGTCGTGGGAGAGGACCAGCAACCGGCGCGCCTCGCGATAGACCTGGGCAAGGCTGATGGCGATGTCGCCGCCATTGTCGAAATCGAGGCTGGTTTCCAGCGCCTGGAGGATCGACAGCGCGCGCACATGCTTGTCGCGCGCCTTCACCGCATCGCGATGGTCGAGCGAGATCGCGCAGGCATCCATCGCCAGCAGCACCTCGTCGAACAGCACCTTGACGAGGCCGTGCGGCGATGCGCTCGCGATCCGGCTTCCGGCGTGCACCGCTGCGTAGCGTTTGGAGGCGTTCCCCGCAAATCCCGGCGAATAATACATGGGTGTCGATTTCCTGTTTTCTGGCTGTGGGTATGAGTTCATGCGGCCGCGATTTCACCCGGCGCGATCAGCTGTCCTTGGCGTTCCAGGAGTCGATCTGCTGCTTCAGATAGCTCTGCGTTGCCTTGAGCGCGGTCAGCTTGGATTCCATCGCGGTGTACATCTTGCTGAGCTGTGCCTGATAATCGGTCATGCGGTCGTCCAGATTCTCCAGATCCTTGGCATAGCTCTTGGCAAGCTTGGTGTAGCGGTCGCTGGCGAGCGTCAGCGCGCCGTAATCCTTGTCGGTCAGCACCGCGTTGATGTCGGCGACGGCCTTGGCGAGGCCCGGATTGCCTTCGGTGCTGACGTCGGGGTCGATCATCCGCTTGATCGCCTCCGGGTCCTTCTCATAGGCGGCGGCCAGCTTTTCCTTGTCCAGCGACAGCGTGCCGTCCTTGTTGGTCGAGATGCCGATGCTGCTGAGCGTGCGGAAGGTGCCGGTGTCCGACAGCTGCATCGTGGTGAGCTTGGCGAGGCGGTTCTTCATCTCGCGAATCGCCGAATCATTGGTGAGCGCGCCCGCGTCGGTGGTGTCGGTGCCGGCCGCCGTCACGGTGTTGAGCGACGTCCGCAGCTCGTTGAACGCATCGACGAATTCCGCGACCAGATCGGTGATGCTGGCCGCCGGCGCGTCGGTCGCCAGCATGACGGTGGTGCCGGGCGCGGCCTTGTTGAGGTCGATGCGTACATAGGGAATGGCGTCCGTCACTACGTTGTCGGCATAGTCCATTTCCACGCCGTCGAGGACGATCTTCGCATTCTGCGCCGCCTGCGTCTGGGTCATGGTGCTGTAGGAGCTGGTATCGAGGCTCGTCTCGGTGCTGCCGAAGGTGAACGCCTGAAGGCTGGTGCTCGTCGTGTCGGACGGCTCCTTCGTCAGCGAAAATTCGTTCGCCTCGCCACTGGTGCCCTTCAGCACGAGACGCGATCCGGTCGAATCGGTCATCACCGTCGCGGTGACGCCCGCATTCGCCGAGTTGATCGCCTTGGCGAGGCCGCTCAGGCTGTTGTTGGCGGAGGTGATGTGGATCGTGCTGGTGCCCGATTTTGTGTTCAGCGTCAGCGTGCCCAGGCCTACCGGCGAGTTCGCGTTCTCCAGCGTCGCGGATTTCATCACCTGCGCCTGCGCGAGCTGCTTCACCTCGATCTGCGCGGGCAGGCCCGACGGCACGCCGCCGGTCAGCGCCGTCACCGACGCGATGGTCGGGTCGCTGGAGGCCGGCTGGCCGGAATAGGAGGTGTCCTTGAGCAGGCTGGTGAGCGCGGTCGAAAAGGTGCTGAGCGAACTGGCCGCCGTGGCGATGCCCGAAATGCGCGAGGTGTTGAGCGTCTGCTTGTTGGTGATGAGCGTCTGCTTGGGATCGCGGACCGCGGCGACGAGCGAGGTCACCAGCGAGCTCGTATCGATGCCGGAGCCGGTGCCCAGAGAGGATATGATGTTGCTGCCGATGCTCGACGTCATGGTCGTTCCCTTTCAATGCAGAGGACGACCGTTAATCGCAAATGTTTAACGAAAAGGTGATTTTTCCGGTTCGCCCGGCCGATGCGGCCGATGGCGGCCTTCAGTCGGCGTGACCGACGATCGCGCCGACCGTGCGGGGATCGAGATTGGCCTGCGCCGCGCGGGCGAGATCCGCCTTGCGCGCCATCGCGCGGGCCAGTTGCAGCGCCATTTCCAGCGCCTGCGTCGTGGCGGGCGGCGGAGGAACCAGCACGGTGGAGCCGGAAGCCATGGCGTCCATGTCGGCGCTCGCCTGCTCGACGCCGCCGTTCATCTCATCGAGAATATGGGAGATGCGCGCCTGCATGCGCGCATAGTCGGCCATGCTGGCCATGAGCTGGCGCCGCGCCTCCGCGCCGTGATCGGCGCCGACCTCCTCCTCGCCGGACGATCCGCCCGCGCCGGCGCTGGCCGCCTGCACCGCCGCGACCGCCGGAACGACGCGCGGCGCGATGCGCTCTGCTGCCGCGGCATTGTCGATTCGAGGCACGAGATCAGTCATGGCACCACTATCGGGCGCGGCCGTAAAGGCTTTGCAATCGAGTGCGGCTAAGCGCCGTTTAACCAAGAAGCGCGCAAACGGGCCGAACAGGCCGAGCTATCGGCGCTCCTCGCCCCTCTGTCCGCCCGCGCCCCTATCGGCCTTCGCCCTTGCCGCTCTTGCGCCCTTCGGCGTCGAACAGCATGTCGTCCGGCAGGTCGATGAACGGCCGGTCCATCTCGCTCGCCATCTTGTGCTCGACGCGGAACACGAAAGCGAGGATCGTCGCCACCGCGACGTAAAGCTGCTCGTCCACCAACTGCCCGACGCGAGAGGTGAAGTAGATGGCGCGGGTCAGCGCCGGATATTGCAGCACCGGCACCTGATGGGCGTCGGCCAGATCGCGGATCGCCAGCGCCATCTCGTCCCGCCCGCGCGCGACCACCACCGGCGCGCCGTCCCGGCCGGGCTGATAGCGCAGCGCGACCGCGAAGTGGGTCGGGTTCATCAGCACGACCGACGCCTCCTCCACCGCCTTGCGCGCGCTGGCGGACAGGGTTTCGAACTGCCGCCGCCGGATCTGGCCCTTGAGTTCGGGGGAGCCTTCGGATTCCTTGTGCTCGTCCTTGATGTCCTGCTTGCTCATCGCGAGGCGCTTGCTGCGTTGCAGGAACTGCGAGGGCACGTCGATCGCCGCGATCAGGAACAGGCCGCCCGCCATCACCAGGCAGGTGTGGATGAAGATCGCGCCCACCTTGCCGAGCGCGCCTGCAAGGTCGCTGCTGCCCAGCGTCGAAACTTCCGCCAGCTGGCTCCACACCAGCCAGACGCCGAGCGGCCCCAGCACCCCGACCTTGGCGATGGACTTGGCGAGTTCGATGAGACCATGCGTGCCGAACATGCGCTTGAGGCCCTTGGCCGGGTTGAGCTTCGAGGGCTTGGGCTGGAACGCCTTGGCGCGGAAGCCCAGCGAGCCCAACATCGCGGGCGCGGCGATGGCGGCGGCGATCGTCGCCAGCATCACCCCGCCCACGGGCACGAGCAGGCCGGAGAGCAGCGTCGCGCCCCGGTCGGCGGGGGCGAAATCGACCACGTCCTCGTGCCCGAAGCGCAGCGCGGAAATCAGCATATGCTGCAACGCGTCCATGATCATCGGCCCGCTCACCGCCAGCCAGACCACGCCCGCGAGCACGACAAGGGCAGTGCCCAGATCGCGCGACTGGAGGATATCGCCGTCCTCCGTCGCCTTTTCCAGCCGCTTGGCTGTCGGCTTTTCGGTCTTTTCGCCGCCACCGTTGGATTCGGCCATGGGTTACCTCCCCTCGGCGATGATCTGGGCCTGGTCAAGCCCTTGCCGCAGCGCGTCGGACATCGCCTGCGCCATGATCGGTATCGTCATCGCCAGCAGCACGAGGCCCGCGATCAGCGCCATCGGCATGCCGACCGCGAACAGGTTGAGCGCGGGTGCCGAGCGCCCCAGCATGCCCATCACCAGCTGGATGAGGATCAGCGCGAAACCGACCGGCAGCGCCACCGTCAGCCCCGCGCCCAGCAATGCGCCGCCGAACTGCACCAGCCCGAAGATCGTATCGTTGGAAAGGCTCACCCCGCCGGGCGGCAGCGCCTGATAGCTTTGCACCACATAGCTGGCGAGCAGCAGATGCCCGTCCATCGCCAGCAGCAGCAGCGTGGCGAGGATGGAGAGGAACTGCCCGACCACCTGCGTCGACTGGCCCGATTGCGGGTCCACCATCGACGCGAAGCCCAGCCCCATCGCATTGGCGATCGCCTCGCCCGCGACGAAGGCGGCGGCATAGCCGATCTGGAGCGCGAAGCCCATCGCCACCCCGGCCAGCACCTCGCCCATCACCAGCAGCACGCCCGCGAAGCTCGCTATGCCGCCTTCGGGCAGCTGGAACACCACGCTGTTCATCGCCCCCATGCCGACCGCGAGGCTGATGATCAGGCGCAGTTGCACCGGCACCGCCTGCGCGCCGAAGATCGGCGCGGCGAAGAACGCCGCCCCCGGCCGGATCATCGCGATGAGCCAGAGCCAGAGCTGGTTTTCGACGCCTGCGAAGCCTGCCGGGAACATGGAATGCCTGCCCCCTTCCCTAATTGCCGAGCATTTCGGGAATACGCTCGAAGATATCCTTCGCGAAATCGGCGATCAGCACCAGGATCGACCCGCCGAACAGCGCCAGCATCACCGCCACGACGATCAGCTTCGGCACGAAGCTCAGCGTCTGCTCGTTCACCGAGGTCGCCGCCTGGATCATGCCCAGCAGCACGCCGGTGATCAGCGCCGGGATCAGGATCGGCGCGGCGGCGAGCGCCGTCACCCACAGCGCATGCTGGGCGAGGCCGACGAAATAATCCGAGCTTTCCATCTTCCGTCCCGCCTTTCCGTCAGGTCGCGAAGGAACTGGCGAGCGACCCCATGGTCAGCGCCCAGCCATCCACCATCACGAACAGCAGCAATTTGAACGGCATCGAGATGATCGTCGGCGACAGCATCATCATGCCCAGCGACATCAGGGTCGAGGCGATCACCAGATCGATGATGAGGAACGGCAGGAAGATCATGAAGCCGATCTGGAACGCCGTTTTCAGCTCGCTGGTGACGAAGGCCGGCAGCAGGATGGAAAAGGGCACCTCCTCCACCGACCGGAAGGCGGGCGCCTCGGCCAGCCCGGCAAACAGCTTGAGGTCGCTTTCGCGCGTCTGCTTCGCCATGAACACATGGAATATCTTCGCGGAGCGGCCGACCGCCTCCTCAATGCTGATCTGCCCCGCGCCATAGGGGGTGAAGGCCTGCGCGTTCACCTGATCGATGGTCGGGCGCATCACGAAGAGGGAAAGGAACAGAGCCAGGCCCACCAGCACCTGATTGGGCGGCGTCTGCTGCAACCCCAGCGCATGGCGCAGCAGCGACAGCACGATGATGATGCGGGTGAAGCTGGTCATCATCAGGATGAGCGACGGCAGCACCGTCAGCAGGCTCATCAGGATGAGGATCTGGAGCGACAGCGACATCGGCGCGCCGGTGCCGGAAATATCGTTCATCGCGCGGGTGAGCGCTCCGCCCGGCGCGGGCGTCGGCACGGGCGCGGCCGGAACGGCCTGCGCCAGCGCCGGATGGGCACTCAACAGCACGAGGCCGGTCCCCACCCCGGCAAGGACCAGCCCCTTAATAGCGCGGCGCACGGTCCGACCCCTCCCGCGCCGGTTCGATCGGCCTTTCGCGGTAGCTGTAGGACGGGCGGGCGGGCGGCTCTTCCCTGCCCTCGGCCAGCTTCTCGATCCGCCCGCGGGTGATCGAAACGAGCAGGCGCTTGCCGTCGAACTCGATCACCGCCAGCTTGCCGAACGTGCCCATGGGCAGCATTTCCAGGACCTTGATGGCCCTGTCCCCCTGCGCGCCCAGCAGGCCCGGCTGATATTTACGCCACAGCCACAGCGCCCCGAACGCCATGCCCCCCACCAGCGGCAGCAGGATGAGGAGCTTCATGAAATACAAGAACATCAGGCACGCCTTTCAACCCCGGCCATCATCGTTTCGGTGTTGGCGACATCGACGACCCGGATGCCATACCGGCCGTTGACCGTCACCACCTCGCCCTTGGCGATTAGCGCGCCATTAACCATGATGTCCAGCAGGTCGTCGGCCTGCCGGTCGAGCTCCACCACGCTGCCTTCGGTCAGGTCCATGATTTCGGAGAGGCGCAGGCTGGTGGAGCCGACCTCCACCGTCAGACGGACCGGGATGCTGGAGAGAAGATGATATTGCGGGTTGGCGGTCATCTTGCCGATCGCGCTTTCCACCTTCGGGGCTTCGCTCATGTCACTCATGCGGTCTGTCCTTGATCCATCGTTTCTATCTTGAAGGCGGCCCTGCCGTTCTGCTCGCCGATCGTCCCGTGGGCGACCAGCCGGTTACCGACGAGCAGAGGCAGGCTGCCGCCGATGCTGACGGGGATGACGTCCCCGTTCTTCAGGTTGAAAAGTTCCGCCAGCGTCAGCGTCGGCCGCGCTAGCACGGTCTTGGCCGGAAGGCTGATCTCGCCCATCTGGCGCGCGAGCCGCGCCTGCCACACCGGGTCGCGATGGGCCATCTCGTCGGGCGAATGGGTGGCGAGCAGCGGTTCGAGCTGGCGCAGCGCGACCTGCGGATAGAGCAATTCGATCGCCCATTCGGCGTCATTGCCGATCTGCACGGTGAAGCTCTGGCTCATCATCGCTTCATGCGTATCGGTCAGCGCCAGCGCCTGCGGATCGGTTTCCCGCGTGACGAGCGCCATTTCCATCGGCAGCAGGTCGGCCCAGGTGCGAATCAGCGCCTGCATCACGCCATCGGAAAGACGGGCGACGAGCCGCTCTTCGCTGGGGGCCAGTTCCTGCCGTTCGGGCGCGGGGCGCGTGCCCTTGCCGCCATAGAAGCGGTCGACCAGCGCCCAGGTCATCGCCGGGTCCAGCCGCACCAATATCATGCCCTTCAACGGGTGCAGCCGGTAGGTCGACAACGCGCAAAAGGCCGGCGCCATCGCCGACCACAGGTCGTAATTCACCATTTCGGCGCGCTGCGCGGTAACCGCTGGCTTCCCCCCGCACAGCGGCTCGATCAGCGCGCGCATCTGCCGCGCCGTCCGTTCCGCCAGCCGGTCTATGCCGGAAAGCGATTCGGGGGCCTGCGGCTCCGATGCTCCGAACTTGTAAGGTTGTACGTTATCCATATTCGATATGTCCCCAGCCCTCGGCCGGGGGACATACCCGGCTCTGGACGGGCCTATTGAATAACGAAATTGGTAAAATAAACGTTATCTACCCCCGAATAGCCGGTTTTTTCTTTCAAAATCCGGTTAATCAGGTCCGTCAGCTTCTGCTGGAGCGCCCTTTTGCCGTCCGGCGTGGCGATGACGATCTCCTGCTCCTGCGACAACAGCATCAATATGCCGGAACGGATCGCCGTTTCATGCGCCTTCAGCCCGTCGGTGACACGGGCGTCGTAGAAGGTGGAAATCGCCAACGCGACCTGCACGAATGCGTCGGTATCGGCCAGGTTCGAGGTGTAGGGCGCGGGCATCTGGTAATAGGTGGCCTGATAGGCGGACGGATCCTTCGGGCGCGGCAGGTCGATGCCGGCCGGGGGCGGTTTGATCTCCGAATCGACATGGGGGATGGTTGCCTCATTGCCGCCGCCGCCCTCGCCGCCGCCGCTGCTGCTGCCGCCCGCCTCGGCCACCGCCTTGGTGGCCACCGCGACCGGATCCTCGCCCTTGAGCACGAGCCGGGGCTTGTTCGGATCTTCCTTCGGCCCCTGCGCCTCGGCATGGGTGAAGGCGCCGGTGGCGTACAGCCCGCCGGCGGTTCCGGCGGCGCCGACGACCAGCGCCGCAACCACAAGGATAATCAGCTTGCCCTTGCCGCTTTTCTTTTTCGGCGCTGCGGCCTCTTCACTCATGCGTGCTGTCCCACCCTTTGACGATTATGGCCGATCCTCACGCATAGCGCGCCCTGTCGACCCGTGATTCGCCGGGAACCGCCTGTGCCTCGGTCATCCCCGCATCGTTGATAACGGTTCTGGTGAACGGATTTTTAGCGTTACCGCCGGAATATTGTCCCGCGAAGGCGGCAGCGCCGTCCTGGCGCGTGCCCGCATGGCCGCCCTGCCCGCCATTGGGCGCGGTTCCGGTCTGCGCATTGCCGCCGTCCGGCTGCTTCTCACGGCCGCTCTCGCCGCGCTGGCTTTCGCCCGCCTGCGTCACCCGGTCGATCCGCACCTCACCGATGCGGATCGCGGCGAGATGGGCGTCCTGCACCAGCCGCCCCTTGTCGCGGATCAGCGCGACCTGCGCAGCCTCCGTCTCGGCGGTCAGGCGGATGTCGCTCCCGTCGGCGCCCGGCATGATGTCCACGCGCACCGCGCCGAGATTGGGCGAGGCGATCTGGAAGCTGCCCCGGCCCGGATTGTCGCTGATGGTCGCGATCTGGCGGGCGATATCGTCGATCCACTGGCCGCTGACGCCCATGTCGATGACCTTCTGGTCGAGCGACGCGCCGATCCCCCCGGCCAGACCAGTGAGGCCGAGCGGCGTTGTCGCGGCCGCCACCGGCGGCGCCATGCCGAACGTCTTCATGTCGAAGGCCGATGGCTGCTGCTGGGCGGTCGAGGATGAGGCGGATGTGGTTCCGGCGGCAGGCTCGGCCTGCTCGGCGGCGCGGGCCTTGCCCTCGGCCTTTGCCGGTGCGGGCCGGGGCGCGGTCTCGGCGCGAACGGCATCGCGGGGCATCGCCTGCTCAGGGGCCTGCTCAGGGGCCTGCTTCGGGGCCTGCTCCGCCGGGGCGGGCGAAGGCGAGGATGAGGGCGTGTGCGACGCGGCCGGAACGGCCGTCTTCGCTGCGGCGAGAGCCGACTGCCCACCCTCCGCCGCTTCGGCGTCCGGCATCGTTACCGACACCGGCGCCGGATTTTCTTCCTGTCGCGCGGCGGTGGTGGACGTAGCGATGGTCGGATTCGGGATCACCGGCGCCTGTTCCGGCGCGGTCATGCCCTCTCCCGCAAGGCGGACGGAAACGGCTCCGGTCGTGGGAACGACGGTCCCCTGCCCGGTTTCAACCGTCGAGAAAGAGCCGCCCCGTCCCCGCTGCGGCAGGACGGAGCGCGCCATGTCGAGAAGCGACGTCGCTTCCCCCGGACGAACCGGAAGCGCGGCCTCCGGGCCGGCTTCTTCCGGTGCTGGCGCCGGTTCCTTCGCCGCGTTCGTGGACGGCTGCGGATTGATGGCGGCGTCTTTGGCCTTGGAGGATTGGCGTGCGCCATCCGGCGCTGCTTTGGCCGCCGGAACGGCCGATGCCGAAACCTCCGCGCCAGCCTGCGCCGCCGTCACGGCTTGCTCAGGCACAGGCCGAGACACAGGCGCAGACGGAGCGGACCGGACATGCCTGCCCACCGCCACGCCCTCTTCAGGCTCCGATGCCGTTTCAACAGCGGCAGGTGGCGGCGCGGGCGACTCGACAGGCGCGGCGATCAGCGGCGGCTGCATTGGCGAAAGTGGCAGGCTATCGGCGGATACCGGGGTTTCCGCCGTTTCCGGCAGGGTTTGGGCATCGCCCGTCTCCTCAGCGGCAGCGGAGACGTCATCCTCGGACATCGACGAAGCAGACGGTAGCTCGACCGGAATTTTCCGTTCGGCGGCCGGAGCCTTGACCTTTTCCGCGCCTTGCCCTTGCACCGGCGAGGTCGGCATCGGGACCGCAACCTGCCCCGCCGGAACCGCGTCTTCGCCTGCCCCGTCGGAAGGGACCGCAGGGACCGCATCGGCTGCTGGCGCCCCGTCAACCTTGACCGGAAGGATAGCGACACCCGGCGAACCGGCCGCCTCCACTTCCGCCAATATCCCGGCGAAACCGGCGCTCTCGCCTTCGGCTTCCAGACCGGCGGGAAGCGCCGCGCCCGGAACGCGAAGTGCCGCAGCGCCGGTCGGGGCGCCCCCTGCAAGACCCAGCAGATCCAAGCTCATTCGGTCCCCCTTTGCTGCATGCTGCGATAGCGCGGAATGGCGGCGAGGCGCGCTTCCAGCGCCTGCTCGTTCGCGCGCTGGGCGCGATCCTCCAGCCGCAGCGCGATTTCCTTCTCGCGGTTCGTCTCGGTCTGGCGATGCTGCTTCTGCACGACGATCTTGCGCGCATCGTAGAGCGCGCCGTCCAGCTGCCGCCCCGCCTGTTCGAGGCGGGTCGCCAGCTCGCGCGCGGCCGCGAGGCTGCCGCCCAGCTGCATCGAGCGATCCTCGAACAGCTCGCTGCGCACCCGCTCCAGCCGCCGCACATTGTTGGACAGCGAGCTGACCTGCTCCTCGGCGCGGACGGTATCGGCGACGGCCATCGCATGCTGCGCCTCGCGCACGCGGACAAGGCGCTTGCGGCGGGCGATCAGCTTGCGGCTCATGCCCCGAACTCCGCGATCAGCGCGCTGATGCTGGTTTCAAGATCGATCCGTTCCTTCTGGTTCTGGCGCAGGAAGTTCAGCACCTCCTGATGCCGCGACACCGCCTCGTCGATCAGCGGATCGTTGCCGGGGCGATAGGCGCCCATCAGGATGAGGTCGCGATTTTCCTCATAGGCGGCCCAGAGCGAGCGATACATCGCCGCCGCGCGCATATGCGCATCGTCGGTCACGTCCGCCATCACGCGGGACAGCGACTTGCCGATATCGATCGCCGGGAAGATCGACTGTTCGGACAGATGGCGCGAGAGCACGAAATGTCCGTCGACGATCGCGCGCGCGGCATCGACGATCGGGTCGTCGGTATCGTCGCCGTCGGCCAGCACGGTATAGAGCGCGGTGATCGAGCCGCCGGTGCGGGTATCGACGCCCGCCCGCTCGACCAGCCGGGGGATGAGCGCCAATGCAGAGGGCGGATAGCCCTTCATCGCGGGCGGCTCGCCCAGCGACAGACCGATCTCGCGCTGGGCATGGGCGCAGCGCGTCAGGCTGTCGATCAGCAGCAGCACGCGCAGGCCGCGCGAGCGGAAATATTCGGCGATGGCCGTCGCGCGGGAGGCCGCGCGCAGGCGCAGCACCGGCGGATGATCGGCGGGCACCGCGACGACGACGCTCTTGCGCATCATCGGCCCGGAAAGCTTGGTCTGGAGAAAGTCGGAAACCTCGCGCCCGCGTTCGCCGATCAGGCCGACGACGATCACGTCCGCCTCGGCCCCGGCGATCATCTGGCCCATCAGCACCGATTTGCCGACGCCGGACCCGGCGATGATCGCGATGCGCTGGCCCCGCCCCGCCGTCAGCAGCGCGTTGACCGCGCGCACGCCGAGGTCGAACGGCTCGGTCACGCGGCCCCGGTCGAGCACATTGCCGCGCACCCCGCCCAGCGGCCACAGCCCCTCGGCGAGGATCGGCCCCTTGCGGTCGAGCGGCTGGCCCATCGCATCGACCACCCGGCCGAGCAGCCCTTCGCCCACCTGCACCATGTTGGCGGCGCTGTCCGGCTCCACCCGCGCGCCGGAGCGCAAGGGCGCGCCTTCGTCGAGCGGCACGAGAATCGCCTTGTTGCCGCGAAAGCCGATCACCTCGGCGCGGGCGAAACTGCCGTCCGAGGCCGCCACACGGGCGCCGGTGCCGATCGGGCGGTTGAAGCCCGTCACCTCCAGCATGCCGCCCTCATGGCTCACCAGACGGCCGATCGGGCGCGGCGCGCCTTCGGTCAGCGCCACCTGGCCCAGCAGGTCCTCGGCATGGGCGAGAGCGGCGCGGATCATCCCTGCCCTTCCATCGTGTCGAGCATCGCCTTGAGGCGCGAAAGCTGCACGTCCGGGCCGTCCTCGATCCATCCTTCGGACGTTTCGAGCCTGACCGACCCGCGCGCAATGGCGGGATCGGGCGTCAGCGCGATGCCGAATTCATGCCCCGCCAGCAGCGCGATATCGTCGGGATGCACGCGCAACTGGTTGCGCCCCTGCTCTTCCTCGATGAACGCGGCGACCGCCGCGACGCGCTTCGCCAGCATCTCCGGGTCCACCGACACCTTGCCGACGATCTGCTCGACCAGCCGCAGCACCGTCACCGACAGCAGCGCGGAAAGCTCGCCATTGGCGACCGGCGCCATCTGTTCGAGCGCATGGATGAGGCGCTCGCGGATTTCCTGATCGGCCGCCAGGTTTTCGCCCGCCAGCCGCATTCCCTCGTCGAAACCCTGCGCGAACGCCTCGGCGCGGATCTGGTCGACCGGGTCGATCGCCGGCTCGTCCACGCCGACCATCGGCCCGGACGCGACGGGAATGAGCGGCCGCCCGTTCGCGACCGGCTGCGCACCGGTGAAGCGTTCGAGGAAGATCGGCTGGTTGCGCGTCCCGGCCAATGCGCCGATGGCGACCGGGAGGGCCTCGTCCCGATGACAGGCAGCAAGAACTCTAGACAAATTCGTCCCCCTTCGCGGCAAGCATGATGACGCCCTGTTCGGCGAGGCGGCGCGCCTGCGAGACCACCGCCTTCTGCGCCTCGATCACCTCGGCCAGACGCATCGGGCCGCGTTCTTCCATCTCGTCCTGGATCGACTGGGCCGCGCGCTGGGACATGCAGCCCAGCATCTTGGCCTTCAGCATCTCGTTCGCGCCCTTGAGCGCGATGGTCAGCAGCTCGGTATCCACGCCGCGCAGCAGCGCGCCCATATTCTTGTCGTCGAGGTCGATCAGGTTGTCGAAGATGAACATCTCCTCCTCGATCGTCTGGGCGACGTTCTTGTCCCGCTTGTTCAGCGCCTTGATGATCCGCTGTTCCATGTCCTTGCGGACATTGTTCATGATCGCGGCGGCCTCGCTGGTGCCGCCCCGCTGCGAGGTGGCGCCCGTGCTGGTCGCGACCGGCGCGTTGGCGAGGATGATCTCCAGCTCGTCCAGCGCCTCCAGCGGCACCGGGCCGAGCGTGGCGACGCGATAGACCACGTCCTCCTGCCACGCGGCCGGAAGCATCGAGAGCACGTCGGCCGCGACGCGCGGTTCCAGATGGGTGAGGACCACCGCCATCACCTGCGGATGCTCGTTTTCGATGATGGCGGCGATTTCGCGCGCCTCCATCCACTTGAGCATGGTGAGCTTGGTCGAGGCGGTCGGCGGCGTGATGCGCGCCAATATATTGTCCGCGCGCTCGGGCCCCAGCGCCTTGTGCATCGCGCCACGAATATGGCGCGGCGCGCCGTAGCCGATGGTCGTGCGCCGCTTCGCCTTGTTGACGAACTGGTCGAGCGCCTGATTGACCTCGTCTATCTCCACATCGGCGACATCGTACATCGCGAAGCCGAGCTGGCGCACCTCGTCGGGTTCGAGGCGCGAGAGAATCTCGGCGGCCTCGTCCTCGCTGAATAGCATCAGCAGCACCGCCGCCGCCGCGCTGCCGTGCAGCGGGTTGGCTTCCCTGTTTTCGTCGGCAAGAGCGGCTTCAGGCATTTTCTTTGGCCTTGCGGTTTTCGCGAAGCAGGTCGCGCACCACCAGGGCGGCGCGATCCGGATCCTGCTTCACGAAGTTGCGGATCAGGTCGGCGCGCTGGGCGTAGTCCGGCGTCGAGCTGATCATGTCGAGCGTGACGGTCTGGTTCGGGTTTTCCTGAGCGGACCGCAGCAGCTCCTGCGAAATCTCGTTGCCCAGCGCGGTGCGTTCGACCGAAGGCGCGGCACCGGCGGCGCCGGGCGCGCCCGGCGCGCCATCGGCCTTCCTGCCGCTGCCCATCTTCTTCAGCATCGGCCGGCCGATGCCGAAGATGAGGACCGCGACCACCGCGAGGGCGGAAAGGTTGCGCACCAGCATCTTGAACCAGTCAGCCTCATAGACCGGCGGAGCCCCGGCATCCTCGTCCAGCTTCGCGAAACCGCGGGCGGACAGCGCGACCACGTCGCCGCGCGCCTGATCGAAGCCGACCGCGCTCTTGACCAGCGCTTCGAGCGCGGCGACTTCCTCCGCCTTGCGCGGCTTGCCGTCCGGCCCGTTGTCGAGCGCCACCGCGACCGACAGGCGCTTGACCGTGCCGATGGCGTCGCGGGTGACGGAGATTTCCCGGCCCAGCTCGAAATTGCGGTTATAGCTTTCCTGCGTGCGCATCGGCGCCAGTTCCGGCACGGCCTGCCCGTTCGCGCTGGCCGACTGCGGATCGGTCGCGGCCCCGGCCTGCTGGACGTTGGCGGCCTGCGTTCCGGGCTGCGCGGGCAAGGGCGGCTGGTTGGCAAGGGCGCCGGGAATGCCGCCCGCCTCGCCATTGGCCTGATCGCCCGGCTTGGTCGCCTGCCAGCTGCCGGTTTCGGCGCGCAGCCGCGCCTCTTCCTGCGGATAGGTTTCGCGCGTCGCCTGGCGTTCGTTGAAATTGACCTCGGCATGCACCTCGGTCGAGAATTTGCCCGCGCCGACGATCGGCGTCAGCAGCGCGATGACCGCCTGGCGATAGCGCTCCTCGATCCGCGCCTGCACCGCGATCTGGCGGTTGGTTTCCCCTTCCGCGCCGTCGACATTGGACAGGAGATGCCCGTTCTGATCGACCACCGACACATTTTCCGGCGCCAGATTGGGCACCGAGGACGCGACCAGATGCACGATCGCGCGGACCTGATCGTCCGACAGGCTGCGTCCCTGCGCCAGCCGCAGCATCACCGACGCCTGCGGCTTGCTCCGGTCGCGCAGGAACACGCTGGGCGCCTCGACGGCCAGATGGATGCGCGCGCTTTCGACCGCGTCGATCGCCTCGATCGTGCGGGCGAGGTCCATTTCGCGCGCCGAGCGCAGCTTTTCATTCTCCACCGCGCGGCTGGCGCCCATCGGCATATTGTCGATCATGCTGCTGCCGTCGGGCGCGCTCTTGGGCAGCCCTTCGGAGGCGAGCATCATCTTCGCCTTGAAATAATCGTCCTCGGCCACGGTGATGGAGCCGTTGTTCCTGTCGAACTTGTAGGGCACCGCATTCTTGTCGAGCACATCGGCGACGGCGGCCTTGTCGCCATCCGGCAGGCCCCGGAACAGGTCGCGCTGCGGCGGCTCGCGCAGGGCCATCCACGCCAGCGCGGCAGCGCCCACCACGCCGAGCAGGCCCAGCATGGGCAGGCTGCGGGCGACGGCGGGCTGGCCGAGCAGGCCGGTGAACCGCGCGCGGAGCGCATCCACGCCCCCCTTGCCCACGGCCCCGCCGGAAGCGGAAACGGCGGGCAGCGCCGGGGCGGCTGTTGCTGCACTGTCACTCATGATTGCCAACTTTCCTTGCTACGACCCGCCGTCATACCGGCATGCTCATGATGTCCTTGTAGGCGGACAGCAATTTGTTGCGGACCTGAAGCGTCGCCTCGAACCCCAGCGACGCTTTCTGCTTCGACAGCATCACCGCCGCGATGTCGGTGGTCTCGCCGCGTTCGAACGCGGCCGACGCCTCGCTCGCCTCGGCCTGAAGGCCATTGACCTTTTCCAGCGCGGATTTGAGGCTGTCGGCGAAGTCGGCCTTCTGGCCCGACCCGGCGCCCTGCACCCCCACGGCGTCGGCGGCGCCGCCGGTCGAGGCGACATCGCGCAGCGCGGCGTTGCGTTGCAGGATCGCACTGCGCAGCGCCATGATGCTGTCGGTGGTAATCCCGTTCATCGGCTTGTCCCCCTAAAGGCCGCTCAGGCCGCGGCCAACTCGCGCAGTTCGGCGAGGCGATAGCGCAAGGTGCGCTCGGAAATGCCGAGCTTCCGGGCCGCGAGCGCGCGGTGCCCATCGGTTTCGCGCAGCGCCCGGCGCACCGCGTCGAGCTTCGACGCGCGGGCGATGTCCTGCATCTTCACCGGCTTGTGCCTCGGTTCGGGCGCCAGAGCGGCGATGCCGCGCGGCTGCGCCTGCGGCGGCACGGCGGTCGCCATCATCAGCGCGAGGTCGGCGGCGGTGATCCGCTTGCCTTCGCGCAGCACCACGGCGCGCTGGAGCACATTGCCCAGCTCGCGGGCATTGCCCGGCCAACTGTGGCGGGAAAGAACCTCCATCGCCTCGGCGGTCGGCCAGGCGAGGCTGTCGGCGTCCGCGCCCTTGTCCTCCAGCCGGAGCAACATCGCCGCGCCGATCGCGGCGACATCGCCCGGACGGCTCGCCAGCGGCGAGAGCTGAAGCGGCATCACGTTGAGGCGCCAGTAAAGATCGCTGCGGAACCGACCGGCCTCGACCTCGGCGACCAGATCGCGGTTGCACGCGGCGATCACCCGGACGTTGACCGGCACCGGATGGGTCGCGCCCACCGGCAGGATCTCGCCTTCCTGAAGCGCACGCAGCAGCTTGGCCTGAAGGTTGAGCGGCAGTTCGGCGATCTCGTCGAGGAACAGCGTGCCGCCATCGGCCGCGAGGAACAGGCCGTCGGCCGACTGGGCCGCGCCGGTGAAGCTGCCCTTGCGGTGGCCGAAGAGCATCGCTTCCATCATGGTTTCGGGCAGCGCCGCGCAGTTGACGGCGATGAAATCCTTGTCCTTGCGGGCGGAGCGGACATGGAGGAAGCGCGCCATGCCTTCCTTGCCGGTGCCGGTCTCGCCCTGGATGAGCACGGTGGCGTCGCTCGCCGCGATGCGCGAGGCCAGCGACATCAGGCGCATGCTGCTGTCGTCGCCCACGGCGGGCAGCCCGGCGGGACGCAGCAGCTCGGCAATCAGGGCGCAGGCGAAGCCGATATCCTCGGCGCCGAATTCGACGCGGGCGGGCATGCCGTTCGCGGCCCGGACATAGAGCGGTTCGCCCGCCCGGTAAT
>Ga0180222_1000568_pt1 | contig 51467 bp, 51 predicted proteins | sample eDN5th37CKraftOP_FD_151336 | JGI IMG/M metagenome (GOLD analysis project Ga0180222, IMG submission 151336) | Enriched Organic Plus compost microbial communities from Emeryville, California, USA - eDNA 5th pass 37_C Kraft OP (version 2) (version 2) ...
CTTCCGATGGTCGGGAACCCAGCGTGTCGTGCGCAAGGCGGAATGGCCGGACTGGCATCCGCCGGCAGAGATGGTCGCACGCCAGCCTTATCTGCCCCGCTTCATGGCCGGCGGCCCGAGCAACCCACTGGGCGCACGCGCGCTCTATCTCGGCAATTCGATCTATCGAATCCACGGCACCAATTCGCCGTCGACAATCGGCGGGCGCGTATCATCCGGATGCATTCGCATGCTGAACGATGACGTCATCGATCTTTATGCGCGCGCCAAGGTGGGCACCAAGGTCGTCGTCCTTCCGGATGGCGGTCGTCGGCTCCAGGACGTTGTCGAAAAGCCTGCACCGCGCCTCGCGCGCCGAACAGCGAAACGTGTGCCGCAACATTCGGTCGCGGTTTCGGTCACGGCGCAGGTCCAGGAGCCTGCGCAAGCTGCGCCAACGCCGACGTCCACTTCCCCGGATCGCGTCTCGGTAACCCAGCCATCAGCGCAGGCGACCATCTACTTCTGAGACAGCAACCCGCGCTTAATCCTCCGCCGCCCGGCTATCCCGGGCGGCGTTTTTTGTGCGCGACTTCAGAAAAGCGGTTCTTTCAGGACGCGCCGCGCGAGCGATACAAGCCGCGGACGCGAAGCTTTTTAAAATATTTTTCATTACGTCATTTGACGCACTGCGCAGGGCACTCTCGCTACTTCACTACCAACATCGCGCTACGTCGCTACCGGCCGTCGTTACGGAGCTACCGTGCGATTGCTTGCACGCAACAGCGCCGTTGCGAACCGGCAACGGGCGTGCCGCGAACAGATGCTTCGAAGACACGCTTGAAAAATTTCCCGCCTCATTGGTGACACTAATCCACTCAACTTTCCGCGACCGCTCGCCAACGAACAAGAGACAGCGCGAGCGAGTCTGTTGCGTACACGCGGTGTGATCGCGTGAGTGAATGAGTGAGGGGTGTCATGAGAATGATGTCGCGGCGTATGGCGACCAGGCACTCGGGCGTTTTCGACGCTGACGCGCACAATTCTCACATCGTCATCAGCCTGATCGGCCGTCCATGTGCGCGGCGACACACAACGCTGGCCGTTTCTCACAAAAAACGGAGATAGCGAACGCCTGGCAAAGGCGTCGCAAAAGGGGGAGTTTGTAATGCGCAACTTCGTTGTGGCGACGATCGCGATCATCATGGCTGCACGCGCGGCCGTCCTGCCGGTGAACGCCCAGAAGATTCCCGAGGCACTGAAGCAGACCGGAAGTACCGAAGCGAGCATCAAGGAAAAACGCAATGCCTGGACCGTAGGCGTTGCCGGCGGCCTCATGTCAGGCACCTACATGACGTTCGCCAATGAGATCGCACGGGCGCTGGATGACGGCGACAATCTTCGCATCCTGCCGATCGTCACCTATGGAGCGGCGTCCAATATCGACGACCTGCTGTATCTGCGAGGCGTCGATGTTGCGGTCACCCAGTCCGACGTCTTCGAGTATTTCAAGACGGAACGCAAGATCTGGAATCTCAACAACCGGATTCATTACATCATCCGCCTGCCGGTGTCGGAGGTGCATGTCCTCGCGCGGCGCGACATCCGCAGTCTTGAGGATCTGCGCGGCAAGAAGGTGAGCTTCGGCCCCGCAGGCGCGGGCTCGAGCCTGACCGGCAGCATCATCTTCCAGCGGCTCGGCATCGATGTCGAACAGGTCAATGTCGATGAAGCGACGGGCATGCAGAAGCTCAAATCCGGCGAGATTTCCGCGCTCATCCGTCTGGTTGGCAAGCCCATCGGGTTCTTCTCCAACATTCCGGCTGAAGCGAATCTGCACCTGTTGCCAATCCCGTTCTCCAAGACATTCGCCGATTACTACACGATCGGCGAATTCACCGCGGACCAGTATCCGAACCTGATGCCGGAGGGCCGAACCAAGGTCGACACCATCGCCGTGCCGGCGGTGCTGGCGGCATTCAACTGGCCGCGCGGGACCGAGCGCCAGAAGAAGATCGAGCGCATGGTCGAGCGGATGTTCGCGAACTGGGGCAAGTTTCAGAAGCCTCCATTCCATCCGAAGTGGCGCGATGTGAATCTCGCAGCCACGGTGCCAGGCTGGACGCGGCTGGATTCGGCCGAGCGCGAATTGCAAAAGCTTCAGGCCGCCGCACCTTCGGCAAACACCGAGCTGAATCGCGAATTCCAGGCGTACCTGAAGAGCGCCGATTCAAAGCGCGACGCGCAGCGCACACCGGAAAGCCGCGACGCGCTGTTCTCCGAGTTCCTGGCGTGGCGCGACCGGCAGAACGGCCTGTCCGCCAGAAACGAAGCAATACCTGAGTCCAAACCTGTGCCTCGCAGCAAGAGCCGGAATTAATCCGGCCGCAGACTGCGCGTGTGTAAGGGGGAGTGCGTAATGAGTGAGCAGAACACGATATCGTTGAAAATTTTAGATCTCGACCCGTCCATCCAAACGGAGACGACCTATCAGGCGGCCGAGAACAGCGATGTGGCCGAGCCGGAAGCGGAGGATCAGCCCGGCGGCCCGGAAGCCGACCAGGATGCCCGCCTTCTCGACGAGATCGAGCTCAGTTTGCGAGCGATGATCGACGGCAATGTCGGTCGCGAACATCCCGAGCGGTTGTCGGATGTCAGCCGTCTCGCCTCGCAGGAAATCGCCGAGCGGCGAGTGGCTCGCGATGTCGTCGAGGTGCGGTCGCAACCCGCCGACCTTTCGCATGAGAGCGCCGACAGCTTTCACAACGCGGACGAAGAGGCGGAGCCTGTTTCCAATCATCAAATCGCAACGGATGTCGAAACCGTACGCGGAGCTTTCCGCGATCCGAGAACACCGCCCTGGCTGCTTTCGCGAACGCTGGATCCCGAGCCGATCCCCGAACCGGTTGGCGAACATTGGCCGCAATCGCGCAGGCGTGGCATGGCGAGCAGGATTTTCGCGACATTCGGCCTTGCCGCGGCCGGTGCCGCAATCGTCGGTGTGATCGCGATCATGGACGTTCCAAGCCTCATACAGCAAACGATGCGAGGCTTGTCGAGCAATGCGGCGGCCGTATTCAATGAAGGCAAGGCATCGAGCCTGCGGGTTCGCGTGGAAGCCGCCCAGAAGGAGACGCGGGCCGCATCATCTGATCCCGGCATGCGATATGCCGTCGTCATTCCGCCTTCGCACGACTCCGCGGTCCAAGTGAAAACCGAGTCCATCTCGCAGGCGCCGGAGCGGCGGGAGCCGGCGACTGCGTCATGGCCCTCACCTGATCAAGCGAAGCGAAGCGAACCGGCAGGCTGGCAGGTGACGCCTTCCGCCGAACCGGACCGAGCCCCAGCAGTCGCCCCCGAACGGCCGCGCGAAAGCGCGTCACCCACGCGCGTGTTGACGCAGGAAGAAATCGCGGTGCTGCGCAAGATGGGAGACGACTACATTTCCAGCGGCGACTTCGTCGGAGCGCGTGGCGTGCTCGAACGTGCCGCACAGGCCGGTGACGCGTCCGCGGCCTTCGCCCTTGCGTCGACCTACGATCCTGTGGTGCTTGCCAGGTTCAAGGTTCGGGGACTAGAGCCCGACATCGTCAAGGCGTCGTTCTGGTATGAACGCGCGCGCGAGCTTGGATCGGCCGAAGCGCCCCATCGCCTCGCGGAATTGCTGGCCTCGCGCAAGAACTGACCATCGCTTCCCGCTGCCGTCGCGGGGCCCTGCTCTGCGACGGCCCCCCTTTCGGCGACACTCGACAACGCGGGCCAATACGCGCCACGCGTGTCGCGTCGCTTTCATCTGTCTCGCGCTCAAACTCAGGACGCCACATCACATCGGCGGGATTGCTCTGGTATCAGGTTCTGCGAACGCCTAGTCTCGCACCGATCTGATCCAGCGATCGGAGAGCCGGAGTCCGTCGCATTATGTTCAGCTTTCGTTGGGGAGTGAAGATCGCCGCTGCAGCCGTGATCGGAATTGCCTTTTTCCTGGGAACGCTCTGGGCGCTCAACTTCCTGACGCCGACAGTCGAACCTGAGAAGCCGACGGTTGCCGAGACGCCGACGCTTCCCGATGCCGTCCGGCCTTCGACCATCGTTGCTCCTGTTGCAATCGCGATACCCGCCATCGGTCAGGCCATAGAACAGGCCGCCCCGCGCACCTTGTCCGGAAAGCCGGACAACCCGATCGCGAAAGTGCTGGCGAAGGCTGATATAAACTACACGCTTGAACGCTCGCCTCTGACCTTCACCGGGCGTGCCGAAGGCTTGATCATTGCCACCGATCTGAATGGTGCGCTGACCATCACCGGGCAGGCTTCCGACAAGCTGAACGATGTCATCGGATCTCTGATCGGCCAGGCGCAGCCGCGATCCGCGAACGGCAAGCCGATCGATTTGCGTGCCGGTCTCAAGGGTCGCGTGACTGTCACCTCGCGGCCGAAGATCACCGATCGCTGGCGGCTGGAAGCCAACCTTGTCGGCCGCACCGAGCTTTCCGAAGCGAATCTCCAGGTCGCCGGCATCAAGTTCAATGGCGCGCGCGAGATCAGGTTTCTGGTGGACCGCGCGATGTCGGATCAGATGCTCGCGCTCGCGGCACGCGTACGCGACGATCCCTTCATGGAAAACGCCGCACGGCGCGAATGGGCAAAGCTCTGCCGCTCGATTCCGCTTGAAGCGTCGGCACAGGGCGTACCGCCACTCTTCCTCGAAACACGCCCGACGCGCGCTTTCGCGTCGCAACCGCGCGTCGATGCCAACACCGTCACGATCACGATTGGCGTACAGGCCGATACACGGGTCGTCGCGCAGCAGACCAAGCCTGACTGCCCGTTCCCGGACAAGCTCGACCTCGTGGCGCCGATTGAGCAGGGCAAGATTGCCATCGGCGTGCCGATCGACATTCCCTTCACCGACCTCAACCGGCTCATCGATACCCAGCTGAAAGGCAGAACCTTCCCGGAGGACGGATCGGGCCTCGCAAAGATTACCGTCCTGCGAGCGGCCGCGGCCGCCGCAGGTGACAAGGTCATGGTGTCGATGCTGGTAAATGCCAAGGAAAACAAGAGCTGGTTCGGACTCGGCGCCGAAGCAACGATCCATATTTCTGGCAAGCCCGTGCTCGATCAGGAAAATCAGACGCTGCGGCTCTCGGACGTGAAACTCGCGGTGGAATCGGACGCCGCATTCGGGCTGCTGGGCGCCGCGGCCCGTGCCGCGATGCCCGCGTTGCAAGCCGCTGTCGCACGGCAAGCCATTTTCGATTTGCGGCCGACGCTCGCCAATGCTCGAAAGAGCCTCGACAAGGCGCTTGCGGATTTTCGGGTCCAGGGCGACGGCGTCAAAGCCGACGCCCAGATCACCGGGCTGCGTCTGGCCGGCGTGGAATTCGACCAGACGATCGTGCGTGTGACCGCCGAAGTGGACGGCGTGGCGCGGGTGTCGGTGTCGAAACTCCCGGGTCGATGAGCCGAGCTACTTATCCGGTGTGAAGCCCGACGCCTTCACGGCCGGCTCCCAGAAGGCCGCGTCGCGCTTCATGATGGCGCCAAGCTCCGCCGCCGACGTGCCGGTTGGCTCGATCGCAAATTGCAGCATGCGCTCTCGCACATCCGGCGCCTGGATGGCCTTGACGATCGCGGCGTTCAGACGCGCGATGACGTCGGGCGGCGTCCTGGCGGGTGCGTACATGGCGTACCAGCCGCTGGCGTGCAGGTCGTATCCGACTTCACGGAAGGTCGGGATGTCCGGCAGGAACTTCGAGCGCTGCGCGTCGGAGGTGGCGAGCACGCGGAGCTTTCCGCCCTTGTGATTTTCCAGAAGATCGGCTGTCGTCGTCACGACCACCGCGATCTGCCCGCCGATCAGGTCGGTCAGCGCTCCGGCCGACCCCTTATAGGTCACGTGGCGGAAGTCGATCCCGGCACGCTGGCCAAACAGAGCCGCGAGGAAATGCGGCAGCGTGCCGGCCGCCGGCGTTCCGTAATTCGCCTCGTTTGGATTGGCCTTGGCCCAGGCGACAAGTTCCGGCACGGATTTCGCCGGCACCTTGGGTCCGACCGCAATGCCGAAATCGAAGGTCCCCAGTTGCGCAATCGGCGCAAGGTCGGTGAACGGGTCGTATTCGAGGTTCTTGTAAACCAGCTGATAGACCGCGACCGGCGCGATCGGCACCATCAGGAGCGTCGAGCCATCCGGTGCGGCATTCTTCACCGCCTGCACCCCGATGCGCCCGCCCGCTCCGGTGCGATTCTCGACGATCACGGGACGATTCAACTCCACGCGCATCTTCTCGGCGATCATGCGCGCTAGCGCATCGCCCGTGCCGCCAGCCGTGAAAGGAAAGATGATGCGGATCGGCTGCTCGCCGATCTGCGCATGCGTGGCGCCTGGAAGTGCGGCGGCCAGCACAGCTGCTATCGCCAACACGGCGGCTCTGCGGGAAAGCATGCAATCCTCCTCCCGGATAATGTTGTTGCCTCGAATGCTATCGCCTCGTCTCAGATGAATCACCCTCCCCCGCGATAGGCGCTCCAGGAATCCTGCGGAATGTCGGATTCGTCCCAGACGCCGATCAGGATGCCGCGTCGCTGCGACTTGCCGCGCGCGTTGAGAATCCGCTGTTCCGAAACCGTGGTCCGTTGCGACTGGCGCATCGCCCATTCGGAGAGCGCGTTGTGCATAGCGTCGCACTGGTCCGCGTAACTGGGATCATTGCCGAGGTCGCGAAACTCGTTCGGGTCCGCCTGCATGTCGAACAGCATGGGCCGGAAGCCGACCGCGTGGACATATTTCCAGCGCTTGTCCGCGACCATGAACAGCCGTGCGTCGCGCGGCGCTGTCCCGAGCTTCGCCGATGCCGGCAGCATCGAATAATCGTACTCGCTGAACGCGAAAGCACGCCAGTCTGCCGGCGCTTCGCCCCGGAGCCACGACAAGAGTGAGCGGCCTTCCAGGCGATGTCCCTGTTCGCGCGGATCGGCGCCGAGGCGCTCGAGAAAGGTCGGTAGCAAATCGATTGCCTCGATCAGCGCATCGCATGTGCTGCCGCGTGTGCCGTCGGCGTCGGGCGACGGGTCGCAGACGATCAGCGGAATCTTCACCGACGGTTCGTGGAACAGATCCTTTTCGCCAAGCCAGTGATCGCCAAGATAATCGCCGTGATCGGAGGTGAATACGATCAGCGTGTTGTCGAGCAACCCTCGGCTTCGCATGAAGCCGAACAGATGGCCCAGCTGGTCGTCGATCTGCCTGATGAGCCCCATATAGACCGGGATCACCTCGCGCCGGACCTCCTCGCGCGAGAAGTTGCGCGCCACCAGAAAATCCATGAATGCGCGATAGACCGGGTGCGGGTCGATGCGCTCGCTCTCGCTCTTCACCGCGGGGATCACATCGCCAGGGCCGTACATGTCATTATAGGGCGCAGGCGCGATATAGGGCCAATGCGGCTTGATATAGGACAGATGCAGGCACCAGGGCCGTTCGCCGGCCTCGCGCATGAAGTCTATCGCGCGGCGCGTCATGTACGGCGTCTCGGAATCCTCGTCGGCAACGCGCGCCGGTTTGCGCGCATGACGCATCGCCCAGCCGGATGCGAGCGCATTGCCCTCGCCGTCGGCCGCATTCGCATAATCGTGCCACGGGTTGGGACCGGGATATCCCTTCTCGTTGAGATAGCGATTGTAGCGCGGCTCGCGCGGATCGTAGCGACCATCCGGACCTATGCCGTGCAGGCCATCATCGCGCTCGTATGGATCGAAGCCGCATTCCGAAACGCGCACGCCGATGATCGATTGCGGGTCGATGCCGAGCCGCTCCATGCCCTCGGTATCCGGCTGCATGTGCGTTTTGCCGACCAGCACGGTGTCGACCCCGAGAGGGCGCAGATAATCGCCCATCGTCATCTCGCCGACCTTGAGCGGAAAGCCGTTCCAGGACGCGCCATGGGAGGACACGTAACGGCCGGTATAGAAGCTCATGCGCGAGGCGCCGCAGACCGGCGATTGCACATAGGCGCGGGTGAAGCGAACCCCACGCACCGCCAGCGCATCGATATTGGGCGTCTTCAACGTCGGATGCCCGGCGCAGGACAGGTAGTCGAAGCGCAACTGGTCGCACATGATGAAGAGGATATTTTTGACGCGGCGGGTCACGCTTTGACGACCTTCTGTTTGGTCATTCCCCCAAAAGGCGGGAACTCCTGTTCCAGAGCGGCGGCTATAGGCTCCGCCTTCGCAGGGACGCGCATTTCGTTCTGCGATCCCGTTCTTATGAGCCGGGACAGGCGGGTGGACAAGGCTCGGTGCCCGCGTTGACAGGGGCCCGGATCGGCCTACATTGGCACCGTTCCGAGGGGAGTCCCGAGTGGGGCTGAGATTCTGCCGGCCGGCAGTAACCCTTTGAACCTGATCCGGGTCATGCCGGCGAAGGGACAGGACACCATGACTTCCACATCGCTTCGCATCTTTACCGCACGGCTCCGACAGGGGCTGCGCTGTCGCGCGTCCGCCATACTGACGAACGGGAAACCACAACAATGAACATCCACAACCCCAATCTCGAAACACCGAAGGTCACGACCGGCGCCCTGCCCGCTTCGCGCAAGATCTATGTCGCGCCGGAGGCTGCGCCCGACCTGCGGGTGCCGCTGCGCGAGATCGCCCTGTCGAAGGAATCCGGTGAGCCGCCGCTGCCGGTCTATGACACGTCCGGTCCCTATACTGATGACAGTGCAACCATCGATGTCGAGAAAGGCCTGCCGCGTACACGCGTTCAATGGGTGAAGGAGCGCGGCGGTGTCGAGGCCTACGAGGGGCGCCCGATCCAGCCTCTCGATAACGGCAATGCCACCGGCAAATATCTCGCGCGCAACTTCCCCAATACCCCGAAGCCCCTGCGCGGCGTGGGCGACGTGCCGGTGACGCAATACGAATTCGCCAGAGCCGGCATCATCACCAAGGAGATGATCTACGTCGCGGCGCGCGAAAATCTCGGCCGCAAACAGATGCTGGAGCGCGCGGAGGCGGCCCTTGCCGACGGCGAAAGCTTCGGTGCCGCGATCCCGCCCTTCATCACCCCGGAATTCGTACGCGACGAGATCGCGCGCGGGCGGGCGATCATCCCCTCGAACATCAATCACGGCGAACTTGAGCCGATGATCATCGGCCGCAACTTCCTCGTGAAGATCAACGCAAATATCGGCAACTCCGCGGTCACCTCCTCGGTGGAGGAAGAGATCGAGAAGATGGTGTGGGCGATCCGCTGGGGTGCCGACACGGTGATGGACCTGTCCACCGGACGCAACATCCACAACACCCGCGAATGGATCATCCGCAATTCGCCGGTGCCGATCGGCACCGTGCCGATCTACCAGGCGCTGGAAAAGGTGAATGGCGATCCGGTCAAGCTGGATTGGGAAGTCTACAAGGACACGCTGATCGAGCAATGCGAACAGGGCGTGGACTATTTCACCATCCATGCCGGCGTCCGCCTCGCCTATGTGCCGCTGACCGCGAACCGCGTCACCGGCATCGTCTCGCGCGGCGGCTCGATCATGGCCAAGTGGTGCCTGTCGCGACACAAGGAGAGCTTCCTCTACGAGCGCTTCGAAGAGATTTGCGACATCATGCGCAAGTATGACGTCTCGTTCTCGCTCGGCGACGGCTTGCGCCCCGGCTCGATTGCAGACGCCAACGACCGCGCGCAATTTGCCGAACTGGAGACGCTCGGCGAACTGACGCAGATCGCCTGGAAGAAGGGTTGCCAGGTCATGATTGAAGGGCCGGGTCACGTCCCGATGCACAAGATCAAGATCAACATGGACAAGCAGCTGAAAGAATGCGGCGAGGCCCCGTTCTATACGCTTGGACCGCTGACGACCGACATCGCGCCGGGCTACGACCATATCACGTCCGGCATCGGCGCCGCCATGATCGGCTGGTTCGGCTGCGCCATGCTCTGCTACGTCACGCCGAAGGAGCATCTGGGCCTCCCCAACCGCGACGACGTGAAGGAAGGCGTCATCACCTACAAGATCGCTGCCCATGCCGCCGATCTCGCCAAGGGGCATCCCGCAGCGCAACTCCGCGACGACGCCCTCTCCCGCGCGCGCTTCGACTTCCGCTGGGAGGATCAGTTCAACCTCGGGCTCGATCCCGACACCGCGCGCGAATATCACGACGAGACGCTGCCCAAGGAGGCGCACAAGGTCGCGCATTTCTGCTCGATGTGCGGGCCGAAATTCTGCTCAATGAAGATCACGCAGGACGTGCGGGACTATGCGGCAAGCCTCGGGAATAACGAGAAGGCCGCGCTCGGCCTCGATGCGGCGGAAGCCGGCATGAAGGAAATGTCGGACAAGTTCAACGCACTCGGCGCCCAGGTCTACATCGACGCCGACAAGGTGAAGGCGAGCAACAAGGTTCTGTAACCATCCAGGATGGGACCGGAGTCGAAGGCGGGTTGGCGAAAGCCGGCCCGCCTTTTCTTTTCGCCCGGCGGCAGACTAAGCTTCTGCCGCCAGCCCCTCGAATGGGAGACCGCCATGACCGCCTTCAACGCCGTGCGTTTCAAGGTGAAGCCCGGACGCGAGCCGGACTTCCTCGACGCCCACAGGAACGTCGGGGCCGAATGGCTGGGCGTTCGCCACGTGAACATGATCAAGACAGGCGAGCGCAGCTACTGCATCATCGCCGAATGGGACGACATGGATGCTCTCGCCAGTGCGCGTCCGAACATGATCAAGACGCTGAATTCCTTTCGCGACACGCTAGAGGATCTGGGCGGCGGGCTGGGGCTTACGGATCCAGTGGGCGGTCCGGTGGTGCTGGCATTGAAATAACCAGCAATCTTTTTCCTATTCCGAGTCCGATCCAAGGAGGCGCGCCGGGCGCGCTCGCAAAAGGCGGAACCAGGCCGTGGCCAAAGAGACGAAGAAGCAAGAGACGAAAAAGCATCGCGTCTATACGATCAGCGTCGCAAGCGTCTATCCGCACTATATTGCCAAGGCGGAGAAGAAGGGACGCACCAAAGCCGAGGTCGATGAAATCATCCGCTGGCTGACGGGATACAGCCAGAAGGAACTGGACGCCGAGCTGACAAAGAAAACGGACTTCGAGACCTTCTTCGCAAACGCGCCTCGCCTCAACCCGGCGCGCACTCTGATCAAGGGCGTGATATGCGGCGTCCGGGTGGAGGACATCGAAGAGCCGCTGATGCGGGAGCTTCGCTACCTCGACAAACTGATCGACGAGCTGGCCAAGGGAAAGGCGATGGAGAAGATCCTGCGGCAATAGCCTGCCAGGAAACATCCGTCCTGCATGGCTCGACCGGCTTTGACGCGATCTGACGGGCTCCATCACCCGAAACAAAGCAGAGCGGCGCGTCTTATGCGGCGCGTGACAGCGGACCGGCGCGCCGAGCGGGCGGGCTCTCGCACTTCGACGGCTCCTTCGGAGCACACCGGCAGCACCGGCCAAAGGTTCCACCCCCTCCTGTGCGGCGGCAGCCCCCGCTGCGCGCACGGCAATGGGCGTTGCGCCTGTCGCCTGTCCGTTCGGACCGCAATTGATCCAAGTCTGATCCAAGTCTGATCCAAGTCTGATCCAAGTCTGATCCAAGTCTGATCCAAGTCGTTGCCGGATCGATAAACGATAATTCAGCACGGCGACCGCCTGTGACAACGTTGCACCCGGCAAAAGCTTGCGTCGCCGCGAAGCTTTCGCCATTCATGGAAAGCAACTCAGCCGCATGGAGATGACGCCGATGGGATGACGCGAAGGACCGTATGGTTGTGGCTGCTGGCCGCCCTCGCACTCATCCCCGTGATCGTCTCCACGGCTCACGCCGCGGATACCGCCGCGCGTATCGACCTGACCCGGCATCCGGTCGGTTATCTGTCGCTCCTCATCTTCTTCGCCGCCTACGGCTTCGTGGCCTTCGAGAAGGCCATCCAGCTTCGCAAGTCGAAGCCGGTCATGCTGGCGGCTGGGCTGATCTGGGCGCTGCTCGGTATCGTCTACGCCATGCATGGCGAGAGCGCGGCGCTCGAAGTCGCCGCCAAGCATGTGCTGCTCGACTATGGCGAGCTGATGCTGTTCCTGATCGTCGCCATCACCTATGTGAATACGATGCAGGAGCGGCGCGTGTTCGACGCGCTGCGCACGCGCCTCGTCGGCACCGGGCTGACCTACCGACAGCTGTTCTGGATGGTCGGCAGCCTCGCCTTCATTTTCGGCCCCATCATCGACAACCTGACCACGGCGCTCGTCATGGGCGCGGTGGTCGTCGCCGTCGGCGTCGGCCATTACAAATTCATCGTGATGGGCTGCATCATCATCGTGGTCGCGGCCAATGCCGGCGGCGTGTTCTCGCCGTTCGGCGACATCACCTCGCTGATGGTATGGCAGAAAGGCAAGCTCGGCTTCTTCGAATTCTTCTACCTGTTCCTGCCGTCTCTGGTGAACTTCCTCGTGCCGGCGGCATTCATGCATTTCAGCGTGCCGAAAGGCAGACCTGACGCAGACGTTGCGATCAGGCACCTCAAGCCGGGCGGCGCCGGCGTGATATGGCTGTTCCTGGCCACCCTCGTCACCGCCGTCCTGTTCAAGACCGCGCTGAACCTGCCGCCCGCGCTCGGCATGATGCTGGGGCTCGGCTACCTGCAGATGTACAGCTATTACCTGCAGGCGATCAGCCGCCGCCGCAACGACCAGACGCTCGCCTTCGATTCCTTGCGCGAGATGCGGCATGTGGAATGGGACACGCTCCTGTTCTTCTTCGGCGTCATCTTTGCGGTCGCAGGCCTCGGCGTTGCCGGCTACCTCACCAAGCTGTCGGCGTGGCTCTATGGCGATCTCGGAGCAACCACCGCCAATATCGCGATCGGCATCCTCGGCGCCGCGTTCGATAACATCCCGCTAATGTTTGCGGTGCTCACGATGAATCCCGATATGTCGAGCGGCCAGTGGATGCTGGTCACATTGTCAACGGGCATCGGCGGCAGCCTCGTCTCCATCGGCTCGGCGGCGGGCGTCGTGCTGATGGGGCTCGTCCGCAACCACTACACCTTCATGAACCATCTGCGCTGGGCCTGGGCCATTGCGCTCGGCTATGTCGCCAGCATCGCGACCCATCTGTGGGTCAACGCCGCGATCATGTGACCCCGCACGGGCGGGGCTTTCGTCAGCTGCCGGCGCGGGCTTGGCAAAGGCCGCGCCCGACCCCCATATCCGGACGGAGGTCGTGGCGATGGCACGGTTTCTTGTCATTCTCGGGCTGATCTTCGTGGCGGCGGGCCTGCTCTGGCCCTGGCTGTTGCGCATCGGGCTTGGCCGCCTGCCCGGCGACATTCACATCAGCGGCGCGTATGGTTCGCTCTACATTCCGATCACGACCAGCATCCTGATCAGCGTCGTGCTGACTGTCCTGATGTGGCTGTTCAGCCGGTAACCCGTGGGACACGACCTGGGCGAGCCTGATGCAACGCCGGGCACGGCATCGGAGTTAAGTGACCCTGTTTCTCTTCTCCCAATGTCCGGTGGAGCACCATGGCCCGCATTCTGACCTACACCCTGTTTGTCGCAGGCGTTCTCGCCATCGGCCTCGCCATCGGCGTGATGTTCACGCCAGGCGCGTGGTACGCCTCGCTCGCGAAGCCGCCGTTCAATCCTCCGGGCTGGCTGTTCGGTCCGGTCTGGACGATCCTGTATGTCCTGATCGGCATTTCCGGTGCCCGCAGCTTCGAGCACAAAGGGGGCACTTGGCTGTGGCTCGCACAGATGGCGCTGAACTTCGCCTGGACTCCGGTCTTTTTCGGGATGCAGCGGCCGGGCGCCGCCCTCGTTATCATCCTGGCGCTCCTTGTGACCATCATCGCCTTCATCATTGCACGTTGGAATGCGGATCGTCCGAGCGCGCTGCTCTTTATTCCTTATGCTGCATGGGTGGCATTCGCCGCGGTGCTGAATGCTTCGATCGTCCTGCTGAACTGAGAAAGGCTATCGCCGACCAAGACTCCCTTGCTTCACAATGGTACAAGGTTCGCGTTTGTTCGCTGAGAACGAATCGCGACAGCGATTCGTCGCGTGCGGCAAATCTGAAGAGAGTGTTTACGTCGTCCCGCCTTCATTCCATTTTCAATCGCAGTCTTCATCCCTCTGCGGTCCATTGTCCGCTTCGGAGATTTCGATGCTCAAGAGACTCTGGTTTGTTCTCGCGCTCCTCGCGATGCCGCCGCTGGCTGTTGCGACTGCCCACGCACAGGGTCAGTCGCTGAACGACATCCTCGAGCCCGTTCGCAAGGAGGCCGGCCTTCCCGCGCTGGCGGCCGCCGTCGTCAAGGACGGACGCATCGTTGCCTCCGGCGCGGTCGGCTCGCGGGTGCTGGGCCGCGATCTTCCGGTGACGATCGACGATCGCTTTCACATCGGATCGGACACCAAGGCCATGACCGCGACTCTTGCGGGCATGCTTGTGGAGGAAGGCAAGCTGCGCTGGGATTCGACCATCGGCGAGGTGCTGGGTGCCGACCTGCCGGGCATCGATCCGACATTTGCAAAGATCACGCTCGAGCAGCTGCTGTCGCACACCAGCGGCATTCCGACCGACACCAAGGAGATCTACGAGCAATATGTCGATGGGAAAGCCTACGAGGAGACATTGCCGCAATCGCGGCTGCGCATGCTGCACGCCTTCGGCAAGAACCCGCTGAAGGCGGATCCGAAGCCGACCTTTCGCTACGCCAATCTCGGCTACGTCGCCGCCGGGGCGATGATCGAAAAGATGGCAGGAGAGACCTGGGAAGAACTGATCCGTCGCCGGCTCTTCGACCCGCTTGAACTGAAAACCGCGGGGCTTGGCCCGCAGGCGACGCGCGGCAAGTTCGACGCGCCGGTCGGTCATGATGTCGACGACAAGGGCAAGATCACGCCGCGCCCCTGGGGACCGGGTGCCGATGTGCCGGCTGGCCTCGGACCCGCCGGTGTCGCGCATATGTCGATCCTCGATTTCGCGCGTTGGGCGGGATGGAATGCCGGCGAAGGCAAGCGGGGGCCTGCGCTCGTCAAGCCGGAAACGCTTAAGCGGATACATCGCCAGCATGTGACGATGACGCTCGAAAATCCCCCGCCCGGTACGCCGAAGTCCGGTGGCTATGGGCTCGGCTGGGGTATCGCCGCTGCCGCGTGGTCCGACAATCGGCCTGTCCTCGGCCATAATGGGTCGAACACAATGAACCTTGCGACGATCATGGTCGATCCGCAGCGCGACATCGGCATTGTGGTCACGACCAATTTCCCGGGTCCGAAAGCCGACGAGGCGCTTCAGTCGCTCGTGGGCACATTGTATCAGCGCTTCGCGAACTAACCGGACAGCTGAGTGCGATTGCGCCTCGCGCACGCTCATGTGACACGGCTGCGTTTCGGACATGCGCTGTCACACGATAAACGCGCATCGTGCAGTGCCATTGGCTCACAATGGCACAAGGTTCGCACTTGTTCCTGAAGAACGAATCAGGGGTGCGATTCGCGCTTCGAATCGCGCGAGCGTGGCGCAACAGATTTCCATCGTCGAGCATCCCCGACGCGGGCGTTCGTTCGCGTATGGTTAATGCTTCGTTACGCATCGCTCGCGTGCACGTCGCGCTGGGCTCTGGCGCGCGGCGATTGACATCAAGCGTCTTGAGCCCTTGGCTGTCCGCAGAGCAAACAGGACGCATATTCCGGTGACGACATCGCCCGACTTTCTGCGCTGGGAAACCCGCTTCGCCAAACCGGAATACGAATTCGGCAAGGCGCCGAACGACTTTCTGGTCCGCTGCAAGGCGCTGCTGCCCGCCTCCGGCACCGCATTGGCGGTCGCCGATGGCGAAGGCCGCAACGGCGTCTGGCTCGCCGAACAGGGGCTCGCCGTCACCTCGGTCGATTTCTCGCCTTCGGCGCAGAAGAAGGCGGCGGCGCTCGCAGCCGAGCGCGGCGTATCGATCACCCTGATCGAGGGCGACGCTCACACCTTCGATTATCCGGAGGCCGCGTTCGACGTGGTGGCGGAGATCTTCACCCAATTCTCGACGCCGCAGGAGCGGCCGCTGAAATGGGCTGGCATGCGGCGCGCGCTGAAACCCGGCGGTCTTCTCATCATCGAAGGCTACGCGCCGAAGCAATTGCAATACGGCACCGGCGGACCGAAAGAGATCGAGCATCTCTATACGCGGGACATGCTGAAAGCTGCGTTCGGCGATTTCGACGATGTGCGGATCGCCGAAGAAGAGCGCGTGATGCACGAGGGCGCGGCGCATGCGGGGATGTCGGCGGTGATCAATCTCACCGCACGAAAGCCTCGCTAGAGCGATTTCGGTCGAGGTCCGGATTGGTAAGTCGCGGCGGCACAGCGATCGCAATCGGCCCATCACGACACATCACATTCGATCACACTTACAACACGCGCCGCCCACCCGATTTGTCGCGCAACGCTGCGTTGATGTAGCCTTTGCCGACTGGCCTCGGTCGTCCGCCCTGGGGAGGTATCATCATGAATCCGGTCCGCGCCTTCATCTTCGCGGTCGGCGCAGCCGCCCTCGTCACACTACAGTCCGCAACCATCGCCGCTGCGCAGGCGCCCAAGCCAGAGACGCCGAGCTCCGATCCAGGCGAGTCCGAGGCCGATCAGGCTTCGCTGACACAAAAACTGAATGCCTATGTCGGCTGCATCAACCGGCTGTCGGGCCGCTCCTATGACTCGCGCCGGCGCTATTTCAGCTGGGTCGGCAAAAGCGGACCGACTGGCAAGGAGCGCATCATCTACGGCACCTATACGATCTACGACACGTCGGATTGCCGAAAGAATATCGAGGCTGCCAATGCGATGGAGCCGCGCGATGAAGCGCTCGAAGCCGCAGCCTCCGCCTACGCCGATGCCGTCGGCAAGCTCGAACCGCTCCTGAAGGAAGCCGACGAATATTACTCGCAGGAGGATTACAAGGACGACAAGATGGCCAAGGGCAAGGCCCTGCATCCGCGCCTGGTCGCGACCTGGGATGCCTTTGCCAAAGCCGACAAGACGCTGCGCGAGGGCGTCGAGACGATCAACGACAGGCGCGCGGCCGAACGCGTTGCCGCAATCGAAAAGAGCGAAGGCAAGTCGGCGCGCTATCACACCGAGGCGCTGATGATCGAGGCAAAGCGCGTCCTCCGCACCGAGACCGCCGACAAGCCGGACATGAACGCCATCAACGCCGCGCTGAATGCCTATGAGAACCAGGTCAAGGCGCTCGATCAGCTCGACGGCGACGCCAAGGTCGACTCCTTCTTTCTCTCCGCCGCCAAGGGCTATCTCACCAGCGCCAAGCAGCTGATGCGCCGCATTCGCGACAAGACTCCGCTCAGCCAGGGCGACCGGATGATGATCAATGCCGGTGGCGGCGAGATGATCGAGGGCACCCCGCAGCGGCTGTTGCGGAACTATAACGATCTGGTCGGCGCCTATAACAGCCGCCTCAGGCGGGGCTAGCCCTTTGGTTGTCATCGCCCGCGAAAGCGGGCGATCCAGTCAGCAAAACCGCTTCAAGCTTTTGGTGGATGCCCCGCTTTCGCGAAACAGAAATGGACGCGGAGCAGCACAGGAACGGGTGCCCCCTATCCTTTCGCCGTGAACAGGAAATAACCCACCGTTCCGAACATCGCGCCGGCCTTGTGCAGGTCCACATCTCCGCGTCCCAGACCACGCGCTCGGCTTGCGAGATCACACGTCTTTCAGCGCTGTCTCGGCGGTGCCGGCGCAATATTCCGCCACGAGGTTCAGCGGAAGTGGCGCACACGCGTATGCACCGCGACACCTCAATCTTATCACGCCCGACAAACTTGGGCGCAGCGCCCGACTCAGCAAAGGCGCGGTGGATGAGATACTCCCATGAGTTGCCACGCCGGTGGCCGCACCGCTACTTTTACGATAGTCACGCGACAGCATGCGGGGGGCTATCGATGTCCGATACCACTGTCCAGCGTCTGGCCGGAGCCGCCGGCCTGCTCTTCCTGATCCTGTTCATTCCCTCCTATCTCGCCGCGCCGGACGATCCGGTCGCAACCTCCTCGGCTCAGCAAGTTCTCGCCTATTTCAAGGAACGGCAGGGTCAGATCCTCATGGTCAATGGGATCATGCTGATCTTCGCCGCGTTCTTCTTTCTGTGGTTCATCGGAATCCTGCACGATCTCACGCAAGCCGCGGAAGCCGGCAAACTCGGCTTCTCGTCGGTGGTCCTCGCCGGCGGCATCATGTTCGTTGCCTTGATGCTCGCAGGCGCGGCCGCGGAGATTTTGCACGCCGCGAGCCAGGCGCGATTTCAGAATTTCCGTGAAGACGCGCAGCTCGGATTCCTGTCGCTGACAATGGCAGGGTGGCTGTATCGCTTCGCGTTCGTCGGCATGGCGGTGATGATCGCCGCAACGTCCGCGGTGGCGCTGCGCACGGCGATGTTGCCAAGCTGGCTCGGCTGGGTCGGCTTCGTTGTCGCGATTGTCACATTGCTGCGTTATTTCGGCCCGCTCGGCGGATGGCTTTCCATGGCCTGGATTGCAGTCGTGTCGGCCTTCATGCTCGGCGGCATGATCGGCCGCACCCGCGCACGCAAGTCATGACGAGTGCCAGTCATGACGCGAGAATGCCGGTGCCTCAGTCCCGGCGCGTCATTACGACGAGAGCTACGACGCCGCTCCGAAGCGAAGGCGCGCCCGTTCGCGCGCCTTCTCCGCCTCCACCTCGCGGTCGCGGGCTGGCGCATGGGTGTGCAGCGAGTTGAGCAGCTTTCGCGCCGCGGCCGCGACCTCTTCGACGGCTTCGTCGAAAACCCCCGCATTCGCCTGCGAGGGGGTATTGAACCCCGAAAGCTTGCGCACGAATTGCAGCGCCGAAGCCCGGATCTCGTCCTCGGTCGCGGGCGGCTCGAAATTGAACAGGGTCTTGATGTTGCGGCACATGGGGACCTCCTCGCGCGCTCCGACAGCGGAAATGTAAGACGAGGCGCGCAGAAGCGTAACCCCGCGCAAATCGGCGCAGTTCGCGGTTCCGGCTTTCGCAGCGGCGGCCGATCTGAGATGCTTGGCGCGGACCGGCAGGAGCAATCCGGGGCAAATCATTCGCGACAGCCATTCGAGGCAAATCATGTCCCATGTGACTTATCGCATCGTCCAGCATGACGGCGGCTGGGCCTACAAGGTTGGCGACGTTTATTCCGAGCCGTTCAAAACGCATGCACGGGCGCTTGCCGCCGCGCGACGCGCCGCCCGCGAGCAGCGTACCCCGGGCAGCACCGAGGTCATCGAGTGGGAAGACGAGAACGGCGCCTGGCACACCGAAACGGCGCCCGGCAGCGACCGACCGGAGACCGACGTGGAAGACAGCCAGAGCTAGGTTTCCGGGAGCGCCCCCAGCCTCGCCGCACCCATCGCGGCCGGCGTTTTCTCGCTGCACCATCGCGACCGCCGAACGAGCGCGTTCTCCTCTTTTCCCTCCCCCGCTTGCGGGGAGGGATAAGAAAGGTTGCGGGGGAGGATAAGAGAGAGCGCTTCCCGCCACGTTCCCCTCAATAAAGGGCCAAAATCCCGGTCGATCGAACGGCCTAAACTACCCCCAGCCTTGCCCTTTCCTCTCCCGGCCGTTACTTAAAGCCCCGCATTTCCGCCATATCCCGCTGGTCCGGCGCGTTCGCGCAGCCGATGCGGATTTGTCCGAAGGTTTGTTAGAGAAGCGCAATGAACGGCCGCCAATTCGTCTATTTCATGCAGGGCCTGACCAAGGTCTATCCCGGCAACCGCAAGGTCCTGGATAACATCCACCTGCAATTCTATCCGGACGCCAAGATCGGCGTCCTCGGCGTCAACGGCGCCGGCAAGTCGACACTGCTGCGCATCATGGCCGGCATCGACACCGATTACAGCGGCGAGGCCTGGGTCGCCGAAGGCGCCCGCGTCGGCTATCTGCCGCAGGAGCCGCAGCTCGATCCGGACAAGTCGGTCCGTGAGAATGTGATGGAGGGCGTCGCGGAACAGAAAGCGATCCTCGATCGCTACAACGAACTGGCGATGAATTATTCCGACGAGACCGCCGACGAGATGACGGCGCTCCAGGATCAAATCGAGGCCAAGGGCCTTTGGGACCTCGATTCCAAGGTCGACCAGGCGATGGACGCGCTGCGCTGCCCGCCCGACGATGCCGACGTCACCAAACTCTCCGGCGGCGAACGCCGCCGGGTTGCGCTCTGCAAGCTCCTGCTCAATCAGCCCGAACTTCTGCTGCTCGACGAGCCGACCAACCATCTCGACGCGGAATCGGTCGCCTGGCTGGAAGGCCATCTGCGCAATTATCCCGGAGCGATCCTGATCGTGACCCACGATCGCTACTTCCTCGACAACGTGACCGGCTGGATTCTCGAACTCGATCGCGGCCGCGGGATTCCCTATCAGGGCAATTACAGCTCCTGGCTCGGTCAGAAGCAGAAGCGGCTCGAGCAGGAAGGCCGCGAGGAGGAAGCGCGCCAGCGCACCCTCGCCGCCGAACAAGAATGGATCGCGGCTTCGCCCAAGGCGCGTCAGGCCAAGTCCAAGGCGCGTTACCAGCGCTACGAGGAATTGCTCGCGAAGTCCGCGCAGAAGCAGACCCAGACCGCGCAGATTGTCATCCCGGTGGCGGAGCGGCTCGGCAACAACGTGATCGAGTTTGACGGTCTCACCAAGGGCTTTGGCGACAACCTTCTGATCGACAACCTCACCTTCAAGCTGCCGCCCGGCGGCATCGTCGGCGTGATCGGCCCGAACGGCGCCGGCAAGACCACGCTGTTCCGCATGATCACCGGGCAGGAAAAGCCCGACGCCGGCACGATCAAGATCGGCGAGTCGGTGCATCTTGGTTATGTCGACCAGTCGCGTGACTCGCTCGACCCGAACAAGAACGTGTGGGAGGAAATCTCCGGCGGGCTCGACCAGATCCTGCTTGGCAAGAAGGAAGTGAATTCGCGCGCCTATGTCTCGGCGTTCAACTTCAAGGGCGCCGACCAGCAGAAGAAGGTGGGAGCTCTGTCGGGCGGCGAACGCAATCGCGTGCATCTTGCCAAGATGCTGAAGTCAGGCGCGAATGTGCTCCTCCTCGACGAACCGACCAACGACCTCGACGTCGATACGTTGCGTGCACTGGAAGAGGCGCTGGAGGATTTCGCCGGCTGCGCCGTGATCATCAGCCACGATCGCTGGTTCCTCGACCGCATCGCAACCCACATGCTGGCCTTCGAGGGCGACAGCCATGTCGAATGGTTCGAAGGCAATTTCCAGGATTACGAAGCGGACAAGCTGCGCCGGCTCGGGCAGGACAGCATCATCCCGCACCGGCTGAAGTACAAGAAATTCACCCGCTGACGGATCGCGGCGCGCTTGCCGATCCTTGCGCGCCGCGACAGCCGCCCTATTGCGGCTTCGCCTTGGCGGCTGCGGTCCTCGCCGGCTTCCGTGGCGGAGCCTTGGCCGCCACCGGCGGCTTGCCGCCGCGCACCGCCTTGTCGCGATCGGCGCCATAGAAGATGCCGCAGGTCGAAGCCTCTTTCGCGCTGAGCTCGCGGTTCTCGGTCGCGTTCGCATAGAATGCGGCGAAGATGATTCCGGCCATGCAGAACTGCGCGGATGCGGGTTGTGCCGACAGCAACAGTCCGGATGCAATGGCTACACCGATCGCGGTTTTCCTCATCTGGCGCTCCCCCAAGCTGCTCCGCTGAAATAAGAGCATAGTCGCGGAACCCTGTCGCCCGCTTTTCAGCGCGCGCACGGGCTTGCGCACAACCCTGCATGGCGTCACAAACGCCTTGGAAGGGCAGCATTTCACGGGATAAGGACAGTCATCTCAGGCGAACCGATGCCGCTTTTCTCATCAGCGCCGCCTTTGGCTTTCCACGTCGAACCACCCGGACATCGCAATGGCTGACTGGAGTGCGTCCCAATACCTGAAATTCGAGGACGAACGCACGCGGCCCGCGCGCGATCTGCTCGCGCAGGTGCCGCTGTCGAAGGCCCTCAAGGTCTACGATCTCGGCTGCGGCCCCGGCAATTCCACCGAGCTTCTGGTGGCGCGCTATCCGGATGCGGAGATCGTTGGCGTCGATTCCTCGCCCGACATGCTGTCGCAGGCGCGAAAACGCCTGCCGCAATGCCGTTTCATCGAAGCCGATTTGAGCGGCTGGGCCGCACCCGCCGACGTCGATCTCCTCTATTCCAACGCAACCTTTCAGTGGGTGCCGGATCACCTCGCCGTGCTGAAAAGGTTGCTGACCGGTCTTAAGCCTGGCGCGGTTCTCGCAGTTCAGATGCCCGACAATCTCGACGAGCCCTCGCATGTGTGGATGCGCGAGGTCGCGCGCGAAGAACCGTTCGTGAGCCTCCTGCCGAAAAATCCGCGCGACCGCGCTATCCTTCCTTCGGTCGGCGAATATTACGATGCGCTGAAACCCCATTGCGCTCGGCTCGACATTTGGCACACGTTCTATCAGCATCCGCTCGATGGTGCGGAGGCCACCGTCGAATGGGTGAAGGGCACCGGGCTTCGCCCGTTCATCGATCCGTTGGCGCCGGCCGAACGCGAGGCGTTCCTACGCGCCTATACGGCGCGGATGGCCGCCGCCTATCCGCCGCGCTTTGACGGCAAGGTGCTGCTGCGCTTTCCGCGTCTGTTCATCGTGGCCTGCCGAAAGGAGCGCTGATGAATCCCAAGCTGCCTATGTCGCTGCCTTTGCCGTCACGTCCCGGATGCGAGGTGAAGGGCCGGTGCGAAGCCTTGTTCGTCGAAGCCGAGCCGCATCCGGAGACGCGCGCGGTGAGCGAAATCGCGCTGGACCTTCAGGGCATTCCCGGCACGCGGCATTACGGCTTCACCCGCAAGGCCGGCCCGCGCGAGCCCTGGTACAAGCGCGGCATGGAGATGCGCTCGGGGCGGCAGATCACCATCGTCTCGCGCGAGGAGCTTGCGGCCATCGCCGCCCTGATGGCCATCGAATCCATCGCGCCCGAATGGATAGGCGCCAATATCGTGGTCTCCGGCATTCCGCATTTCACACTGCTGCCGCCGGGTAGCCGCATCGTTTTCCCGGAAGCGACCATCGTCGTCGAAGCCGCGAATGCGCCCTGCCGGATCAGCGGCAAAGCGATTGCCCGGCATCTGACGCCTGACGCAGAGCCCGGCGCGTTCGACCTTGCCTTTCCAGTGTCGGCGAAAGGCTTGCGCGGCGTGGTCGCATCGGTCGAACGCGCGGGCACGATCCGCGCCGGCGAGGCCATCACCGTCAAGGTCCCGCCGCAAATCCTGTGGCAGGCTGATTGACCGAAAGCGCAATCCCGAAGAGGCGACATGCTGCGGGCCGTCCTTCTTGCCATCTGTGTCGCGCTTGCGAGCGCGACAACCACTCATGCGCAGACCGAAGCCGAGTTCCGGCAATTCATTCAGTCGCTCTGGCCGGAGGCGCAGGCGCTTGGCATCACGCGCGCGACCTTCGATACCGCAACGCGCGACCTCAAACCCAATCTGTCGCTGCCGGATCTCGTGATCCCCGGCAAGCCCAAGGCGATCCCGCGCGGCCAGCCGGAGTTCGAGCGTACGCCCGCGCAATATCTGTCGGAATCCTCGCTCGCGCGGCTGACTGAGCAAGGCCGCAAGCTCGCCGCCGAGCATCGCGCGACGCTCGCCGCGATCGAACAGCGCTTCGGCGTACCGCCTTCCGTGGTCCTCGCGATCTGGGGGCGCGAAACCAATTTCGGAAAGATCAAGCTGCCGCACGACACCATCGAAGTGCTGGCGACGCAGGCCTGGCTCGGCCGTCGCAAGGAGATGTTTCGCGGCGAATTTCTCCTCGCGCTGAAAATCCTGCAGGAGCAGCATGTCTCCCGTCCGGCGATGAAAGCCTCCTGGGCCGGCGCGATGGGCCACACGCAATTCCTGCCGACCGATTTCTTCAAGTATGCGGTCGATCTCGACGGCGACGGGCACCGCGACATCTGGAATTCCGTGCCGGACGCTCTCGCCTCCGCCGCAAGCCAGCTTCTCGCCAAGGGCTGGGAGAAAGGCCGGCGCTGGGGGTTCGAGGTCAAACTGCCGGCAGACGTCGATTGCTCGATCGCCGAGCCCGATACCAAGCTCCCCATCGCCGAATGGATCAGGCGCGGCTACGCGCCGCTGACGCACAAGCCGACGCGCGACGAACTCGCGCAGGAGGCGTCGCTGTTTCTGCCGGCCGGCTTGAAGGGCCCCGCCTTCCTGACGCTGAACAATTTCTACGTCTTCAAGGGCTATAATTTCGCCGACCTGTACGCGCTGTTCGTCGGCAATCTCGCGGACCGTATCGCCGGCGGCGGCACGTTCGCGACGCCATGGGGCAAGATCGAACAGGCGCGGTCGGACCAGATCGAGGCGATCCAGCGTCATCTGACCGAAGCCGGCTTCTATCGGGACAAGATCGACGGCAAGGCCGGCATGAAGACCCGTGCGGCTCTCGGCGCCTGGCAGAAGGCCAATGGCGTGACGCTGGATTGCTGGCCGTCAAAGGCGTTGGCGGAGCGGATGTCCGCTCGCCGCTGATGCCTTTCGCGGGCGCTGCGCAAACAAAAAGCCCGGCCAGCCGATCGGCTGCCGGGCTTTTGAAGACGATGTGTCAGATCTGTCAGCAGACCTGGACGCGGCGCACGCGCCACGCATAGCCATCCCACCAGCGCTCACGCACCCAGCGGCAGGCCGGCCCGTAATAGACCGGAGCCGGTGCGTAATAGCCGGGCGGGGGCGGCGGCGGCGCATAATAGGGAGCAGCCGCACCAGCGATGATGGCGCCGGCGGCAATGCCACCGAGCACGCCCGCAGCAACAGCGCCGCCGCGCCAATGCGCATCGGCCTTTCCGGGAACGGCGAGCACCGAACCCGCGATCGTCAAAGCGGCGACGACCGCAATGAACACTTTCCTCATGCATTTCTCCTTCAGGAACCGGTGGTGAGGACCAGCGAGATTGACCAATCCCACGATCGACTTAGCGGCAAAAGGTTACGTACTCTTAGTGTTTAGGGCCATTTTGTCGCAATTTTGGACTCGCTGGCAAAATCGCGAACTCGTCCACAGAGCGAATCGTTACGCCGCTCAAGTGTGAGCGGTCAGTGGCAAATCCGCAACTTGCGCCAGGTCCAGCCATAGGCGTTCCAGACCCGCTGACGCCGGATCACACAGCCAGGAGGCGGCCCGATCGGACGGACATGATAACCGGCATAATAGCGGTAGTCGTGATACGGGCTGTCGGGCCAGGCCAGAACCTCGGCGGCCGACATCCCCCCAATGAGCCCCCGGCTGCGCCAGGTGCCGGCATCCGCCTGGGTGCTGCCGATCGCCGCCGCGGCAACAACGATGGCGCCGAGCAGGCCTGTGAGGGGACGTTTCATCGCATCTCCTTTCCGGAATGCCGGAGCGAAGGTCAAGGACGCAAGGAGGGGAATCCCGCAAACCCTGTGCGCAAGCATGACCCGATCCTAGCGCCGGAGCAATGACCAGAGCTTGCGTATGAGCGCCGGGGGACGACGGCCCACACGTTGAATGGGGAAAGACGGCTGCATCGCGACCCCGGCGCCGGGTGCGGCCGCCCGACCCGTTGCCCCGACCACCGTTGCTTTGCTCGCCGTGCCACGTTTCCTCCGACCTGGCTGCGGCTCGGGGGATAACCTTTTCGGCTTCCGTCGTATCGCGGGGCCCGATTGTCGCAAGATCTCGCGGCCGACCTTTTCGAGAAACAGCTTCTCGCGCTCATGCGTCAGCCTGGACATGGCCTGCGGCAATGAAAGCCATCGCACTGCGCGAACATCTCGCATCAGCGGTCCAACCGGACGCGCGCTGGCCTGCATCCGCCAGAACCTGACGGTCTTCGGCCGCCCGGACGCCTTGTAGACGAGGGAGCCGAGAAACTCGTGCACCTTCACATCGTGACCGGTTTCCTCGATCGCCTCGCGCCGCGCCGCCTCGATGGCGGTCTCGTCGCGGTTCAGCTTTCCTTTCGGAAGCACCCACGTCTTCTGCCGGCGGAGTTGAACGACGGCAAAGAGCGGCCGGACCTTGCCGCGCATCACGATTCCGCCGGCCGCCTCGATCGGCTGGTGCTCCGGCTTCTTTCGCTTCTTTTTCATGGTCTTGTCGTGCTGACGAATCCTGACGGACGCACGACATTATACGCGAACGCGCAGCGGAGATGCATTCCGCTGCGCGCCGGCTTTTACGATTGATCGGAGTTCAGACTAATTCCACCCGGCCTGCTTCTCGCAGGCGACCCGCGCCTTCGGATTGGCCTTCTCCCACTGCGTGATCGTGCGCGTTTCGTTGTCGTCCATTTTCTCGTTCATGCAGATGCAATAGGCGCGGACAATCGCAGGCGTCGCGCCCTTTTCATTCTTGTTGTCGGCAATGCATTGATTCACCCATTTCAGGTCGTCCTGCGTCATCTGTGCCGATGCGTGGGACGCCGCCGTCAGGCCCGTCAAAGTGGCCAGGACGAAAGTCAGGGGTCTCATCATTTTGCTCCAGGGAAAACGGACGCGGAATGCATCCGGGTACAATCCTACAGCAGGGCGCCCAGGGCGCACCCGGCCCGCGCTCACATTTTCGTAGGTCTGGGCGGCGTTGCAGGCTTTAGACGGCGTCGTCCGGATTGAGGCCGTAACGCTTGCAGAGGTTGCGAACGACGTGCGCGTCGGAGCCGCCATGGATCGCGCCGACCACGGCGGATTTCACCCGCCCGTTCTCGGTGCCGACCACTGCGATATACAACTGATTGCCGCTGTATCCGGGCAGCGGGCTCTTGGCGTTGACTGACGCGCAGTAATTCACGTCGCCGCTCGCGGCGGCCGGAAATTTGGCCCAGCGAAATTTCGCTGAGCCGGGCTCTTTGATCACACGACCGACGGCGTCGGCGATGATCTTCTTTTCCTCCGGCGCGAGGTCCCGTCCCCCGCCAAGCGCGGGAGAGGAGCCGTCGGGCGTCACGCAGCCCGCGACGCTCGACACCAGAAGGATGGCCAAGACTCCCGCCGCTTTTGGAACCATGTAACTCCGGGGACCGTCATTGGGGCTTGATCCCCGCTTCCTTGATGATCGGCCACCATTTGTCAATTTCGGCCTTGTGAAATGCCGCCAGCGCTTGCGGGGTCTGCTGCTCGACCGGGAAAATTTCCTGGGCGATCTTGGTGAGCCGCTCACGGGTCACCGGATCGGCCAGCGCCTTGACCAGCGCATCATTGAGCTTCGCCACAATCTCCTTCGGCGTGCCCTTCGGCACCCAGAAGGCATGCCAGAACGAGAAATAGAATCCGGGGAGTCCGGCCTCGTCGGTTGTCGGGACGTCCGGCGCCACGGGAATTCGTGATTTCGCGGTCACGGCATAAGGCTTGATGTTGCCCGCCGTGATCTGCGGCAACGAGACGGCCGGGGTGTCGAGCATCACATCGAGCTGGCCGGCGACAAGGTCCTGCATCGATTGTCCGGCGCCGCGATACGGCACCATGGTGTATTTGGCACCGATGACGTTCTGGAACATCAGCCCGGCGACATGGCTCGGCGTGCCGACGCCGGAATTGCCTTGCGATGCCTTGTCCTGGTTGGCCTTGAGCCAGGCGACCAGTTCCTTGAGATTGTTCGCCGGCATCGTCTTGCGCGCGACGATCAGGAACGGCTGCGTGGAGATGAGTCCGACCGGCTCGAAATCGTTCTGCAGATCGAATTGCAGCGGATAGATCGCACCGCTCGCGACATTCGTGCCCCATTGCCCAATGCCGAGCGTATAGCCATCCGGCGCCGACCGCGCAACCCTGCCGACACCGATGGTGCCGCCGGCCCCAGTTGTGTTCTCCACCACGATCGTCGTGCCGAGGATGTTGCGCATGCTCTCGGCCATGATGCGCGCGATCACGTCGGTCGATCCGCCAAGGCCGAGCGGGACCACAAGGGTGATGGGACGCGATGGATAATTCTGCGCGTGCGCGCCAGAGATCAGCATCGCAGCGCCGATGGCTGCGAACAATAAGCGTAACATGGACGTTGCTCCCCGTTATTTTGACGGAGAGTCTAGCACGGAAGGGCGCGTACGGAACAAGACCTCTGAGCGAGCGGTCTTATGCAGAGCCCATGTTCAAAATTTCACGATGGCAAATGAGTCCACCACACCGCGATCAGCCCGATCACGGCGACGATGATGACTGGCGCTGTCGTCAACGTCCATTTGCTGCCGAACGGATGATGACGTCCGCAATAGTAACAGCGCTGAAATTTCGTGAGGATCGGCTCGTCCGGTGCGATTGGTGAACCGCAGGACCGGCACTCGGCACTCGGAGACGACATGCGATGTTCCCGGATACGCGCAGCAAGGGCCGCACAGACACAAGCGCAATTCCAGTCCGGTGAATCTAGACGCGCGGATTTGACAATGCGTTAACCGCTGCCGGCGACATCCCCGTCGGTCGCGGGCTCGATCTCGCCGCGACTTTGCAGCCAGAGCGCCAGAAGCCAGCAAGCCATGGCCCAGGCAGCGCCCGCGCACCACCCCGCCAAAACGTCGGTCGGCCAATGCACGCCGAGATAGATCCGGCTCGCGCCGACCATCAGCGTCAGCAGGATCGCGACTGAAACGACATAAGCCTTGAGCCGATTGCGGCTCTGGATGCGCGCGAGCAACGCGCCGAGCGTCAGGTAAGTCACGGCGGACAACATCGCATGCCCGCTTGGAAAGCTTGCGGTCTGCACCTCCACGAGATGGGCGACCAGCTCCGGCCGTGGGCGCGCAAAAAGATGCTTCATCCCTTCGCTGAGCGCGACCCCGCCCGTCACGGCGACGATCACAAACATTGCCGCCGCGCGCTTGCCGTCGATCAGCAGGTAGCCGACGGATACGAGAGTCATCAAAGCCACGACGGTGAAACTGCCAAGGCTTGTGATGTCACGCATGACATGTTCGAGCCAGGCCGGACCGATCGGGTCGGCCAGATCGGCGGGATTTCGCAAGGCACGCAGCACCGCCTCGTCGAATGCGTGCGTCTTACCCTCGACGACCTCGTCGGCAATCTTGGCAAAGACCGCAAGCATCGCCGCCGCGAGCGCAAGGATCGCAAACGGCGCGAGCTCGTTCAGTGAACGACGGCGCAGCGCGACGATGAAATTCGAAACTTTTCGCAGCGGCATGACGCTGCGAAAAGACCAGCTTCCGACTGACGAAGCAACACTATCTTAAGAGACGAAAGCGCCCGCGAATCGCGGCCGCGATTCGTTCCACGTGAACAGATGCGAACGCTATTCGATCTTGGGAAGCGCGCCGCACGCCACGATGGTCTCACGCCGTCCGGGGTTTTGCCGAAGACTCGATCGGACAGGCCTGATACGCGGCCTCGATCGCGGCCGGCGCACCCTTCACCGGAAATTCCACGGTGCTCGTGCCCGCGACATGTGACGCGACACGCACGTAGAGCTTGCTCGATGTGCGCAACTGTTCGACGAACCCGGCGACCTCGTTGCGATCCTCGATCACCGCTGACTTGTAGCCCGGCAGAAAGCGAGCCACTGCGTCACGGCCCGGATTGTCATCGAAACGATAGCTGAGCGTCGCGCTGCGGTTCGATCCGATGCGATGATTGAATTCCAGGCGAACCACCGGAGCATTGTCGAAGCAAGTCAGCTGCAGGGAACCGAGTTGCAGCTGGTCCAGAGGATAGCGCGCGCTCTGCTGACGTTCATTTCTGCTCCGTGCACTGAGCTGCGCCATGCCGGACGGCTTGCCGAGGATCCGGTCGTAGCCGCGCTCGATTTTCCATGAGCCGGAATCCGGCGCCGTGCCGGCGGTGACGCATCCGCAAAGGAGCGGCAAGCACAAGGCAGCAAAAGCCGCAGCAACACTCGACAGAACACGCATCGGATCCCCCTTCCGATACCGCCAGTCTGCCTCGCCTTTGAGTTGCAGGCAATCGGTCGGGGCGGAAGCGGTATCAAAAAACCAGGGGAACTTGGCCCTCGACTACAACTTAAGGGGAAAGGCGTGTTGCCTTGGCGCAAGGCTTGCTTCTCGCAGGAGGCCGGGCCCGAACCCGAAAGAAGAAAAGCCATGTCACGATCGTTGACCAACTGTAGCCAGTCACCGAGACTTTCCGATCCGGTGCCATTGCCTCAGCACGAGGCGTCCGCCCAGCGGCGCGCGCCCATCGTCCTGCGGCACCGCAAGAGCCTGATGGCTCTGATACTGACGGCCGCCACCGCGTTTGTCATAGCCGGCGTCGCGTTTGCCGAAGAATACCATTCGAATCCGTGGCTCCTGTCCTGGATCCCCGCCACCTGCTGCGTCACCAATGATTGCTGCTGGGAGGTGTCGGAGCGTGAGTTGCGCTCGCTGCCCGATGACGAGTGGGAAATCCTCTCGACGGGCCAGGTGCGCAAGCGCACCGGATGGTCGCCCGACGGCAAGTTCTACAGGTGCGCTTGCGACTACGATAGCGTCGACAAGCACTGGATCAGGCACCAGGGCGCCAATACGCGATGCATCTTCGTGCCCATGCGTTCGGCGGCCGCGTCATATCCGTCGAAACGGCCGGTGCATTGAGGCGGTGAGGATCGCCGGTCGGTTGTCCGGCGATCGAAACCGATAGAGCAGGCCGGCTCGGGCCGGTCAGGTCCCGGACAGCACCGGCCTGCCTTCGCTGGTCGAGAACCCTCCGCACGTCAGGGGCCGGCGGGAGCGATCCCTTATGCCCGCCCCCGCCCCGGTTGCGCTGGGTGCGCGGATGGGTATCAGTGGCACCCGCATTTCCACCTCCGGGGACCACCGATGCGTTACCGCTGCGCCGTACTCGACGATTACCAGAACGTCGCCCTGAAAATGGCCGATTGGTCGAAGGTGACCGGAGACGTCGATCTCACCGTCTTCAACGAACGCCTGGGCGACGAAGCCGCTGTCGCGGCAGCGTTACGCGATTTCGATATCGTCTGCATCATGCGCGAGCGTACGCCCTTCCCGCGTAGCCTGATCGAGAAGCTTCCGAACCTGAAGCTGCTCGTAACCAGCGGGATGAAAAATGCCGCGATCGATGTCGCCGCGGCAAAGCAGCAGGGTGTCGTCGTGTGCGGAACCGACGGCGCAAAGCATCCCACTGCGGAACTCGCCGTCGGCCTGATGATCGATCTGGCGCGCAACATCACGGTCGAGAATGCTCGCATGCGAGCGGGCGAGGCGTGGCAGAACACGATCGGCATGGACCTTAATGGCCGCACGCTCGGTCTGATCGGACTTGGCAATCTCGGCCAGCGGGTTGCCAAGGTCGGTCTGGCATTCGGCATGAACGTGATTGCGTGGAGTCCGAATCTGACCCCCGAGCGCTGCCGGGAGCATGGCGTCGCCTACGCGACCAAGGCCGATCTGTTCCAGCAATCGGACTATATCTCGATCCACCTTGTGCTGTCGGATCGTACACGCGGCCTCGTCGGCGCGACCGATCTCAAGATGATGAAGCCCTCGGCGTTCCTCATCAATACCTCGCGCGGTCCGATTGTCGATGAGGCGGCGCTGATAAATGCGCTGCAGGACAAGACGATCGCCGGGGCAGGCCTCGACGTGTTCGACGTGGAACCGCTGCCGCGCGACCATGTGTTCCGCAAGCTGCCCAATGCTCTGATCACGCCGCATCTCGGTTACGTGACGCAGGAAGGCTACCGCTACTTTTATGGCGGCACGGTCGAAGCGATCCGCGCGTGGCTGGATGGCAAGCCGATCCGCGTCCTCGGCTAAGCGCAATCACACAGAAAAATCGGACAGGGAGACCGCCCATGCAGCCGCGCGAACGTGTCGCGTTTGATCCGATCGAAACGCGTCCGAAGCTGACATTTCCGGGCGGCGTTCGCATGGTGATCTGGCCGGTGCTGGCGCTCGAGGACTGGGATATCTCGCGCGCGATGGCGCGCATGGTGATCGTGCCACCGCAATTGCAGCCGCTGCTGCCGGATCATCCGAACTGGAGCTGGCACGAATACGGAATGCGCGTCGGCTTCTGGCGCATGAAGAAAATGCTGGAGCGGGTCGGTGCCACGCCGACGGTGACACTCAACGCAAAGGTCTGCGAGAGCTATCCGCAGGTGGTCGAGGCTTGCCTCAGCGCCGGCTGGGAGCTGAACGCGCATGGCTACGAGCAAATTCCGATGCACAAGCTCGACGACCAGCGCGCCACCATCGCCAAGGCGGTGGAGGTGATCGAAAAGTTTTCCGGCAAGCGGCCGCGCGGCTGGTTCGGGCCCGGCCTGACGCAGACCTTCGACACCCTGGACTATCTGAGCGAGGCCGGCATCGAATATATCGGCGACTGGGTGCTGGACGACGAACCGGTGACGCTGAAGACCACGCACAAGCCGGTGGTCGCCCTGCCCTATAATTTCGAGATCCACGACATCGTGATGTTCACCTCGCAATATCATCCCTCGAGCATGTTCCACGAACGCGCGATGGATCACTTCAACGTCCTGTACCGGGAATCCGCCGAGCGCCCGAAGATCATGGCGATCGCCTGTCATCCCTACCTGTCCGGCGTGCCGCACCGCATCGACCATGTCGAGCGGACCTTCGCCGACATTCTTGGGAAGCCCGGCGTCGTGTCCTGGACCGGCGAACAGATTCTCGACTGGTATCTCGCTCAGCAAAAGGCATCGTGATGTCGCCACACATCCGCTCGGCATTCGTGCCGCACGACTTGAAGGCGCCGATCCGCGGCGCGGCAACAGGGCCGCTCGCTGGCCTGTCCTGCGTCATCAAGGACATGTACGAAATCATCGGCGAGCGGACCGGCGGCGGCAATCCCGACTGGCTCGCGGCGCAAAAGCCCGCAACGAGGAATGCCGCGGTGGTGCAGAAGCTGCTGGATGCGGGCGCGACCATCACCGGCAAGACGATCTGCGATGAATTCTTCTACAGCATCGCCGGCGTCAACGCGCATTACGGCACGCCGGTCAATCCGCGTGCACCCGGCCGGCTCCCCGGAGGCTCGTCGAGCGGCTCGGCATCGGCCACCGCGTCGGATGCCTGCGACTTCGCCATCGGCAGCGACACCGGCGGCTCGGTGCGCATCCCGTCCTCGTTCTGCGGGCTCTACGGCATCCGCACCACGCATGGCCGCGTCGATCTTGCCGGCGCCATGGGCATGGCGGAATCCTTCGATGCCGTGGGCTGGTTCGCCAATGCGCCGGGCGTGTTCCAGAAGATCGGCCCGGTTCTCCTCGGCGGCACCGCGACAGCGGCGGAGATCAGAAAGCTCGTCATCCTCGACGATGCCTTCGCGGAATGCGATCCCGAGGTCGCGGAGGTGATCAACGAAGCTCTCGCCGCGATGTCGGCCGAGCTCCCGGCGTCCTCACATCAACGCATCGCACCTGACGGACTCGACACGTGGCGTGAGGCCTTCCGGGTGATCCAGTCGCGCGAGATCTGGGCGCTCTATGGCGACTTCGTAACGCGCGTGAAGCCGCAATTCGGACCCGGCGTTGCAGAGCGTTTCGCCGCGGCGGCACAGGTCACCGAAAACATGGCGGCGAAGGCGCGTGTCACGCAGGAGCGCGCGCGCGACCGCATCCGCGGCATTGCGCAACCCGGCACGCTTCTGGTCATGCCGACATCGCCGGCCATTGCGCCGCTCGCGGACGCGCCGCTCGCGGTGCACGAATCCTTCCGTTTGCGCGCCATGCGGATGACTTGCATCGCAGGGCTGTCGGGCCTGCCGCAGGTCTCGATTCCCGTCGCGACGATTGGCGGCTGCCCGATCGGCCTGTCCTTCATCGGCTGGGCCGGCGGTGACGAGGCGCTGCTTGCTTTGGCGGTGAAGCTTTCGCGCTATTGCGGCATCGCGGCGTAGAGCGACCTGGTTCCGGCACAGGAACTCAAGCCATGCTTCGGCGTTCTGGACAGATTGCTTTCAGCAAGGGGCAATCATGTTCAAATGGGCGATTCTGTTTCTTGTCATCTCGCTGATTGCGGGCGGCATCGGCCTGACCGGCATTTCAACCTGGGCGAAGCGGATCGCCATGGTGCTGTTCGCGCTGTTCTTTCTGGGCTTTCTCGCGCTTCTCGGCTTTGCCTATCTCCTCGGCAGCGCCTTTGAGGCCGGACGCGCCGCGGCCATCCTGCAATTGCTCGCATAGGCTCCTTGCATAAAAGAATCGGTGGGACATGCGTCCCGCCGGTTCTTTTTGGCCGTACGTAGAGTGACGTCAGCGGTGGCCGTGGCTCTCGGCCGGCGTGTTGCCATGATAGCCGCTTTCGAGTTCGGCGCGCGTTGCCGCATTGGCGGCAGACGCAGCGACGACGGCGATCAGGGACGCAGCGACAAGAGCTTTCTTGATGACAGACATGGTCAATCTCCTTGTGGTTGAGTGTTGAATGCCCGTCGGCGACGGGCGTTGTTCGCTGATCCGCTCGCGACCGGCGCATCATTCGCGCCGCGTGAGCGGCAGCTGAGCCGGCTCAGCGGTGGCTGTGATGCCGGACACGCGGCTGATGACGCAGCACGATGTCGGGCGCCCGACCGCCGGCCTGCCCGTACGCGCCGCGCGCGCCCTCTTCGATGGCGTCGCTTGGCCCGTATGGCGAAACCCATACCGGGCTGTTGCCGTGATAACCGGACTCGAGGTCTTCGCGGCTGTCGGCATGAGCTGTGACAGCGGCGAATGTCAGCAGCGAAGCTGCGACAAGAGTGGTCTTGATGATCGACATTGGCAGTTTCCTTGCGTTTCAGGTTGCGGACCTCGCGGTTGAGCATTCGCAACCTCAGCACGGCGGCAGCTAGGTACTGCTCACCATTAAGACCAATCAACGCAGCGTGAGCGGATGCGTGAGCCGTCGTGAGATCTGCGTGAGATCAGGGAATAAGTCCGCTTGCGCAGTTCGGCCGCAAAATGTTCGCACAACAGACAGCGGATAAGACCATCGATGGCGAACCTCATTCACGCGAAGCGTAGAACGCGATTTCGCGCGGCAAACTTGCGGCGGGTTTTGTCTTTCCTGCGACAGCGGATTGCGAGAATGGGAGTCTCCAACGTCTCCGCATCACGAATTTCGATGACGATCGATCACGCGCGCAAATGCGGCAACCTTGCCACAAGCCCGCGGCTCACCGATCGCGATGCGTCGCGTGACGATCAACCATTCGCGCGGCGAATGCCTCAGCGCGTGGCGATCACCGCAACCGGACCGCCGCCGTCGGGACCCTGATGTTCCGCGCCGCCGGACACATAGATTTCCGCATGGCCGACCAGCCCCGCGAGCGCCCCGCACACAAAGGCGCGTGCATGCCGCGTCGGCGAGATGTCGGAATCGTCGAGCATCGTGTGCCGGAAGCCGCGCAGCGTCGCATTCTGGCTTGGCTCGGCCTTCGCCAGCAGCGCCACGAGGCGCGTGCGCTCGGCGGGCGAAAGCTGGCCGCTCGCGCTGAACCCAAGGCGCTGCAACGCGGCCCGCACCGGTTCCACGTCGATGGCATCCGCCATCACCGCATGATCGACGACCAGCGGGCCGCCCCACTGCTTCGACATGCCGAGCACCACGATTTCATGGCCAAGCAATTCGATGCCGGCCGAACAGCTCGCGCGGGCAGAATGCAGCGCCCAGTTCTCTCCGATGTCATGCTCCACGATCTGGTCCGCGCGAAGTTCGCCGAGCGCCACGGCGACGCCGAGCGCACTCGCCGCGCGCGACAATCCCATCGATTTCAGGGTCGATGTCGTCGCGACGGTCTTGCCGCGGGCGGCGGCTTCCCCGATCCGCTGTGCGGTCAGAAGCGGGCACTTCACCTGCACGAAATGCACGTCGCCCGGATTGTCGATCCCGGCATCCGCCATCGCCTCGCGGACGCCCACGGCAACCATTTCGATCTCGCCGGCGCGGCCAAGATCCTCCGGCGGCAGTGCCGGCGTATGCGCCCGCCCGATGGCAAGCGCGGGTCCCGGCCCCTCGCCCTCCGCGCGCTCGAACACGGTCCAGTGCGGCGCCATCCCGCCCTCGGTGCCGCCCGACATCACGAAGCAGATTTTCTGCGCGTCCTCTCGCGCCATGAATTGCGAAAAGAGCTGTGTCAGTGTCGCGGTGGCAAAGCCGCGGCTGAAATCGTTGACGCAGCCATTGCCTTCGGTCTTGCCGAACACCGCAATCACGCCTTTCGGATCGATGCGGCCGTCCGCAATGGCACGCGTAATGCCGCTGATATCGTCGGGCGCGAAGGCGGAGATGCGATGGACCTTGGCGACGGGCATGCGTTCCTCTTTCAACAGCAGGGCGCCTCGCCGCCGAAATGCGAGGCGATGGCTTTCTCCAGCGCAGGCAGAGCCTTGGCCAGCGTTGCCTGTCCGGCCATTCCGGCGCGGAAACGCGCCAGCAAATCTTGCAGCATCGCGGGATAATCGACCCCGAGCACCTGGCCGTTGCGCACGACAATGCGGCCGCCGACGATCACCTCCTCGATATGCCGCGCCGTCGCTCGCGCGAACAGAAGGTCCCGCGGATCGAGATCCGGATTGAGCCGGTCATCGTCGATGCGCGACCAGTCGAGCAGAACGAGATCGGCCGGACCTCCCGCGGCGAGCATGCCGCCATCGTCGCGGTTCAGAACCGAGAAGCGCCCGTTGCGCCAGGCCGATGTCAGCGTGTCTGCGCGGCTGACGATCGTCTCATAGCCCCAGCCGCCATGCAGCAAATGGGTCAGCCGCATCTCGCGCAAGGCGTCGTCATCCTCATCGAGCGCAAGCCCGTCGATCCCGAACGCGACGCGGCAGCCGCGGCGCTTCATCTCAGCGAGCGGGGCAATTCCCGACCGGATTCCGAGATTGGACGAGGTATTCACCGAGATCGTCACGCCGCGTTCGGCGAGAAGTTCGAGTTCGTCCGGCCGCGCGTAGGTGCAATGCGCGAGCGTCAGCCGCGGCGACAGCAGCCCGATCGCGTCGAGATAGCGGATCATGCCATCAGGAAATTCACGGTCGGCCCAGTCGCGCTGATACCGCGTTTCGAAACAATGCATGTGGACGCGGCGGCCATTGCGCGCCGACGCCTCGGCAATACCCCGCAGCAGCGCATCGCTACACCATTGCACGCCGGTCGGGCCGTAATGCACATAAAAGTCTTCCGAATCGACCGCGGCAATCGCTTCATCGACAAGCGCCAGTTGATCCGCAACCGGCATCATCGGCCGCAAGTAGCGGGTGCGGATCTCCGCCGCGGCATCCGCCGGGAGCGCGTCGAGGATCGGCTCCGACGGTCCGTAAACCAGCGGATTACGGTCCCTCATCCCGACGGCAAATCCGACCCGCACGCCGACATCGCGGGCCGCACGCGCCACGCCTTTGGCTTCGGTGATGTAATCGGTCAGGCCCTGAACGCGATTGTAATGCACCATCACAACGCCCTGTCCGCCAAGTGCCGAACGCGCAAGCGAGACGGCCACGGCGAGATAGGGGTCGATGGCTGGAAACATCGCAAGGTAATGCAGCCAGGATTCCAGCGGCTTGCCGCCGGCGCCGATCGAACTCGACCGTGCGGCGCGGGCGTGGTCATGCGCGTTGCACATCACCGGCATGGCCAGCAGCGAGGGCGCCGAACCGGCATGCGGAGAAACCTCCGCAACACGGTCGCCCTCGATCGCGATGCGGACCGGACCAACCGGCTGTTCGCCGGGTGCGGTCAGCGCATGTTCGACCTCGATGACGCGCACGTGCTGCTCAGCCGATCGCGAATTCGTCCTTGCGGTGGGCCCAGCCGGTCACACGCATCTCGATGAGCGAGAAGATGACGTAGAGCGACACACCCATCACCGCAAGAATGATGAGCCCGGCAAAGACCAGCGGCACATCGAAGGACGACGACGCGATCATCATCACGTTGCCGATGCCGCGGTTCGACGCCACCGTTTCCGACAGCACCACGCCGACGAAAGCCAGCGTCACCGCGACCTTGAGTGAGGCGAAGAAATACGGCATCGCGCGCGGCAGGCCGACATTCCAGAGAATGTCGAGCTTGCTCGCCCGCAGCGTCTTCATCACATCCTCGAGTTCAGGCTCGGTCGTGGCAAGGCCGGTCGCCACATTCACGACGATCGGGAACATCGACATGATCATGGCGGTGAGAACCGCCGGCACCGCGCCGGCTCCGAACCACAGAACGAAGATCGGCACCACCGCGACTTTCGGAATCGAGGCGAAGCCGATCAGCAGCGGATAGGCGACGTCGTAGGCGATCTTGGACACGCCGACCAGCATCCCGAGCAAAACACCGATGACGATGCCGAGACCGAAGCCGAGCAGCGTCGTGTACAGCGTCTGCAAGGTATGCGGCCACAGCGCCGGCGCACGCTCCCACAAGGTCACGATGACCTGGCTCGGCTTGGGCACCACCAGATCGCTGATGTTGAAGGCGCGGCAGAGAAATTCCCAGAGCAGGAAGAAGCCGATGATCAGGGCGGCGGACGCGATCCGCCGGCGCAGCTGAGGGTTCATCACGCGGCCTCCTTCTGCGGACGATTGGCGATGATCAGTTCGCGCAGCCGCTGCGTCATCGTCACGAAGTCCGGCGCATAGGTCATCTCGATGCTGCGCGGCCGCGCGAATGGCACCTCGGTGTCGTCGATGATGCGGCCCGGTCGGGCCTGCATCACGCAGATGCGGTTGGCGAGAAAGCCCGCCTCCTTCAGGTCATGGGTGACCAGGAGCACCGTGGGTTTACGCGTCATCCACAGATCCTGCATGATCGCCCACAATTCCTCGCGGGTGAACTGATCGAGCGCGCCGAACGGCTCGTCCAGCATCAGGAGCTGCGGGTCGTGGATCAGCGCGCGGCACAGCGAGGCGCGCTGCATCATGCCGCCCGACAATTGCCACGGATATTTGTCGCCGAAGCCGGCCAGCCCGACCTGCGCCAGCAGCGCCTCGACGCGGTCGCGGAATTCGGTCTTCTTCTTGCGATGAAATTGCTGCCGGAACGGCGGGACGATCTTCAACGGCAGCATCACATTGTCGCGGATCGTCTTCCAGGGCAGCAGGGTCGGGTTTTGGAACGCCATGCCGACGCGCATCGGCTCGGCGCCGACCTCGCGGCCCGAGACATAGACATAACCGCTCGACGCCTTGAGGAGACCGGTCACCAGCTTGAGGATCGTCGACTTGCCGCAACCGGACGGGCCGACCAGCGCAACGAAATCACCGCGCCCGATCTTGAGGCGCGTTTCGGTCAGCGCCTGCACCTGCGTCTGACCGCGTCCATAGATCAGCGCCACGTTTTCCAGCTCGACGAAGGCCTCGTCGTGAGTCAGTTCGCCGTTGCTCATGCTGCGCTCTCTTTGCCGGGCGACGGCCTGACATCGCGCGTCACCGCGCGCATGGTCTTGTCGGCATTGCGCACCCCCGGCGCCGGCATCTTCTGAAGGGTGTGGACGGAACGGCCCCATCCTTTCGTGCCTGGAACGAGCGTCCGGTCGCGCATCACGAAGCGGCCGCGCACGATGGTATGGACCGGCAAGCCCTTGACCTTGCGGCCGTGCCACGGGGAGATTTTCGAGCGCGACTGGATTTTCGCATCGTCGATGGTCCATTCGCGCGTCAGATCCACCAGCGCGAGATCGGCATCGGCGCCGGGCGCAATCGCACCCTTGCGCGGATAAAGCCCCCACGCCCGCGCCGGATTGAACGCGCTCCAGCGCACATAATCGGAAATCGACATCCGCCCTTCATTCACCTGTGTCAGCATGGCCGGCATCTGGGTTTCGACGCCGGGAAAGCCGCAATCGACTGCCCAGATGTCGTTGCGGGTCTTCTCCTCCGGGGTATGCGGCGCGTGATCGGTCGCGATCATGTCGATGGTGCCGTCCTTCAGAGCGGCGAAGATCGGCTCCTGGTTGTCCTTCTCGCGCACCGGCGGATTGACCCGGATCACGCCGCCGAACCGCGCATAATCCTCCGTCGAGAGGAACAGATATTGCGGGCAGGTCTCGCCGGTGACATCGACGCCCCGCGCCTTTGCCTCGCGCAAGGGGCGCAATTCGTCGGCCGAGGAGATGTGCAGGATGTGAATGCGCGCCCCGGTCCATTCCGACAGGATGCAGGCTCTACTCACCGCCTCGACCGCAACCACCGCCGGACGCGAATCGAGATGCGCCAGCGGCTCGTGCCGGCCGGCCTGCGTCAGGCGGGTCTGCCGCCGCTCCATGATCGAGTTGGTCTCGGCATGGAGCGAGATGCGCTTGCCGGTCTCGGCAACGACCTCAAAGGCCTCCAGCATCGCGCCGGTGGAGGGAGACGGAATCTTGCCGAAGGTATTTCCCATATAGAGCTTGAACCCGATCACGCCGCCCGCGATCAGCTCCGGCACGTTGTCGATCGTGTCCTCCCCGAGAAGCCCGTAGAGGCCGAAATCGACATGCGCCTTCGATGCCGCGATCGCGTGTTTCTCAGCAAGGATCGTGCCGGTGCCGGTCGGCGGGATGGTGTTCGGCATGTCGAACACCGTGGTGACGCCACCGAAGGCTGCGGCGGCGGTGCCGCTCTCCCAGTCTTCCTTGTGCGGGTAGCCGGGATCGCGGAAATGCACATGGACGTCGATCGCGCCGGGCAGGATGTGGAGCCCCGACGCATCCAGCGTCTCGCGCGCGGCCGGCATGGCGCCGGGCGCGCCGACGGCGACGATCGTGCCGCCTTGAATCGCGATGCTTGCCGGAAAAGCCGCGTCCGGCGTGACAACGATGCCATTATCGATGACGAGATCGGCGGTCATGGCGCTCCTCACAGCATCGCCCAGCCGCCATCGACCGGGAGGTCGACGCCGGTGATCTGGCGCGAGACGTCGCTCGCCAGGAACAGGCAGGCATTGGCGACATCCTGATCGAGGGTGACGCGCTTGAGCGCATAATCCGCGGCGTGGCGCGCCATCGCCTCCTCGACCGTGATGTTCAAGCGCCGCGCCATGTCGGCGCAGACCTTTTCACGGAACCGCGGACCGTCGACCATGCCCGGCGCGACGCAATTGACGTTGATGTTATGCTGACCGACTTCCAGCGCGAAACTCTTGGTGATGCCGCGCAGACCCCATTTGGACGCGGAATAGGCCATGCGGCCCGCGCGCCCGCGCATGCCAAACGTGCCCCCCACATTGACGATCTTGCCGTAACGCTGCGCGATCATCGTCGGCACCACGCTGCGCATGGTGTGGAAGCAGCCATTCATGTTGAGGGTGACGATGTCGTCGAATTCTTCCGGCGTCGTCTCCGCACCGGTCTTGCCGACCGGGCCGGAGCCGCCGGCGACATTGACGAGAATGTCGATGCGGCCGAAGGCGGCTTTCGCTTCGCTGGCGGCCTTGTCGCATTCGTCGGGCTTGGTCAGATCGCACGGCACGACGATCGCCTGTGCGCCCTTCGCCGTAATCTCCTCCGCTACCGGCGCGATCGCCGCAACATCGCGTCCGATCAATACGAGCTTTGCACCTTCCGCCGCGAAGGATTTCGTGATCGCAGCGCCCATGCCCTTGGCCGGACCCGTGATCATCGTCACGCGGTCTTTCAGACCCAATTCCATTGTGTTGTTTCCCGGACTTGAAAAGAGGCGGTCCCTCCCCCGCCGAGGGAGGGACCGAGAGCGATCAGAACAGCTTCTTCGGAAGGTCGGCCGCGGGCGGCATGAATTCCGCGGTGAAGATTTCATCGACGGTCGGGGTGCGCGGCAGCTTGTTGGCCTCCACCAGAATATCGATCGACTTCTTCAGGCGCTCCTTGTCGACATTGCCAAGACCGATCTTGGCGATCTCGGGATGGTTCATCTCGTCCTTGAGCGTCGCATCGAAGCGCTCGCGCTCCACCGGAACCTTGATTAGCGGCTCACGCTTGGCGACCGCGGCAACGGACGCATCCGGGTCCTTCAGCGAATCCTGCAGGCCCTTGTTGAGCGCGCGCAGGAAGCCCGCGACGGCCTTGGGATTCTCCTTGATCAGCTTCTTCGAGACGATGATGGCGTTGGAATAGAGGTCCATCCCGTAATCGCCGTAATTGATGTAGCGGAGCTTGCTGTCGTCGACCCCGATCAGCTTCGCCGAGAAGCGGATGGTGTTGACATAGCCGAACACACCATCGACCTGCCCCTGCATCAGCATCTGCTCGCGCAGATTGGGCTGCATGTTGGTGATCTCGATCTTGCTGCAATCGAGTTTGGTCAGCTGGCACAGGGCCGGAAACAGCTTCAAGGCGCCGTCATTGGCAGCGCCGCCGAGCTTCTTGCCGACGAAATCCTTCGGTTCCTTGATCGGCGAGTCGGCCTTCACGGCAACGGTGAAAGGCGGGCGATTGTACATGACATAGACCGCGACCGGCGCTTCCTCGGGCTTGCGCGCGGCAAGTTCGATCAGCGCGTTGATGTCGCCGAAGCCGATGTCATAGGTGCCGTTGGCCACGAGCGGCACCGCGGCCCCCGAGCCGTTGCCCTGATCCATCTGCACCTCGAGGCCTTCCGCTTTGAAATAGCCGCGGTCGTCAGCAAGGAAGAACCAGCCCTGCGGTCCCTGGTATTTCCAGTTCAGCACCATCTTCAGCTTGGTCTGGGCCGCCGCCGGCACCGACAGGGCCAGCGTGCAGCCGATGGCCGCCGCCACCGCAAGGGTGAGTCTTCGAAAATGCATCATGACGCGCTCCTGTTATCGGGGCCCCGGCCGGACCCCTCTGCTCCGGCCGGCCTGCAATCTCCATGCCCCGCCACGAGGAGACGCTAGGCGGATTGAGTGATACGATCTGCCGCTGATTTTTTGTCAGGGCGCTGCCTTTTCGGCATCGCTCAGGCGATCTGCCCACCGGCAATCGGAACCTAACGCCATGAAACACTTGCGTTTTCTGCAATATTTCGACGCCGTGGCGCGGGCCGGATCGATCCGCAAGGCGGCCGAGCGGCTGAATGTCACCTCCTCCGCCGTCAACAGGCGGATCATGGACCTGGAAGCCGAGCTGGAGACCCCGCTATTCGAGCGCCGCCCACGCGGCGTGCGGCTCACCGCTGCTGGCGAATTGTTCATCCATCACGTGCGCGGCCAAGCCGCCGATCTCGACCGGGTACGCTCCAAGATCGAGGACCTGAAGGGACTGCGCCGCGGCACGGTGCGGCTCGCCGCCAGTCAGGCGCTGGTGCTGGAATTCCTGCCGCGGGAGATCGCGGCCTACCGGGCGCGCTTTCCGTTCGTGCATTTCGACGTCAGGGTCCAGGATCACATCAAGGCGATGCAGTCTCTGGCCGATTACGAGGTCGATCTGGTGCTGGTCTTCCGCCCGCCCTATCTGCCGAATTTCCGGCCGCTGATGTCCTTCGAGCAGCGGCTGGTGGTCGTGATGCCGAAAGGCCATCCGCTCGCGTCCAAGCCAACCATCCGGCTGCGCGATTGCGCGCAATATCCGGTGGCGCTGGCCGAGCCGGAGATCGGCGGCCGCCAATTGCTCGACGAGGCGCTGGCACGCCGCAATCTGCGCTTCGATATTGTCGCGCAGTCCAATTCCTTCGAATTCCTGCGGCATCTCGTGATGCGGGACAATGTCATCTCCTTCCAGATCGCGATCGGGGCCTCGTCGGATGAAAGGCAGGGCATCGTCGTTCGCGAGCTGGACGAGCGCGACGCGCCGCGGGCCGATCTCGTGCTCGGCCAGTTGAACGATCGCAGCCTGCCGGTGGCGTCCGCAAAATTTGCCGAGCAGCTATCGCAATCGCTGCTGGCGATGCGCGGCGAAGCCTTGCGGGCGAGCGCATGACGCTTCGGAACGCCCTGACTTCGTCGCAAATCTCCCGGTATCCTTGGCCCATGATGATGCGCCCTCGTGCCCGAGCCGCCATGGTGTCCCGCCTGCTCGTCATCGCCTTGCTGCTGGTGCTGCCGGGGCTCGCGCTCGCCGACGCGCGGGAGAAGGTCGCAGCGCTTGCGCCCAGAGCGTTGGTGCTCGTGACCGACGCCAAGGGCAACGAACTCATCGCACAGAATTTAGACGCGCCCTTCGTGCCGGCATCGGTCGCCAAGATCGTGACAGCATGGCTCGCCATGGAGGTGCTGGGCGGCGATTACCGGTTCGAGACCCCGTTCTATCTCGACGACAAGCGCGTTCTCTACGTCCGCGGTGGCGGCGACCCCTTTCTGATTTCCGAGGAGCTGACGCAGCTCGCCACCAATCTGGTCGCCGCGATCGGAAAGGAGCCGGTGACCAGCATCGTGCTGGATGCGAGCTATTATCCGTCGGACCTGCGCATCCCCGGCATCGAGGACGACGAGGAATCCTACAACGCGCTGAACTCGGCACTCGCCGTGAATTTCAACACCGTCAACGCGGTCCGCAAAGGCCAGACGGTGCGATCGGCGGAAAAGCAAACGCCGATCACGCCGCTCGCCATCAGCGAATTCCGCGCCCGTGGCCCGAACGGACGCGGGCGCATCAGTCTCAGCCAGGACCCGAAGGTTAGCCTGCAATATGCCGGCGAACTGATCGCAGCCTTCATCGAACAGGCCGGCGGCAGCGTGAAAGGGGACATTTCAGTCGGGACCGTGCCGGCCGGCCTCAAGCCGGTTTACGTCCATCGCCAATCACGGCCGATGTCGAAAATCCTCGGCGATCTGCTCAAGGCGTCGAACAACTACATCGCCAATCAGATTTTTCTGGAAATCGGCGCAAAGCGTCTGGGCGGGCCGGTGAGCCTGGACAAGTCCTTGACGGTCCTGAACGAGAAGCTCGCAGCGAATGGTCTTGCCTCCGACATCCGGCTCGAGGAAGGCTCGGGCATCAGCCGCAACAACCAGTTCACCGCGCGCGGGCTCGTCAAACTGCTCGCCTTGTTCGAGCCCCATGCCGCGCTGATGAAGGGGCCGAACGACAGCCTGACCAAGACCGGGACGATGGACGGCATCCGCACATTGGCGGGCTACGCGGACACAAAGCAGCACGGCCGCGTGCGCCTCGTCATCGCGCTCCGCAGCAACGACGGCGCGATGCGCGCCAAACTGTTGCGGGCGATTGAGAGCGGCCTGTAGCAGCCGCAGTCAGGCGCACGCGTATGCGACGAACTGCAGGGTCCGCGCCGCTCTATCGCACGATCACCTTGGCGCCGACCCTCGTGCGATTATAGAGATCGATGACGTCGGCATTGGTCATGCGAAAACATCCCGACGACACGGCCTGGCCGATCGTGTGAGGCTCGTTCGAGCCGTGGATGCGATAAAGCGTCGAGCCGAGATACAGGGCGCGCGCACCGAGCGGATTGTCAGGGCCGCCGGGCATGTAGCGCGGCAGGTCGGGGCGGCGGCGCAGCATTTCCTTGGGCGGCGTCCAGCTCGGCCATTCGCGCTTGGCCGATACGGTCTTCACACCGCTCCAGGCAAAGCCGTCGCGTCCGACGCCGATACCATAGGCGATCGCCTGCCCGTTGCCGAGAATGTAGTAAAGCCGACGCTGACGGGTACTGATGATGATGGTGCCGGGGCGCTCGCCGCTCGGATAGGAAACCGCGCCGCGCGTCACAGGAGAGCCGCCATAGGGGCCGCCATACATGTCCTGCCTTTCGACAGGTGCGCCTCGTCTGAAAAGTCCGAAAGGATCGAAAACCGTTTGGGCCTGCGACGCGGTCGATATCACAGCCGAAATAGCCGTCACCAGAATGGCGCGGGTCAGAATACGCATCGGCATGGGTGACCTCGTGCTGTGATCGTGCGGGCAGAGGGCGTGAACCGAATTATGGGTGCGAAATGTTAATTTCCGAAATACGGCATGCCGGCGGCAGGCACCGGAGCCTCGGACGGTCGCTCGCCAAGGTCTCGTTCACATGGTCTCGTTCAAGAGGAACGACGGCGCGATGATACCGGCGCCAGATCACCTTTGACGCCATTGATGCGCACAGCGTGCATGCCACTCTTATGATGCGGTACGGTCAGGATCGCTTAAGCCGCCGCCTGCGTAGCGGTTGAGGCCAAGCGGCGCGCGGTTCACATTGCGCGCAGCTTCCAGCAGATAAGGCACCGCCGGCGCGCTTCGCTGCGCGATGCTTTCGTAATCCGCGTCCACCTTGGCCATGATCTCGGTGAGTTCGCCGCGGAAATTGTCGAAGTCGAGTTTCGTCGGCTTGCCGCCGGACATGACGATCTCGCCATCGACCATGACGGTGTCGACGCCGCGGCCGGTCTCGCTATAGACCATCTGCCGGGCCGCGGAGTTGAACGGCTGGTAGGCATAATCAGACAGGTCGATCAGCGCGAGATCGGCCTTCATCCCTGCCTTCACTTCGCCGACCTGGCCGGACAGCCCGACCGCCCGCGCGCCACCGATGGTCGCGGCATCGATCGCATCGCAGGCGAAAACGCCCGACGGCTCGCCATCCATGCCCTGCGCCAGCAGGGCATACATCTTCATCGCCTGGAACAGGTTCTGGCAGTCGCTGCAACTGCAATTGTCGCAGCCGAGCGCGAGATTGATCCCTGCCCGCTTGAAATCGATCAACGGCGCGGTGCCGTTCTTCAGCTTGAGATTAGCGAGCGGGTTGTGCACGACACCGGCACCGGCCTCGGCGAGTTCGTCGATCTCCGGCCGGCTCAGATAGACACCATGCGCGAGCGTCGTGCGGTGCGTAAGCAGACCGATCTCGCGCAGATAGCGCACATAGGAGCCGCCGAACTGGTCAAAGACTTTTCGCGCTTTGGCGAGCTGCGCGCGCGTCTCGTAGGTGTGGGTCAGCACCGGCAGATCGAAATCGGCGGAAATTTCGGCGAGCCCTTCGAGCAATTCGGTCGAGCAGCGCTGCGGCCCCGACGGGCCGATTGCCCAGGTCAAACGCGGCGGCAACGGATTGCGGCGCGCGAGTTGAGCGCGGATGAAAGCGAGATCGGCTTTCGCGTCGCCCGGCTTGCCGTGGATCAGGGCGACAACGTCCGGCGGAATGCCGGGCGGCAGAAACGGTTCGATATCGAGTGCAGCAAGGTCGCGCACCGCGATGGAGAACACCACACGAATGCCGACCTCGTCATAGGCGGCGAGGATGGTGTCCAGCGTCTCCTCGTCCTGCGGCACCAGCGAATTCATGTCCTGGATCGTGGTGATGCCGTGCCGCAGCGCCTCCAGCGCGCCGAGGAGCGTGCGGGCGCGGAGCTCCGCCTTGCTGCGCCTGCCCCAATAGGCCGGCTGCGAATGCAACGCCCAGACGTCGAAGGCCATGTCCTCGAAGCGGCCTTTGGAGAGGACGTCGTAGGAATGGTAATGCGCGTTGACGAGACCGGGGATGACGAGCTTGCCGGTCGCGTCGATCACGCGCGCATCCGGCACACCAATGCTCGCCGCCCGAGCAATATCGGTCGCGCCCTCTGTGCCCGGTTCTACGACGCGGAGGATCCGGTCTTCTACGACGATGACATCGCGCAAAGGCGGGCGATGGATGTCGCCCGCCCGGTCATAAACGCGGCCGCCCCGGATCAGGGTTTTCATGGTGCCCGGCGGTGGTCAAACGCTTGATTGGCGACGGAAATCCGCCTTCAATTCGGTTTGGGCGCGAACATGCGCTCGGATTTCGCCGGCAGGAACGAGCGGTTGAACACCTCCGACGCCTTCGGCTTGGCCTTCAGCTCATAGGCCTCCGCGACCACATCAATCGACCTTGTCAGCTTGTCGTCGGTCAGGTCGCCGACGCCCAGCTCGGTGAACTCCGCACCATTCATCAGGTTGCCGAGCGCGTAGGCGATCCGCCTTTTCTCGACATCCGCATTGATCAACGGCTCGATCTTCACAAGTGTCTTCACGCCCATATCCGGATCGGCGATCACCTCCTTCAAGGCCTTGTTGATCGCGCGAACGAGACCGGCAACGGCCTTCGGATTCTCCTTCAGCAATTTCTGCGAGACCATGACGCCGTTCGAATACAGATCAAGGCCGAGATCGCCGTAATTGAACCACCGATAATCCTTGTCGGGGTCCTGCTTCTGCTGGATCAGGTTCATGTAGCTCGTGACGTTGAACACCAGCGAACCCTGTACCTGGTCCTGGATCAGCATCTGCTCTTGCAGATTGGGCGCCATGTTCAGGATTTCGATCTTGGAAATATCGAGCTTGTTGGCCTTGGCCAGACTGGGCAGAAGCCGCAAGGTGGCGCTGCCAGCCGGGCCGCCGAGCTTCTTGCCCTCGATGTCCTTGATGGTCTTGATCGGGCTGCTCGCCTTGGTGACAAGCACAAAGGGTGGCCGATTGTAGATCTGATAGACCATCACCGGCGCTTCGCCCGGCTTGTTCGCTGCCTGCTGGATGATCGCATTGATATCGCCGAAGCCGGCGTCATAGGCCCCCGACATGATGCGGGTGATGGTTGCCGCCGATCCCTCGCCCTGATCGATCTTGACATCCAACCCCTCGTCTTTGAAGTAGCCCTTTTCCAGCGCGACATAATACCAGGCGTGAATGCCTTGATGCTTGAAGTCGAGCGTGAAACGGATCGGCGTGAGCGTCTGCGCAGCGGCCGGCATGATGGTGGCGGCGGCAAGCGCGCCGGCAAGCACGATGCGGCGCGCAAATTTGGTGAGCATGATCGCAATCCCCTTTTCGCCGGCGGCCCGCCTCGCTGGCGTCTGCCATGCGCAATCGCGTTGAACCTTGGACGGTTCAGCAAGCCTCGTGCCACGTATTGCAACATGCCGTTTGGGACCGGTGCTCCGTGACCGGAGCCGCCGCAGCGGGCCGAATCTGTCGCGTTTACGTGGTGGAGCCCACAAATTGAGCAGCCGATGATGCCTTCGCGGTCGCTGCAATCACGCCTATAATCGCGCTGGACCCTTGGAGGCACTGATGACCCAGCTCCCGCTTGCGACCTGTCACGGGCTCTTCCATCTCGCGATCAAGACCGCAGATCTGCATGCGACCGTGCATTTCTGGACGAAGATCATCGGCCTGAAGGAGATTCACCGGCCCGATTTCGGCTATCCGGGCGCGTGGCTCGCCTGCCCGCAGCCAGGCGGCCTCCCCATCATCCATATCTATGCCGGCGGTCCGGCACTCGGCCCGGAAGGCAAGGCGCCCTATGGCACCAGCGCAATCGATCATGTCTCGCTGTCGTGTTCGGGCTTTGCCTCCTACAAGGAGCGCTTCAGGAAAGCCGGGCTCGACTGGCGCGAATTCGAAGTGCCGGGCACGACGCTCTGGCAGCTGTTCGTGTACGACCCGAGCGGCGTGCAGCTCGAGCTCACCTTCGAGGGCAGCATCGAAGGCGACGAGGGGCCGGACCTCTCGCCCGGGCGAGTTTATGTGCCGGGTGCGAGCTTCTTCAAGCCCGCGACCTATCCGAAGCTGCTCGAACCGGCATGATCTCGCGGCTGGCGTCAAGACGTCGCGTCAGAACCCGTCGGGAAGTCCGGCCCAGGCATCCGCCTCGGTCAACGGTCGGGGCAGCATGCTCTGCTCGGAAATGTATTTGAGCGCGAGCGCAACGCTCGGCTCGATCGCCTTGCGGCCGATCGGAAGCGCCTTGGCGGAGGGCGTGTCCTTCCAGGCCGCTCGCACCGCATCCCAAAAGCGCATCAGCACGTCGCGCTGCGCATCGACCACCGTCTGCTTTGCGACAATGACGTGGTTGACCGGTACGAAACCGTGTTTGCTGGCAAATTCGCGGCCGGCTTCTTCGGCATCGGGATAGACATCGGCGAGATCGGGATCGGTCGGCTTGTCGTTGCCGACGATCACCGCATCGAGTTCGCCCGCGCGCAGCATGTCGAGCAGCGCAGAGCCGGGCTTGGCGCGCGTCGCAAAGGGCGGATCGGAATATTCGGCGACATGCGGATCCTCGAACGTCGTCCAGTGCACCGATTGCGGCGTCACGCCGAAATTCTCGCTGAGGATCCCCCGCAGCCATGCGCCAGTGGTCTGGCTGTAGGCGCGCACGCCGATGCGCTTGCCTTTCAGATCGGCCGGGCCCTTGATGTGGGTGTTGCTCTTGAGCTTGATCAGGCTGATTTCCTGAGAGCGCGCGGCGACCGCGGCCGGGATCAGCACCAGCGGCTTGCCGTAGGCTTTCGCCTGCAGGAACGTCACCAGCGCCATCTCGGAAATGTCGTAGGTGCCCTGCCGCACCATCTGCGCGAACGCCTTGGTGATCGGCGAGACCTCCACGAAATTGAAATCCGGCGACGACGCAAGGCGCTCCTTCAGGAGCCGCGTATGCGGATAATTGCCAATCGCCACACTCAGCACGAACATCCTCCGTCGGACTCTGGTTCTGTCATGCGCCGCCAAGGTGGGCATGACGCAAGAAAGGCTCGCCTAACACTCCGCTCGTCCCCGCGAAAGCGGGGACTCAAGTAGTGGATTCCCGCTTGCGCCGGAATGAGCGGAGTTCGGAAATCGTGCGGCCTTTAGAACATCGGCGGGAAGGGCCGCCCGCCCCGATCGAGTGTGATCCAGCGCGTTTCGGTGAAGGTCTCGAGCGACCAGCGCCCGCCATGCTTGCCGACGCCCGACGCCTTGAAGCCGCCGAACGGCACATGCGGCTCGTCATTCACCGAGGAGCAATTGATGTGGCAATTGCCGGTCTCGAGCCTGTTGACGATGGCGAGGCCCCGCGCCTCGTCGCGCGTCATGACGCCGGCCGACAATCCGTATTCGGTGTCGTTGGCGATCTGGATCGCCTCCTCGTCGGTGCGGAACGGGATCACCGGCACGACCGGACCGAAGGTCTCGTCCTGATAGAGCTTCATGTCGGGGGTGACGCCGGTCAGGATGGTCGGCTCGACGAAACGGCCCTCGACCTTACCGCCAAGCGCCACCTTGGCGCCCTTGGCGATCGCGTCTTCGAGCTGCTCCCGCACCTTGCCGACCTGCTTGTCGTTGATCAGCGGGCCGATGATGTGCTCCTTGCTCTTGGTCGGATCGCCGACCTTGAGCTTCTTCGCGCGCTCCACGAACTTCTTCAGGAAGTCGTCGTAGATCTTTTCGTGCACCAGCACCTTCTCGACCGACATGCAAATCTGGCCCTGATGCATGAACGAGCCGAAATTGGCGGCCTGCGTCGCGCGCTCCATGTCGGCGTCATCGCATACGATCAGCGAATCCTTGCCGCCGAGTTCGACGCAGCATTTCTTCAGGTGCGCGCCGGCCTTCGCGGCGACCTGGCGGCCGACCGCGGTCGATCCGGTGAACGAGACGCCCTTCACGTAAGGATGCTCGATCAATTCGTCGCCGACCTCCTGCACATTGTCGCGCGAGCAGGTCACGACGTTGAACACCCCTTTCGGCAGACCGGCCTCTTCAAAGACTTCGGCAAACAGCAAGCCGCCGCAATAGGGGGTCTCTTCCGACGGCTTGAGCACGATGGTGTTGCCGGCCGCTAAGGGGAAGGCAAAGCCGCGCGACGACAGGATGCACGGGAAATTCCACGGGCTGATGACTGAGACGACACCCATCGGCCGGCGCACCGCCATCGACACTTT
>Ga0180222_1000570_pt1 | contig 51386 bp, 50 predicted proteins | sample eDN5th37CKraftOP_FD_151336 | JGI IMG/M metagenome (GOLD analysis project Ga0180222, IMG submission 151336) | Enriched Organic Plus compost microbial communities from Emeryville, California, USA - eDNA 5th pass 37_C Kraft OP (version 2) (version 2) ...
GAGATACCAGCGGACGCAGAGCAGGATCAACGAGCGATCGAAATGGCGGCCTTTGAACATCTTGCACCCCCGGAGCGTGCCGGAGGCGTACGCCGAACTGAGTTACCGAAAAGTTTGCAACAGATCCGAAACGCATGGTGCGGATCGGGAAGCCGCCTCCCGGACCCACTTGCGCAGCACGTTCTCGTGCAGATCGAGATCACGGGCTGCCTGCGCCACCGCAACGCCACGATCCCTCACCAGCCTCACTGCCTCAAGCTTGAACTCGCGGCTGAACTTTCTTCTTTGCATTCCCACTCTCCAGTTCCGTCGACACCTTATCTCGGTGTCCACGAAACCGGCAGCAGACCAGACAAAGAGTTGGTGGCTTTCCTGAAAACGCTTGAGTATGAGAACGAGCTTCCGGTGCAGGAAACCGATTGAGTTGCTTGTCTCTGGCGCGTTGCAAGGAGGGAATGAGCACCTGGCGGCCTGACTAGCTGCCCTCCCTGAGATTGATCCTAGCTCTATTCTTCCCGCGAACTTGCCTGCCTTACCCAACGGCCTAATCAATCCGCGAGCCGAGTACGATCTTCATTTCGCCAGAAAGTAGGGTCTTCCCGCGGCCCAGACCAAATCGGTGGAGACTGGTCAGCTTGGCGCCATGAACCATTGAAGGCTAAGGATGTGCCACGCCAAGCTGAACTGCTCATGGTCATAGATATCGCGCCGAACTCACGCAGCACGTTGCGGTCAACTATTGCGGCCGAGCAATGCGAATATTGCAAGTGCGCCTACCATCGCAACGCGTGCGAAGTAGTCAGCCAGGCGTGCGTTTGATGGATCCGCTCCTTTGCTCACCGCCACCAACCACACAGCAGCTGCGCCTGAACAAATCGTCAGTGTCAGAGACGAAACGAACGCAGCATCAAGCCAATCAACCATATGCAACCTCCTGATCTGTTGAGAAGGCCATGATGCACTCCGCGGGAAGAACGTGGATAAGTGTGCTCCTCAAAATGCCGTATTGGCCTTGTGGGCGTGCATAAACACTTGTAGACGCCGCCCTGCAGATCATAAACTAGGAAGAAGGCGACGACCGCAGATTACGCTTACGTCCTCTGAAGTATCGGCAACCTTTGAATTCTTAAGAATTATGAAGATCCCCAGTGTTTTTCCTTTCGCAGCATTCCCCCGCCTTCCCACAGTCAGAACAGGCGTCGTCTGAAATCGCAGCAATTTCCGGCACCCAGTACACGCCGCGCTCTCGGTTCGGCCCAGGGACGCCGCCTAGAGCATCTTTTATGAACACAGAGTCGGTTTGAGGATTCACGGGATCAGTTTAGTCTGATTCACTGCTCTTGGTGATTTGCCAGGAGGGTGGTGATGACGAGGAGCTTGAGCGGGGACCTTCGCGGTCGAGTTATTGCGGCGATTGAAGATGGGGTTTCGACGCGGGAGGCGGCACGACGCTTCCGTATCGGGATCTCAACGGCCGGGGCCTGGTATCGGCGCTATCGCGAGACAGGCGAAACGGAAGCGCGCAAGCAGGGCCAACCGTCACGATCGAAGCTCGATGCGCACGAGGCCTTCATTCTGGGCCTGATAGAGAAGGCACCGGACATCACGCTTGCTGAGATCGGCGATCGGCTTGTCGACGAGCGCGGCGTGCGTGCGGCCCCCTCGACGGTCTGGCTGTTCCTCGATCGGCGCGGCGTTACGTTCAAAAAAAACGGCACACGCCTCAGAGCAGCAGCGTCCTGATGTCCTGCGCCGCCGCATAGCTTGGTTCGACGGCCAACTCGATCTCGATCCTGAGAGGCTCATCTTCATTGACGAGACCGCGGCATCCACGAAGATGGCGCGGCTGCGAGGGCGAGCGCCATGCGGTGAACGATGCCGGGCACCCGTTCCACACGGACATTGGAAGACGACCACCTTTACCGCAGGCCTGCGGCTATCTGGTATGGCGGCACCGATGTTGCTTGATGGGCCGATGAACGGCCCCGCCTTCCTCGCCTATGCCGAGCAGGTTCTCGCACCCGAGCTTCGGCCAGGCGACATCGTCGTCATGGATAACCTGCCTGCTCACAAGATCAGCGGTGTGCGCGAGGCTATCGAGAAGGTTGGCGCACGGCTCCTGTTCCTCCCGCCATACTCCCCAGACTTCAACCCCATCGAGATGGCTTTCTCGAAGCTGAAGGCCCTGCTTAGAAAAGCCGCCGCCAGAACCATTGACGATCTCTGGTCAGCGGTCGCCGACTGCCTCTCCGCCTTCACCCCCCAGGAATGCCGGCACTACTTCGAGGCGGCGGGATATGACCCGGACTAAATCGAATCTGCTCTAGCCTGCGAAAGCAGTTGGCCACGAAGGTTCCTCGATTCCAATTGAGGATATCAGGGTTCGTGTGAACCTCGTTTCCTCCAATTGCTCCTGCAAAAAGCGTCATACGTTTGTGTGCAAACGACGTTCGCTATGCTCTGTACCTAACCATGTACCTAAGACGTTCCCGGCTTCGCGTTCCCTGATTGCCAAGGATTATTCTTTAGGTCGAGGCTGCGGCGCGCCTGCAATAAACTTGCGCGCTATATCTTCGGCCCTGGCAGCGTCACTGACATCCATGCCGAACTCCGCGTTGAAGCCAGCCTTGAACCGAGCCGAACGACCGGCCACGACAACTTCATATACTCCGTCAGCGGCCAGGTAGAAGATTTCAGCGCCATCCCCGGTCGTCTCCATCGGGATACGGGCAGGACGAGGCCGGAAGTCGTCGTCATATTCGTCGAGGCGCGAGAGAGCGGTCTGGTAGATGTCAATGCCTGCCCAAACGTGTTCGCTATCCGCCCACTTACCCCCAAGCGGCGCGCGCATGCGTTCCGCGATCTGGTTCATCGCGAGGCCTTCCTCCTTGGCCATGGCAACAACTTCCCGACACTGGCCGTCAGTCATCGCGTCAAGCACCCGATAGAGTTCGGCATCAAAGTTCGCGACGCGATCGTTGTGTTTCTCAATCCAATCATCAGAGAGCTCTCCACTCTCATTGGCAGTCGTTGCCTCGGGTTCCATTATCATCTCTTGACATTCAATGATGCGGCCGATGGGAGAAACTGAATGGCTTTTGGAGGGCTATCACCTTTCATCAGGCAGCGTGCAGAGAAGGCGTCTCCGACATCTTCAACACTCAGACCGAAAACGGCTTCGCCAACGAACACAGTCGCATTGAAGGCACGGTCGATCTCTCGCTGCGCAGCGGTGCGACGCTCGGGCTCTCCCCTGCCGATAACGGCATCAGCTCCACTACCCGCACCACGAGCGGAAGGACAGTTTAACCAACAGCGCCATCAGTTGTTTGCTTTCACAAGCTTCGCGGCCTTTGGGTCGTACACATAGCCGGCAATGCTGCCGTCCCGGATGAGAGCAACCGCTTCGTCGATCACGAACAGCGGGATAAGAAACCATTCGCGCGGGATCACCGGATTCCCAAATCGGTCTTTAATCTCGATATTAAGCCGCGCTGGATCGAAGAGGCGATGGATCAGGTTTTCAAGCTTCGTCCGATTTATGTTGGCAAGTTTATAGGTCGCAACAACCTCCACATCGGCCAGCAGAAAGGTCGGGTCGAGCTTGGCGTTAGCGATTCTCGACTTCACGTCACCACCGGTCACGCCAATCTTGTGGAGCACGTCGCGGTGCGGAGTAATGGCAGCATCCTTGGACTTGCTGCGAAGGACGTAAATCGTGCCGCTGGCGAGGTCGCCGTATTCACTCTTGCTGGCAAACAGCGGCCCGGCGACTGGATCAGTGATGCGCCGACCCGCCTCGTCCTTTTGCAGTGCTCTCTCAACGGAGCGCTTGAGCATCATGCTCTCCGTTCCATTGTCGAAGATCACCCGCAGGCGACGATCCTTTCGCCCATAGTCGGCAACAAACTCCTCCCCTTCCTCGGCAATATATGCTTTCTGGCCGCCGAGAATGAACCAGTGGCCCCTCTCGATACGGGCATCATCACGGAATGGCCGGGTCTCGCGGGATCCAGCCGCAAGCTCGCGCTGCACTTGATCGAATAACGGCTTGAAGCGATCAAAGTCTTGGCATTTCTCCCTGTTAGCGATCTCCTCCGCAGCCTTTTTTTCGGCACTGGCGCGGACATGGCGCAGGACCGTGATGTCATTGTCGCAGGAAACGTCTGCAAGCTCGGACGCCAATTCGTCGACGTCTATGGCTTCATTCCCTAAACCTGTGGCAGCAGGTGTCCCGGCTAGTAAGCGATGATGATCCAGCGGCTCCAGCAAGGCATGCCATTCGGGGAGCGCGCGCAGGCGGTCGAGCCGCACTGCATACAGGCGCTCAAAGATGTCGCGATCCTCGCCGTGATGCGGCACTCGCCCATGCTTTTCGACGAAACCCTGAATTTCCTCGAACCCGGCGACCACGCGCTCTTCGATGGGCGAACGCCCTCCCTTCTTTTCGGGCGGTGCAAACTCGGCCAGTTCCGCGGCCAGATCATCGAGATCGGAATTACTCATAACGCCCCTCTGCCTTGTAGCGCATAAAGGCCGCCGCGCCTTCAGCGAGATGCTTTTCCCAAGGGTCCTGCGAAGTCACCGATGGTACCCGGCCCCGCTCGCGCTTGAACTCCACTGCTCGCCTGGCGATCACTTTAGCCTCTTCTGGTGTCATGGCCGTGCGCTTGGCCGAAATGGCTGCAGCGACGTGCTTCAAGCTCTCCTCGTTCATCTTCTTGGCGAGGATGGCGTAGGCTTCGCCAAAGGGGTTGATCCGGTCGATGAGGTCTATGTCCAGCTCGCGCACATCCATCGCGAAACGACGCACCCCGTCTATTAGGGAGGTGTTGCGCGCCACCTCGCCGTTGTCGCCTTCCGTAACCAGCCGTTTGGCCTGCTGTACGAGGTTGAGCGCAGCAATGGCGTGCTGGCGGACCGCCTCTTGGTCTTCGGCCTCGAGATCCGGATACTTCTCCCGGATGATCTTGCCCATGCGGACCTGAGTCAGTTCTTCGGGTACCAGCTCTTCATCAAATAGGCCGCGCTCGATGTTGGCCTTGTCCTGCACGAAAGCCGCGATCACTTCGTTCAGATCTTCCTGACAAATTCGCGCCGCCTCCTTGCTCTTGGGTTGGACTAGCCCCTTGATCTCGATCTGGTATGTGCCCGTCTGATCGTTGAAGCCGGTGTTGCAGCGATCCGGGTCATAGCCGCCCTCGCCATAGTCAAAGTCGGGCGTCGGGCCGCTATCGGGGTTCTTGGGCCTGAACTCGAAGCGCGGCACAAGCACCTGCTCCATCAGCAGGCTTGCCGCGATGGCCTTCAGCGTATCGTTGACGGCCTCAGTGACTGCCTCCTCGGATGCGTCCGGCTCGGCGATCAGGTTGGTGAACCTGGCCCGCGTTTTCCCCGGCGCGTCGCGGGTGGCACGGCCAATGATCTGCACGATCTCGGTCAGGCTGGCGCGGTACCCCACAGTCAACGCATGCTCGCACCAGATCCAGTCGAATCCCTCCTTCGCCATGCCCAAGGCGATGATGATGTCGACATGGTCGCGGTTGTTCTTCTGCGCCGGGTCTTTCAGCGCGGCCACCACCCGATCACGCTTCAAAGGCTCGTCATCCACCAGGTCAGCGATGCGCAGCACGTGCCCGTCAGGACGCTTCACAAGCTGGAAACCTGTCGCCGGATCGATACCCTGCCATTCCCCCAGCGCCTCGATGATGTGCTCCACCTCACGCAGTTTGTCCTTCGTACTCTCGCGCGAATTGACGTTGGGGATGTGGATGATGGTCTTCTCAGCCGGGTCAAGCACGTTGAGGATGTCGTCAACGTAAGACCCGCTGTAGAAGAAGTAGCCGATATCAAGCTGCTTGAGGTAATTGTAGCCGCTGAGCTGCTCGTAGTAGGTATAGGTGACGGTATCGAACTTCGCCTCATCCTGTGGCGACAGCACGGCCTCGGCATCACCCCGGAAGTACGAGCCGGTCATGGCGACAATATGCGTCTTACCACGCTCAATGAACTGTCCGAGATGCGTGCCCAGCTTGTTGTCCGGGTTAGCGGACACATGGTGGAACTCATCCACGGCAATCAACCGATCATCGAATGCCTCCACGCCATAGGCGTCCACCCCGAAGCGGAAGGTCGCGTGGGTGCACACCAGCACCTTGTCATCGCTTGCGAGGAACGCGCCCAACGACTTGACCTTGCCGCCGTTGTCATTGCCCGGCGCGTTGCACAGGTTCCACTTTGGCTCCACGTGCCAGTCAGCCCAGAAGCCGTAGTTCGACAGCGTCTCGTTGTTGAAGCTGGCCCCAATGGACTTCTCGGGCACGACGATGATCGCCTGCTTGATACCCTGATTGTGCAGCTTGTCCAATGCAATGAACATCAGCGCCCGGCTCTTGCCAGAGGCGGGCGGCGACTTGATGAGCAGGTATTGCTCACCCCGTTTCTCGTAGGCCCGCTCCTGCATCGGGCGCATCCCAAGCGCATTGGCCTTGGTCGATATGCCGCTACGAGCGTAGGTGACGGAGACGGACGGTGCGGATTTGATCGTGTCGCTCATGCATTGCCCCCCGCCTTTCGCTTCCCGTCCTTGGCCGGTGCAGCAGAAGCGGTCATTTTGGTGTAAAGGTCGAACAGCTTTTCCAGCCGCTCGGTATCGTTCTTGAAGCGGCGACCGATGTAGATGCGCTCCAGTACCTCATCGTTGCGTTCGTGCGCCGCGCGCAGGTCATCGGGCATGTTCTCAGGATCGTAGAGATCGCCGATGGTCGCTGGGAAGTGCCGTTCCCGGGCCAGCAGGATGTCCTCCGCGCAGCGTGTGAGGTCAGCTTTGTTCTTCTCAGTCAGTGGAGGCACCGGAAAGGTGTTCCAGCCGAGGGTATTGGAGTAATTGAAGCGCGTCTCAAGCTTTCCGCACACTGCATCGATCCAGACCCAATGCAGTCGCGAAACAATAAGAGCAAGATTCCACAAGGGCGCATCATAAAGACCGAAATTACGGTTACTGATGATAGAATCTGCGGGCAATAGACCACACGGCAAGTAACCGCGTTCTTCAGAAGAGACGGCAGGCACAACCAGAGTATGTGAATTTCCTGTATGCATCTCCCGAAACTGATGAGGTCGCTCAGACATTTTTCTTGTCCCAGCATCCTTGCTTTTTAAACGCATCTGTCGCGCAGCTTCTATCCGTCGAGCAATAGAAGGAATCGCTTGCGCTTCTGCAAGAATCTCGTCCGGTATCCATAGACAAAAACGGATCTTCCCTTGAATGAATTCTTCACTTCCATAAATTCGACGCACAAACTTCTTTTTCTGATCCGGCCTCAAACCAAGATAAACGACGTCATCCGCGGACAACAAGAGGTTGCCACCATCTACGGGCATGTTGCCGAAAGACATGTCTGGCAACCCGGAAATACTCTTGCGCTCCCCTGTAATTACAATATTTTCACCGACGGTCAGATACGGCGTAATGTTTTTCGCCTCACGCACATTAATTTCACCGTGTTTGTTAACGTCATAAAGCAGGCGCTTCTTATTTTCATCGGTAGAAAGGCCGACAATGACAACAGTCACGCCAGCGTTACGTGCGGCGAGGTTTGCCCATTTGAAACTGGTATACGCAAAGCGAATATAGGAGCCACATCTAAGAATCTCTGGCCACAGGATCGGAACAATGCGACCTTGGCAGATGGAGTTCGTGCTAACGAAAGCCGAATCCGCTGGCACGACCTGCGCGTAGAGAGCGGCTTTCATGAACCAGCCGCCAACATAGTCGATTTGCTTGGATGAAATACCTAATGGGTCGAACACTGAAGCCAAATCGGCCTTCTGCTCCTTGGACTGCGTCTGACTACCTTTGTATGGTGGGTTCCCACAAATATAGGTTTCTCCACCTTCGTTCTCGAAGTCGATCTTTGCCTGAACGAGTGGCGTGCCAAACAGGTCATCAGCCTTCACCTTCACGCTGGTGCCGGTAGGCGAGCATATGCTCAGCCAGTCGAGCCGCAACGCGTTGCCGCAGACAATCCAGTTTTCGTTCTTCAGAGGCAGAAACTCAGCCAGAGCCAGCTTTGGCCCCCGGTACAGCACATCGCACTGGTACTCGGCGATGATCAGCGCAAGCCGAGCGATCTCCGCCGGGAAGTCGCGCAGCTCGATCCCGCGAAAATTGGTGAGCGGAATTTCCGACTTTCGATCCGGCTCGCCGCGCCGCTTGTTGATCTCGGCCTCAATGGCGCGCAGTTCCTTGTAGGCAATCACCAGGAAGTTGCCCGAACCGCAGGCCGGATCGAACACGCGAATGCGGGCAACGCGCTTGCGCAGGTTGAGCAACATGCGCGGGTTGTCGCCCGCCTCTTCCAGCTTGGCGCGCAGATCGTCGAGAAACAGCGGGTTCAGCACCTTGAGGATGTTGGGAACGCTAGTGTAGTGCATTCCCAGTTCGCCGCGCTCGTCGTCTTCAGTAATCGCCTGGATCATCGAGCCGAAGATGTCGGGATTGATCCTGGTCCAATCCAGGCCACCTACATGCAGCAGATAGGAACGCGCGATCTTGCTGAACCGCGGAACCTCATCGCTGCCGGAAAACAGGCGTCCGTTGACATAGGGGAACTCGTCAGCCCAGCGCGGAATGCCACCGCCCGCCCTGTCCTCCCGCTTGGTGTTCATCGCGCGGAACAAGATGGAGATCACTTCGTGCGTGTTGGACGAATCCCTCGCGCTCATCGTCGTCACGGTTTCGGTGAAGCGCCCCTTGCCCGCGAAAATACCAGTGTCTTCGGCGAAGAAGCAGAAGATCAGGCGCGCCATGAACTTGTTCATATCCTGGCGGCGCTCGCCCTGTCCCCACTCGGGGTTGTCCTTCAGCAGCTCGACGTAGAGGCGATTGAGGCGGCTCGTAGCCCGGATGTCGAAAGCGTTTTCGCTGATCTGACGGACCGTGCTGATGCCCGCCAGCGCCAGGAAGAAGCCGAAATGGTCCGGAAAATCCTTGTACGTGCAGGCAACGGTCTCGCCGCTGGCAAGATCTTCAGCTTCGAGGTCCACGCCGTCGGTTGCGAGGATGAACTTCGCTTTGGCCTTGGCCGTTGCCGGGCTGGCTCTAAGACTCGCAAGCGCCTGCCCGACCTGCCCCGGCGCGCAGGTCAGGATGTGGATGTTGTTGGGCTGGAGGACGCCGCCGACATCGGACTTGTTCGTTGTTCCCGTGCGCAGCCGCTTGAGCGTCGTCTCTTTGTTGCCAAAGGCTGCAAGGAACGCATAGGGAAACTCAACGGGGTCGAACGGCTGCTCGGCGAGGTCCGTAACCGCCTGCTCAATCTCTACCGCATTCATGAGCGCGCACCCCTCCTCCCAAGTAGGGCTGCCTGACGATTGCTGCGTTGCGTGGCACTCATGTCTTGTCCCATTTCTTCTCGGCTATCTGCTCGGCAATCTAGCAAATCCAGTTCGCTGCGGCGAAACCGTCAGGTATCGCCTCCTACTGGGCCAGCCTGTATACGGTCTTCTTCCCCGCCTTAGGTAAACCGCCGCTTGGTCCAGCGTGAGATTTCACTATCGGGTTGTTCCATGATGGAGCTCGCGACATTTCACGCGGCCAAGTCTTGCCAAATCCGGTCAACTTTACCCGATTCGCCCGCCAGACACCGGCTGCCTCGATCGCTCCGCCGAATGCTTTCGCTTAAATTGCGTTGGATAGCGCACAATGAACCGCAAAGGGGCAGCTCCCCCCTTCCCCTCAGACGAAGGTCAGCGCAGCTTGGGATCAAATCGAGGAATTGGGGGGCAGGCATGGTTACCGAAATTCACCGGCAGTTGGGAATCTTCTTCCACTACCATGCACCCTTGGCGGAAGCGAAACATCATCGTCGGGTCTGGAAGGGTCGACCCAAGCCCAGCCGATGTGCAACCAAGTAGGAATTCTCGGTGCCCCGACGTGATTGCCCCTGCTGCCTTAATCCTACGAAGCCATCGACATTTGTCGCTCAAGTCCCACACGATAGTGATAGGGACCGCGAGCCCCCACAACAACACGATCTCCTACACGCGCATTCTGCAGTTTGAAGAAGGTTTCTATCCCCCTCTTGCGGATCAGTTTTTTCGATCCGTGGAGACCGGTGGAGACAACCACTCCCCTCTCCCATTCGACAAGAACCTCGCGGCAAGCCTTGGCGTCTTTGTTTGAGCCGCCGACCGCATCTCTTGGAAATCGCTCGAAGAACTCACGAAGGTAGAAGTGTCAATAGCTCCCGGCACTGTACATCACGATGCCCCCTCGTAGGGGATTCTCCGCGCAAAGTATGCAGAAACGTTCCTGGTTGGGGAAACTACCGGGAAGTTGCTGTTTTGCATGTTATTGGCGAAGAGTCCCATCACCTCGGTGTACTGACCCCTGTAGCGGGCGAGTTCCTCAGGGAACCCCGGCCCTGTCACGTAGTGGCCGCTGTACTCAAGATCGACCGCGTGGCTTTGCGAGTGCGGAAGGCTTGAAGGTCCGCTGTGCCGGTAATACCTTCTGACTACAAGGTAATGCGAGGTGAACCATGCCGACGACTGTAACAGCGAAGGGCCAGGTTACCATCCCCAAGGCAGTTCGGGATCTTCTGGGTATCAAGCCGGGCAGCAAGGTTGAATTCAAGCGTGTTGAGGACGGCAGCGTCGTCATCTTGCGCGCCGACCAGTCGGCACCTTCCAATCGATTTGAGCGGCTGCGCGGGCACGCAGGCAAGGGCCTTGATACGGACGCGATCATGGCTCTGACGCGAGGCGAAGCTTGACTTTGGTCGATACGAACGTCCTCCTGGATCTCGTCACCAATGACGAGGCCTGGGCGGACTGGTCGATCGCTCAACTGGAAGAGGCGAGCCTCCGTGGACCTCTCGTCATCAACGACGTCGTCTATGCGGAACTTTCGGTCCGTTATAAGCGGATCGAAGATCTTGAGGCGTTCCTTGATGCTGCGGGTCTTGAGCTAAGGCCCCTGCCCCGCTCGGCGCTGTTTCTGGCGGGAAAGGTGTTCACGCGCTACCGCAGATCCGGGGGTACGCGCACAGGTGTGCTTCCCGACTTCTTCATCGGCTCACATGCCGCTGTAGCAGAACTTCCCCTGCTGACCCGGGACGTTGGCCGTTATCAGACCTACTTCCCAACGGTTGAACTGATTATCCCTGAGTGAACCCTCCGCGCGCTGCGTGATCGCCTGCAAGGCAAAAGCTTGCTCCACAGGTCGCTGGGGCCTAGCCGGGGTCATCGAAAGCTCGAAAGCCAAGGTGCATGCCACCAATTGGCGCTAGCTCTCGCGTCAGGTGGATGATCCCGTTGCCGGTCGACTCATATCGAGCCGGGACCAAACCACCGCGCACCCTTCCGCCTCCCCCATCCCCACTGCCCGGTCAGGTCTCTCGTATGAGCATCTGAGGTCGACGTCCCAACCTAAGCTTATAAAGGCGGTTGCCGACTCGAGATTACCGGTTGGATTTGGAATGGGTAGTGTCGGATGCTGCAGAGCCCCTTCCCGTTCTCACAAATTTGGCCGTTGTTGACGCCGTAGCCGATCGGCAGCGTATTGCCTTCGAGCGACGCTTCTCTGCGTGGGCGCGGATAAGTGGCGCGGACCAGGTGTAACCTGAAGCGGGGATGGAGTCCCACGAGAAGGAGAACTGCGGAATCGCCATTTTATGAGCACCGCTCAGCTGCTCGAAATACCCGGCGACTTCCCTTCGTGTCACCCGGTCTGCGGAGAATCAGTTACTTTCTTGAGGAGCGTCTGGCGCGTCACATGGTTGACGGTAGCGCAATGCACCTTGACGGTGACAGGTCCACGTTCCCGGCAGGATTCTCTTGTCAGCCGGCAAAAGTCCAAAAATGTATTGAGATGTCAGTAGGTTAGAGGAGTTCGGACGTGCGCTGGCAGTGCCAGTTCTTCCCGTGCTGGTGCTTGCGCGTATTAACCTTTCATTAACCCTAAAGTCCTTGACCCAACGCCAGAATCGCCCCGATAATTGCGCAAATTTCGTCAGTACGCGAAGTTTTGCGTAACTGTCCGGCTTAGAGGCAAATTTGCGAGATGAACGACCTCGTCGTTACCCGGTTCGACCATGAGATTGCGCAGCAGGGCGCGAGGATTTCCAGCGCCTTGAACATGCTGCGCACCCAACAATATCCGCCGGACGCGAGGAAGGGGCTTCGCAAGTTCCAGGTTGCCGAGGTCGCCGATTTTCTGGGGGTGACTCAGAGCCATCTGCGTCAACTTCATGCTGATGGGAAGGGGCCTTCCCCAGAGATCAGCGGCGGCCGTCGCTTCTACACGGCAGAGCAGATGCTCGAGCTGCGGGAGCATCTCGAAGCCAATAAGAAATCGGATCGTCGGATTTACGTGCCGAAGCGGAAGGACGGTGAGCCTCTTCAAGTCATATCCGTGGTCAATTTTAAAGGTGGCTCCGGGAAGACGACCACGGCAGCGCACCTCGCCCAGTATCTTGCTCTGACCGGGCATCGGGTGTTGGCCATCGATCTTGATCCCCAGGCGTCCCTGACCTCGCTTTTCGGTATTCAGCCGGAGCTGGATGAGGTTGGTTCTCTGTACGAGGCTCTTCGCTTCGACGATGAGCGCGTCCCAATCTCCAACGTCATTCGCAAAACCAACATTCCAAACCTACACGTTGTGCCTGCCAGCCTCTTGCTACAGGAGTATGAATACGATGTGCCCATGGCGATCGCCGGCAAGAAAGGCGATGAGGGGCGGTTGTTTCACCTTCGCATCGTGAATGCGCTGAAGGAGGTGGATGCAGACTACGATCTGGTTGTCATCGATTGCCCGCCGCAGCTCGGCTATTTGACCATTACAGCGCTGATGGCGTCGACAGGCATTCTTATCACGATCCATCCGCAGATGCTCGATATCATGTCGATGTCGCAGTTCCTGCAGATGCTCGGGGGTATCCTGACGTCCGTTGCCGACGCTGGCGCCGAGATCCGGGTGAAGTGGTTCAGGTACCTGATCACGCGGTTTGAACCGACGGACATTCCGCAGACGCAGATGATCGGTTTCATGCAGAGCCTGTTCGCGCAGCACATGCTCAAGAACCATGTTCTGAAGTCAACGGCTATTTCTGACGCATCGATCCGGAAGCAGACACTTTACGAAGTCGAGAAGTCGGAGTTCGTCAGGTCGACCTACGAACGGGCTATAGAGAGCCTCAACGCTTCAAACAGCGAAATCGCCACCCTTATTCATCAGACATGGGGACGGCGATGAGTGTTTTGTCAGCCGTACATTCCTTGCGAAAAACGAAACAGATCAAGGGAATAGCCGAATTCAAGCTCGGCACCGGAGGCCGCAGTGTCACGTAAAAATCCGTTCGCATCCCTCGACTTGGCTGCACTGAATGCTGAAGCTCAGGCACGCCCCGCTCCCGGCTATGGAATGACCGGCGCGGCCAAGACGGTTGTACGGTCGATCGAGGAGATGGCGGAGAGCACGAAGAGGCTTATGGAAGGGGAAGCGATCATTGAGCTTGATCCCGGCCTGGTCGATGCCTCGCCGATCGCTGACCGTCTCCAAGACGACGAAGATGAGTACGTTGAGCTGAGATCCGCGATCTCGACCAACGGCCAGTCAAGCCCCATCCTAGTTCGGCCTCATCCGGACGTCGATGGACGGTACATCGTGGTGTTTGGTCATCGCCGGTTGCGCGTCGCACGCGAACTCGGACGTCGGGTGCGCGCAGTCGTCAAGAAGCTGGATGACATTGCGTCTGCGATCGCTCAGGGCCAGGAGAATTCGGCGCGTTCCAATCTCTCGTTCATCGAGCGGGCCTTCTTTGCGCGGAACCTGCTGGAGCAGGGCATGACAAAGGACGTGGTAAAGTCGGCCATGGGCATCGATGATGCGATGCTGTCAAAAATGCTCGGCGTCATTGAAGCCGTTCCACATGAGATCGTTTCGGTCTTGGGGGCATGCAAGAAGATCGGTCGCGACAAGTGGCTGAGCCTGCGACAGCTCTTGCTAAAGCCCGCCCATCTCGAAGTGGCCAGGTCGTACGTCGCGTCAGACGATTTCGTGGCGCTTGATCCGGAGAAACGGTTCGACGTCCTGCACGAATATATGAAGCGCTACCAGGCGCGATCCGTTGCGAGGAGACCGAAGAAGGAAAACCCGACCGTGACCTGGGCGGCCGCTGACGCTGCCGCCAGCGCGAAATCGGTTTCCAGGACAAAGAGCATTGTCGTTGAATTTTCCAACGTTGAAGGGAAGGCCTTCGGCGATTGGATTACCCGTAATCTGGACAACCTGTATGAGGCGTTCAGACACAACAGGAAGGTTCAAGCAGGAGACTAATAGCAAAAGAAAAAGGCCCCCAAACGTCACCGTCGTGGAAGCCTCTCTCGCTCTGTAGCAAGTCGAGAATCGCAAATCCACGAATCGCTGTCAAGAGTCCTGGTGGCTTGGTGCGTCGTTTTGGCGAGCAGGTTTCTTTTGCCTCAACGTAGGTGAGGGAAAGATGCAGACGCATTTGGCAACGACGCCCTTCGGGCGGCGGTCGCTGTCGCTCGGCATGCTTGCAGCGCAAATGGCGGCAAAGGACGTCGCCAGCACTGCCAGCGTGCAAAAGTGGCAGGTTTTCAGGGATATCAAGGAAGCGCGCAACGCGATTGGAGCAACCGACAGGGGGCTCGCGATCCTGGACGCGCTACTGTCGTTTCACCCCGACGCAGAGCTTTCCGGGGCGAGCCAGCTGGTGGTGTGGCCGTCGAACGAGCAGCTGATCGCGCGCGCCAACGGCATGTCGCCGGCAACGCTGCGCCGGCATCTCGCCAACCTCGTCGAGTGCGGCCTGATCATCCGCCGCGACAGTCCCAACGGCAAGCGCTTTGCCCGAAAAGGGGAGGGGGGCTCAATCGAGCAGGCCTACGGCTTTGACCTGTCGCCGCTGGTTGCCCGGGCTGCGGAGTTCAAGACGCTGGCAGAGCAGACGCGCGCCGAGCGTCGCGCTGTCCGGCTCGCACGCGAAAAGATCACCATTATCCGCCGCGACATCGTCAAGATGATCGAGACCGGCATTGAGGAAGGCGTACCCGGCAACTGGGGCAGGATCCAGCTTGCCTACCAGGAGATCATCTCGCGCCTGCCGCGTACGGCCTCCCTCGAGACCCTCGAAGCGGTCTCCGCTGAGCTCGACGCGCTTTGGCAGAACATCCGCGATGCATTGGAATCCTTCATTAATTCGCAGAATCTGAACGCCAATGAGTCTCAAACCGAGCGCCACATACAGAATTCAAACCCAGATTCTAAATCTGAATCTGAACATGGCTTAAGAAACAAAGATGAAGCGAGCAGCAGCGCCGCGGACACCCACAACGTACACAGCCTGCCAAAACGGGAACTACCGCTTGGTATCGTGCTGGACGCCTGCCCGAACATCGCCTGGCTCGCCAAATCGGGCAAAATCGGCAACTGGCGTGATTTCCTCGCCGCCGCCGAGACCGCGCGGCCGCTTCTGGGCGTCAGCCCCAGCGCCTGGGACGAGGCCCGCGCCGTGATGGGCGAGCGGGATGCTGCGGTCACACTGGCTGCGATCTACCAGCGGCAGGAGCAGATTTCCTCGGCCGGCGGATATTTGCGCAGCCTCACCGGGCGGGCGCGACAAGCGCAATTCTCGACTTGGCCGATGATCATGGCGCTGCTTCGGGCCAAGCTCGAGGCGGCAAAGGAGGGGACGGGAGAGACAGGTCCTGCCGGTACTTCCCTTGCGACCGCCACCTCGCTTGAGCGCAGCCAGACCCGCCTCGAAATCAGCGACGCTCTGCGGCGGAAGCTGGACGGCAAGCCGAAGGGGTGAGCTTGCCGGTTCTGGCTACGGAAGCCGCGAAAATGGGAGTGACAAATTGGCTCTCTCGCCGAGCAGAACGTAGCTATATACGCCCAGCGATTTTTTGCTCGACGATAGGGACTGGCGGCGAGCGTCGTTATGAGGATGTGAATTAAAAAAAGGTTTCTGGATCAAGGGGATACCTTCATCCGCGTCGTGTGTCGCCGCAGTAATCCGAAACGTGCGCTTACGAATGTTTTCAAGCTGCGGCGCGGCGACGTACGCGTTGAGGGACGCCTTCCGAGCATCTGCCTATTGGAATGAGTTTCTCCGTGGTCCGTGGGGCGCGCCACCGGACCTGGTGTGGAACAGAGATCCATGACAGAACAAGCAGTCGTCGGCTGCTGCGTAAGGCTGTCGCCGAGAGATCGGTGAGTAGGGCAGGGGGCCTTGATGCGTTGTGGGTGGGGACGACCTACGCAATCAGGTCGCCCGATAGCCATGCCTCAGGCGTATGAGGCGATGTCTCTGTAACGCACTCGATGCCGAAGCTTCATCCGGGTGCAGCTCGATGATCTGCCGACCGCGCGTGCCGATCCTGCCCCAGCGGCGGACGAGCGCAACGTCGCCGAACAACGTCGGCTCAAGCGAAAGAGCGTAGAAGCGGTAGGCGTTCTTGGCCCGATCGACACGGTGCATCAGGAGCGTCATTCCGAGAATCTGCCCGGCGCAGCTTCCATTCGTCCAACGCAAGTTTTGAATCGATTGGCCAGCGTCGATTCAGGCGACTGATCGATAAGACAGCCGTCGGCTAGCGGCGCGCCATGAGGAGAAGGGAAGGAGCTCATGCAACTGTTTTTGCTGCATAGCGGGGACACCTGCGGCGATACGCAAATCAGCGTAGCGCGTTCTCGTGTCGGCAAGCCAACCGAGGTTTCCCTTCACGCCGCAGCAAGTCCCCCATCGATGCGGGAGACCGGAGATCGCAAGATACCAGCTTCGCAACGGTTCAGGCACTTCTGGCAACCATCTCACCATGCGCGATAAGGCAACATTATCGGTTATCTTTCTTACGTGATAGGCTGTGCGGTTATGGCCATATTATACCATAAAGCGCACTTATCATCTGTCTTTTCGACCGCAAAGATCTCCACCGCCAGCCCCGCGCCGCCGGCCGTTCCCGTTGGTTCAGTCGCAATTCAACAGCAACGCGCAATGCGTCTAAGTGCGAAGGGGCTCAGGCAGCAATGGTCTCGAACTGCTCGGTGATTGATGGAGATGGACTACAGGCAATTCTCGCCTGTTGTTTGCGCATGATGTGGACCATCTCGTTGCCGGAGAGAATGCCCTCGGCGCTTGTCGTCGACTTGAAGCCGAGCATGGAGCGGACGCGGCGCTTGGTTTATCTATGGTGCTGCTCAATGCGGTTGTCGTGATGCTTGGTCTTGCGGATGCGCATAAGCTTCAGGAGCGTCGGGATCGATCAAGCCGGCGGCTTTCGCCATCGCAGGAGATGATTGCCTCGTTATTTGTCTGGCTGCCGTCGATGATTATGCGCTCCGGGCGGACGTGGCGCGCAACCGAACGCACAGCAGGATGAGTGACGACGCGAACTGACGATCTTTGAACATGGTAAGCGCTCCAATGATGAACGCGCTTCATGCCATCTCCCAGGCTGCCGAAAACTTTGCCACAGGACCCCGATTTGTTCTTCCGAAAGTCATCTCTTTACGGGCCTCTGAGCTTGGGTTGTCATGCCCGCAGCCCGAACCCTCAGCCTGACTTTACCGACTTGCAGAGAAGGCGACCCGGGAAAAAGGGCATCCTCGCGCCCGTAAATTGTAACAGGCGTCAGCGGGGCGGCATCTTCGGTGACAGGGATATTGACAAGGGCAATATTGTGATCACAATGTGTCGTCACATAATTGCGAAATGGCGACCCTTCAACAAAATACGCTAGGCCGGGGAACAGACAATTCGATATGACGATACAAAAAGCACCACGGATAACAATTGAAGGGCTGTCACTGACCTTCAGAACCAGCACCGGGCCACTGACTGCAATCGATAACGTATCTTTCGATATAGCGCCGGGCTCTTTTCTGAGCGTTGTCGGCCCATCGGGATGCGGAAAATCTACGCTTCTGAAAATTCTGTCGGGTGTCTACACCCCTTCCTCCGGCAGGATTTTGTTCGATGGACAGCCTGTCGACAAGGGTCGCCTGCAAGGACAGGTCGGGTATGTTTTCCAGCGTGCCCTGCTGCTGCCCTGGCGTACCGCTCTGGAAAACGTAATGCTTACCATGGAAGTGGCCCGCCGTGGAATGCGCCGCTCCGAACGCGAGGAGCAGGCACGCCACTGGCTGCAGATCGCGGGGCTTTCCGGCTTTGAAAACCGCTATCCGCACGAACTGTCCGGCGGTATGCAGCAACGTGTTTCGATCTGTCGGGCGCTCGCTTTCAAGCCGAGAATTCTCCTTATGGATGAGCCCTTCGGCGCACTGGATGAAATCACGCGGGAGACACTTCAGAACGAGCTTCTGCAACTGTGGCAGCAGACGGAGACTACCGTCGTGTTCATCACGCACTCGATTCCTGAAGCGCTGGTTTTATCCGAACAGATCATCGTTATGTCTGCCCGGCCAGGGAGGGTTGTTGAGCGTATTGAAGTCCCATTCGCTCGCCCGCGTACCGATGCGGTCAGGGACCTGCCCGAGTTTACAGCGATGACAGGACATATCCGAGGCTTGCTGCATGCGCCGGCCCCGGTTGTTGCAGCCGAATAAAGGTTTCGAGTGATGTATCGCTTTTCCGTTGTAATCGGCCAGTTTATGGTTTTCGTCGTTTTCTTTGCGATCTGGGAAGCACTGGTGCATCTGCTGCATGTGCGCCCGGTCATCTTGCCCGCGCCGAGTGCCATCGCGGTGAAGATATGGGACAACCGCACCCTTCTTCTGCAAAACACTTGGCCCACATTTGTGGCAATTTCAGTTGGCTTTCTCTACGCCGTCGTGACGGGCTTTGTGCTTGCGGTGGGCATTGCATACTCGCGTATCATTCGCGATCTGACATATCCCTTCCTAGTCGCGGCGCAGATTCTGCCAAAGATCGCCTTCGCGCCTCTATTCCTCATCTGGTTTGGTTTCGGATTGACGCCGAAAGTTGTCATCGCCGCGCTGATCGCCTTCTTTCCGATTGTCATCAACACGGCGAAGGGGCTGACATCGGTTGATGTGGAGATGCTCCAGTACATGGACTCCCTTGGCGCCAGCGGCAGGGAGAAATTCACCAAAATCAGCCTGCCATGGGCGATGCCCTATATTTTCGCCGCTTTGAAAATATCGATCACACTGGCCATCGTTGGCGCGGTGGTTGGTGAGTTCGTCGCGGCGGGTGAGGGCCTCGGATACATCATCAATGCCTCGAACATTACCCTCGACACCGAGCTGATGTTCGCCGCCATCGTCTGCATGAGCGTCCTTGGAATTCTCATGTATCTGGTGATCGTCTTGCTCGAGCGTCTGATGTTGCCGCAGGGCCAGCTCGAGAGCAGTGCATCAAGTACAATGTAACAAAAACATTTCTAATGGGAGATTACCAATGACGTCCTTGCTGAAGAGATGCCTTTCAGGGCTGGTGCTCGCATCCGCCATAGCTGCCGGCGCTACTGCGGCCCTGGCAGATGACAAGATCAAGCTGAGATTGGACTGGGCTTATGGCTCAGAGCATGCTCCGATTTTCCTGGCTGTCGAAAAAGGGTTCTTTAAAGATGAAGGGATCGAGATCCAGCTTCTTCCCGGAGAAGGGTCCTCGGTGACGGCAAAGCTTGTCGGGAACCGTGATGCCGATTTCGGCTATGCCACCGCCGACCAGATTCTTATTGCTGCACAGCGCGGACTGCCGCTGCTTTCAACCGGGGTCATACTCCAAAAGAACCCTACGGCGTTGATTTTCAAGAAGAGCAATCCAATCAAGGATGTGACTTCTGATCTTGCAGGCAAAACCATAGGTGTGCAGTTGAAAAGCAACACCAGCCTCCAGTGGGAAAAGGTAAAGGCCGATCTCAAGCTGGACACGTCGACCTTCAAGGAGGTCCCGGCTGATCTCGCAATCGTGCCTTTGTTGACGGCCGATCGGATTGATGCCGGCGTTGGATTTTTCCACAATGACGGGCTGAAGGCGCGGACTTCGGGCGTGGACGTCGATTGGATTCTCTTCGACGACATGGGGCTGAAAATGTATTCCAGCGCGCTGTTCACCAATGCAGAGCTCGCCAAGGAAAACCCCGATCTCGTTCATCGTGTTACCCGGGCTTTTGTCAAGGGATGGACCTATTCTCGCGAGCATCCGGATGAAGCGCTTGCTGCATTCGTGAAAGCAAACCCGGAAACCGACAAAGCTTACGCCGAGGCCAAGCTGCCGGAAGTGCTGCGCCTGACAGAAAGTGAAGACGCTGAAAAGAATGGCCTTGGCCATTCCACAGCGGAAGCATGGGATAGCTTGCAGGACACGCTTGCCAGTATGGGCGTGCTTCCTGACAAGATCGATGTGCAGACCGTTTTCACCAACGATTATCTGAAGTGAAAGATCGGGCAGGTGTTGCACCTGCCCGCTTCAGACTTTCCGTTCAGCAAAGAAATCCGAGCTGCTGAGATTGCTTCTCCGGGATCAGACACATGACCGTTTCACCGGCTTTGGAAGCTGTTGCGCTTCCACCTCTGCCGTCTTTCAGGCTGGATGGACGGCGTGCGCTGGTTACCGGAGCGAGCAGAGGTATTGGCTTCGCCGCAGCCGCCGCCCTTGCCGGAGCGGGAGCAGATGTCACCCTTTGTGCCCGCTCCTCGCAAGAGTTGTTCCGTGTCTGCCAAGCAATCCGACAGGCAGGCGGTCAGGCCGAACCACTGGTTCTCGACATTGCCGATCTGGAAAAGATGAGAGCGGAGATTGTAGAGAAGGGGCCTTTCGATATTCTTCTTAACAATGCCGCCACCAATCGTATCGGTGCGTTGGAAACCATCGAGCCTGCGGATTTCGATGCCCTGTTCGCCGTCAATGTGAGAGCTGCCTACTTCGTTACCCAGGCAGTCGTAGCAGGGATGCGCAAAGCGGGCAGGGCTGGTTCGATCATCAACATGTCCTCGCAACTCGGTCATGTCGGTGCCATCGACAGATCGCTGTACGGCATGTCGAAATTTGCGATCGAAGGGCTCACGAAGACGCTGGCGGTCGAACTCGGACCCGATCAGATCCGGGTGAACGCCATCGCACCGACTTTCATCGACACGCCTCTGACCCGTTCCTATGGCCTCGATGCGACAGCCATGGAAAAGGTCAGGTCCAAAATCAAGCTTGGACGGACGGGCCGTGTTGAGGACGTGACCGGGGCGGTGTTGTTCCTGGCCTCCGATGCCTCGTCGCTGGTGACAGGCGCATCGATACTGGTCGACGGCGGCTGGACCGCCGATTGATATTTGCAGGTAAGGAACGATGTTTTCTATTCGTCTTCGTCGGCATGGAAAGATCGCAACGACAATTTCGCGGTCGGTCCCATCCGCGCGCCCTGGCGTGCCAGTTTTATTAGCACCTCACCGGTTTTCATGATGTCACGCGTCAGGGCTTGCTCAGCCTCGTCAGGGTCTTTTTTCTTCAGGGCCGAGAGGATGTCGAGATGGGAAGTACTGTCCCAAAGACCAGGAGTGCTCAGCGAGAAATACATGGTTGGGCCGGCACGCAACCACAGCCCCTCAATGATGGGAAGCAGGATCGATGAATGTGTCAGGCGATACAGGTGGAAGTGGAAGCGCTGGTTCGCTGCAAGCAACTCACCCATGGCTGCAGCGTCATGCGCCAGCTTGACCTCATGATTCAGGCGCTGAAGTTTGTCGAGGATTTTCGCGTCGATGAAAGATGTCGCGATCCTTATCGCCATGCCTTCCACACGAACGCGCAGTTCGAAAAGCTCTTCAATACTGCGGGCGTCCAGCCGTGGCACACGTACCGAGCGGTTGGGGAGTTCTTCAAGAGCATTGGCCGCCACCAGCCGGCTCAGGCTTTCGCGCACCGGCATGGGACTGGTTCCAAAACTGGCAGCCAGTTTGCGCAGACTGACGACTTCACCCGGTACGAACAGCCCGGACATCAAACCATATTGAAGACTGGCAAGAACGTTGCTTTGCACACCGCCCCTTCCGCTCCTGGCTTCGGGGGCGGGCTCACCCGGTTCGGCGTGTGCAACTTGCTTGACGTTTTTCATGTGTGATGACAGTTTGTGATCGTTGTTAGAGTTGCACCATCTTACATTTTTCAACTTGCCACAAGACTCTTTCGGCGAGTTTAGCCTGAGGGCTGAAGGCAGCAAGACATGAACAACAAGCAGCTTGTAAACGTCGAAGACTATCGCAAGGCAGCCCGACAGGCATTGCCAAGGATATTATATGATTTCGTAGCCGGACATGCTCTCGACGGACAGACAGGCATTCGCAATCGCGAAGGCTTCGGGGACTGGTGGCTGAACGGACACAGCTTCAGGGGCACTTCCAATCCGGATATCCGAACAAACCTGCTTGGACATCAGCTCGAATTGCCGGTGCTGATTGCTCCGACTGGCTGTTCGGGATTGCTGTGGCCGCGTGGGGAGGCGGAGGTCGCCTCTGCCGCAGAAAAGGCCGGAACGATCATGCAGGTAAGCGCGGGTTCGATCCTTTCGATGGAAGATATCGCAGCGGGCGGACAGGGACCCAAATGGCTTCAGATTTTTCTCTACCGGGACCGGGGGCTAACCCGTGAATTTCTGCAGCGCGCGCAGGCTGCCGGCTTCTCGGGCATTGTTGTTACCACAGATGCCCCGGTTCATGGACGGCGCGAACAGGATAGCCGCAATGGTTTCGCCATTGACCAGAGGCTGACCATTTCCAGTCTTTTTGATGCCGCTCTGCATTACAAATGGTGGTTGCGCATGGCGCGCCAGCCCAGATTCTCGATGGCAAATTTTGCGGGTCGTTCGGATGGCGACATGAACGACATGGCAGCCTATATCGCCAGCGTCCTTGACCCGGATATAACCTGGGATGACCTCTCCTGGCTGCGTTCCGAGTGGCAGGGGTCCCTCGTTGTGAAAGGCATATTGCAGCCGAACGATGCCCTGAAGGCAGTTGCCTGTGGCGCTGATGCCATACAGATCTCCAATCATGGGGGGCGGCAGCTGGACGGCACACGCGCAGCGATCGATGCGCTGCCGGCAATCGCCGATACTCTGAATGGAAAAGTTCCGATTCTGCTCGATGGAGGCATTGATCGCGGCACCTCCGTCGTCAAAGCGGTCGCGCTTGGAGCAAGTGCCTGCGTCATCGGCCGCGCACATCTGTGGGGACTTGCCGTAGCTGGCGGCAAGGGAGTTAGCGCCATCCTCGATGTCCTGAGGGATGAGATCATCAACGCCATGATCATTGGCGGCTGGAAGTCGCTGCCCGAACTGAACCGCAACTCTGTAACGACAATAAACTGACAAGGAATGAGAATGAGTGAAGTGATCAGGCGTTATCCGGGGACAGCCCGGATGAGCAACATGGTAGCCTTTCAGGGAACACTGCTGACCAAAGGCATCACCGCACGCGGATTGCCTCGCGATATCACAGCCCAGACAAAGGATGTGTTGCGTCAGCTTGATGCGCTGCTTGAAGAGGCGGGGTTGAGCAAGGAAGCGTTGTTACACGTCATGATATGGCTGACAGACAGCCGCGATTTCGATGCCATGAATGAGGTCTACGACGAATGGGTCGCGCCCGGCGCCCAGCCAGTTCGGGCCTGCGTCGAGGGCCGGCTGGCGTCCCCCGATCTGCTGATCGAGATACAGGCCAGCGCAGCGCTGGCCTGACGATCCCGCAGCGTATTTGGCTTACGGAATATCAATGCTGCCCGCCGCGGTCCCGCGTACGGGCAGGTCTTCATAGCAGCGCTTGCTCTGCGAAAGCCCGAGATTGACCATGCTTTGCGCCATGCTGATGGCGCAGGCCATGGGCTCAACGATCGGAACATCATAATGTTGGCGAAGGCTTTCTACGTATCCTGACATGGCCGTGCAGGCGAACAGGATCACTTCCGCCCGATGCCGGGTAAGGGCCTCTTCAATCGCCGTGTTGATCGTGCTCACGCAATATGGCTGGCTCTCGATCAGATCTGCCGGAGGACAATCAACGATTTCCATGGTGCAGATTTTATGGTCGAAGCCATAGGCGCGGATATGCTCTTCTATGGTCTGCTGCCCGTTGCGCATACTCAGAACCGCAATCCGGTAGCCCAGCATGCTTGCGACATGCAGACCGCTGTGCAGGGGCGCCATGACGGGGATTCTAACCGTTTCACGGGCCGCGCGCAGAACCGGATCCACGCAGCAATCAAGCACAACGGCATCAACACCGTCCTGCTCCGCCTTGCGGACGGCACTCAGAATAGCGGGGCCGGCCAGAGCTTCCTCGGTAGCAAACTCCATTGAAAACGGCCCGCTTTCAATGGGCACGACTTCTATCGTCACTCCCCCAGTTGCCCATTTCTGGCGCTGCTCGGTCATGCCCTTGATAACCTTGGGCGAACGGACGGGTACGATATCTCGAATACGCATGTTGTTGCCTATTTTGTGATCACAAAATGTGATTGTATTATCTGGACGTATTCTTCGCAAGTATCTTCTCTAGACCGCCATGCCGCGTGAAAACCCCAATGACTCAGCAACACCGAATTTAAATCAGAGCAGGAAAGAGATTGACATTCAATGTGTGATCACAATAAGACATCACATAATGGAGGCCACATATGATCACAATCAAGTCTATCGAAACCCAGCTGGTCCGCGTTCCGACGAGGCGACAACACAAATGGGCTGGTTTGACCGAGACGATCGGCCAGTACCTCCTGGTAAAAATTACCGGCAGTGACGGCACCGTTGGCTGGGGTGAGGCGCCAGCGTTGAAGGACTGGGGTGGTGAGTTTGGCCGCTACTACGGCGAGAGCACACGCATCGTGGACCTCGTCATAAAGCAGTATCTGGCACCGGCTGTGGAAGGGCTTGAGGTTGGTCACCCTTCCGTACTGCACCAGCGGATGGACGCGGTGGTCAAGGGTTATCCCTATGCCAAGGCGGCTATTGATTTTGCCTACTACGATCTGACGGGCAAGGCGCTGGGTGTGCCTGTCCATGTTCTTCTGGGCGGGCTTCAGCGTGAGATCGTCCCGGTAACCCATTCCATCGGCCTGCTGTCGATTGAAGAAGCCGTGGCCGAGGTCCGGCAGGTGGCAAAGGACGGCATCCGCACGATCAAGATCAAGGTCGGCGTGGACCCCGATCGCGACGTAGCCATTGTTCGGGCAATCCGTGAAGCTGTCGGGCCGGAAATGAAACTCTGCATCGACGCCAACGAAGGCTACAAGACGCCCGGACAGGCGATACAGACAGTGCGCCGCATGCAGGACTGCAATCTGCTCTACGTCGAACAGCCCGTGATGGGCATCGAGCGCATCGCCCGCGTGGCACAGGCGATCGATGCGCCTGTCATGGCCGATGAATCCGCCTGGAATGCTCATGATGTGGTGCAGATTATTGCCCGCGACGCAGCGCAGATCGTCTCGATCTACACCACCAAGCCGGGTGGGCTTTACCGCGCCATGCAGGTTTCAGCCCTCTGCGAAGCGGCGGGTATCGTTTGCAACATCAACGGATCGGTCGAGCTGGGCGTCGGCAATCTTGCCAACGTTCATCTGGCGGCTGCCGCTCCTGCGGCAACGCTGTCCAATGTCATTCCCGTTTCGATGCCTGCCGAAGCTCTCAATGGCCGTGTGGGCGGCATCTACTATGCCGATGACCTGCTCACAGAACCGATGGTTTTTGCCGATGGAGGGATTCGCGTGCCGACCGCACCGGGCATGGGCATCGACATCGATGCAGCCAAAGTCGCGAAATATTCAGTCGATTTCTAGGAAGCTACCCAATGCGCACAATCATAGCCAACAAGCTCCGCGAGATGATGGGGCACGAAGCACTCGATGCGGTCGTAACCTCCTCGCCGGAGAATTTCGCCTATGTCATGGGTTTCGTCGTTCCCACTCAGCCCATGATACGCCATCGGCATGCCATGGTCATACTTGCGGCCAACGGAAACGATTTCCTGTTCGGTGTCGACATGGAGGCATCGACCATCGAAAAGAACGCCGGTGGCATGCCGCTAACCGTGTGGCGCGAGTTTCATGACGACCCGATGAAGATTCTGGCCGATGCGCTGACCGGTGCCGGTCTTGCCAGGGCGAAGATCGGGCTTGAAATGGATTATCTTCCGGCTGGAGATTTCGCCCGGCTTTCAGCCTATCTGCCCGAAGCGCGTTTCAGCCGTTTCGAACCGCAACTCAATCGCGCACGGCAGATCAAGACGCCCGAGGAGGTGGAACTCATTCATCGACTGTCCCGCATTGCGGATCAGGCGATATCCGACAGTTTCGATGCCGTGCGCGCAGGCGATACCGAACTCGACATTGCCGCAGTGCTTACCCGACGCATCTATGAGCTTGGCGCCGAGAACTTCAAGCTGCTTATCGTGGCCACCGGCGAGCGGAGTCAATTGCCGAATGTCGGGCCGACTGACAGGAAGCTTCAACCGCGCGACGTGTGCCGCGTCGAAATCTTCTCGGTTCTGAACGGCTATCAGGCTGGCGTCTGCCGCACCGCCTATGTCGAGGAGCCGCCACCGATGGCGAACGAGATCTGGGATCTCATGGTAGAATGCAAATATGCCATTCTGGAGCAGATCCGGCCGGGCGCGAGCTGCCTTGCGATCTACAATGATTTCATCCGCCGGCTCGAGAAAATGAAACTGCCGCCCATCTCATTCGTCGGTCACGGCATAGGCCTTCATCTCCACGAAGATCCTTATATCGGTGCAACGCCGATACTGGGGCGACCGGGCGAGGATGCGCTGATCGAGGAGAATATGGTCCTCGGCTTTGAGCCTCTCTGCTACCGCACCGGTTACGGGTTCGGTGTGCAGAACAAGGACGTTTTGCACGTTTCAGCCAATGGATCGGTCCTGCTTTCCGACTTCACGAATACGGACAAGCTGATCCGCATCGGTTCTTAAAAGGAGACCGTACCTATGACTGAGCACCCGCAGCATTGCGATATTATGGTGATCGGCACCGGCTATTATGCAGAAGTCATGCTTGCCGATCTTGCAGCTCACGCGCGCAAGCCGCTTTCTGTCGCCATTTGCGGCAGGAATGCCGAACGGATGAAATGGCTTGTAGAAGCCTGCCGGGCGCGTGCGGTCAATTTCGGATCTCCCGCTTCCTTTTCAAGTGTGCCACTGGATTCGAACTCGATTGCCTCGCTTGTCGAGGGAATCGGCAAGGTCCGTCCGCGCATCGTGGTGCAGTCTGCGTCGGCCCAGTCACCGTGGAAGGTTGATAATGGAGAAAATGAGTGGGCGCGCCTTGTGGCAAAAGCGGGCTTCGGGCTCACTCTGGCGTTCAATGCGCTCCTGGCTTTTCGCACCGCTTCAGCAATCCGGAAACTTGGCGAAGAGATAATTTTCGTCAACACCTGCTATCCTGATGGTGTCAATCAGGTGCTTGCGCAGGCCGGGCTGCCGATTTCGACAGGCGTCGGGAACATCGGCATTTTTGCTTCGGTGATCGGCGGAAGAATCCCATTCGAACAGCGCCCCGAGCTACGGGTGCTTGCCCACCACCGTCACATAGTAGAATGGCGCAAGCCCGGGATGCAGCGTGCGGGAGCGCCAGTAAGGGCCTGGGTCGGCGACACGGAACTCGACGGCATTGATGACCTTACCCGCGACATCCAGCTCCCGTACCGCGATCTCAACATGATTTCCGCGGCCAATGCGGTGCCGGTTCTTCTGGCCCTCGCGGGTCATGGAAAGGCACTGTCGCATGTGCCGGGTCCAAATGGCATCGGCGGTGGTTATCCCGTTGTTGTCGATCAGGGCGGCGTCAAGTTCGATCTGCCCGCCTCGCTAACCGTCGAGGAAGCTGTCGCCTGGAACCAGCAATTCGAGGAAGCCGACGGCGTCTTTGTCCGCGACGGATGGGTAACCTATGCCGATCGTGTGCGGGAACTGCTTACCGCGCACAGTTCGGAATTGTCACAAGGGTTTGCGGTGGGCGATGTCGAGCAGGCGGCTGCCGCCCTCGATGAGCTGCGTTCCCAATTGAGTGCACGCCCCTGATTTCAAATCGTTCAAGCAGGAGGAACGCAGATGAAAGTAGCGATCATCGGCGCTGGAAATGGTGGCGCTGCAGCAGCGGTTGAACTCACCCTTGCGGGTCATGATGTTGCCCTGCATGGCCGTTCGGACGACACTGTTGCCCCGTTTCGTGCTGACGGCATCGGGTATCAGGGCGTCTTCGGCGAAGGCCGTATCACGCCCGCACTCATTACGACAAAGCTTGAAGACGCGATCGCTGGTGCCGATGCGGCGGTGGTCGCCCTGCCGACATTTGCTCTGGGCTCTGTCGCGCGCGCTTTGAACGCTGCCGGATGGGACGCCTCCAGACCGGTCATTCTCAACCCCGGGCATACGGGAGGGGCGTTCGAGTTCGAAACGGCGTACCGTGCGGTCGCCACATCCGTGCCGCCAATCGCGGAATTCGCCACGCTTGCTTACGTCGCCCGCAAACCGGCGCCGGATATCGTCAACGTGACGGGGCGCGCGAAAGCTCTGCGAGCGTCTGCCTTGCGAGGCGGGGAAGCCGCGATGCAGGCCGCTCTGGCGCTTTTTCCTGGCAGCTACGACTGTGGCGATGTGGTGGCTTCCGACCTCTGCAATGTGAACATGATCGTTCATCCTCCCGGAGCAATGCTCGGCGCCTCATGGGCAGAGGCCACCGGCGGAGATTTCACTTTCTATGTCGAGGGCCTCACCGATGGCGTTGTGCGGGTGATGGAGGCGCTGGATCGCGAACGTATCGCCGTGGGGCGGGCATTCGGGCACGAGCTGCCGACCATTATCGAGGAAATGAAGGCCATAGGCACGGTACCTGCCGAAGCAGATTCCAATGATTACCGCGCGATTGCGGCAGGCGAGGCAAACAAGCGCATCAGGGCGCCGGACAGCCTGCGTCATCGGTATTATACGGAAGATTTCAGCCACGGGCTGGTGCCGTTCCTGGTCTTCGCTGCTATGGCGGGTGTAGAAACGCCGACCGCCAAGGCTTTGGTTGATCTGCATTCAACCATGGTGCGCGGGCTTGAAAGGCCGGGTCCGCGTGACGCTGCCGCGATGGGACTGGAAAACATGACGATGGAAACATTGCAGGATCGGATCGGCAGTCCCCGCAATTGATGCCGGGACGCATCTGTGCAGCGCTGGTGCGCGGAGGCTACCGCATAAATGAACCGCACCGGGTTTGCCGGAGGCTCCAACGTCCCAACAGGATGGAGCATGACGAGCAAACCAACGAACAAGTTTCCCCTGAGCTGCGCGAGCACGCGGTGCGGTTGGTGTTTGATCAGGAGGCTGATCATTCTTCCCGATGGGCTGCGTGCCAGTCGATCTCGGCCAAGATTGGCTGCTCGGCACAGACGCTGCTGGATTGGGTGAAGACGGCCGGGATCGATGCCGGCAAGAGGGCTGGTCTGCCAAGCGACATCGCCGCGAAGATGAAGGAACTGCAACGCGAGAACCCCGAGCTTCGCCAAGCCCACGAGATCCCGCGCAAGGCATCGGCATATTTTGCCCAGGCGGAGCTCGACCGCCCAATGAAGCGATGATCTCCTTCATTGATGAACACCGTTCGCGGCTCGGGGTCGAGCCGATCTGCAGACCGCTGCCAATTGCCCCGTCCACCTGTTATGAGGGTTTTGCCAAACGCACGGACGTGGACCGCCTGTCGGCCCGCGCCCGGAATGATATCGCCATGAAGAACGAGATATGCCAGGGTGTTCAACGAGAACTTCCAGGTCTATGGCGTGCGCAAGGTCTGGCTTCAGTTACAACGGGAAGGCTTTGATGTCGCCCGCTGCACCGTCGCTCGGCTTATGAGAATGATGGGCTTTCAAGGCATCATTCGCGGCAAGCCAGTCAAAACCACGGTGTCGGACAAGTCCGCACGATGTCCGCTCGATCACGTCAACCGCCAGTTCTTCGCCCCCGCGCCGAACATGTTATGGCTTTGCGACTTCACCTACGTCACCATCTGACAAGGCTTAGTCTACGTGGCCTTCGTCATCGATTCCCTCGACCAGGGGCTGCATGACCGGCGCCCCGTCCATCGTTGTCGATTTACACTTCAATCTGGGACTCGGGCGTTTTCCGCAAAAAGGTTACACTTCATTTGAGACTCAGGACGAGCGGGTCTCAAATGAAGTGTAACATTGGGCGACTATGCGAATGCCGCTTCCTTCTCCAACGCTGGCCTCCAGGATTCGATGCTGTCGTCGGTAATACGCTCGATACCATCCTGGATCGCCTCGATTGCGAGTTCGTTGAGTATCCCGAATACGCGAGCTGTGATTCCGTCACCGAGACGGGAAAGGTGTCGTAGGCTTTGGCTTGACAAAGAGGATGGCTGCCTGAGCGGCAGGCTGCGCAGGATCGCCGTCACCAATTCTTGGAACTCCTCATCTGCCTTCCATCTCGGCAGAACAAACTGATCAAGACGCCGGGCCAGTTGGGTATCGCCGGCAATCGCATCACGCGCTTCTGATACACCGAGGCAGACAAGCGAGGCTTTGATCTCGTTGCTCAGATATCGGAGAAGCTGGAGGATCACGCGCTGTTCCCGAGGGGTGCCGGCGAGGAGATTATGAACCTCGTCAAACACCAGAACACGCACATTGTTGCTTTTCAGCAAGAGAACGGTCCGGATCTCAAGTTCCATGAGGGTCAGACGTTCGTTTATGCTGGCCCCCATGGCCATGAGCAGTTGCCCGTATATCCGGCGCTCTGTTGGGCGCGACGTCAATGTAATCGCCAGCACCGGCATGCTCTCTACGCCGGTGCTGGGGTTGATAGTCGGCGGGTGATCTCGCTTGAACTTCTCGACGAGCATTGTCTTGCCCATGCCGCTGTGACCATAGATTGCGAGACCGGGTGGACGTGTTGTTGGCGGATGGTCGCACAACGCATCAAGATGGCGTAACACCCGGCGAGCGCGGTCAAAGCCAACCCAACGATCGGATCGAATGGCGCGTATCCTCGTGTGGTTCGGTCCATTTGCCAGTGCTGCAGCGCCGGTTGCCAGATGCGGGAGTTCAATCATTGATCCCAAAATTCCGTGTCGTCGTCTGAATGGATTGGTTTTTCCATATCGATAGCTTTAACGGGGCGGGGTGCCTTGTGCCCCGATTCAATGGGTCTGCGCTTAATATTACGGCGCGCCCTTGCGCTTGAGGATGCTGCGATATCTTCTATCTGCCTTTGCTGCGCGATGGCTGCAAAGATAACGCCTTCCTGCAATTCAAGCCGCCCCTGATCTCGAAGCGTCTTCTTGGCGTGCTTCCATTCCCACCAGGAGACAGGCGGGAATGCGAGATTGCGGTACCGTGCTTCAATAAACCGACCATCTGATTGACGAACGAATATTCGGGAGAGGTCGCGCGGGTCATATTTGATCTCGAGTTCGGCACCGCGGCCGACATCGCGCGATAGGGCGTCAGACCAGTACCGGATCTTTTCCAGATGAATGCCGTCCTTCAGCAAACGCCGCCGATCGCTTGGCAGGAAACTGGTCCAGAATGCCATTCGATCAGATGGCAGATTGAAGTCGACTTCACCTTGCCGCTCGCGCCAGACGGAAAGGGGAGGCCGCAACAGTGATGAGTGGATGCGCTGATGATACTTGCCTGTGATTTCCAGGGCGATCCATTTCTCCAGCTCGCGCAATGTAAGTTTAGCACGGCCCTCTGAATCGTAGTCGCCTCTGATCTTCACATTGCTGAACGTCGTGCCGGGCAGCAGATGCACGGCCCCCATCATTGTCCCGATTAGCCGCTCGATATGGCCCCCAAAGCGCGGAGTTGCCGGCGGTCTGAACTGGAGCTTCATGCCGTACTCTTTGCAGGCTTCGGCGAGCGCTCGCGACCTGAAATCTGCTCCATTGTCGCAGTGAAGAACCTCGGGCAATCCGGCGACAGGCCAGGGGATGTCGATTTCGCGCTCGTCCAGCCAGCCACTCTTGTCGTAGACGGCATGCAGGAGGCAGAGGCCGACCGAAGTACTCGATGGCGCCTCCAGTGATAAATGGAAGCCCGCGACCATTCTCGTGCAGACGTCGATGGCAATCGTCAGAACTGGTCGACCGATGGGCCGGCGAAACTGTTCGTCGACAACAATGACGTCAACGATGGTGTGATCGATCTGCCAAAGGGCATTGGGTTTGGCGACAGCGAACTGACCAGGGCTTGGCGTGGATGCGGCCTCGATCTCGCGCTCCCCGCGTTTGCGGGCCGCTGACATCGGGACAAGTTCCGATACTCTTCGCTGGACGGTGCTGCGGTGAGGAGGGGATAGGCCTTCGGCGAGGCAGACTTCCCGGATACGCCGCAACAGCGCAGCAAGGTTTGGCTTCTCCTTTTTGAGCCAGAACCTATCTACTTGCTCTGCAATGACGCGCTCGGTTCTCGGGTCGAGCCTGACCGCGCCTTCGTGGGTACCACGTTTCCCGGGTCGCAAACTTGATGTGCGTTGCGTCTTTCTGAACCGTGAAGCCAGCCGAAAAAGCGTTGATCGCGGGATGCCAAACTTGTCGCGCGCAGCCGTAATAACCTCAGCGGTTACTTGCCCGCCTGTGCGGCGGAGCAGATATCGAAGGAACTCTTCTGGGCTGTCATCTTGATCGGGGCTATCCGGGGATGAGGTCATACGCGACAGTACGGTCGATCGACCGGTCTATCAATCTCAATTTGAGTGTAACAACTGCTGGCCGGAGTCTCATTTGAAGCGTAAGGTGTTACACTTCAATCCCACACAAGCCGTTGAAAACGCTCAATGCGTGAGTCCCAGTTTCAAACATAAATCGACAGCAGTCGAACACCCCCATCAGGCTCCAGCTGATGAAGCGATTATAGAGCGTCTTGTGCGGGCCGTAGCCAGCCGGCGCGTCCTTCCACTGTAGACCGTTGCGGATCACGTAGATGATGCCGCTCACCACCTGCCGGTCATCGACGCGCGGAACGCCGTGCGACAGCGGAAAGAACGGTGATATCCGCGCCATCTGACGCTCGCTCAGCAGAAACAAATCACTCATCACGGCCTCCTTCTCGGAAACCGTGAATTGCAACTCAAACGAAATTAATAGGTCCTGAGCCTAGACATCGACAGACCTCAGACGTCTGCAGGAGCACCGCAAACATACTATACAGCGGATAGGAGCCTCCACCTAGCTCTCGCCGGCCCGCACCGGATTTGGCAGTCGCTTCTCGACCGCGAATTTCAGCAAGGCCGCTGTTCGGTAGAAGCCGTGTGCGAACTTGCCGTAGGGGATCGTGAGGAAGAGCCCCATGACGAAGCCGAGGTGAATGGCAAGCAGGAATGGCATCCACGCAGTCGCGCGACAGACGAGCAGCGCAAGGCCCGTAAGGCTGATGAAGAAGAGGAGCGCGATGAAGCCGCGGTCCATTGTCTTCTGCCGCTCGTCGATCTGCTGGTCGTTTCGGCGGAGGTTCAGCCAGAACAGCCCGAGCGGCCCGGCAATGAGCCCCAGCCCCCCCGCGGTACCGAGCAGGACCGGCAGGCTGAGGACTGGATACGGCGCCTCGATGCCCCACAGATAGTGATAGAGGGTGGCGACAGAGGTCGACGCGAAGCACAGCATGAAGCCGTAGAAGGTGAGATGGTGGTAGCGACGGCGCCACAGCGTGAAGGCGTCGTCCTCGTTGTTGCAACCATCACCGTGGCCGCCATCAAGATATGTCAGCATCAGCACCGAGCGGGTCGCCTCGCCGACGGCTGGCGGATTAACGAGGGACTCATTGGGGGCAGAGACCTGACGCCAGAAGCGGATAACTCCAACTGCGAGCGCAATCAGGGCCCAGGCTGCGCTGGCACCGAACAGCAGCACCAGCACGTTGTGCGGGAAGACTGCGTAGAAGTCCGAGCCAAGACCTGGCACGAACAGGCTCCCCTGGCTCAGAATTGTGCCGACCAGGAACAGCGCCATGCCGAGGCTCACTGCCATCGCGACGGCTAGGCCATTACGGCGGTAGAGTTCGCCAAACGCCCTCGGGAACGCATATTCCATGTAGGTGTCGCGGCGAACACGCGCCAGCGTCTTCGGCAGGTTGACGCCGAACTCGTGGGGCGGCGCGTACTGGCACGCGTAGAGGCAGGCCGAACAATTGTGACAGAGATTTGCGAGGTAGTGCGCATCGGCCAGATTGAAGTCGAGCCGACGCGTCATTGCCGGAAAGACGGCGCAATAGCTTTCGCAATATCGGCAGGCGTTACAGATTTGCAGGATGCGGTCGACCTCGGCGGCATTTGCCTCGACCTCGTTTTGCAGACCGCTCGCCAGCACCGGGGCGACACGTTCAATTGCGTTCATATCAGTTACCCCTGCTGAGAAACCTGGAGCGCGGCCGCTGCCGCACCGGCACCCGCTATGCGGCCAAAGGTGGTGCCGATGCTCATGCCGACCCCCGCTGTGTAGCCCTTGCCCAAGACGTTGCCCGCCATCATTTCGCCCGCCACGAACAGGTTCGGGCTCGGGCGGTCAGCAAACCGTACCGCTGACGTCCGGTCCACTTTCAGCGACAGGTAGGTGAAGGTGATGCCGGGCCGTACCGCGTAGGCGTAGAAGGGCGGCTTGTCGATGCGCTGCGCCCAGTGGGTCTTGGGCGGTACAATTCCCTCGGTGCGACAGTCGTCGAGGATGGTGTGGTTGAAGGCACCCGGCTGGCAGGCGGCATTGTAGCTGCGGATCGTCTCGACGAAGGGTTCAATAGGCACGCCGATCTTCTGTGCGAGTTCCTCAAGGGTATCAGCCTTCGTGCCGGGAAATACCGGCGGCATGAAGCGGCCCATGACCTTGTGGTCGATAATCGAATAGGCAATCTGGCCGGGCTGCTTTGCGACCAAATGGCCCCAGATGGCGTAGCGCTTGGGCCAAAAATCCTCGCCCTCGTCATAGAACCTCTGGCCGTCGCGGTTCACGACCACGCCGAGCGAGACGCAGTCGATGCGCGTGCAGATGCCGCCGTCATAAAGAGGTGCGCGGGCGTCGATCGCCACGCAATGACCTTGCGACGGGTCGCCGATTATGTCGGCGCCTTGCTCCATCATGAACTTGAGCAGCACGCCTTGATTGAAGCGAGTGCCGCGGATGAGAAAATTCTCCGCGGGCCATTCGCCGCGCGCGTTCTGCCCCCACGCCTCGCGCAGCCATTCGCGGTTGGATTCGAAGCCGCCGGCAGCAAGCACCGCAGACTTCGCTGTAATTCTTTCGCCGGTTGCGGTGATGGCCGCGACGAAGCGGTCGCCGTCCAACTCGAGTTCGGCAACGGGCGTGTTGTAGCGCACCTTGACTCCCAGCGCCTGCGCGCTGCGATAGTAGGCATTCACAAGAGCCTTCCCGCCACCCATAAAGAACGCGTTGGTGCGGGCCACATGCAGGGCGCCCGAAAGCGGCGGCTGGAAGCGCACGCCGTGCTTCTTCATCCAGCCACGGCAGGTGGAAGAGGTGCGGATGACCAGCCGAGCCAGCTCTTCATTCGTCTGGCCGCCGGTCACCTTCAGAAGATCCTGCCAGAACTCCTCCTCGGAATAGGACTCTACCAGAACGTCCTGCGGCGCGTCATGCATGCAGCGGAGGTTTCGGGTGTGCTGGGAGTTGCCTCCGCGCCACACCTTTGGCGCAGCTTCGAGCATCAACACAGAAGCGCCGGCTTCTCGTGCAGAGAGCGCGGAGCACAGCGCTGCATTGCCACCGCCGATTACCAGCACATCGATCGTCATTACCCCTCCTGGAAGTACACACGTCGCACCCATAAGCGAAAAGGCATGCTGTCCGCTATTAGGCCCCGGTGAACAACCCTTCACTGATCGTGAAGAGACGCGCCGAGCCATTTTCCTTCCCGTACAAGTTTAGCTGTTACCCGGCATAACTGCGCGCGCAAGGCCAGAGCTGTGGGAGAAAGCTCGTGATCTGGCAGGCTTACCAGAAGGTTGCTGCGTTGCACCCCTGGCGTCGCGATCGGGAGCGCAGATACCTTTTCCCGGGTTTGGCGTGAAAGGGCTGCGCCGGGTTGGATCGAGTAGCCCAGTCCCATCGATACAACTTCCATAATTATCGCTAGGGAATCGATTTCCATGGTGATGTTCGGGATACGCCTCGCGGTTGCGAAGGCCCGGTCGAGACTGTTTCGGAGACCGTGGCTGCGGCTCGGCAAGATCAGGGGTAGAGCCGCTACCTCCTCAAGTTGCACCCCCTCTTCGTTGCCCGATGGAAAAGAAATCTGCGCTAGATCTTCAGGGCGGCCGATTAGGAAAAGGGTCTCATTTAGCAATGGCGTTACTTCACTTCCCGCAAATCCTGATTGTTCTGCGCTGAATAGGATCGCAAGATCGAGCTGCCTTGCCTTAAGCATGCTGGATAAGTGGCCGGACATGCCCTCGACCAGCTGGAGGCGAATGTGGGGGTAGCGTTGCTTCATCGCGTGAATCAGCGGCAGTGCCAAGATTGACGAAGTAGTAGGGGCAAGTCCGAGTGAAACAACGCCCGATAGGCGTGCACCTTGAGCGGCCGTCACGGCTGAATCAATATGGCGCAATGCGAGAGTTGCGTGTTGGCAGAACAAGACACCCGCTTCCGTAGGAGCAACGCCAGCCGCGCTTCGGACAAGGAGGCGTGTCGAGAGTTCACCCTCAAGTTGGCTTATCTGCTGACTAATAGCCGAAGTTGCCGTCCCCAGTTGGGCTGCGGCTTTTCCCAAGCTTCCGCATTCCACTGCGGCCAACAGGTATTTAAGCTGCCGTATTTCCATCAGACCCAAACAAATCACTAGTGGTTTTAACTGAATAGGCGGTCAACTCGGGCTGCCTGTCTCTCAACCCTTAAGCCGCGTCATCGAGTGATCAACCAAGGTTTTGTTTTGTCGTCAGCAGGACCTGCTTGACGCTTCATAGAGCATTATCCGTGTACGCCGGTACCTCAGAAGCTGCATGGTGACAGGCTGCCATTATTCATTCCCCAAAGACCTGCGGGAGATTGGTCAACTTGGACAAACGAAAAATCCATGCCGTCCAGAATCGAACCCTCTTGCGCGTTGCATCCGTTTGTGCACAATTGTATCCCGTAAAAGGGATGAAATCTAGCCATGTGGGATGTGACTGTTTTGGGAGACGGCATTTCCGCTTTCTTTGTTGCACCGACAAAACGTCGGCAATGCCGGTCGAGAAGCGCGCGGACAGGTGCGCCCAAGTTGGTGATCAGCGAAGGTTCAGCGCTTATTTCAGAGGGGGGATCTAGCTCGATGTCAGGGGGATTATCCCGAAAACAAGAAAAGGACTTGGCTGTCTAATGTCGCTCGACATCATTCTTCAAATTGCTCTGAGCGGCTTGCTCGCAGGGGCGGTATACGCCCTAATTGCCATTGGCTTCACTCTAGTGTTCGGCGTCCTCGACATCGTCAATTTTGCCCACGCCGTGGTGCCTATGATGGCGATGTATGGGGTATTTTTCCTCTACTCGACTTTCGGTTTGGATCCGATAATTGGGTTCGTTCCGGTGGTTCTAGCGGCGATTGTCCTAGGCGCTTTGCTGCATAAAATACTCATATCAAGAATCGTTGGGACCCATCACTTCACACAGATCATATGCACACTCGGTGTGTTTATCTTCTGTGAAAACCTGATGAACCTCATTTACGGTGGCGACTTCAGAGGTTTGTCTCTGTCCTACACCACAACAACGTGGAATGTGATCGGTTTAAGTATTCCGGTCGCGAGGGCTGTGGCTGCGGCTGTAAGCTTGCTTGCGGTCGTTGCACTTTCGATCTTTCTGTCAAGGGCCTCACTGGGGCGCGCCATCCGCGCTGCGTCAAACAACCGTATTGGTGCGCACCTGATTGGCGTCGATGTCCCGCGGGTCTATCTCTGCGCATTTGTCATCGGAACTGCCTTGGCCGCCGTAGCCGGTGTGGTCATGACTCCCTTTTCACTAGTTAACCCTTTTGTCGCGGGTGACTTTCTAATGAAGTCCTTCGTGATCGCGATCGTTGGGGGCTTGGGTAGTGTGCCTGGAGCGCTCATTGCAGGATTGCTTATCGGCGTCGCTGAGGCTCTCTCGGGTCTCTACCTCACTGACTCGTTCGGCAATGTGGTCGTCTTCGGCATTCTCATCGTAACTCTAGCTGTGCGGCCCTCAGGCCTTATACCGGTGCAAAAATGAGCCATATTGCAATAACCCCCAAACCTCATCCGAATGCGGGTCACCTCAGGGGTATTTTAGTTGGGGTGCCGGTGTTCGTAGTTTGCGCGCTCTTGCCGCTAGCAGTTCCCTCGCACATCCTCAGCGTGATGATCTCTGCCCTGCTGATGGCTTACATGGCCCAATGTTGGAATATCGCAGCTGGATATGCAGGGCAGTTCTCGCTGGGTCACAGCTTCTTCTTTGGCATTGGAGCCTACGCGACGGCGATCTTGTTTACTAAAATGGGAATTTCTCCCTGGATTGGTATGTTTTTCGGCGCCGCGCTTGCTGCCGTGGCAGGAGGTTTGATCGGCCTGCTGATCTTCAGGTTCCGCATCAAAGGCGTCTACTTTGCTGTCGTTACGATGGGTTTAGCGGAAATCGCAAAGGGCCTCGCTGACAATTGGGAATTTGTCGGCGGCCCTGTCGGCATACTGTATACGATGCAAAACGACCCTGGGAATTATCTCTTTACTAGCCGGGAGCCCTACTTCTACATCGCATTGGTTGCTGTTGCCGGGATGCTCGTTTTCACCCGGGTGCTGGAACAATCGAAGACCGGTCAGTATTTCCTCGCTTTGCGCGAGGACGAGGACGCAGCTGAAGCCGCAGGTATCGATACGCGCCGCTATAAAATCGTTTCGATCGCGCTGAGCGCCCTGCTGACGGCGCTCGGGGGGACATTCTACGCTCAGTTCCACCTCTATATTACCCCTGAGACGGTGTTTCATTTCGAGCATCAGCTCAACATGATGTTGGGGACCATGATCGGCGGCGCTGGAACTGTGTTCGGACCCGTCCTCGGGGCGTTGAGCTTTTCGGCCTTGGCAGAAGCGTTACGCTACCTGCCGTTCCAAGAGAGTAGCGCTGTAGCGTCTCTCAGCCGTATGATCTACGCCATCTTAATGATTGCGCTGATGCTTTATTTGCCTGGTGGCATTATTAGGCTCGCCCGCAAGGGGAGGAAGCAGGGATGAACGTGCCTCTCCTCCAGGTCGAGAACGTCTCGATCACCTTTGGCGGTCTAAAAGCTCTGCAAAACGTTAGTATTTCTGTCGAATCCGGAACAGTAGCCGGCGTGTTAGGGCCAAACGGAGCCGGGAAGACCACACTTTTCAACGCGATTAGTGGCTTCTATCGTCCTTCTACAGGAAGTGTGCGCCTCGATGGTCGCGAAGTAGTAGGAATGCGGCCGTCGCGAATCTGCAAGCTTGGACTTGCTAGGACATTTCAAATCACGCGGCCATTCGCGGATCTTTCTGTACTCGATACTGTTCGCATTGGAGCTTTTAACCGTACCAATAACCTCGGGGAGGCTACACGGATCGCGGAGAGGACTCTCGAGCGGGTCGGTTTGTCCGACAAACGGAATGAACTCGGCAAGCGTCTGACCGTGATCGAACGTAAGCGCCTTGAAGTGGCTAGGGCATTGGCGACCCAGCCTACGGTTCTTCTTCTCGATGAGGTCGCCGCGGGTCTACGTTCAAATGAGGTTGGCCAGATAGTGTCTCTGGTAAAGTCGGTGGCTGCCGATGGGGTAGCGGTGCTCATGATTGAGCATGTGATGGAGGCCATACTCGGAGTATCCGACCATATCACGGTCTTGAGCTACGGCCAAGTCTTAGCTGCGGGGCTTCCTCAGCAGGTGATGACCGATCCTCGTGTAGTAGAGGCTTATTTAGGGCGGGAGTATGCCGATGCTTGAAGTGATCGATCTCCAGTCCGGATACGGGGACATCACGGTTGTCCATCATATTTCGATGTCGGTCGGTGAGAAGCAGGTCGTATCCATCGTTGGCTCAAACGGGGCTGGAAAAACGACGACCCTCCGGACGATCTCGGGCCTCTTACCTGCCAAAGGGGGCGACATCCGTTTCCTCGGACAGTCAATCCTCGGCTTGACGCCAGCAAAGATTGTCGAACGCGGCATTGCCCATGTGCCCGAAGGGCGCCAACTATTTACTAATATGACGGTCGAGGAAAACCTCGATATTGGCGCCTTCACTGCATCGTCGCGCGCAAGTAAAGCAAAACGCCTCGATTTCATCTACTCGCTTTTTCCTCGCCTCGCGGAGCGCCGAACGCAAAACGCCGGTACCTTATCGGGTGGCGAACAGCAAATGGTTGCGATCGGACGTGGGCTCATGTTGTCGCCCAAGCTACTTATTCTTGATGAGCCGTCTCTTGGCCTTTCTCCCCTCCTCGTGAGGGTGATGTTTGACGCGATAGACCGCGTGAGGGCAGAAGGGGTTTCGATCCTTCTGGTGGAACAGAATCTCGTTCAGTCCCTGCAACACTCAGACCGCGCTTATGTGATGGAGACGGGAGAGATAGTGCTGGAAGGAGCAAGCCAAGAGCTGCTTCAGGATCCGCGGACACGACAGGCGTATCTCGGTGTCCACGATACTACAAAGTAACTTTCTGGGAGAGTGGATTATGATGAAATTTACAAGCAAGTTCGTGATGGACCGTCGTCAGTTTCTAGCAGCTACGGGTGCATCAGTAGGTTCACTCGCTATGCCTGGAATTCTTCGGGCACAGAACAGCGAAGTAGTCCTGTCTGCTCTGATTGCCCTTACCGGTCCGAATGCGGCTTGGGGCCAGCGTACTTGGCGCGGGTTCCAGCTTGCCTGCGACATCGTTAATGAACGTGGCGGTATACAGTCTATGGGTGGCGCGAAAATCAAGTATATAGTCGCCGACACCGAAAGTAAGCCTGAGCTTGCTCCGGCCCAAGCTGAACGCCTAATCCGCGAAGGCGCAATTGCTATGATCGGCACCAATCAGAGCCCGGCATCGATCGTCGCCACGCAGGTGACCGAGAGAGCTGGTGTGCCCTTTATTTCGTCTACCGATGCGGATCCCCTTCTGACCGGTCGAGGCTTCAAGAACGTCTTTCGCACCATGGCTACCGTCGACCGCTATGTCGATGATTTGCTCGCATCAATTCGAGCAGCGGCGAATGCATCGGGTGACAATCCTTCGCGCCTTGCCATCCTTTCGGAGAACACTATCACCGGGCAAAGTTCCGTGAAATTTGCTCAGGAGTTGGCACCAAAGCATGGATTCGAGGTCGTTGAAGCCGCCAATTATGACGCTACCCGAACGCAAAACTTCGTCCCGTATATTGCAAAGTACAAAGGACAAGGCGTCGATGTTTTGATCGGGCACAACCGTCCAAATGACGCGATACTTATCACCCGTACTATGGATGAACTCGCGTTCTCGCCTAAGGCGTATGGCGGGATTATTGGTGGTCACGTGTCAGCGGAGTATATCTCCACTCTGGGGGCAGCCGCTGAAAACGTGCTGATCGCCGGCGCATGGTCGCCAGATCTTAAGATCGAGGGCCTGGCCGAAATAGCAGAGCGTTATAAAGAGCAGTATAATGAGGACATGGATTCTACGGTTTCCGGCGGTGTGATCTCACTGGCAATACTGTGGGCTGGTCTGGAAGCTGCGGGGGAGGGAGATAGTGGTAAGCTCCGTGACGCTATTACTCAGTTGGACATGAACTCAGGCCAGAACCTGTTGATTCAGCCCGGCGGCGCGAAATTTGATGAACGCGGGGAGAACGTAAAGGCAACGGGTATCGTCCTCCAGATCCGAGACGGGAAGCAAGTGACAGTATATCCGGAAGACGTTGCTGCAGCCCAGATGGTGTATCCGAAGTCCGCATAGCATTGGCGTTGAGGTAAAAATATGACAAAGTCACAGTATCCTCACGTCATCCGTAAATCGCGTACGGCCGACCAGAATGGGCGGCGCCACGGACGACCGCCATGGCCAAAGGGTGCTCGTTGCGTGGTGGCGCTGACAGTTGACTTCGACGGTCCCTCCTTTGAGGTGGGTATAGGCGCCGATGCCGCGGGGGCCGCTTCAGCGGGGCGGTATTCCGCGCGACGCGGAGTCCCACGCTATCTGAAGCTACTTGAGGAAGAAGGAGTCAAAGCAACCTTCTTTATTCCAGGTTATGATGCCGAAAGTTACCCCGAGACGGTTCGGGCTATTCAAGAATCTGGACACGAGGTAGGGGCTCACGGTTATCTCCACGAGATGATTCTATTGCCCCGCGATGAAGAGAAACGACGACTCCAACTTACGCACGATATACTGACCCAAATTATGGGTAGGGCTCCCCTTGGGTGGCGCTCCCCCGGGGGTATGAAGAGTACGGAAACTCTTCAGGTTCTCCGCGAATTAGGCTACATCTACGACTGTAGTGACAAAGACGCAGATACTCCATACATCTTACGTCTGCCAGATGGAGGAAAAATCGTTGAGCTTCCAAACAATACCTACAGCTTGGACGACTTTCCCTTCTATCATCACTCCCGCACACCTGTCTCTGAAGTCCGCGATCAATGGATGGATGAATTCAGTGCAGCATACGGCGAGCGAGGGTATTTCTTGCACACAGTGCACCCCCGTAGCGCATGGGGGTCGGGTACGGCTTCACGTGCGGATGCGGTCCGGCAGCTGCTGAGGCACATCAAGCGTCATCGCGATGTTGTATTCGTTACCCTGCCGGAGCTTGCGAAATGGGTTTCCGCTCACAGTGATGAGTTCGAGGAGGTGCTGGTATGACCGCCATGTCAATGTTCGGAGGCATCCCGCTGGTGGTCAGCGTAAATGTCGATATAGAAGTCCTCGACGCCGAGCGCGCGGGTGAAGCGGGCCTCTTTGGTCGCTACTCCTATGGCCGCTATGGTTCGAGAGAAGGATTCTGGCGTTTGGCGGAGGTTCTCCGCACCGCGTCTATTAAAGCCACGTTCTTTGTCGATCCGGCCGATGCCCTTCGAAACCCGGATGTCGTTGAAACGATCGCACAAGAGGGCCATGAAATTGCGCTCTATGGCCGAGCAATGAGCACGCTGGGTGGCTATACAGAAGCCATGGGAATTGCGATTGCAGAGGGGCGAGAAAAGTTAGCCAAGCTGACTGGAGTGACTCCTACTGGTTGGCGGTCTATGAATGGGATGGTCTCGCGAGAGACGCTCCTTGATCTTGCCAGGATGGGGTTCACTTATGAAAGTTCAGCGCTGGATGACGACTGGCCCTACTTGATGACCCAAGGCGAACTGAGGCTGGTTCAATTGCCTGTTGCTGAGTACCTCAGAGATTCAACCTTCTTTGCAGGACATCATACTCATGAACGGGTACGAAAGGCTTGGAAAGAAGAGTTGGACGCCATAGTTGCGGATGACGGATACATCCACCTCGTGTTGCACACTCGTGGAGATCACGGATCTGGTCGTGCTGATCGAGCGCGAATCGTGGCTGAATTCATCGACCGCGCATTGCGACTTCCGGGCGTAATCCCAATGCGGTGTGGCGATGTGGCCGCGGTGTGTATGGCAAAGGCAAAGGGTGAAACGTTCTTGGGAGAGCTCTCGAAGCCGAACGCTGATCCAAAGCCGTTGGCTGCATTGCCTATCTAGACTCACACAGCCTGCCCGAACTATTCATGAGTAAATCTCCCGTTCGCGCAGAAGTCTCAGGCGGGCACGTTGAGCATTGCGAATGTGCTCGCGTGCAGCTTCTTCAGCGGCATCCGCGTCTCGCTTCTCAATCGCTGAGACGATTGCTAAGTGCTCCTCGTGTGCCGTTTCAGAACGTGATGGGATCGCCAATGTAGTCCCCCCAAGGAGCATCATCGCGTTGCCCAGGGCATGGAGCGAGCGCAGCAAATACCGATTGTGGCCGGCGCGGTATAGCGCGCCGTGCAACGCTTGGTTCAAGCGGACTAAGTGCATTGGCTCGTGCGAGCCTTCCATTTCGGATGCTACGAGTTCGCGTAGTTCTTGAACCTCGGCCTCTGAGGCGTGGCGTGCCGCAAATCGTGCGGCAGTCCCCTCTAGAACTTCCCGCATGGCGTAGAGTTCAATCACCGCCTGATGATCCAATTTGGCTACGACTAACCCCGCGTGAGGCGCATGTGTCAAAAGTCCTTCCGCTTCTAGGCGCCTCAAGGCTTCCCGGATCGGTGTCCGACTCACACCCAGGCGTTCTGCTAGCTCGATTTCTCGAACTCGACTTCCCGGCAGTAAGTCACCGCTGGCAATCAGTTCCTTCAGGCTGTCATAAGCCGATTTGCCCAATGAGGCCTGGTTTCGTTTTGGCGTAGTCATTTGGTTAGCCTTTCCCCCCGACGCTTGGAGCTTCAATGGATGTCACATAACGCTACTTGTATCATGTCCACAATGGTATACACTCGTATTCCGCACAATCTGGGAGCGTTTAATGGCCACACCTTTTCCTCTTATTACCCTCACCGGGTCGCCTTATGAGCGGGGCGTTCAATATGGCAAAGCAGCATTGGAGCGGGTGCAGCGTAGCTGCGCCATGTACTCTGGTACACTTGACACCCTTGGTCTTAGCGAAAGTGAGAAGCAAACGCTAATTGGCGGTTTTTTGGAGGAGATTGCTGCCTTTGACGTTAACTATGTCGAGGAGATGAAGGGCATTGCAGAGGGCGCTCAAGTGCGCCTTTCTGATATCGTCATGCTGAACGCTCGCACTGAGGTCGTCGCCAAAGCTCGGCTCAACCGAGCCGGCGGCGGAGAGAGTCCGGTAGATGAAGGGTGCACCGGTGCAGTAATTCTTCCGTCAATCGCCGCCGACGGGCGCTTGATACATGGCCAGAACTGGGATTGGCGCACACAGTGTGTAGACACTGCAGTTGTATTGCGTGTGCTGCGAGATGATGGGCCGGATTTTCTGACTTTCGTGGAGGCAGGTGGGCTCGCCCGCTCTGGGCTAAATGCGGCAGGCATCTCAATCACAGCGAATTATCTGGAGTCAGAACTGGATCACCAGCAGGTCGGCGTTCCTCTGGTGTGTCTGCGGCGAAAAGTGCTGGAACAGGAACACCTATCTGATGCATTTCGCGTTGTCGCTGCCGCGCCCAAAGCCTGCTCGAATAATATGATCATCGCGTCTTCAGAGGGTTTTGCACTTGATTTCGAATGTGCGCCCAACGAGGTATTTATCATCTATCCGGATGGAGGAATTATCGTCCACGCCAACCATTTCGTGAGTCCGATCGCTCTCACTAAGTTGAAGGACAGAGGCGTTATTCGCTTTCCCGACACCCTTTACCGAGATTATCGCGTTCGGGAAATTCTCGCCGAATCGGCGAAGCCAAGCATGCGCGACCTCAAACGAGCATTGGGGGACAACTTTGCGGCGCCTTACTCGGTCTGCCGACCGTCGGCGCCGACCCCGAGTGGAGAGATGATGGCTACCGTTGCGGCCATCGTGATGATTCCTGGCGGGGGGATAATGGATGTAGCCCCGATGCCAGCAGAGGATGGCACCTATTGGCGCTATTCCCTAGAGGATGGTACTGTAACGCGCGCTGCAGCCGAATAGTCGATGCGTTTCGATCTCATAAGCATTTCTCCTGCGAACCGCTATAAGCTTTTGGCCTCGACAATAATGCCGAGGCCCATTGCATGGGTGACAACGATTGATGCCGCCGGTAAACCAAATGGGGCACCTTACTCATTCTTCAACGTGCTGGGCGAAGACCCTCCAGTGGTAGGTTTCAGCGTAGCTGACAGAGGTGTCGGGCAAAAAAAAGATACCGAGGTAAATGTCCGCCGAAGCGGAGAGTTTGTCGTCAATTTCGTGACGATGTCTACGCTGGAGCAAATGAACATCACTGCTATCGACTTTCCGCCTGAGGTCAATGAACTCGAAGTGGCTGGACTGGCGACGTGTCCCGGAGCTCATGTTTCAGTACCAATGATCGCAGAAAGCCCTGTATCGCTTGAATGTAAGTTATTCCGGATAGTTGAACTGGGCTCGTCGCGTTCACTGATTATAGGAGAAGTGCTGGCGGTGCACGTTTCGGACGCAGCGGTGATTGACCGCGAAAAATGCCACCTCAACACTTCCGTTTTGGATTTAGTGGGGCGTATGCAGGCAAATACATATACGGACACGAGACGTAGCTTCCAGCTCAGCCGTTTAACGCAAATTTGAACTACAGAATCCGCTCTCATATAGGAGCGGATTTCATTAGTCCCGAGCTATATAGTTCGGATCAAATATTCTATAGTAGCCTAGAAGGCGGGAGCCGGCTTTTCAGGCCTGCTGAAGTGCCAGAAACAGCGGCGCGCCGCGAAGCCTAGAGCTGCCTGGCTAGTTCTTTATCATGCATTAATCACTTGCCGACCTTTAGTGCCCGGGCAGATGTGTCGGGCGCCCCCCGGCCTTTCAATGTTGAAGCTACTGAAGCGTGTTCGAATTACGTTTCGTTGGAATATGTATGCACCGTCAGGGTGCTGATAACAGTCTTTATCGATGTCGGCCCGCGCCTGAGCCCGACCCAAGCCGCCGAGAGGATGAATATAGATCTTATAATTGCATAAGCTGGCTTAAAGAGTGACCGGACTTGGGAGCTGCCCATTGCCCTTGCCCTAAGGTGAGGCGTGCAGGTAACTGAAACACAAGATATGCGACATAGGACGGCTCCGCGACAAAGAAGGAGTCGTTTGATGAAGTTTGAAGAATTTAAGAAGACCGCTATTTTTGAAGAGCGTGTTGAAGAATGGTCTGACGAGCTTGAGCAAAATGAGACCATATTCGTTTACGCCAAGCGCGGGTTCGCTTTCGATCCTCATCCAGATGAGCGCCAAGCAGCTCATGTGTCTGGCTTCGACACTGAAGCCGAAGCGATTGAAGGCGTGAAGACGTTGCAGCGGTGCGCGTGCGCCTACTGCAGAGGCCTGGTCGACTAGCATCCCCAATTTGTCGTTTGGGATGCGAAGCGGCCCCAAGGGCCGCTTCTTTTTTGAACGGAACGGCCGATCAGCTGTACTTCCGTGACCCGACTTCTCCTAATCCCCGTCTCCTTTCAACCGAGACTAATTCAAACCGAGGCACTCCAGGGGGCGACGTTACAGGAAGCTGAGCAACTTCAGCGCCTCCTGCTACGTCACGACATCAGGAAGCAGCATTCGGATGAGGGGTCATGCCATGGCGCGGAACCAGAAGGAGCTTCGGCAGTCAAGTTCGCCATCTTGGCTTGGGGCGACCGGTACATCCATCGCTGCTGCTGGAGCCCATCGGCAACATCCTCCCGGCCGCGCCGAGAAATGTCCTCGAGGCCGCCGAATTCGATTTCGGGGATCATTGGCTCATACTCTAGCTGCGAAACAGTGTGCGAACTACCTTTACAGCTCCATCGTGGCTCAGGCGAACGTTTGCTGCCTCAATCGCGCCCGCCCGGTGTATCCTTGCGCAACCGGCAATTGACGGCAGTCGCGCTCTCAATTATCGGCTTGGTCCGAACAAGGACCAACCTCATGCACATGCTCTCGATACGCATAGCAATGTGAGCTGCACCGCCTGGGTGCGCCATCATTGTTGCGTCATCGGGAGCCCTTCATGTCGAACTTCGTTCGTAAATTCTATATCGCCGATACCCATTTCGGCCATGAGGCCATCATTCGCCATTGCAAGCGGCCTTTTGTGTCCGTCGGGGAGATGGATGCTTACATGATCGACCGGTGGAATGCGGTCGTCATGGACACGGACATCGTCTACCATCTCGGTGATTTTTGTCTCGGCGATGCTGAGTACGCCCAGGCGATCTTCCGCCAGCTCAGAGGCCGAAAGTTCCTCATCCTCGGCAACCACGACACCCGCCGCGGCAGCCCACTATCCCACATCATGGCCCTCGACTGGGAACAGCCGCCGAGTCCCACCCTGATGACGTCCGACGAAGGCCGACAGGTCTTTTTGAGCCACTACGCCCACCGGACCTGGCCGGGACAGCATCGCGGATGCATTCACTTCTACGGCCACTCACACAACACGATCCCTCACCTTGGCGCGTCGCGCGATGTGGGCGTCGACTGCAAAGACGTCGAATTCAGGCCTCGTACGTTCCGTGAGCTGACTGCGTTGCTTCCGGCCGCAGACAGCGAGTGACAAGCTCAGAGACGGGGCGAGCTCAAATTCCGGGGACGAGACTCCTTACAGCCTGTTGCGAGGGGGCACGCAGCCCTTCAACTCGGCCACCAGGATTGGGCTCCACCCGAATTCAGGGTCCCCCTCATGTGTTCGCGAACGCGAACTCCGGCCGATCTATTGCTGACGCTGCGCGTTCTTTCGCCTGGTTGGGCGAGAACGGCGCTTCTGAGATTAAAGAGCATCAGCGCAACAGTCGGTGAGCTCCGAAATCAGTCTTGCGGTATTTTCGGGATGATTGCCAGACAGTGCAAGATGTACTCTTTCTGGAGCAGAGCATTTCCATGCAAATCAGCACGCAAAATTAAAGGTATTGATAAACAATGTAGCTGTGATACAATGAGTATGCAGGATTATTCTGCATTGTATCTTTTTTAGGAGGTTATTTTATGAAAGTACGTGACTCACAATTGTCAAAACTATTTCGAGCTGAACACGAAGCGTTGGAAAATCTCGGTTCGGCACTTCCAGCGGTATCTGACATCCAGGAGTACCTCTCGAAGCACTCGCAGTCTGCTCCTCTGCGCCGCCGGTATGGGGACGCTGTCGATGTCATTGAATGGGATCTCCAGGTCGCTGACGGTCGGGGACGGAGATATCCTGCGGCTCACGGTACCGATTCGATTGTGATCCCACGTTGGGCGCGACAAGATTGGATCGTCCTGCATCAATGGGCGCATATCGTGCATCGACGCCTGAACGTCGATTTATGGGGATGGCTCTCAACACCGGTATTATACGAGGTGGCGCACGGCTCTCGCCGGAAAGAATTACAAGGCGGAGCTGAGCATGGGTGGCAGTTCGCCGCGATCTATCTCGATCTGGTGCGCTTTTGTATGGGCAAAGAGGCCGCCGCGGCACTGGAGGCCTCTTTCAAGGCCCATAGGGTGCGTTACCGTCCGAAGAGAACCGGTACCGGCAATATTCGGAATTTTAGAGGTTTTGGTGCCAAAACTGCGTCACTTCATGCTTGATGCTGTTTCGGCTAGGCTTGTTACTGGAGGGCGGCTTCTGCCGCCCCGCGTCAAGGCCGAGTTTATGTTCTAAGGGAGATGCCAGCCTATACTGGTGAACCTCCCTTACAGCGTTAGCGCTATCCGGGGCCTGCGAGCCTTCTCTTTGCACGGATGAACAGTCGCCGGAGAAGACCGCATTTTCGATTGATCACCGGAGCCTCTGAGCACCAGCTTGATACCGCCGAGCTCACCGAGGGTGCAGAAGCGGTCCGGCGGGTGGAGTTCGCTCGCAAGATGGCTCAACCAACGGGCGCAGTCAGGAGTCCTTTGCCAAGCCGTGACACGCGCCTGCGCAGAAGATGCCTGGCATGCAATCACTCATCGCTGTGGAGCGTTTACCGACTAAAGGTAGCTTTTGATGACCGGCGCATCAGCGAAAGATTAAAAGCGTTTCCTCTGGAAGTTCCACCCCTGCTCGTAGCGGCTAAGCACAGCGTCGATGGCATAATGTGTCTCGGTCGGATCATAGCCCAGATCCACAAGAAAGCTCGCCACCTGGTCCATAAGCCTCTTTAACCCATCCCCGGCCTTCGGGTCTTTCAGGATTTGCGTGATCACATGGTAGAAGAAGGCCTGAGCGATCGCGTCCCGATCGGGCCGCCCCACATTTTTCAACCGACGCCGGTACCGCCTCTGATACTCTCGCTGCCGCTCAAGTCTTGCGTCGCGCTTGCTGGTTCGTCCCATCGCAGTCTCCATTCACAAGTTGCCTTCCGCAAGCTTGAGTGGGCGGGTTGCAAGGCACAAACGCCGTTAGGCAACGCGTTCCCTCAAGCGCCGACGCGAGTTTGCGCGGCAAGGGATCGCTCATGGATTGCGTCGCGACGGCAAAATCGCCACTGGGCGCGTTCCTGAAAACCGAAGACGCCGTCCCGTTTGCCACTTTGTCTGCAGATCACGAATAGGAAGCGCACTTGTTGAGAACGCTTCAGTTGGGAAGTGCAGCGGTCGAACGGCCATTGCGCACTACATACCATGCTGCACTGTTTCGCAGACGAAAGCCGCGGAGACGGAGGTCGCCATGGGGTATAATCTCGACCGCTTTGTCAGGGCTCAGGAGCGCAACTGGCAGTTCTTTCTCGCCGATATCCATGCGTGCGAAAAACAGCATCACTGGATCTGGTACATATTTCCCCAGAACAAGGGGCTCGGTCATTCCGCCATGTCTCAGGAGTATTCCATCGAGGGCCTGGAGGAGGCGACCGTCTATTGGAAGCATGACCTCCTCCGATCTCGCTATCTGGAAGCTCTGGGGCTCGTCAGCGGCCTGTCAGTCGAACCACGGGTGTTCTTTGGGTCCCTCGACCTCATGAAGTTCCGATCATCACTGACGCTGTTTGAACTTGCGAGTGAGAAGAACCCCGCAATTGTCGCCTTCATTGAGCAGCGCCTCTCGGGCGAGCGAGACGAGGTGACGCTCGCCATGCTCAAGGAACAGACGACCTGATCTGACAGCATCCCCCTGGGCATTTCCTTGAATGAATCGCGATTCCTAAATTCTGAATCGGATTTCCGAAACTTTGAATCGCGTGTGGGGAATATTGAATCGAAATACCGCAAATTTTTTCGATTTGAGATCAATCGATGGAAATTGAAACACATCATCTGCGTTCGATGCGATGTCACCGTTCAGACTCGGAAAATCCCCGCTGTTTCTGGAAAATCGCGACAGCGCGGGCATTTCGGGTTCGGCAGCGGACAATTTATTCTGATTGAGGGCGATGGGTATCGAGTTGTCGCCAACTCATCTCAATGTGCAGGCAACCCGGATCGATTTGAAAAAATTTGCGGTAATCCGATTCAGAGTTCTGGGTCCACGATTCTCAACTCGGGAACCACGATTCAAAGGTCTGGAAAATCGTTACAAGGGCAGTCCGTTCGCGAGGATAGGGCTGAGGGGGGCGCAACAAGCCCGGAGGCTGCTGCTCAGCGGTGACTAGAGAACGCGGAGTAAACGGTGGACCGGGCAGAGCCTCTCCATCATAGGCCGGAAATGGCAATGTGCACCCTGGACTTCGAATTGCTGCTACCACCACCCGAGTAGGATCTGTTGCAAACTTTTCGGTAACTCAGTTCGGCGTACGCCTCCGGCACGCTCCGGGGGTGCAAGATGTTCAAAGGCCGCCATTTCGATCGCTCGTTGATCCTGCTCTGCGTCCGCTGGTATCTC